>JABAOH010146460.1_pt3 | contig 40392 bp, 34 predicted proteins | sample 7062181 | NCBI WGS metagenome assembly JABAOH01 (sample SAMN14538630, study PRJNA623070) | marine sediment metagenome | biome: marine biome [ENVO:00000428]; feature: marine pelagic biome [ENVO:01000023]; material: deep marine sediment [ENVO:00002113]; isolation source: pool of 5 deep marine... | reverse complement strand
CCGTGCCGGGTACCGCGCCCGCGCCGGCCGTGCCGGGCACCGCGCCCGCGCCGACCGTGCCGGGCACCGCGACTGCCCCCGCCACGCCGGGCAGCGCGACCGCACCGGCCACGCCGGGCACCGCCCCCGCGGGGCAGGACGTCGTGGTGACGCCGGCGCCACCGCGGACCGGGACGACAGCGCCCCCCCAGCAACCGCCCACGACGGCACCGGCCGAGGGCGCCCGGGTCGCGGTGCTGCCGCCGACCGAGCCCCGGGAGCCGCCCGTGCGCCCGTCCTTCGACGTCGTCCGGGTGACGCCGGGCGGCGAGACGGTGATCGCCGGCCGCGCCGTGCCGGGCGCGGTGATCACCGTCTATGACGGCGGCCGCCCGATCGGCGAGGTCCAGGCCGACGCACGCGGCGAATGGGTTCTGGTGCCGGCGGAACCGCTGCCGCCGGGCAGCCGCGAGCTGAGCGTCTCGGCACGGCTGCAGGACGGCGAGCCGGTGTGGTCCGACTCGGTGGTGGTCGTCGTGGTGCCGGAGCAGGGCAAGGACATCGCCGGGCGCGACCGCGACGAGCCGATGGCGCCGCTGGTGGTCGAGGTGCCGCGCTCCGGATTCGGCGCCAGCAACGTGCTGCAGCAGCCGGCCGCGACCGGCGGCGCGGCGGGCGCCCCGGAGGGCGGCGACCTTGCCCTCGCGGTCGGCGTGCTCGACTACGATTCGGCCGGCAATCTCAGCCTCAGCGGGCGCGCCCGGGCGGGCAGCGACATCCGCGTCTATCTCGACAACGCCCTGCTCGGGCATGCGCCGTCCGACGCCGACGGCAACTGGCGCCTGACCATCCAGCGCGAGATCGCGCCGGGCCTGTACACGATGCGGGTCGACGAGGTCGCCGGCGGCACGGTGGTGGCGCGTCTTGAGTTCCCGTTCTCGCGGGCCGATCCGCAGGAGATCGAAGCGGACACGCTACTGGTCGTCGTCCAGCCTGGCAACAGCCTGTGGCGCCTGGCCCGGCGGACGCTGGGCGACGGCGTGCGCTACACCGTGATCTACGAGGCCAACCGCGATCGCATCCGCGATCCCGACCTGATCTACCCGGGACAGATATTCCAGATCCCGCAGACCAACTGACCGCTGGCGCGGACCGGCACGCGGGCCGACGCGAGGCCGCGTGCAAATTTAACCTGCCGTTAGGCCCCCGGGGCGCTATGTTACGGCGACGGCGCGCGGCCCATGGCGGGTCGGCGCGGAGCTTGTGAGGCCACGACGGGCATGGCGTCCGACCTGATCGCGACGGTGCGCGCGACATTCGCCCCGATCCACCGCGACGGCTGGCCGTTCGTCGCGGCGTTCGCGGCGATCGCGACGGTGCTGTGGTGGCTGTGGACGCCGCTCGGCGTGGCCGGCGCGGTGCTGACGGCGTGGTGTGCCTATTTCTTCCGCAACCCGCGGCGGGTCACCCCGGTCCGCACGGGCCTGGTGGTCAGCCCGGCAGACGGCGCGGTGCAGATGATCGAGCCGGCGGCGCCGCCGCCGGAGCTGGAGATGGGCGATGCGCCACGCGTCCGCGTCAGCATCTTCATGAACGTGTTCAACGTCCACATCAACCGGATCCCGGCCGGCGGGACGATCGAGAAGCTGGCCTACCGGCCGGGCAGGTTCGTCAACGCGTCCCTCGACAAGGCGAGCGAGCATAATGAGCGGAATTCGGTTAAAATGCGCTGTGCCGACGGGCGCGAGCTTGCGTTCGTGCAGATCGCCGGCCTCGTCGCCCGGCGCATCAAGTGCTGGATCGCCGAGGGCCAGGCGGTGTCCCCCGGCGAGCGGTTCGGTCTGATCCGGTTCGGCAGCCGGGTCGACGTCTATCTGCCGGACGGCGTCGCGCCGCTGGTCTGCGTCGGGCAGACCGCCGTCGCCGGGGAGACGGTGCTCGCCGACCTCGAATCCGCGGAGCCGCCGCGCAAAGGAGAGCAACGCTGATGCTGAGACGAAAGAACCCGCGCAATCGCCGCCGCGTGCCACGCCTGAAGGGGCAGAGCATCTCCAAGCTGGTGCCCAACATGATCACCGTCGGGGCGAGCTGTGCCGGGCTGACCGGCGTGAAGTTCGCGATCGAGGGAAGGTGGGAGCACGCGGTCATCGCGATCATCGTCGCTGGCGTGCTCGATGCGCTCGACGGGCGTATGGCGCGGCTCTTGAAGTCGGCGAGCGATTTCGGGGCCGAGCTCGACTCGCTGTCCGACTTCGTCGCCTTCGGCGTGTCGCCGGCGTTCATCCTGTATTTCTGGACCCTGCAGTCGCTCGGCCGGGTGGGGTGGATCGTCGCGCTGTTCCTCGCCATCTGCTGCGGCCTGCGGCTGGCCCGCTTCAACACCAATATCGGCAAGCTGCCGCCCTATGCCTTCAACTATTTCACCGGGGTGCCGGCGCCGGCCGGGGCCGGCCTCGCGCTGCTGCCGATGATCGCGATGTTCGCCTACGACGTGCCGCTGCTGCGCGAGCCGATCCCGGTGGCGGTGTGGAGCGTCATCGTCGCCCTGCTGATGGTCAGCCGCGTGCCGACCTTCTCGTTCAAGAAGGTCAAGGTCCCGCACACCGCGATCATCCCCGTCCTCGTCGGCGTTGCGCTGCTGGCCGCCGGGCTGGCCGGGGCGCCGTGGCTGACCCTGACCTCGGTCGGACTGGTCTACATCATGAGCTTCGGGGTCTCGATCCTGACCTACCGCCGGCTCAAGACCGAGGCGGAACGGATGCACGGCGAGCGTGCCGACGAGGACGAGGGCGGCAAGGGCGGCGACGGTCCCACGGCGCCGCCGAAGCTGCGGAGCGTCGAATAGGCGCGGAGGGGCAGGCGATGCTGGACGGTGTTTCGCGCAGGCTGATCGACCCGCCGTTCAACCTCATGGCCCGGCTCGTCGCGCGCATGGGCATCACCGCGAACGCGCTGACCATCCTCGGCTTCTTCCTCGGCCTTCTCGTGCTCATCGCGCTGGCCAACCAGCAGTATTACTGGGCGCTCGGCCTGATCCTGGGCAACCGCTTCCTCGACGGCCTGGACGGCGCGGTGGCGCGGCGCACGGGGGTCACCGATCTCGGCGGGTTTTTCGACATCGTTGGCGATTTCATCTTCTTCGGGGCCGTCGCCCTCGGCTTCGCGCTGGCCGAGCCGGAGCGCAACGCCCTGGCCTCGGCCTTCCTGCTGTTCTCGTTCGTCGGCACCGAGGCGAGCTTCCTCGCCTATGCCGTGGTCGCGGAAAAACGGCACATGAAGACCGACCGGGTCGGGATCAAGTCGTTCTATTTCATCGAGGGGCTGGTCGAAGGGACGGAAACGCTCCTTCTCTACATCCTCGCCTGCCTGAAACCGGACTGGTTCGTCTGGATCGCCGTTCTGTTCGGCGTTCTGTGCTGGATGACCACGAGCGCGCGGATCGCCGTGGCCTGGTTCACCTTCCGGGACTGAGCGGGCGGACCCGCCCAACCTCTATTGTGCAACGTCCTGAACCGGTGTGTCGGCCGCCTTAAGCTGCCGCTCCCGTTCCGCCCGCAACTCTTGCCGACGCTATTCCGCCGCCTCCTGCACCGGCGTTTCCGCAGCCCTGAGCTTCCTGGCTTTTTCGGCCCTCCGCTCGCGCCGCCGGCGGCGCTGGCGATCGAGCCAGGCGCGCACGTTGGCGCGCAGCATCAGGGCCGACGGCGTGACCACGAGGGTGAGGATCGTGGCGAAGGCTAGGCCGAACGCGATCGCCGTGGACAGCTGGGTCCACCACTGCGTCGAGGGCGCGCCGACGCTAACGTGGCGGTTGATGAAATCGATGTTCACGCGCAGCACCATCGGCAGCAGGCCGAGGATCGTGGTCACCGTGGTCAGCAGCACCGGGCGCAGGCGCTGGGCGCCGGTGCGCAGCACCGCCAGCTTGGCATCCCGCTCCTCTTCGCGCAGCCGGTCGAAGGTGTCGATCAGCACGATGTTGTTGTTGACGACGATGCCGGCGAGCGCGATGACGCCGACGCCGCTCATCACGATGCCGAAGGGCTGACCGGTGACCAGCAGCCCGAGCAGCACGCCGACGGTCGACATGACCACCGCCGAGAGGATCAGGAAGGCGCTGTAGAAGCTGTTGAACTGGGTGACCAGGATGATCGCCATGATGAACAGCGCGACGGCGAAGGCCTTGGTCAGGAACGCCTTGGCGGCCTCCTGCTCCTCGTCCTCGCCCTTGAACCTGTAGCTGACGCCCGCCGGCAGCGGCGCGTCGGCGATCCACGCGCGCAGCTCCTTGACCTTGTCGTCGGCGAGCACGCCTTCGGCGACGTCGGCCTTGACCGCCATCACCCGCTTCGCGTCGGTGCGCAGCAGGGTGCCCGTCTTGGGCCGGGCATGGCGGGTCACCAGGTTGCTGATCGGCACCATGCCGACCGCGGTGCGCACCCGGATCCGGTCGAGTTGCTCGATGGTGCGGCTGTCCTCGGGATAGCGCACGACGATATCGACCTCGTCGTCGCTGTCGTCGGGCCGGTAGGAGCTGATCTGCAGCCCCTTGGTGACCATCTGGACGAACCAGCCGATGACCGCGACGTCGGCGCCGAACCGCGCCGCCTTCTCGTGGTTGACGGCGAGCTCCCACTCGATGCCGGGGATCGGCCGCGTGTCCTCGATGTCCTTGAGGCCCGACATGGTATCGAGATGCGCGCGCACGAGCGCCGCCGCCGGGTCGAGCAGCCTCGTGTCGTTCGCCGACAGCTCGACGTGGATCGGCTTGCCGACCGGCGGTCCGCCCTCCGCCTTGCGCGGCTCGATCATGATGCCGGGGATGTCGGCCGTGCGCTCGCGGATGTCGTCGAGGATCTCGCTGGCCGGGCGCCGGCTCTCCCAGTCTGCGAATTCGATGCGGATCGTGCCGACGATGTCCTCGGCCTCCTCGCCGCGGTTGTCGATGCGGCCGGAGGTCGTGTAGACCGAGACGAACTCGCCCCGCTCGTCGGAGATGTCGAGCACGTGCCGCTCGACCTGGGCGACCAGCGCGTCCTGCTCGTCGACCGACAGGTTGCCGCGGGCGTGGATCTGCACGGCAGCCTGGTCCGGCTCGACGTCAGGGAAGAACTCGACGCCCTTGCCGTACGCCGCGTAGATGCCCCAGGTCACGCCCAGGCCGATCACGGCCAGAATCAGGACCAGCCAGGGGACGCGCAGCACCTTCTCGAGGAACCGCACGTACAGGCCGACCATGCCGCGCAGCCGCAGCAGGTCTTCGCCGCTGCCGGCCGCCAGGGCCTGCGCGGTGGCAGGATTCTGCGTCCCGCTCTTGCCGACATAGGCGCCGACGGTGGGCACGAAGATCAGCGCCATCAGCAGCGAGGCCGACAGCGTCGCGATCAGCGTGATCGGCAGGTACTTCATGAACTCGCCGACGATCCCGGGCCAGAACAGCAGCGGCAGGAACGCGGCGAGGGTCGTCGCGGTCGACGCGATGATCGGCCAGGACATGCGCTTGGCCGCCAGCGCGTAGGCGCGGCGGCGCGGCTCGCCCTCGGTCATCTTGCGGTCGGCGTATTCGGTCACCACGATGGCGCCGTCGACCAGCATGCCGACGGCCAGGATCAGCGAGAACAGGACGACGATGTTCAGCGTCAGCCCGAAGGCGCCGATCACCAGTATTCCGGTCAGGAACGAGCCGGGAATCGCGATGCCGACCAAGAGGCCGGAGCGCACGCCGAGCGCGGCGATCACCACCACCATGACCAGCAGGATCGCGCTGAGCACGTTGTTCTGCAGGTCGCCGAGCACCTGCCGGATGTCCTTCGAGCGGTCCTGGCTGTAGGTGACCTCGACGGTGGCCGGCCAACCCGTTCGCGCCGCCTCGACCACCGCGCGGATGCGCTCGATGGTGTCGATGATATTCTCGCCGGAGCGTTTGGAGACCTCGAGCGCCAGCGCCGGCAGCCCGTTGACCCGGGCGTAGCTGTCGGCATCCTTGAAGGTCCGCCGCACGGTCGCGATGTCGCTGATGGTGACGACCGCGTCGCCCTCCACCTTGACAGGGATCGACATCACGTCGAGCACCGATTCGAAGACCCCCGGCACCTTGATCGAGAACCGCCCCTTCCCGGTATCCATGGCACCGGCCGCGATCAGCTGGTTGAAGCGCGAGACCACGGTGGCGACCTGCTCGGGATCGAGCTGGTAGCTCTCCACCAGCATCGGGTCGACGAGCACCTCGACCTGCTCCTCCCGATCGCCGGCGATGTTGGCCTCGAGCACGGCGGGAATCGCCTCGATGTCGTCCTTGAGGCGCCGCGTCAGCTGCAGCAACGTGCGCTCGGGCACCGGTCCGGACAGGGTGACGACCAGCACCGGGAACAGGCTGAAATTGACCTCGTTGACGCTGGGCTCGTCGGTTTCGGCGGGCAGCTCCGGCTTGACCTGGTCAACCTTCTCGCGCACGTCCTGCAGCGCCGCGTCGGCGTCGAAGCCAGCATCGAATTCCAGCAGCACGTTGGCTCCGCCCTCGTAAGAGCGCGAGCGCATTTCCTTGACGCCCTCGATGGCGCGCAGCTTCTCCTCCATCGGCCGCACCAGGAGCCGCTCGGCATCCTCCGGGGAAATGCCCTCATGGCTCATCGAGACGTAAATGATCGCAATACTGATATCGGGGTCCGACTCCTTCGGAATTCCGACATAGGCGAACGAGCCGCTGATCAGGATCAGCAGCAGCGCGGACAGGACCGTCCGCGAATGAGAGAGGGCGTGGTCGATCAGCCTCACGATGGGCCCCCAGCGGCGGCTGCCGACGGCGTGCCGGTCAGGCTCTCAGGCACCGGAATAACGGCCTGTCCCGGCAGCACGAATTCCTGGCCGATGGTGATGATCGTCACCTCGCGCGGCAGGCCGCCGATCCACACGCCGTCCGGGCCGGCGCCCACGAGCTCCACCGGATGGAAGCGGACGATGTCGGTCTCGTCGACCGTCTTGACGCCGACGATCCCGGCGTCGTTCAGGGTCAGCGCCGCCGGTGACAGGCGGTGCGCCGGGACGCTCTCGATCGGCAGGGAGACCTCCGCCGTCAGGCCGGCGGGAATCCGGTTGTCGCCGTTTTCCAGCTCGAGCTCGACGCGGAAGGTGCGGGTGCCGGCGGAGCCGACCACCGAGACATAGCGCACGCGGCCGTCCACCACCTCGCCGGTGATGAGCCGTGCCTGCCCGTCGCTGTTGCGCTGCACCGCCGCCGCTTCGCGTTCCGAAAGCTGCGCCACCGCCAGGATCGGGTCGAGGTCGACGACAACGGCCACCGGGTCGCCGACGCCGACGTAGTCGCCGACCTCCGCTAGGCGGTCCTGCAGGACGCCGTCGAACGGCGCGCGGATCGCGGTGTGCTCGATGTCGAGCTCGATACGCCGCAGCTGCGCCTGGGCGGCTTCCAGGAGCGAGCGGGTCTCGGCAAGCCGGATCTGTGTCTGGAAGCCCTTCGAGGAGAGGCTCTGTGCTGCGTCGTATTCGATCTGTCGTTGCTTGACCAGGGCCCGCGCCTCGTCCAGGCGCGATTGCCGGTCGTTCATCGCCAGCCTCGCGATGACGTCGCCCTCCTTGACGGCGACACCCTTGTCGGCCGCCACGGCAACGATTCGGCCCGCCGTCTCGGCCTTCAGCGTTGCCCGTCGCGAAGGGTCGGTCTGCCCGGTAAGGGTGAGCGACTTGACCCTGGTTTCGGCCACCGAACGGCGGACGCTGACCCGCAACGTCCTGGCCGGCCCGCCGGCCGGCTCGGCGGTGGATTCGACCTCAGCTCCGCCCTCGCCGGTAGCACCCGTCGGCCACAGATAGGCTTCGAGATAGGGCGACAGCATCCAGACCGTCGCCGTCAGGGCGATCAACAGGGCGATCAGATAGCTCCGTTGCATGGTCGAGCGCTCCCCGCTATTCGGCTGCCCGATTGCCGGTTGTCTCGGTTCCGGACTCGATCAGCCTGGACCGGTTCTCCTCCAGGAACGCCACCGCGGCGGCATAGATTGCCTGGCCGAATTCGTTGACGAAGACCGGGCCGGCACCCCAGCCGGAACGATCGCAGCAGCGGATGTGCTCCAGCCTGGCGCGATACCAGTCGATGTACTCATCCACCGCCTCGGCAATCAGCTGCCGGGGCAATAGATGCTCAAAGAACAGGGTGAACAGGAAATCGCTGCGGATCTTGTCCGGGCCGGGCCGCTTGTGAATGGCCTGTGCAAACGCCGCACGTCCATTGTCGGTAATCGAATAAACCTTCTTGTCGGGGCGCCCCGACTGGCTCTGCTGCTCGCAGGTCACCAGGCCTTCGCCGCGCAGCCTGTTCAGCGCCGGATAGATCGATCCGAATCCCGCATCGGTGAAATGCTGGAACGGGCCGTCCTCGAACATCTTGCGAATTTCATAGCCGGTGGCGTCGCCCAGCGTCAGTACGCCCAGACATACGGTTTTGACATCCATGGGAAAGGGTCCTGCAGCAGTTGCCCGGGCGAAGCGGATCGGCTCCAACCCTGCATATCGGTTCGTTATATATCAGATCGATATAATATATATCGGTTCGATATAAAAAGCAACCCGTCCCGTTGCGGGAAGGTTGTTCACGATCGTGTGAGGCAGACCTCAGGGAATCGCGATGACGATCTTGCCGAAATGGCCGGCTTCCTGCATGTGGCGGTAGGCGTCGCGCGCCTCGTCGAACGCGAAGGTGCGATCGATGACGGGCTTCAGACCGTGCGTGGCGAGGGCACGGTTCATGTCCTCGAACATGGCGCGGCTGCCGACATAGACGCCCTGCAGGCGGATCGACTTGCGCATGATGCCGACCGGGTGGATGGCGCCGCCGGTCAGCACGCCGACATAGGCGATGTGGCCGCCGACCCGCACGGCCTCGATGGACTGCTCCATGGTGCCGGGGCCGCCGACCTCCACCACGTGGTCGACGCCGCGCCCGCCGGTCAGCTCGAGCACGCGCCGGGCCCAGTCCGGCGTCCCGCGGTAGTTGATCGTCTCGTGCGCGCCCAGGCTCCGTGCCCGCTCCAGCTTGGCGTCGCTGGAGGACGTGACGATAGCGCGCGCGCCGGCCATGACACAGATCTGCAGGGCAAAGATCGAGACGCCGCCGGTGCCGAGCAGGAGGACGGTGTCCCCGGCCTTCAGCCCGCCGCCGGCGACCAGGCAGTTCCAGGCGGTAAGCGCGGCGCAGGGCAGGCAGGCCGCCTCCTCGAACGACAGGTGATCCGGCACCCGGACCAGCCCGCTCTCCTTGAGCACGACTTCCTCGGCGAGCACGCCGTCGATGGGCCCGCCGAGCGCCGTCGCCATGGCTTCGGCGGAGATGCCGCCGGCCGGCCAGCCTTGGAAGAAGCAGCCGGCGACGCGGTCGCCCGGCCGCCAGCGGGACACCCCCGGGCCGGCCGCCAGCACCTCGCCGGCGCCGTCGGAATTGGGGACGCGCGGATACGGGATGTTGCGCGCCTCCGGGTCGAGGATGGTCGAGAGGTCGCGGTAGTTGATGGAATTGGCGCGCATGCGCACCCGCACCTCGCCGGGTCCCGGCTCCGGCGAAGCCCGCTCGCGCAGCGCCAGCGCGTCCAGCCCGCCGGCCGAGACGATTTCCCACGCTTTCATGCCGTGTCCTCCAGAATGTGCCGCCGGGCAATCGTGGCGCGGCCCGCGGCATCGTCACGCAACGATACGCCGATACGATACCGCGGGTCGAAATGAGAGGGCCCGGCGCGCTCCGGCCGGGCCCTTCCGGTCCAATGCGGTCCGGTGTCCTACTTCAGGTAGTCGTACTTGCCGTTCTTCCACTCGTAGAACACGTAGCCCGGCGCGGTCACGTCGCCCTTCTCGTCGAAGCCGATCTTGCCGAGCACGGTATCGAACTGATTGGCGTGCAACGCGGCGATCACCTTTTCGGTGTCCGTCGTGCCCGCCTTTTCGACCGCCTGCGCCCACGCCTGGATGGCACCGTACGTGTAGAGCACATAGCCTTCCGGCTCGATTCCCTTCTTGCGGAACGCCTCAACGACCGGGGCCGCGACCGGGTTCTTGCGCGGGTCGGGGCTGAAGGTCATCAGCGTGCCCTCGCCGGCAGTGCCGGTGATGGCCCAGTACTCGTCGGTGACCAGGGCGTCGCCGGACACCAGCACCGTCTTCATGCCCTGGTCGCGCATCTGGCGCACCATGAGGCCCGCCTCGGTGTGGTAGCCGCCGACATAGAGGACGTCGATGCCGGCCTGCTTCAGCTTGGACACGAGGGCGGAGTAGTCCTTCTCGCCGGCCGTGTAAGCCTCGTAAAGCGTTTCCTTCTGGCCGGCCTGGTTCATGTATTTGCGGGTCTCGTCGGCGAGGCCTTTGCCGTAGGCGGTCTTGTCATGGATGATGGCAACCTTCCTGCCCTTGAACTTGTCGGCAAGGAACGCGCCCGCCACCATACCCTGCTGGTCGTCGCGACCGCAGGTGCGAAACACGTTGTCGAGGCCCTGGTCGGTCAGCTTCGGATTGGTCGAGGCCGGCGAGATCTGCACGATCCCTTCCTCGTTGTAGACCGCCGACGCCGGAATCGACGAGCCGGAGCAGAAATGCCCGGCCATCAGCGCGATGCCCTTGTTGACCATCTGGTTGGCAACGGCCACGGCCTGCTTGGGATCGCAGGCATCGTCGCCGATCTCGAGCACGATCTTCTGCCCGAGCACGCCGCCCTTGGCGTTGAGGTCAGCAACGGCCTGTTCGGCGCCGGCCTTCATCTGGGCGCCGAAGCTTGCGTACTGGCCGGTCATCGGACCGGCCGTGGCGATGGTGATTTCGGCATGTGCGGCGCCCGCACCCAACGCGGAGGCCGCGGCGACTGCCGCGAAAACTTTCATGAATCCTGACATGCTCATCTACTCCCTGTAAGAGGTCCGTCGTCATGGGACCGAAACGGTGCACCATATTGTGATCACCGTGGCGTATTGCGCACAAAATTATGCATCTTCCGGCCCCGCCGCAACGGCTTTGTAAGGATTTGCGTCAATCCGGCATTGCCCCCGATGCGGCCCGACTGCGCTGCCGCCACGCCAACAGGCCCTGGCGCTCGTACAACCACGGATACTGCTTGACCATCTGCGCGGCGAGCGTGATCCGGTGTCCCGCCAGGGCGATGACCACGAGCACCGCGCCGTCGAGCGCGAACCCCGCCAGCGACAGCAGCTCGCCCTCGAACAGCGCGAAGATCAGGAACCGGTCGGCGAGCGTCAGCAGCAGCGCATAGCCGATCGCCTGCCAGGCCGGCCGCCAGGTCGCGGCCAGCGCCTGCCCCGTCATCCATGCCGCGCCGCCGGCGATGATGCCGGTCATGCCGATGAAAACCGCCAGGCTGTTGCCGATCAGCTCCTGCATGGCTCGCACTCCACCCTCAGTGACCGCCCTCGAGATAGGCCGCGCGCACCTCCGAGGTGGCGAGCAGCTCCTTGCCCGTGCCGCTGAGGGTGATGCGGCCGTTGACCATGACGTAGCCGCGATGCGCGAGGCGCAGCGCGTGAAACGCGTTCTGCTCGACCAGGAAGATCGTCATGTCCTGCCGTTCGTTGATCTCGCGCAACGTCGCGAAGATCTGCTTGACCACGAGCGGCGCGAGGCCCAGCGACGGCTCGTCCAGAAGCAGCAGCCGCGGGCGGCCCATGAGGGCGCGGCCGATCGCCAGCATCTGCTGCTCGCCGCCCGACAGGGTGCCGCCGCGCTGGTCGCGGCGCTCGCTGAGGATCGGGAACAGCTTGTAGACCTGGGCAAGATCCTCGTCGAAATGCGCCGGGTCGGCGACCGTTGCCCCCATCAGCAGGTTTTCCATCACCGTCATGCGCGGGAAGATGCGCCGGCCCTCCGGCGACTGCGCGATCCCGCGGTGCACGATGGCGTCGGTGGGCAGCCGTGTGATGTCGGTGCCTTCCAGCACGATGCGGCCGCGCGCAGCCCGAGGATTGCCGCAGATCGTCATCAGCAGGGTGGACTTGCCGGCGCCGTTGGCGCCGATCATGGTGACGATCTCGCCGCGCTTCACCTCCAGGTCGACGCCGCGCAACGCCTCGATGTTGCCGTAGTAGGTGTGAACGCCGCTGACGGTCAGCATCGCATCCCTGGTCATCGCGCCGCCTCCGATTCCTCTTCCTCCTCGCCCAGATAGGCGCGGATGACGGCGGGATCGTTGCGCACCTGCTCCGGCGTGCCGTCGGAGATCTTGCGCCCGTAGTCGAGCACCACGATGTGGTCGGAGATCCCCATGACCACGCTCATGTCGTGCTCGATCAGCAGCAGGCCGATCTTGTGTTCGGTCTTGATGAACCGCAGCAGGTCGTTGAGTTCCGCCGATTCGCGGGGGTTGAGGCCGGCCGCCGGCTCGTCGAGGCAGAGCAGGACCGGATTGGAGCACATGGCCCGCGCGATCTCGAGACGTCGCTGCGCCCCGTAGGGCAGGGCGCCGGCGTTGGTGTCGGCGCGATCCAGCAGGCGTACCCGCTCGAGCCAGTAGCGGGCGTGGTCCACCGCCTCGGCCTCGGCATGGCGGTAGCCGCCGGTCCCGAACAGTCCGAACAGCGTGTAGCCGGACGCCCGCATCAGACGGTTGTGCTGGGCGACGATCAGATTCTCGAGCACCGACATGCCCGGGAACAGCCGGATGTTCTGGAAGGTGCGGCCGACGCGGGCCTTCTGGGCGACCCGGAAATCGTCCATCTGCTCGAGCAGAAAGGTGCGGTCGCCGTGGTCGAGGGTCAGGCGGCCGACCGTCGGCTTGTAGAAGCCGGTCAGGCAGTTGAACACCGTGGTCTTGCCGGCGCCGTTGGGGCCGATGATCGCGGTGATCTCGCGGTCGCGGGCGACGAAGGAGACGTCGTTGACCGCGAGCAGCCCGCCGAACCGCATGGTCAGATGCTCGACGGTCAGCAGCGGGCGGTTGCCGGCGGCGCTCATGGTCGGCCTCCACCGCCCTTCGGCGTGCTGCCGAGCAGTAGCGTCGGGTCCCGGTGCGCCAGCAGCCCGCGCGGGCGCCACACCATGATGATCACCATCAGCGCGCCAAAGGCGAGCATGCGGTATTCCGCCAGTTCGCGGAACAGCTCGAAGCCGCCGATCAGCACCACCGCGGCCAGGACCACGCCGATCTGGCTGCCCATGCCGCCGAGCACGACGATCGCCAGGATCACCGCCGATTCGACGAAGGTGAAGCTCTCCGGGCTGATGAAGCCCTGCCGTGTGGCGAAGAACGATCCCGCAAATCCGCCGAACATGGCACCGATGGCAAAGGCCGTCAGCTTGGTGTTGGTTGGATTGATGCCGAGCGAACGGCAGGCGATCTCGTCCTCGCGCAGGGCTTCCCAGGCACGCCCGATCGGCAGCTTGCGGATCCGCAGGGTGAAGAAATTGGTGATCAGCGCCAGCACCAGGATCAGGTAGTACAGGAAGATGATCCGGTGCATCGACGAGAAATCCCAGCCGAAGAGCTGGTGGAAGGCGGTTTGGTCCTCGTCGGGGCTGCGCGTGAACTCGAAGCCGAAGAAGCTGGGCCGCGGAATGCCCGACAGACCGTCCGGCCCGCGCGTCAGCGAATACCAGTTGAGCAGGATGACCCGGATGATCTCGCCGAAGCCGAGCGTGACGATGGCGAGGTAGTCGCCGCGCAGGCGCAGCACCGGAAACCCGAGCAGGATCCCGAAGCTGGCCGCGAACAGCCCCGCAAGCGGCAGCGACGCCCAGAACGACAGGTCGAAATGCAGGGCGATCAGGGCGTAGGAATAGGCGCCAACGGCATAGAACGCGACATAGCCCAGGTCGAGCAGCCCGGCCAGCCCGACCACGATGTTCAGACCCCAGCCCAGCATGACATAGGTGAGGACCAGGGTCGCCACGTCGACGATGTAGCGGTTGTCGGACCAGATGACGGGCACGGCCAGCGCGAAGCCGAACAGGGCGAGTCCGGCATACTTCGAATAGTGCTGCACTTCGGCGCCGATCCGGTCCATGACCCGTTCGCGGGTGCTGCGGTCCATCGGCCTGGCACGCCGCCGCCACAACACAAGAATGAAACGGCCGGCGAACACGATGCCGATCGTCACCGCGACATAGACGGGACGGAAATCGATGCCGAGGCCGCCCTGCTGGTCGATCGTCCGCATGCCGATGACGGTCAGGCTGAGGGCGAGTGCGACGAACGCTGCAAGCGCCGCCTCCTTGACGGCGGCAACGAGATCCGGGCCTGTGGGTGTGGCGAAGCGCGGGCGCGAGATTGTGGCCATGGCGTCAGACCTTCTCGACTTCGGGCCGGCCCAGCAGGCCGGACGGCCGGAAGATCAGCACCAGGACGAGGATGGAGAACGCGGCCACGTCCTTGTATTCGATCGTGAAATAGGCCGACCAGAAGGTCTCGATCAGGCCGATCAGCAGGCCGCCGAGCATGGCGCCGGGCAGCGAGCCGATGCCGCCGAGCACCGCTGCGGTGAACGCCTTGATGCCGGCCAGGAAGCCGATGAAGAAATCGATCACCCCGTAGTACAGCAGGAACATCATGCCGGCCACCGCGGCCAGCGCGGCGCCCATGACGAAGGTGAGCGAGATCGTGCGGTCGACGTTGATGCCGAGCAGCGCCGCCATGGTGCGGTCCTGCTCGCAGGCGCGCTGGGCCCGGCCGAGCGCTGTCCGCGCGATCAGGAGCGAAAACGCCACCATAAGGGCCAGCGTGAGCACGACGATGATGATCTGCATGTAACTCAGCGAGACCGAAAACCCCTCGTGCTCCATGAAGGTGAACCCACCCTGGACCAGTGGCGGCAGCGGCTTGACCCGAGCACCCTGGGAGATCTGGACGTAGTTCTGCAGGAAGATCGACATGCCGATCGCCGAGATCAGCGGCGCCAGCCGGAACGAGCCGCGCAGCGGCCGGTAGGCCAGGCGCTCGACCGCCCAGCCGTAGACCGACGTGATCAGCATGGCGATCAGCAGCACCAGCAGCAGCGCCAGCGGCAGCCAGGTCACGCCGGCGATGCCGAGCACGAGAAAGCTGATCAGCGAGACGAAGGCGCCGATCATGAAGACATCGCCATGGGCGAAGTTGATCATGCCGATGATGCCGTACACCATCGTGTAGCCGATCGCGATCAGCCCGTAGATGGCGCCCAGCGTCAGCCCGTTGATGAGCTGCTGTACGAAATACTCCATGCCTGCCCGCCGCCCCTGCTGCGTTCGTGCACCCTTGTTTAAGCCGCCTGATAGCGTCTCCGACCTGCCGGATCAAGAGCCGGCTGCAAGACACTATGCACGGAATTGCCCGTCTGTCACGGATTGCTGGCCGGATTGGCTGTTTGCACCCGGCCCGGGCGCCGATACAGTCCGGTGGACCGGCGCTCGTGCCGGCAACGGACGGCTGGGAGGAGGATCATGTCCGGCGGACCCGTGAGTGTTGTCGGCACCGGCCTGATCGGCAGCGGCTGGGTGCTGCACTTCCTGCGTCTCGGCTTCGAGGTGCACGCGTACGATCCGGCCGACGGTGCAGCGCCGCGGCTGGCCGAGGCGGTGCGGGCGCACTGGCCGCTGCTGGAGCGGATGGGGCTGGCCGGCGATGCCCGGCCGGATCGGCTTGCCTGGCGCGCGGCCCTTGCCGAGGCGGTGCGGGACGCCGTGATCGTCCTCGAATGCGCGCCGGAGCGGCTGGCCGTAAAGCAGGATCTGTTCGCCCAGATGGACCGGTTCGCGCCGCCCGATGCCCTGCTGTTCTCGTGCAGCTCCAGCTTCACGATCTCGGAGATTCGCGTGCGTACCGGCCGGCCGGAGCGGTGCCTGCTCGGCCATCCGTTCAACCCGCCGCACATCCTGCCGCTGGTCGAGGTCGCCGGCGGGCCGCGCGAGTCGGGGCCGGTGCGCCGTGCGATGGCGTTCTGGGAGTCGGTGCAGAAGGTGCCGGTTCATTTGCGCAAAGAGCTGCCCGGCCACCTCGTCAATCGGCTGACCGCGGCGCTGTTCCGCGAGGCCGTCCACCTTGTGGCCGAGGACGTGGCCGACGTCGAGGACATCGACACCGCGGTGGCCTTCGGCCCGGGGCCTCGGCTTGCGCTCGCCGGGCCGTTCCTCAACTACCATCTCGGCGGCGGCGCCGGCGGCATCGAGCACTATTTCGCGCATCTCGGGCCCAGCCAGGTGGCGCGCTGGAAGACGCTGGGCACGCCGGAGCTGACCGAACAGGTGACGGCGCGGGTCGTCGACGGCGTGCGCCGCATGACCGCCGGCCGCAGCATTGCCGACCTCGCCGCCGAACGTGACGACAGGCTCTTGCGCCTGGCCGAGGCGCTGCGGCGCAAGGGCTGACCCTGCGCCTTAGCGCGTGATGATCTCCGGCCCCATCAGCGCCGTCGGCAGCACGGTCGACAGCCAGGGGATGTAGGTCACCATGATCAGGAACAGGAACAGGATGCCGAGCCACGGCAGGGCGGCTCGGACGACCTGCAGCATCGGCATGCCGGCGACGCCGGAGGTGACGAACAGGTTCAGGCCCACCGGCGGCGTGATCATGCCGATCTCCATGTTCACCACCATGATGATGCCGAGATGGATCGGATCGATGCCGAGGCTGATGGCGATCGGGAAGACCAGCGGCGCGACGATGACGATCAGGCCCGACGGCTCCATGAACTGGCCGCCGATCAGCAGGATCAGGTTGACGATCACCAGGAACATGATCGGCCCGAAGCCGGCCTCCAGCATGGCCCCGGCGATCGCCTGGGGGATCTGCTCGTCGGTCAGCACGTGCTTGAGGATCAGCGCGTTGGCGATGATGAACAGCAGCATGATCGTGGTCTTGCCGGCCTCGAACAGCGAGTGCTTCGTGTCGCGGTGGAAGAACACGGTGATGAGCGCCTGGGGTTTCTTCAGCAGGCTGTACCGCTCTTCGCCCTCGCCCTTGAGCGGACCCATGTCCTTGTAGACGAAATTGGCGATGAAGAAGGCGTAGACGGCGGCCACGGCGGCCGCCTCGGTCGGCGTGAAGATGCCGCCGTAGATGCCGCCGAGGATGATGACGATCAGCAGCAGGCCCCACAGCGCATCGAAGGCGGAGGAGAGGATCTCGCGCCAGCCCGCCCAGTCCTGCGCCGGCAGGTTGCGGACCTTGGCCGCGATGTAGATGCCGATCATCAGCATCAGCCCGGCGACGATGCCGGGGATGACGCCGGCCAGGAACATGCGGCCGACCGACACGTCGACGGCCGAGGCGTAGACCACCATCACGATCGACGGCGGGATCAGGATGCCCAGCGTGCCGGCGTTGCAGATCACGCCGGCGGCGAAGTCCTTGGTGTAGCCGACCTGGCGCATGCCGGCGATGACGATGGTGCCGATCGCGACCACGGTGGCCGGCGACGAGCCCGACAGCGCCGCGAACAGCATGCAGGCGAACACGCCGGCGATGGCGAGGCCGCCCTGGAAATGGCCGACGCAGGCGATGGCGAAGCGGATGATGCGCCGGGCGACGCCGCCGGTCGACATGAAGGTCGAGGCGAGGATGAAGAACGGGATCGCCAGCAGCGTGAAGTGGCCGGCGAAGGCGTTGAACAGCGTCTGGGCGATCGAGCCGAGCGAGCTGTCGGAGAAGACCATCAGGAAGATGATCGAGCTGAGGCCCAGCGAGACGGCGATCGGCACGCCGATCAGCATGAAGCCGATCACCATGGCGAAGAGGAAGACGACATCCATCGGTCAGCCCCCCTTCTTCGCTTCTGCGGCCACTTCCTCGAGGAGGTCCTCCGCCTCGTGGCCGGCGATGATGGTCTCCATTTCGCCGATCGCCACCTTCCACGCTACCTGGAGGAAACGGAACGTCAGCAGGAACAGGCCGATCGGCAGCGCGGCATAGGGGATGAAGCGGGGCAGCTTCTCATAGGCCTCGCCCTGGTTCATCGGGCCTTCGATGAAGCGCAGGAAGTCGAGCATCGGAATGTCGTTGACCTCGTACCACGCCTGGTCCTTGAGCGTGCCGTCGAGCATCGGCAGGGCGGCGAACGGCGCCCAGTAGTTCCACGAGCCGATCAGCAGCAAGACGCTGAAGACGAGGCAGGCGGCGACGGCCAGCAGCGCCAGGATGCGGCGCGGTACCGGCGAGACGAGATTCAGCACGACGTCGACACCGAGATGCGCGCGGGTCTTCACGCAGTAGGACGCGCCCAGCAGCACCAGCCAGGCGAACAGGAACACGGTGGTCTCCAGCGCCCACAGGATGTTGGAGTTGAAGACGTAGCGCGCGACGACGTTGGCGAAGGTGATGATCGTCATGAGCCCGAGGATGACGGCGATCAGCGTCTCCTCGATCTCGTTGATCACGCGCCCGAGCTTCGTTTTCGGCTCGTAGTGCATGGGGCGGCCTCCCAGCCATCCTGTTCAAAATCGCGCGGCCCGGTTGGTCCGGGCCGCGCGTGGCACTGGTCCGTGCCTTCTAGTTGGTTGCGTTGGCGGCCTGGGCGGCCGTGATCAGATCATCGCCGATGTCCCCCGCGAACTTTGCCCAGACGGGCTTCATCGCCTTCACCCATTCGGCCCGCTGCTGCGGCGTCAGCTTGCGGATGACGCCGCCGGCCGCGATGATGGCTTCCTTGGCCTCCTCGTTGACGCGGGTCGACTCCGCGTTGCGGGCCTCCGTGACCTCGTCGAGGATGGGCTTCAGCTGGGTGCGCACGTCGGCCGGCAGTCCCTCCCACCACTCGACGGAGGTGACCACCAGGTAGTCGATGATGCCGTGGTTGGTCTCGGTGATGCCGTCCTGCACCTCGAAGAACTTCTGGCCGTAGATGTTGGACCAGGTGTTCTCCTGGCCGTCGACGACGCCGGTCTGCAGCGCGCCGTAGACCTCGGAGAAGGCCATCTTCTGCGGGTTGGCCTTGAGCGCCTCCATCTGCGCGACCAGCACGTCGGAGGGCTGGACGCGGAACTTGAGGCCGGCGGCGTCGGCCGGCACGAGCAGCGGCTTGTTGGCCGAGATCTGCTTCATGCCGTTGTGCCAGAAGGCGAGGCCCTGCAGGCCGCGACGGCGCATCGAGTCCTTGAGCTTCTGCCCGTCCGGCGAGTTCTGGAACCGGTCGACCGCGTTCACGTCGTCGAACATGAACGGCAGGTCGAAGAGGCGGAACTTCTTGGTGAACTTCTCGAACTTCGACAGCGACGGCGCCGCCAGCTGGACGTCGCCCGCCAGCATCGCCTCGAGCACCTGGTCGTCGTTGTAGAGCTGCGAGTTCGGGAAGACCTCCATGCAGGCCTTGCCGTTCATCTCCTCGTTCACCCGTTCCGCCAGCAGCGAGGCGGCGATGCCCTTGGGGTGCTTGTCGGCATTGGTGACATGGCTGAACTTGATCTTGATCTCACCCGGCTCGCAGGATGCGAGCGCGGTGTTGGCCGTAAAGGCCAGCGCCACGGCGGCCATGGCGGCAAGGGTCAGGAAACGCATAACTACCTCCCGTAAGTCGCGTTACGAGCGCAATTGCTCGCTGCATAAGCGGGCAAGCGCCGCTCCGAACCGGGATCAAGAGTCCGGCACTTCGCCTGCCGCAAGGATTTCAACCCAGCGGTTTCAGACATCTCCTCCCAAACTAACGGTGAAGATGCACCGCGTCCACCGGATCGGCCGAGCCCAACGATCGGCCAGTGACTTGCCCGAAAGCGCGGCCCAACCCGGCGAACATCCAACCGACCGATAGCACATTTCCAGGTTCTCCCGAAGCGGCTCTTCGTGCACCATTAAACTTTTTTTATTTCCCATTTGGGGTGATGCAAATTGTCGCGGCTGCAAATGCGCCGCGTCGCGGCGAACCGCGGATGGATGTCCGCCTGCCCGGCTTCGTCGTGCGGTGGCCGCAGCTGCTCGTTGCGCGCCACGCCGCCGAGCCTGTGGCGCCGGTGGCGACCGCAGACGCGCAGGATCCCGGCAAAGAGAGGCACAGTGCGGCTTTCGACCGCAGGTTCCGACGCAAATTGCCGCCCCATGGTCGGCCGCGCGCAACCGGCTCCGACGGCGCGCCGAACAGACCATACCGGAACCCGTGCTCAGAACGNNCGAAGGCGGCCTGAACGATGCCTTCGAGTGGCGCCGTACACTGATCTAAATCAATGTTTGTTAATACCTTGCGACTATATTTGTCCGGCTCAACTACAAAGGCGACTCAGCGACACTCAATGTGACAGGCTCCGCGGTCGCGACGGTTATGGCGGGCGCAGGCGTAAGGCCCGAGAGGTAAGTTAGAGGCATGTCCGGTTTTCCGATCGTTACCCGAGAGGACTTTTCCGACGCGACGTTTCTCCTGGAGGTGCACCATCCGGTGATGGCCAAGGCGGCGAAGCCGGGCCAGTTCGTGATCGTGATGACGCATGCGAAGGGCGAGCGAATCCCGCTCACCATTGCGGATTTCGACCGGATCAAGGGCACCATCACCCTCGTCATCCAGGCGGTCGGGAAGACGACCAGAGAGATGCAGGCCATGTGCCGGACCGGCACCGAGCTGTACGGCCTGGTCGGCCCGATGGGCGAGCCCAGCCACATCGGCGATGCGCGCAAGGTGGTCTGCGTCGGTGGCGGGCTCGGCGTCGCGCCGATTTTTCCGCAGGCCCGGGGGTTCAAGGAGAGCGGCGCCTACGTGATCGGCGTCGTCGGCTTCCGCAGCAAGGACCTGGTGTTCTGGGAGGACAAGTTCCGCGCGGTCTGCGACGAGTTCATCATCTGCACCGACGACGGCTCGGCCGGCATCAAGGGCCTGGTGACCGAGGGGATCAAGCAGGCGATCGACGGCCACCCGGATATCGACGAGGTTGTGGCGATCGGGCCGCCGATCATGATGAAGGCCTGCGCCGAGACCACCCGCCCGCACGGCATCCGCACCATGGTCAGCCTCAACCCGGTGATGGTGGACGGCACCGGCATGTGCGGCGGATGCCGCGTCAAGGTCGGGGGCAGGATCCAGTTCGCCTGCGTCGACGGTCCCGACTTCGACGGCCACGAGGTGGATTTCGACGACCTGATGAACCGCCTGCGGCGCTTTGCCGAGGACGAGAAGGTCGCCTTGCAGCGCTGGACGGACAACTGCCGGCAGCAGATTTCGGTGGACGGCGCGCGCGGCGACTCCTGACCCACTGGCCGGACGCTTCCGGCAAGGACGGACGATGGCAAAGAAGAAAACGATCAGGTCGATTCCGCAGGAACGGGCGCCGATGCCGGTCCAGAGCCCGGAGCAGCGCGTCAAGAACTTCGACGAGGTGGCACTCGGATTCACGCTCGAGGATGCGCTGGTCGAATGCGCCCGCTGTCTCGATTGCCCGGAGCCGGCCTGCGTCGCCGGCTGCCCGGTCGAGATCGACATTCCCGGCTTCATCATGAAGGTCGTCGACAAGGACTATCGCGGCGCCTACGACATTCTCAGCGAGGCCAACCTGCTGCCGGCGATCTGCGGCCGGGTCTGCCCGCAGGAGGACCAGTGCGAGGGCGTGTGCCCGGTCGGCGACACGCTGGAGCCGGTGGCCATCGGCCGGCTCGAGCGCTGGGTCGGCGACCAGGCCATCGAGAAGGGATGGAGCAAGCGCCCTCATATCGAGCCGAAGGGCATCATGGTCGGAATCGTCGGCTCCGGTCCCGCGGGCATGGCCTGCGCGGCAGACCTGGCCAAGGCCGGGTGCGCGGTGACCGTCTTCGAGGCCCTGCACGAGCCGGGCGGCGTGCTGCGCTACGGCATCCCCGAGTTCCGTCTGCCCAATCACATCGTCGATGCGGAGATCGCCAACCTCGTCAATCTGGGCGTCGAGTTCCAGTGCAACACGCTTGTCGGGCGCCTGTTCACGATCGAGCAGATGCTCGACGAGATGGGCTTCGACGCGGTGTTCATCGGCACCGGCGCGGGCTCGCCGAAATTCATGGACATCCCGGGCGAGACCCTGAACGGCGTGCTGTCCGCGAACGAGCTGCTGACCCGCTGCAACCTGATGCAGGCCGGCAAGTTCCCGGACTACGACACGCCGCTCCACCTGGGCCGGCGAATCGCCGTCATCGGTGCCGGCAACACGGCCATGGACGCGATGCGGGTGTCGAAGCGGATGGGCGCGGAGAAGGTCTACTGCGTCTACCGGCGCACCGAGGCCGAAAGCCCGGCGCGCAAGGAAGAACTTCATCATGCCCAGGAAGAGGGCATCGAGTTCCACTGGCTGACCGCGCCGGTCGAGATCCTCGACGACGGCGAGGGCAACGTGCGCGCGATGCGCTGCATCCGCATGGAGCTGGGCGAGCCCGACGAGTCGGGCCGCCGCCGCCCGGTTCCGATCGAGGGCAGCGAGTACGAGTTCGAGACCGACATGGTGGTCTATGCCATCGGCACCAACGCGAACCCGATCCTCGGCCAGACCTCCAAGCTCAAGCTCAACAAGTGGGGCTATATCGAGACCGACGAGAATCTCGCAACGTCGATGGCCGGCGTCTATGCCGGCGGCGATATCGTGACCGGCTCGGCGACCGTGATCCTGGCGATGGGCGCCGGACGCCGCGCCGCACGGTCGATCAAGCAATACCTCGCGATCCGTGACAGCGAGGCAATCTACCTGCCGCAGCGCACCGGCACGGACGGCACGCTGTTTGGCATCGATGTTGCCGAGAGGAACTTTGCACGGCTCAGAGTCGAATAGGTCGGAACGAATGAAACCTCAGATGCGTGCAGAAACCGAGCGCGAACCGGTCCGCAAGCAGACGCCGGGCAAGGCCGCCAAGAAGACAGCGTCGGGCCGCAAACCGGCCGGCAAGAAGAAACAGGCGCCGGCGCCCCGCCGCCAGCTGGCGGAAGCGGTCACCGAGCACATCGTCGAGATCGTCAGCGACTCCGGCGAGGGCGCGCAGCGCTGCGGCCAGTCCTTCGGGTCGGTCGCCGCCCGGACGGGGCTCGGCATCTGGACCGTCGAGATCATCCCGGCGGAGATCCAGCCGCCCGCGCGCAGCGTCGCCGGCGCCAGCGGCAACCGGGTGCGCCTCGCGTCCCGCCGAATCATGAACGGCGGCGACGAGGCCGATCTGGTGGTCGCCTTCAACGAGCAGGTCCTGCTGAGCCGGGTGCGCGCCAACGAGCTGAAGCCGGGCTGCATCATTCTCCTGGAGAACAAGTGGCGCAGCGATCCCGACCCGGAGATCGCCGAGTCTTACGCGCAGGTCGTCGAGGAGCTCAACGCTGGCGGCTACAGGCTGCACGAGATCCCGATGGAGGACGAGTGCGTCCGCTACGTGCCGGACACGCGGCGCGGCAAGAACATGTTCGCGCTCGGCATGCTGTGCAACATCTACAGCCTCGACCTGGAGCTGGCGCAGTCTCAGGTCCGTTTTGCGTTCCGCAAGAAGGACGAAAAGGTCATCGACATCAACCTTGAGCTCCTGAATGCGGGCTACGCCTGGGCCGAGGAGAATCTCGATCTGAAATTCACGATCGCGGCGTCGCGCCCGCGCGAGCCGCAGATCGTGGTCAACGGCAACACCGCGCTCGCGCTCGGCGTCGTGGCCTCGGGCATGGAAGTCTGCGCGATGTACCCGATCACGCCGGCGACCTCCGCCTCGCATTATCTCAGCGACATCTTCGAGAAGGTCGGCTGCGTCGTCCACCAGGCCGAGGACGAGATCGCCGCCTGCGCCTTCGCGATCGGCGCCTCCTACGCCGGCAAGTGCGCGGTGACGATCACCTCGGGGCCGGGCCTGTCGCTGAAGCAGGAAGGCATCGGCCTTGCCGTCATGGCGGAGATCCCGCTCGTCGTGGTCGACGTGCAGCGCGGCGGGCCGAGCACCGGGCAGCCGACCAAGGCGGAGCAGGGGGATCTCCTCGCCGCAATCTTCGGCGGCCATGGCGATGCGCCCAAGATCGTCATGGCGGCCTCCACCATCGAGGACTGCTTCTACTCGATGATCACCGCGCGCAAGATCGCCGAGACCTTCAACATGGTCGTCGTCGTGCTGACCGATGCCAGCCTGGCCACGGCGCAACAACCGTTTCCGCGGCCGCGCTTCCGCGAGGACTGGCTGGCGCCGCCGATCGACCAGAGCGCCGTGCCGGAGGGCGGGAAACCCTACGACTGGGATCCCCGTACGGGCATGATCGAGCGGTTCATCCCGGGCCAGCCGAACGGCATGCATTGCCTGACCGGCCTGGCGCACGACCGCGGCAGCCATGTCGCCTACGATCCCGAAATCAACGAGGAGGGGATCCGCAATCGCAGCCTCAAGCTCGCGGCATTCCAGCGGACGCTCAAGACTCCGCCGGTCTACGGCGGCGACGAGGGCGACATGCTGCTGGTCGGCTGGGGCAGCACCAAAGGCGCGATCGAGGAGGCGGTGGAGCGCCTGCGGGCCGAGGGCAAGGCGGTGTCGTCCCTGCATCTGAAGTTCCTGCAGCCGATGGCGTCCGGCATCAAGGAAGTCCTGCAGCGCTTCGGCAAGGTGATGACCATCGAGAACAACTGGTCCGACACGCTGGACGGCGACCTGATCGACGAGCACAACCGGCGCTATTCGAGCCTCGCCTGGTTGCTGCGCGCGCGCTACCTCATCGACGTCGACTGCTGGGGCGAAACGCGCGGCCAGCCGATCAAGCCGGGCACGATCGCCGACGTCGTCCGCACGCGGATGCAATAGAGACATCAACGCATGGGCAGGCCAATGCACGCACCCAGAACCGAATGCCTTTTGAACCTGATCGACCAGGAATACGCAATTCGCGATTACCAGAGCGACATTCCGCCCCGCTGGTGCACCGGCTGCGGCGACAACGGCATCCTGACCGCGGTCCAGCGCCTGTGCCGCGACGAGCAGCTGCCGCCGGAGAAGACGGTGTTCGTCTCGGGCATCGGCTGCTCGAGCCGCCTGCCGCACTACATGAACGCCTACGGCTTCCACGGGCTGCACGGCCGTGCCTTCCCGGTCGCCGAGGGCATCAAGCTGCGCCGCCCCGACCTCCACGTCTTCGTCACCACCGGCGACGGCGACTGCTGCAGCATCGGCGCCGCGCACTGGATCCACGCGATCCGCTACAACATGAACATGACCGTGCTGATGCACGACAACCAGATCTACGGTCTCACCAAGAAGCAGGCGTCGCCGACGTCGCCACGCGGGCTGAAGAGCAACACGACGCCGCGCGGCACCTATCTCGACCCGCTGAATCCGCTGACCGTCACGCTGGGCGTGCCGAACGTGTCGTTCGTGGCCCAGGCCGTCGACTGGATCCCGGAGGTGCTGTACGACATCATCTCGCAGGCCTATCGGCACCGGGGTTTTTCCTTCGTGCGGGTGCTGCAGCGCTGCCCCGAATTCATGCCGCACCGCTTCGACGCCTGGGTGCAGGATCCGTCGCTCACGCGGCTGGTGGTGCACCAGAAGGGGCTGACGCTGAGCGCGGATACGTCCAGGACCTATCGCAACCAGGAAATCCATGACCCCGGCGATATCGACCGCGCCCGCGAGATCGCCTCGCTGACCGAGGAAGTTCCGGTCGGCATCCTGTACCGCAATCCCGAGGTGCCCTGCTACGAGGATCTGCGCGAGGGCGAGCGGCCGAACACGCCGGGGCTGATCCGCACGGTCCTCAACGAGGAATTCGACAAATTCACGATCTGGCCGGACGAGCAGCCGGACCGGACCCCGGCCGGTTGATGCGAGCGTGCCGGTGGCCGAAAGTCGGAACAGTAATCGGGTGATGCCATGGACGGCATATCTCTGGAACTGACAAGCCCGCGACTGCTGGAGCTCGACCCGGCGGAGAGCGCGGGCAATCCCAAGATGCGGGCGCAACGCCCGGCCCTGTTCGCCGGTTACCGCGATCTCCGGCTCCTGCGTTACGATTATCCGCTGGTGCTGGTCGAGAACGACGGCGGCAGCGCCCGGGTCCAGTCCCTGACGGCCGTTGTCGACGATCTCATCCGGCGGATCGTGCCGCCGGGCCCGGGTGGCAAGGCGTTCCGCTGGCAGCTTCTGCACATGGAGGAGACGGTTCGCAAGCTCGTTGCCGACGGTGTCGACGGCCGGCTTTCGCAGCTCTGGCGGAAGGCCGAGGCCGAACTCCTCAAGGCCGACAGCAGCGAATCGAGGGACCTCCTGGTCAAGAACCTCGACCTGGCCCGCGAAATGCTTGAAACCGACGGCGAGGTCATCGACTGCGACGAAAAGACGCCGGTGCGGTTCCTCGTGCACGCCTGGAACACCATCCACGCCGGCAAGGCCAAGGCCTTCCGCAAGCGCGTGGACGGCCTGATCCTGAAGCTTTCGGATATCCTGAAGGCGGACTTCGTCAAATCGAACAAGGCGCGCAGCCCCGAGATACTGAAATCGGCCGTGGGCGATACCTTCAATACCGACTTCGATTTCGCCGCGATGTCGCGCGTGCTGGTCGAGGGGTCGCACAGCGACATGTTGAGCGCCGAACGGCGCCAGCGCATCGAGGCCGTGCTCATGGTGCTGCAGTCGCAGCGCTTCTACGGCCCGGGCCGGGCCTCAGGCTCGTGGGTCGAGGAGGTCGAGCCCTACTCCTTCATCTTCGACAACTGCGCCGCGGCGATGGACGCATTCCGCGACCGCCTGCCGCAGCTGGTCGATTTCATCGAAGCGCTCAGCATCGCGGAGCTCGAGATCGAGAACAAGTACCGACCCGAGCTGCACGATCCGTTCTTCCAGCGCTTCGATGAGAGCGAACTGACGGCCGAGGATCTGACCCTGTTCCCGTCCTATCTCGTGTGTCTGCGCGACGGCGAGAGCGATGCCGCGGAAACCGTGCGGGCGCTGGAGGCGATCGCGTCCGGATTCCCGGTCAAGGTGCTGATCCAGACCGACGATATCGTCGGCGATTCGTCGCCGGAGCCGCCGCGGACCTCGTTCGGCGGCGGCAGCGCCCGCCTCGCCGCGATGGCGCTGGGCGCCAACAACGCCTACGTGTTCCAGACCGCGAGCGCGAGCCTCTGCCGCCTGCAGGAGCGTGTGCTCAAGGGCCTGATGTACGACGGCCCGGCCCTGTTCAGCATCTATTCCGGCGTGACCCGGACGGTGTCCGGCGTGCCCCCCTATCTGCTGGCGGCAGCGGCCACCGAATCGCGCGCCTTCCCGTCGTTGACCTACGATCCCTCGGCGGGTCCCGACTGGGCGTCGCGGTTCGATATCCGCGACAACCCGCAGCCGGAGGCGGCGTGGCCCGTGCATACCCTGTCCTACGAGGATGCGGAACATCAGAGGATCAGCCATACCGCGGCGATTACCCATGTCGACTTCGCGGTCTGCGATTCGCGCTACGAAAGACACTGGGTGCCGACCAGCCGCAGCAAGTGGCTGGGCAACATGGTGCCGGCCGACGAATCGCTGTCGAATGGCGGCAACAGCGCCGATTCGGTTCCCTATGTCTGGACGGTCGACGGCGATGGCTGCCTGCGCCGCACGGTCGTCGATGACCGGCTGATCGAGGGCGCACGCCGGTGCGCCGAGACCTGGCGTAGCCTGCAGGAGCTGGGCGGCATCAACAACTCCCATGCGCGCCGGCAGCTCGAAGCTGCGCGCGAATCCTGGGAACAGGAGCGGGAGCGCGAACGCGATGCCCTGGGCGCCGCGGCACCACAGCCGGCGGACGCGTCCGCGGCCGCAGCGCAGCCCGAAGCGAAATCCGAGCCCGAGCCGGCCGTCGCCGAGGCGGATGCGCGATCGCCGGACGAGCCCTACATCGAGACCGCGCGCTGCACGACCTGCAACGAATGCACGCAGATCAACAACAAGATGTTCGTCTACAACGACAACAAGCAGGCCTACATCGCCGATCCGGACGCCGGCACCTACCGGCAGATGGTCGAGGCGGCGGAGAGCTGCCAGGTCAGCATCATCCATCCCGGCAAGCCGCGNNGGCAAGCCGCGCAATCCGGACGAACCCTATCTGGCCGAGCTGATCGAACGGGCCGAGCCGTTCAACTGACACGCCGCGACGGCCCGGCGCGGCCGGCTTGCACGAAACGATAAAGGCCACCGGACCGGGATCCGGTGGCCTTTCAGCGTTTTGGCTGGGGGAGCTGGATTCGAACCAACATTGACGGAGTCAGAGTCCGCTGTCCTACCATTAGACGATCCCCCAACAGGCTCGCCTGCGGCGCTTTGCGGCCGCGTTCTTATCATATAGTGGCCTGCAATTGAACCCCAAGATGCGGAATAACGTGATGACTGGACGGGCTCGCCGTTTTGGGTAGGATAACGTCCACCCCGGGCGCACAATGATAATCCGGGGAACGAACCCTGGGAGGATACGGCAGGCGATGACCGCCCAACCGGGCCGGCACTGCAACAACGGGCCGCAAACGGATCCGCGCCAACGACGGCAGCGCCGACGTCGCCCCGAGTTCTGTGCGGCCCTCGATCTCGGCACGAACAACTGCCGGCTCCTGATTGCCCGACCCGCGTCCGGCGGTTTCCGGATCGTCGATGCGTTCTCCCGCGTCGTACAGCTGGGCGCGGGCGTGGAGGAAACGGGCCGGCTGTCGGACGAGGCGGTGGCGCGTACGATCGACGCGCTCCGCGTCTGCGCTTCGAAGATCCGGCGGCGCGGTGTGCGGCGCGGCCGCTACGTGGCCACCGCGGCATGCCGCAAGGCGCAGAACTGCGAGGCGTTTCTCGATCACGTCGAGCGCGAAACCGGCATTGCGATCGAAATCATTTCCGCCGAGGAGGAGGCGCGCCTGACCCTTGCCGGCTGTCTGCCGCTTCTGGACGGGACCGCGCCGCGGGCGCTGTTGTTCGATATCGGCGGCGGCAGCACCGAGGTGCTGTGGCTTGACGTGGACGCGCCGCGGCACCGCATCATCGACTGGATATCGCTGCCGCTCGGCGTCGTCACGCTCACCGAACGGCACGGGCGAGGACCCTTCATCCCGGCCGCCTACCGGACCATCGTCGACGAGCTGCTGGGGCATCTGCAGCCGTTCTGCGAGCGGCACGAAATTGCGCGGCATGTCCATGACGCCGGGGTCCAGATGCTGGGCTCGTCGGGCACCGTGACGACGCTGGCCGGCCTGTCCCTGGAACTGCCGCGGTACGACCGGTCGCGCGTCGACGGATCGTTCCTCGAGTTCGAGGCCGTGCACCGGCTGACCGGGATGCTGAGTGCGATGAGCTCGGAGGATCGGGCGCAGCATCCGTGCATCGGGCGCGACCGGGCCGACATGATGGCCGCCGGTTGCGCCATCCTCGAGGCGATCTGCCAGCGCTGGCCGGTCGGCCGCCTGCGGGTCGCCGATCGCGGCGTGCGCGAGGGAATCCTCGTCGACCTGCTGGGCCGCAGGGGCGACGAGGCGGCAGCCGCCGATGTCGGCGGATAGACGCAAATCGCGATCACGCGGCGCGCCGAGGGCCGGCAAGGTCAGGGTGCGGACCGCGAAGGGACGCAAGCTGTCGTCGACGCGCTGGCTCGAGCGACAGCTCAACGACCCGTATGTGGCCGCCGCGAAGCGGCTGGGCTATCGCAGCCGGGCCGCATTCAAGCTGGCCGAGATCGACGACAAATTCCATGTTCTGCGCCGGGGCGGCCGTGTCGTCGATCTCGGGGCGGCGCCGGGTGGCTGGATCCAGGTCGCGCTGGCGCGTGTCGGGCCGTCTGGCCGGGTGGTCGGCATCGACGTGCAGGCGATGGAGCCTGTCGCCGGAGCGACCCTGCTGGAGGGGGATTTTTTCGCCGACGACGCGCCCGCGCGATTGCGTAAGGCGCTCGGTGGCAAAGCGGATGCCGTACTCAGCGACATGGCGGCGCCGTCGACCGGCCACGCCGGCACCGACCATCTGCGCATCATGGCGCTGGCCGAAGCGGCGCTGGCGTTTGCACTCGAGGTCCTGGCGCCGGATGGCGCGTTCGTCGCCAAGGTGCTGCAGGGCGGCAGCGAGCGCTCGCTGCTCGAGACGTTGCGGCGCGAATTCGCGCGGGTCGCCCATTTCAAGCCGCCGTCAAGCCGCAAGGATTCGGCGGAGCTCTACGTCGTAGCAACCGGGTTCCAGGGTGCGGCCGCGCCGCGGGGCCCGACAGATCGGGAGTGATGGAAATGACCTCAGATCCGGACTGCGTGTTCTGCAAGATCGTCGCCGGTGAAATCCCTTGCTTCAAGCTCTACGAGGACGATGCAACGCTTGCCTTCATGGATATCAATCCGGTCCATCCCGGCCACGCCCTGGCGATCGCCAGGGACCATTATCCGGACCTGTTCGCCATTCCGCCGGACCTCCTCGCCGCGACCACCGCAACGGTGCAGCGGGTGGCCGGCGCCATTCAAAAGACGCTGAGCCCGCCGGGGATGAACGTGCTGCAGTGCAATGGTGCCGCTGCGGCACAATCGGTGCCGCATTTCCACATGCACGCGATACCACGCCACGCCGACGATGGTCTGGCCATGAACTGGGGCCTGCGCCCGGGAAACATGGATGAGATCGCCGCCCTGGCGAAAGACATCCGGGCCAATCTGTGACTCCGCGCCCCGCGCGGGCGAGCCGGAGAAACCGGCCGGCCAGTTAGCTCAGATGCGCCGGAAGGTCGTGGTCCGCGACGTTGGTCAGGTCCTTGGCAATCTCGCGGGTCACAAGGGCGCCGGCGTGCTTGCCCAGCGCCTGGCGCAGGTCGCCCAGGGTCCGTGGCGGCGCGACGAGCACCAGCGCATTGTAGAGTTTCCTGCCGGCCGCCGCCTCGAGCGCCTTGGCCACGTCGCGGGCAAACAGCTCCTTGGCGAACCGGTGCCAGTCGACCCGCGGCGCCATCGCGTGGCGCGCGACATCGGCGCTCTCGTGGACGCGTCCCGGACGGTCGGCGCCGACCTCCCGGGTCGGCAGTCGCGCCTCGGCCTCGGCAAAACAGATATTCGACGCCGATTCGAGCGGCCCGCCCTGGCCGCGCCGCGCCAGGATTCGGGCCTTGGCACCATCGGCGACCAGAAACCAGGTGGTCGTTTCCGTTGTGGGCATGTGCGCTTCCTGAAACGGGGGTCAGCGGTCTCCACTAAAGCGGCGAACCCCCGTCGGCGCAATGACCCAGGTCAATCGCCGCGTCGCAATCCCAGCCATCTGAGCCACCCGACAGGCCTGGCGTTGATCCTGTCGGCGATCTCTGTCTCCGCCTCGTGGATCGGATCGCCGGGCTCGCCCGTGTGATGGAAGCCTTCGCCCTTGCCATCGAGTGCGCGGTTGAGGGAGTCGACGACGCCGGCGTCGATCGCAACGTTCTTGTTGGCCGCATCGGCCAGCGCCGCGGCAGCGGCGTCCAGCGCCGCCTGCTGGGCGAGCACGTCGCCACGCCGAACCGCGTCCGCATAGTCGGCCATCGCGTCCATATAGGCGCCCAGCGCACCGACCCGGGAATTCCCGTTGGCGCGTTCCATCGCTCTGGGTGAGGCGTGCGCCGCATTCAGCGAGCCGGGAAGTTTCAGCTTCGTCCCGCCGGCGTCGTCGGGCCAATCATCACCGTGTCCGTTTCCGGATTTGCCGTGTCCGTGGGCATTGCCGTTGCCCTGGCCCCTGTCACCGCCCCGGCCGTTGTCCTTGTCGTTGCCCTTGCCCGCCTGCGCCGAGGCGAGGTGAAGGCCGGACTCATCAAGGGTCAGCGGTACGGCGGTCATACCCACAGCACCGACAGCGACCGTACCGGCCAGCACTGAAATCCGCCGCGTCCAAGCGGCCATGCCACATCTGCACGTGTTCATCCCAAGTTCCCAGAGATCGAGGTTATTTTCGAAAATTGAATCACGAATTTGTGGCTAATGTTGGGCAACCGTGGCCTTCCGCCGCCGGCGCGCGAGTCCTTGGCAGGGCCGGAAACCCGTGTATTATGCCGGCCCACAGCCTGAGCCGGGGGTGATCGATGGAACTGACCGAAGGCCTGACGTTCGACGATGTCCTGCTGCAGCCCGCAGCGTCCGAAGTCTTGCCCGATCAGGCCGATACCCGCACCAGACTGACCAGGACGGTCGAGCTCGGCATCCCGCTCATCTCCTCGGCCATGGACACGGTGACCGAATCCGGGCTCGCCATCGCCATGGCCCAGGCGGGCGGGATCGGCGTCATCCACAAGAACCTCGAAGTCGAGCAACAGGCGATGGAGGTCCGCCGGGTCAAGCGATTCGAGTCCGGGATGGTCGTCAACCCGATCACGATCCAGCCCGACCAGACGCTGGCGGACGCGCTGCAACTGATGGCCGACAACGGGATTTCCGGGATCCCGGTGGTGACCAAGCGGAGCCACCGGCTGGTCGGCATCCTGACCAACCGCGACGTACGGTTCGCCACCAATCCGAACCAGCCGGTGCGCGAACTGATGACCCGGCGCGGCCTGGTCACCGTCCGCGAAGGCGTCAGCAGCGAGGAGGCACGTCGCCTCTTGCACGAACACCGGATCGAAAAGCTGCTCGTGGTCGACGACGAGCGCCATTGCGTCGGCCTGATCACGGTCAAGGACATCGAGAAGGCCGACAAGTTTCCGAACGCCTGCAAGGACGAGCAGGGGCGGCTGCGGGTCGCCGCCGCCACCGGCGTCGGGGAAAACGGCGTGCGCCGGGCCGAGGCGCTGCTCGAAGCCGGGTGCGACGTGATCGTCGTCGACACCGCGCACGGCCACAGCAAGGGCGTGCTGAACACGGTTGGCGCCATCAAGAAGTTGAGCAACTACAGCCAGGTGATCGCGGGCAATATCGCGACGCGCGAGGGTGCGCAGGCGCTGATCGACGCCGGCGCGGACGCCGTCAAGGTCGGCATCGGCCCGGGCTCGATCTGCACGACGCGGGTGGTCGCCGGGGTCGGCGTGCCGCAGCTGACGGCGATCATGAACGCCGTCGAGGTCTGCCGGCAGAGCGGCGTAACGGCGATCGCCGACGGCGGCATCAAGTCATCCGGCGACCTTGCTAAGGCGATCGCGGCGGGGGCCGACTGCGTGATGATCGGCTCGCTGCTGGCCGGGACGGACGAGGCGCCCGGCGAGGTGTTCCTGTATCAGGGGCGGTCCTACAAGGCCTATCGCGGCATGGGCTCGGTCGGCGCGATGGCGCGCGGCTCCGCCGACCGCTATTTCCAGCAGGAGGTCTCCGATTCGCTCAAGCTGGTGCCGGAAGGGGTCGAGGGGCAGGTGCCCTACAAGGGCCCGGCCGGCACGGTCATCCATCAGCTCGTCGGCGGCCTCAAGGCGGCGATGGGCTACACCGGCAACCGCAGCATCGCCGACATGCAGCGCAACTGCACGTTCCTGAGGATCACCGGCGCCGGCCTGCGCGAAAGCCATGTGCACGACATCACCGTTACCCGCGAGGCGCCCAACTACCGCACCGAGCGCTGAGCCTCCGCCGGTCCGGGTTGTCCCGCAATGACCCCGGGTGCCAGGGCTGCCGCCGCCATCGAGATTCTGGATGCCATCGAGAGCGACTCGTCGCGCCCGGTGGACCAGCTGGTCACTGGATGGTTTCGCGGCCGGCGCTATGCCGGCGGCGGCGACCGGCGCGACATTCGCAACGTCGTCTATACCGTGTTGCGACGCCGGGCGCAGATCGACTGGTGGCTCGAGCGAAGCGGCGGGCGCTGCGATTCTCGAGGGCGGGTTCTGGCCATGCTTAAGCTCGGGGCGGGCTGGGGCCTGGCACAGCTCGATGCAGCGTTCGACGGCGGGCAGTACCGGCCCGCGAGGCTGAGCTCGCAGGAACGGATGTTTGCCGGGGCCGCCGGCCGGTCCTTCGACGACCCGGCGCAGCCGCTCCATGTCAGATGCAATATCCCGGACTGGCTCGAGGAGCCGTTCCGGATCGTGCTCGGCGAGTCGATGGAACGCGAGCTGACGGCACTGTCCGGCGAGGCGCCGCTCGACCTGCGGGTCAATCCCCTGAAGGCCTCGCGGCGGCAGGTTATGGCGCGACTGGCGGCAAGCGGAATAGCGGCCGAGCCGACACCGTTCGCGCCGCTCGGCGTGCGCATTAAGGCGCGGGTCAACCTCGGCGAGACGTCGTTGCTGCGAGAGGGTCTCGTCGAGCCGCAGGACGAGGCCTCGCAGATCGTCGCCCGCCTGGTCGAGGCGCAACCCGGCGAATCGGTGACCGATTTCTGCGCCGGGGCCGGCGGTAAGACGTTGGCCCTGGCCGCCGACATGGAGGACCGCGGCAGGCTGGTGGCCTGCGACATTTCGCGGCATCGCCTTGCCCGCGCCGCCCCGCGCCTGGCCCGCGCCGGCGTGACCTGCGTCGAGCAACGTGTCCTTCCGGATACGGAGGCGGGCAATTGGCAGGAGACGGAGGAGGGTCGTTTCGACCGCGTGCTCGTCGACGCGCCGTGCAGCGCCACCGGGACATGGCGGCGCAATCCGGAGCTGCGCTGGCGGCTGGGCCAGGAGGATCTGGCGAGGTGCCGCGAGCTGCAGCGCCGCATCCTCGATCGCGCGGCGCCGCTGGTCGTCCCCGGCGGCCGGCTGGTCTACGCCGTCTGTTCGCTTCTGGGGGACGAGGGCGAAGGCCTGATTCGCGAATTTCTGGTCGACAAACCGGGTTTCGAGGCGCTTCCGGTCCACCCGATCTGGTCTCGCGCGGTGTCCGGCGATTGCCCGGCAAGTGACCTGTTTCTGCGGCTTCTGCCGGGACGCGACGGCACCGACGGATTCTTTGTCGCGGTGATGCGTCGCAGGTAAGGATTAATAAGCAATTTCATGTAATGATGAATGTGGATTTGGCAAGGAGCGTTTAGTCCCATGACCGTTGTCGACCTGCGCATGGCAACTCTGGACGATGCGGAATCCATCGCCCGGATCCACGTCGAAACCTGGCGCACCACCTATGCCGGGATGCTGCCGGACAACATGCTGGTGGCGATGTCGGAGGAAAATCAGGCCCGTATGTGGCGTCGCATGCTGCGCGGCGGGGAGACTGTGATCGTCGCCGACGACCCGCGCCGGGGAATCATCGGTTTCGGCAGTTACGGCCCCAATCGCAGCGGCCGCGACGGCTATACGGGCGAGGTGTACACGCTTTACGTCCACCCGGACTTCCAGGGGCTCGGCATCGGCCGCGGCCTGCTGCGCGCGCTGTTCGCCGCGCTGGCCCGCGAGGGCCACGACAGCGCGTTGATCTGGGTCCTGGCGCAGAACCCTTCGCGCTTCTTCTACGAGGCGATGGGCGGCCACCCGGTGGCCGGCCGCGACACGCGAATGTGGGGCGCTGCACTGCGCGAGTCGGCGTATGGCTGGGACAGCATTCACGCATTGCCGTCCGCGCGGGTCTAGACGCCCTGCGCTTGAACCGGCGTGCCCAGGTTACCGCTAATTTTCTGTCTTGCCGCCGCGATGATGGCGGCAAGCGGACCGGCGCGCGCCGAGTCGTTCGACGGCCTCGCCTGCGCCGATCTTACCGTCGAGGATAATGGCACCTACAATCCCGAGATCGTGATCGCGAATGGCTGCGATCAGGTCGTGTTCTGGCGCATGTGCGTGAACTACAAGGCGCGCGTCGAGCGAGAATATTTCGAGGGCTCACTCGGCCCCGGCGATTCGACGCGAATCGAAACCTACCCCGCCGAGGGCGAGGAGTTCAACGTCGGCGCCTGGGCCCAGATCGGCAGCGAAATGGTGCGCGAGCCCGAATGCTGAGATGACCCGCCGGGGCCCATCAGGTCCGCGATTGCCGTGGTCTCGAACCGATCGCCTCGCCGGCCGGTCAGGTCTCTTCCGCCGCCTGCTTCTGGCCGTCCGCTCCGCTGCCCATGCGGTACCAGTCGATATCGCGCGTCGCATACATGACCGCTCCGAGCGCGGCGACGAGGCCGACGGCGCCGACCAGCAGCGCGTAATCTTCCACCTGCAGCACGACATAGAGGAATCCGTAAATGCCCGCGAGAATGGCCGCGAACTGGCCGCCGCGCGCCGCGCTGCGCAGCGCGCGACCCATGTAAAGCGCGATCATCGCCGTCGAGACCAGGGCGGCGATGGTGAAGCCGCCGGCAAAGCCGATAATTTCGGCGAGCGCCAGTAGCAGAAGGTAGAAGATTGTCATCGCGAAGCCGACCAGCGCGTACTGGATCAGGTGCACGCGCACCGGCACCGCGACCTCGAGGATGAACACGGTCGCGAAGATCAGCAGCACGAACAGGATCGCGTATTTCACCGAGCGTTCCGACTTCAGGTAGAAATCGACCGGCGTGATCAGCGACACGCCGAACCTCGTGTCGCGGATACGGTCGCCAAGCCGGGCCGCGGCGCTGCTGCCCTCGACCCAGTGCTGCGGCAGGTCGCGGCCGTACCACGAGACCGACCAGCGTGCCTTGAATCCCTGGGACCCGATGGTCCTGTCGACGGGCAGCCAGGCACCGTCGAAGCGCGGGTGGCGCCATCCGGACTCCACCGTGACGCTCGTGTCCTTGCCGGAGGGCGTGAACAGGATGCGCCGGCTGCCGGCGAGATCGAGCGAGAATGAGAACCGCAGGTCCGTCGTCTCGGGAAGCCCTCGGGGCACGGCGCCGCCGGCTGCGGCGTGGATGCCGTTGCCGAGCACGTCGCTGGTCGTGCCGGGCACGAAAGTGCCGGCATGGGTGCCGGCCTCCAGCCGCAGGTCGCCCTGGGTGCCGCGCAGGTCGCTGACGCTGACGGCCAGAATGGCCCGGCTCCACAGGAGTTCCGCGCCGCCCAGGCCCAGCGCTTCGAAATCCGGCCGTCGGAAGCTGCCCTCGTAACGGACATCGCCGCGATAGACGATCGTCTCGAAGATCCCGCGGTAGCGGACTTCCGGGTCGACCCGCGCGGCGACCTTCAGCGTATCGGGCAGCAGGAAGAGACGGCCCTCCCGGGGCTCGAGCGAGGTGCGGCCGTCGCTGTGGCGGATTTCCAGCGCTTCACGGTAGGGCACGATCAGTACCGGGCCGAACAGGCTCTGCTCGCGGCCCCAGATATCGCTGATCTCGTTGGCGACCTCCGTCTGGCGGTAGCGCCGCTCGCCGATCATGTTGTCGATCATGTTGATCGGAATGAGAAGTATGACAATAAGGAACAGCAGTGCACCCATCTTGAAATAGACGGGAATTCTACGCAGAAACGCATCCTGAATGAATTTGACGGTATCCATCGGGCACCCCCCTTTACATGCGACCCGAAATCGGTCCTTTGCCTCCATTCCACCGTCTCATTGCGGCGCAGGCATGGGCCGGACGCGGAAATCCCGCGGCAAATGCGGCGCGGCGAGGGCGGGCTTGTCCGGCGGCGGGCGCCTGCTATAACGAGACGTCGCTTGCATTTGCCCCGGCCGAACGCCACACCAGCCCATGACCGACCGCATCCTCATCGTCGATTTCGGAAGCCAGGTGACCCAGCTGATCGCCCGCCGGGTGCGCGAGGCCGGCGTCTACAGCGAGATCCATCCGTACAACCGCCTGGACCGTGCCGCGATCGAGGCGTTCGGGCCGAAGGGAATCATCCTGTCGGGCGGCCCGGCCAGCGTCACCGAGGTGACCTCGCCGCGCGCGCCCGAGGGCACCTTCGATCTCGGCCTGCCGGTGCTCGGCATCTGCTATGGCGAGCAGACCATGTGCGCGGAGCTGGGCGGCCAGGTCGTCAATTCCGACCACCAGGAATTCGGGCGCGCCTTCGTCGATGTGGTCGATGATTGCCACCTGTTTGAGGGTGTTTGGACAAAGGGCGACCGCGAGCAGGTGTGGATGAGCCATGGCGACCGGATCGAGCGGATCCCAGAGGGATTCCGTGTGGTCGGCACCAGCGACGGCGCCCCCTATGCCGCCATCGCCGATGATGCGCGCCGGTTTTACGGTGTCCAGTTCCATCTCGAGGTCATCCACACGCCGCATGGCGCGAAACTGCTCAGCAATTTCGCCCACAGGATTTGCGGCTGCGCCGGCGACTGGACGATGGCCGCGTTCAAGGACCAGGCCATCGCCCGCATCCGGGCGCAGGTGGGTCGCGACGGCAAGGTGATCTGCGGCCTGTCCGGCGGCGTCGACTCGTCGGTCGTCGCGGTGCTGCTGCACGAGGCGATCGGCGACCGGCTGACCTGCATCTTCGTCGACCACGGGCTGCTGCGGCAGGGCGAGGCCGAGCAGGTCGTCACCGTGTTCCGCGACCACTACAACATCCCGCTCGTCCACCGCGATGCGGCGGAGATGTTCCTCGACCATCTCGAGGACGTCGACGATCCCGAGGAGAAGCGCAAGATCATCGGCGGCCTGTTCATCGACGTGTTCGAGGAGGAGGCGCAGAAGATCGGCGGCGCCGAGTTCCTCGCCCAGGGCACGCTCTATCCCGACGTCATCGAGTCGGTCTCGGCCATCGGCGGGCCGAGCGTGACCATCAAGTCGCACCACAATGTCGGCGGCCTGCCGGAGCGCATGAACCTCAAGCTGGTCGAGCCGCTGCGCGAGCTGTTCAAGGACGAGGTGCGGGCGCTGGGCCGCGAGCTCGGCCTGCCCGAGGCGCTGGTCGGCCGCCACCCGTTCCCGGGGCCGGGCCTGGCGATCCGCATCCCCGGCGCGGTGACGCGCGAGAAGCTCGACATCCTGCGCCGCGCCGACGCCATCTTCCGCGAGGAGATCGAGCGCGCCGGGCTCTACGACGCGATCTGGCAGGCCTTCGCGGTGCTGCTGCCGGTGCGCACCGTCGGCGTGATGGGCGATGCCCGCACCTACGACCATGTCTGCGCCCTGCGCGCGGTCACCTCGACCGACGGCATGACCGCCGATTCCTATCCCTTCGACCACGCGTTCCTGGCCCGCACCGGCACCCGCATCATCAACGAGGTGCGCGGCATCAACCGGGTCGTCTACGACGTCACCTCCAAGCCGCCCGGCACCATCGAGTGGGAGTGACGACCGGCGTTTTCGGGGTGGGGTGATCGAACACCGGGCCGAGTCACCATTGATTAATCGATGTATGCGACACTGGGATGCTTTGGCGGGTTGTCCCCGGCCACAGCGGATCGTATCCCGAGCGAGAATGGATTCGCCATGAAACTGACCAGGATTGCGGCCGCCGTTCTGGCGCTTCCGGCCCTGTGGTATACGGTCCCGGCCAGCGCGCAGTCTGAGGAGGGCCTGCTGCACGGGGTAAAGCGGCTCGACCCGTTCGTGCTGCCGCTCGACCAGGACAGTGAGACCTGCGGCATCACCAACAGCGGTGTCCACCAAGTGCTCGCCGACGCCGCGAAGGGGGCGCCGTTCACCCTGAACGGCCGCGAGTACACCCTGTTCGTGCGGTTGAGCAGCCTGCCGAAACAGGGCGACTGCTTTTCGTCCATCGACGTCGGCGTCTACTGGGAAGGCGCCGTCGCCCTGCCCGGAAATTCCCGCAAGTCGCGGGCCAAGGTGAAGCTCTGGGAGAACGGCACGATCATCATCTCGCCCCGCAACGTGCACTGGCCGGAGGTCACCGGCATTCTCAAACATCTCGTCGACAACCTGATCGCGACCTGGCGGGCGGACAACAACAGCGCCGGATAGCCATTGTCCTGATCCGGCGACCGATGTGCCCGGCTCTGCGCATTTCATCGACACGGGCGTTCGGCTATGGTGGCTGCACGAACCCGCGGGCGGGCCTTTGTGGCCACGCCCGCAGGCAGCGGCAGCGTGGCAGCCGGTAAACGTTCTTTTTACGGCCGCCGCCGGATGATAGGGACGACATGCCCGGATCGCGGAATGAACTACAAGTCCACGGTCTTGGGATTGAGACGGGACGACCCGGCTCCCCATCGGATGGTCTCGCACGGAGAGAGAAGATGTTGAGGACTGGACTCGTGATGCTGCTGGCAGCCTTCGGACTTGTCGCGTGCCACACGCCGAGCGGAGTCCGCAGCGGGCCGCCCTCCCAACCCGTCTACCAGCCGGCGCCACCGCCGGGATACCAGCAGGGTGTGCCGCCCGGCCAGGGCGGCGTGCCACCGGGCCACGGCGGCGTGCCACCGGGCCAGGCGAAGAAGGGCTACTATGCGCCCGTGGCGTGGACGACCGACGGCCCGCCGCCCTGGGCGCCTGCGCATGGCTACCGCAAGAAGCGACGCGGGACCTATTACGTCTACGATGCGCCCTACGGCATCTACCAGCGGACCTGCTGGCGCGAACAGCTGGGCCAGGCGCTCGGCGCGGTGGCCGGCGGCGTTGCCGGCTATCAGGTCGGCAGTGGACACGGCAAGGCGGTTGCGGTGGTCGGCGGCACCATCATCGGCGCAATGATCGGTGGACACGTCGGCCGCTCGATGGACGCGGTCGACCAGAACTGCATCGGCCAGATCCTAGAGCACGCGCCGCCGAGCCAGTCCATCGTATGGCAGAACCCGCAGAGCAATGGCCAGTACCAGGTGACGCCGCAACAGCCCTACCAGGACCAGAGCGGCCGGTACTGTCGCGAATACCAGACGACGGCCATGATCGGCGGCCAGGCC
>JABAOH010007445.1_pt3 | contig 40410 bp, 32 predicted proteins | sample 7062181 | NCBI WGS metagenome assembly JABAOH01 (sample SAMN14538630, study PRJNA623070) | marine sediment metagenome | biome: marine biome [ENVO:00000428]; feature: marine pelagic biome [ENVO:01000023]; material: deep marine sediment [ENVO:00002113]; isolation source: pool of 5 deep marine... | reverse complement strand
GGCGTGTGTTCACGGGAGTCGCCGTGTTCTTCGGCCTGGTGATCCTGCTTCCCCTGCTGCCGTATGCCTTCGCGCAGAAGGACCCGGACGCGATCCCGGTGCCGAACCCCGGCGCCGGTTTCTGGCAGGATGTCCGCGGCGGCGCTGCCGGCAACACGATGGTGCTCGGGCCGGAGGCGGGTGTGCTCATCAACGAAGCGGGCGAGCGCTGGCGTCAGCTGCGCACCGAGAAGATCACCAAGTACTCTGGCTGGGCGCTGGGAGGGCTGGTGGTCGCCATCGCGCTTTTCTACGGCATCAAGGGATCGCTCCGAATCGAGGGCGGACGCTCGGGCCGAACGGTGCCGCGCTGGACTTTGTTCGAGCGCGTGCTGCACTGGTTCACGGCAGTGCTTTTCATCATTTTGGCATTGACGGGCCTGAGTCTGCTGTTCGGCCGCTACGTGCTGATTCCCTTCCTGGGCCTCGAGGGATTCGGCGTGTTCGCCTACGCGGCGAAGAACATCCATAATTATCTCGGGCCCGTGTTCTCCGTAGCCGTGCTGGTCATGATTCCCGTGTGGCTGATCAGCAATCTGCCGGAGCGCACCGATTTAGCCTGGCTGACCAAGGGTGGGGGTTACATCGGCGATACGCATCCCCACTGCGGCAAGATCAATCCCGGCGAGAAAATCATGGTGTACTGGCTGATGGTCACCGTCGGTCTCGTCGCCATCGTGTCCGGCCTGGTGCTGGATTTTCCGATTTTCGGGCAGACGCGCGAGCAGATGGCTCTGGCCACGACCGTGCATTCCATCTCGACGGTGATCTGGATGTTTTTCGCGATCGGTCACATCTTCATGGGCAGCATTGCGGTGGAGGGTGCACTCGAAGGCATGTGGAAGGGGCGCGTCGACGCCAACTGGGCCAAGCAGCACCACGACCTCTGGTACGCCAAGGTCAAGCACCTGGAGGAGTCGACGCCGGAGCCCGAGCAGCCTCGCAGGGCGCCGGGGGAGCAGCTCACCTGAGCGGCACCGGCCGCGATACAACGGATGCCACGGCGTCGCCGGTCAGGCCGACGGCGGGGCGAGTCTCGACGCGCGGCGGCCGGGGGACGCGCATTCAATCCGTAGTGATTCCGCTGTATCTCGATAGCGGCACCGCACCGTCTTATCGGGGTCGATGACCCATTTTCCACGGCACGTCTGCGAAGCCATGCAAGCCGCCGGCGCGGCAGTGACCTGCATGCCGGTCAGGCTCGACGGCGCGGAGTGGGAAACGGCGTTCTTCTTCCACCTGGCCGGGCCCGAGTCGAAAGCCGATCGACGCGCTCTCTCGCACAGCCGGGCGCCGCTGACGGTGGGTATCGAGACCGATCTCATCGCCCACGAGTCCGCCGCGGTGGTCGTGCTGCGCCTGGAGGTGTTCACCCTGCCCGACGACCCGCTCGCCGGAGAGATCCTGCTGACGCCGGGGGGCAGCACGTCGCACTTCGAGTCGCTGCAGACATTGACACGCCAGGCCCGGTTAAGCTGGTTCTTTGCCGACGCCGATTTCCGCGTACTGCATTCGCAGCAGCATGCGCTCGCCGATGCGCAGCGCGCCGGCTTCGACGAGCTGCTGCGGGACGCCGTGAGCCACGATGCGCTGATTCGCGTAACGGGGCGCTACGATCATCAGGCGGCCCTGGCGTCCGTCGCCGCCAACTATGAGTTGCGGGCGAGCGCGTCGTCGCTGCCGCCTCCGATGGCCGGTCGGCAGGGCGGCGGCGCCCCCAATTGAGAGGTTCGCCCGGGTCGGTCGCAGCTTTGCCTCACCACACGACCATGTCGCGACACCGTGAGCGTAGGCGCTTTACGCCCCGACGGCGTGCCTGCGCGCTGTGGCCCGGGCGGATTCGACGGTTGCTGCTCGCCGGCTTTCTCGTCGCGCAGGTCCTGGCGGCGTCGGAGCTCCCCCAGGAGACCTGGGTCGCGGCCATTCACGAGGTCGACTGGCCGACCCTCGAGCGCCTGGCCGAAGCGGGCATGGACGTCAATGTCGCCACCGCCCAGGGCAAGACGGCTCTGATGCTGGCGGCACGCAGAGGGCGCGTGGACTTCGTCAAAACACTGCTCGCGGCGGGCGCGGACGTCAATGCCCGTAACGACAATGACGGCACCGCGCTCATGTACGCCGCCACGGGGGGTGACCTGAACACCGTCAAGCTGCTGCTCGCGCACGACGCCGACGTGCACGCCATCGGCCGCAACGGCTGGACTGTTATGACGCTTGCGGCGGCCAAGGGCTTTATCGACATCGTGCGCCTGCTGTTGGGCCACGGCGCCGACCCCGATGCGCGCGACATGTACGGCTGGACGCCGCTGATGCGCGCCGTCGAGCAGAATCGTCCCGCCGTGGTGGAAGAGTTGCTCACAAGCGCGCCGGTGGATCCCAATGCGCAGAACGAGTTCGGTGCCACGGCGCTGCACCGAGCGGCGGCACTGGGGCTGGCGGACATCGCCGAAACCCTTCTCAAGCGCGGCGCCGATCCGCAGATGCACGACCGTGAAGGGCGCACCGCGCTCGCGGTGGCGGAGCTGGCGGGGCACCCCGACGTGGTCGCGCTGCTGCAAGACGCGCCCTCCCCAAACTGAGCGCGCACCGGGCGTTCGGGTAGGCGACGGGCCGCGGGCGCGGCCCCTGTCAGCACAGAATCTTTCTGCGGCAGTAGTCGTCGAGAAGGCCCACCCTCGCGGTGTGCTCCACCCGCCGCTTGACATCGGAAGTCTTGTGCTCCAGGAACAGGCGGTAGCTGAACGTCTCGAAATAACGCTCGAACATCTCGCCGCCATTGGTGCCGACCGCGTAGAGGGTTCCGTCGCGAGCGTCGTAGTCCAGCTCCACGCCCGCCAGCGGTTGCGGCGCGGGACCGCCCAGCACGGCGGCGCCCCGGGAGGGGTCGTAAACGCTGTGCTCGGAGCAGCAGAAGATCACCTGCGAGCGATTCGCCCATTCAAGCTCGCTGTTGACGAACTTGACCTCCTCGTGGCGGTAGTTGATGAAGTTCACCTGCCGCGACGGGTGGCTCATGCGGTGTGCGCAGATCGCGGAGAACGCGACCAGGGAGCGTTGCGGTCCGACGCCGCCGCGCCAGCGGTACTTTTCCCCCGCCTCGGTCTCGAGCTCGGTTTCGGCATCGACGGCCTTGCCCAGATTCAGCAGGAAGGCGGGCGTGCTGATGTATGGGTAGTGGAAGAGGTACGTTTCCCCGACCGCGAGGTTTTCGATCTTGAGCGGTTTGTTCCCGGCGTCGACGAGCGCTACGCGGTTGTAGGCTCTCATGGGACCGGCGGCGCCGCGCGCCAGAGCGCCGGGATTGGCGCTCACGGCGGCGACCGCGGACGCACACAGTTTGACGAAGCTGCGTCGGTTGAGTCGGCGCCTCTCACTCATGGTATCGATGCTCCGAAGTCGGCCGTGGAGTGGTCGCGGTCCCGGGCGGCATGTCGCACGCGCTCTTTTGTATCACAGCGCGCGCCGGGCGTCGACACGGTGCGGACAGGCGGCGCGCGCGGCACAGCCGCGCGCGCCGCCCCCGTGCGGTTGGTCGGACCGGGGGCGGTACGCCCCGCGGGTCAGAAGCTGAAGCCGACGTCGAGCCGGAACTGGTCCATGCAGAGCTCGATAGTCTGTCCGGGATTGAATCCCGACGGGCCCTTCTGGCAGACCTCGGGGGCGTACATCAGGCCGACACTGAACTCTCGCTTGTTCTCCAACGCCTTGGTGAAGCCGAAGGTGAAGTGCTCCTCCACCACGCCCGGGGCGATGATGTTGAAGGTGACCTCGTCCTTAGGGATGGGCTGATTCCCGGTGCTGAATCCGACCCGCCAGGTCCAGTCGTTGGTGGTCTCCCACTGGTAGCCGAGCTTGTAGATCGTCATATCGTTCCAGCCGAATCCGGTCGCGTCCTTGCCGGCGCCGAGACAACGGCTGACATTGCCGGCCCCGCAGGCAAACAAGCCCCCGTTCGGGTCTCCGGTGGCATCATTGCCGATCGCCTCGACATCCTCGTAGAAGATGTGCTGCACCGCGAACGTCAACGCTGAACGATCGTTAAGCTCCCAGGCGAGTCCGCCTTGGACCCAGGCCGGGATGTCGAGCTCGCCTCCCTTGGGAAACAGACCCGAGTAATCGTCGAACTTGTTCTTGATCTCGCTCTGATAGGCGGCGCTCAGCGACACGTTCGGGGCCACCTTGCCTTGGACGCTGACGATCGCTCCGACGCCGAAGGCGTCGTCATGCCCGTTGTCGGAGAGATTGCTGGGATCGACGGAGAACGGCGCGAAGCTCTGTATGCCCCTCATCTCCAAGCGTGAGTAGTTGAGGATGCCGCCGATGCCCCAGGAGGCGTTGTCACTGAATTTTCGCGAATAGTTAAGGTTGGCGAACAGCTGCATGTAGTCCACGCCCGTGTCGCCGGCGAGGAACGTGCCGTTGAAGGTGCCGACGGGCGTCGGGAAGGACGGTGTGTCGTTTGCGTCCCAATCGGTGTTCATGCCGCCGTTGCCGTAGACGCTGATGCCGAAGGCGCCGCGCTCGCCCACGGAGCGCTTCCAGCCGAACGTGGGCAAGATGAAGTGCTCGCTGCCGCTTTCCACCGTCGCCCCCGGCAGAGGCGGGAAGCCGCCGCTGGGTGGACCCACGACGGTGTAATCGCGCATCGGGCTGAACCACGACAAGCCGATGTCGAATCGGTCGTCGACGAAGACCATGCCGGCCGGGTTGGAAGCGGCCGCCAGCGAGTCTTGGGGTAATGCCATGCCGCTGCCGGCCAGGGCGGAGTTCTTGATGCTGTAACCGTGTTGATAAAGACCGAGGGTCGCCGCCGCCGACAGGGGCAGGGCGCCGAGCGCCAGGCCGAGTGCCACCCTCAGGCTTCGATTTGATCTCAGTACGCTCATGGCTGCTTCTCTTGCCTCCCAAGTATCGTTGTCACACGATCTCCCAAAAACCGCCACGGGAATTCGACCGATCTGCTCTCGCGCCACCCATTCAGGCAGAGCATCATCGGCGGCTGACCGCCCCGTGGTGGGGCCCGGCCGGATGCGGACCGCGCGCGGAGCATCCCGCCCGAACCGTTGTTGAGATGCATCAGTACTGCTTGGATGTCATCACTATCAAATATGTGAGGTTCGTCCTATCTCTCCAGCGGGAGAGGCGGGTGCGTCAAATGGGGGGGCCATTCGACGCCGGCTACGCCGCTGCCGGAGGCCGCCGGGCTGATGACGACTCACCGGGTCAGCGGCCTGCCGGTGGTGGACATGCGGTGCCGGCTGACGGAGATTCTGGGCGCATCGGATTTTCTCTCGGCGCTCGATGTTGAGGCCGGACCGTCCATTAAGGGTCACTTCGAGACGATCATCCGCCAGCGGCGGTCACGCAAGAAGATGGGCACCATTGTCGACGACATCATGACGCCCGCACCGATCACCATCTCGAAAGACAGCACACTGCAACGTGCCGTGCAGCTTATGGACAAGAACCGCGTCAAGCGCCACGTGGTGGCCGACGCCGACACGGGCGTCGAAGGTGTCGTGTCGCATGCGGACCGGATCAAGCTCTTCTCGATGCACTGAGCGCCTTCTTCCTTCCCGGGGCCCGGTGCCCGTCAGGGAACCGAGAGCGCCCGTTCGAGAGAGGCGACGATGCCGGTCTCGCCGACCATGCGCGCGGCCTCGATGGCCGTCCAGCCGTCGGCGGCGCTCAGCGCCGGATCGGCGCCGGCGGTGAGCAGCAGCTCCACGAGGTCGGCGTAGCCGCCGTTGGCGGCGTACATGAGGGCGGTATTGCCGCTCGAGGCGGCGCGCGCATCGACGCCTGCGCCGTTAGCGAGCAGCAGCTGCACCATCTCGGTATGGCCGCCGCGCGTCGCCAGCATCAAGGGCGTGAGGCCTGCGCGGGCGTGGCGATTCACGTCGTCGCCGGCCTTGATCAGGCGAAACGCTGCCTGCACGTGCCCGGCGGCGGCCGCCTGACCGAGTGCGGTGTCGCCGTCGGCGGCTCGCCGCGACGGGTCTGCGCCGGCCTTGAGCAGCAGTGTCATCGTCTGTGCCTGCCCGTTGCGGGCGGCGAGGTGCAGCGGCGAGGTGCCGTCGCTCGTCGTCGCCGCGACGTCGGCGCCGTTCAGCAGCAGCACCTCGACGACGTCGACGTTGCCGCGATCGGCGGCGGCCGCCAGAGCGGTCCAGCCGTCCGTTGCCTGGGTGCGCACGTCAGCGCCGCCCGCAATCAGCTCGATGACCGACTGCAGCCCGGTCGGCCTGCCCGCCGCCCTCATCAGGGCGGTGTTGCCCCGCCGGCCGTCGCGCTGGTTCGGGTCGGCGCCGTGTTGCAGCAGCAGGGCGAGACTGCGCGCATCGGCGCGGTCGGCGGCCACCAGCAATGCACTCAGCCCCTCGCGGGGCTCGCTCACGCTCACGTCGGCGCCGTGGCGCAAAAGCACTTCTACGATCGCGGGGTAGCCCGCGGAGGCCGCCAGCATCAGGGCGCTCCAGCCGCCCGACGAGACGGCGTTGACGTCGGCACGCCGCTGCAGCAGCAACGCGACCACGTCCGGCCAGCCTTGGTGCGCGGCAAGCATTAGAGCCGTGCTGCGCTCTTCGCGTGCGTCGCGCGTCTCGATGTCGGCACCGTTGTCGAGCGCCAGCTGCACCAGCTCGACGCGCCCCGCCTCGGCCGCCATGAGCAGAGAGCGGTTGGAGATTTCCTGCGGCGAGGCTTCCTCGGCGAAAGCCGCCCGCGTCGCCACCAGGCATGCGCCCAGGACGAGCGCCGCCGCGAGGCGGGCAAGGGCCTTGGGGGCGCGTTGTCCGTATCGAGATATCAAGGAGCGCTCCCCGGCGCCGGCGCCGCGAGACGGTAATACTCGGCGAGCGTGACGCGTCGCTCACTCCCGGTGCCGGTTTCCAGCACCATGCTGCCGTCGTCGTCGAGGCGTACGAATCGTCCGCTCACGGTCTCCCCCCCCAGCACGATCTCGGTGGCGCCGTCGAGGCCCTTGAGACCCCGCCGCCAAGTCGTCAGGATCGGTGCGAGCCCGCGCTCCGCCCAGCGGTTGAGCCACAAAAGGAACTGCCGCGAATAGTCCTCGAGCAGGCTCGGCGGTGCGATCTGCGCGTCGCCGTCGAGGTCGAGAACACCCGGGCGCTGCAGGGATCCCGACGCGGCGATGTTCACGGTCGCGTTCACGCTGAGCCAGGCCCACTGGCCGTCGCGCACCGGCGCGGCGGTCAGCGACACCCAGGCCACGCTCTCCTCATTGAGGAGGATCTCGTCGGGCCAGCGGTACTCCAGCACCACCATCGGTGAGACTGCCCTGGCCAGCGCGGCGGCGAGGCCGACGGCGGCGACGCAACCGATCTCGGCGCCCGTGGTCGGCGGGTAGTCGGGCCGCAGCAGGATGGAGCAGTAGAGGTTGCCCTCCGGGCCCGGCTGCGAGAGCCGGTCGCCGGCGTCGGTTCCGGTCTGCCGGCGGGCCCAAACGACTGTGCCCTCCTCGGCGCCCTCGCGCGCACGCCGCGCCGCCTCTGCGGCGACGCTGTCGACGCGCTCGAGGGCGAGCAGGCGGTAGAGCCCGGGCAGAGTGACGGCATCGGTCACAGGCGTGACGCTCCGCTTGAGTGCAGGCGGGTCGCTCGGTGGCTCGGTCGGACTGGCGCGGCGACCCCCGCATCGTAGAATAGGACGATCGGGCGGACCGCCGCTTCGGGCGACAGCGGACGCCATCTCGTTTCCGCGTCGATCTTAACTCATGACAATGCGTCTCGTAAGCAACACCGGCGGAACCCGCGACGGCGCTCGCGAGCACCGGGCCGCGCCGCCGCGCCGGCTTCGCAGTGCGGTTGCGGCGTGGTCGGCGGTGGCGGGCGCGCTCGCCGTCGCCGCAGTCGCTCGTGCCGAGCAGGACACAGGGTCTCCCGAGGCGAGGGCGCAGCGCATCGCAACGCGCGTGTGTCAGGTAAGCGAGCCCGAGCAATGGTTCGCCGGGCCGGTGTCGCCCGGGGAGTTGGAGCACGAGCCGATCGTCGTGCGCGGCGAGCCGATCGGCGAGCGCGTGCGGTGGCGCGCGCCTGATCTGCTTTGGACGGTGCAACGCGTCGCCCCGGGCGGAGTGCTGCGGCGGGTGCGCGTGAGTCTCGAGCGCGCCGAGGGGGCAACGCCGGGGCCCGTGGTCGAGGTGGTCACCGACGCAGACTGCCGCGTCATCGGCGGGCGGCGCATGCGCTACGACGATGCCGACGGCGACGTCGTCATCGAGCATCTCGATGCCCGTCTCGCACCGACCGGCGTCGTGGAGTCGCTGAACCCACCGGTCCCTCCGGGCACGGACCCCGGCGGCGTTGCCGTCGCCCTGGTCGATGCGGGCGTCAATTATCTGCTCGACGACGTCGCGGCGGCGCTCGCGCGTGACCGGTCCGGGAATATCCTCGGATACGATTTCTGGGACATGGACACGCGGCCGTTCGATGCCAATCCCTCTCAGTCGCCGTTCTACCCCCGTCGCCACGGCACCCGTACGGCCACGCTGCTGCTCGCGGAGGCGCCGGTGACCCGCATCGTGCCGTACCGCTACCCGCGACCGGACATGAGTCGCATGCGACGCGTGGTGGAGGAAGCCGCGGCGCACGGAGTGCGCATAGTCAACCTCTCCCTTGGCGGCAACGACGCCGCCGAGTGGAACGTGTTCGCGGAGGCGGCCGCCAGGCATCCGCACATTCTCTTCGTCGCCTCGGCGGGCAACAACGGCCGCGACATCGACGTCGAGCCCGTCTATCCCGCCAGTCTCGCGCTGGACAACCTGATCACGGCCACCTCCGCGGGCGATGATCGCCGTCCGGCCGTCGGTTCCAACTGGGGTCGGCGCTCGGTGGATGTGCTCGTGCCGGCCGAGCAGATGATCGTCACGGGCTTCGACGGCCACGCGCGGCTCGCCTCCGGCTCGAGTTATGCCGCGATCCGCGTGTCCGCGCTCGCTGCCTGCCTGCTTGCGGCTCGGCCCCAGTGGGGCGCGCGCGAGCTCAAGGACGCCATCTTCGCGCGCCTGGAGCGTTCACCGATGATCAACGAGTTCGTCGCCGGGGGGTTTCTGCCGGACCCCACGGACGTCGACCGCGGCGGGTGTCGTGCGGAGCCCGACCGTGTGGAAGTCGTGGAGGAGGTGGCGCTCTCCGCGGTCGCGTCGGCGCCGTCCGAGCACGTGCTCGAGCCGACGTTCGTCGTCGTCAGGGACAGCGGCTGGAGCGTCGACGCGGCGGCCGCAGCCATCGACGAGGCGCGCGGCATTCTCCGGCAGTGCGGTATCGGCTTCGGCGCGGCCGCGGAGACGGTGCACGTCGTCGCCGGGCCGCAGCGGGTTCGCTACTATCATCGCGCGACGGCTTCCGAGCTCGCGGATGCATTGCCATTGTCGCGGCCGACCGTGTTCTTTCTCAAGGACACGCTGGCGCGCATCGAATTCGGCGCCGAATCCATCGGGCGTGCCAACAGCGGCGGCAGGCCGTGGCTGGAGAACACGGTTTGGCTCACCGCAGGCGTGGCCGATCCCGGCATCAGCCTGGCCCACGAGCTCTTCCACGTGCTGGCCGACAGCGGCCATCACGTCGACGAGGGCGGCAACCTGATGCGCGACTTCACGCGCCCCGGCGCCACCGAGCTGACCGCGGCTCAGTGCGCCAGTGCGGTCGAGACCGCCGCGGCAAACCGTCTGCTGCACCCGCCGAATTAGCGGCGAGCCGCGCGCCGACGGGTGCGGCAACCGCGCTCGGCGGCCGACCCGCGAGCGGGGCGCCGGGCCGTCGTCAGGTCGCCCGCACCGCGTGCGCCGCCTCCCACCCCAGCATCACCCGCTTGCGGGCCACGCCCCAGCGGTAGTTGCCCACCGCGCCGGTGCTCTGGATCACGCGATGGCAGGGGATCAGATACGAGACCGGGTTGTGCGCGACGGCGCTGCCGACGGCGCGGCTGGCCGTAGGCCGGCCGAGCCGGCTCGCGACATCGCCGTAGGAGGCCACCGCGCCCGGCGGGATGCGCAGCAGGGCCTCCCAGACGCGCACCTGGAAATTGGTGCCGTGGACGTGCAGCGTCAACGGCCGTTGCGGGCGTGTTGCGAACACGTGCCGCACCACCGCGCCGGTCTCCCGCGGTCGCTCGCGGAGCCGTGCGTTGCGCCACTCCCGCTGCAGCTCGGCGAGCACCCGGGTCCGGTCCGTGGCGACGAATCCGAGCCAGCAGATGCCGATGTCGGTGACCCCGATGAGGCATTCGCCGAAAGGCGTGTCGTGAAAACCGTAGCGTATGTCGAGCGCGGCGCCGTGATCGCGATACTGCGCCGGCGTCATCGCATGCATGCTGAGGTAGAGATCGTGCAGCCGGCTGACGCTCGACAGCCCGGCTTCGTAGGCCGCATCGAGGCTGGGCACGGCGTCGCGCAGCAGAGCGCCGGTGTATTGCGTCGTCAGGCATTGAAGAAAACGTTTCGGCGAAATGCCGGCCCAGCGGCGGAACAGGCGCTGGAAGTGATACTCGCTCAGACCCGCCCCGGAGGCCAGATCGCCCAGCGTGGGCTGCCGGCGGAAGTGGGCGTCGAGGTAGCGGATGGCTTTCTCGACACGGGCGTAATCGTTGCTGGCCATGTTGACGTCTCCGTTGCGTCGCCGGCGCGGGAATGGGCCGCCGGCGACTGCCGGCCGGCGGCGCGACCCGGGCCGGGAGGTTTCGACACCGGTCATGGTAACGCCGGCGCACCGCCATGCAATCCGATTCTTGCGCTCGACGGCCCCGCGCTCGGCGTCGAGCCCTCGTGGAGGGTGTTGAGCGTATCGCTGCGATCGTCGCTGCCATGCCGGGGGGGCGGCTGCCAAACGGGCCTGCCACGAGTAGAATCGGGCTCCGTGCCGCGCGGCCCGCGGCGGCAGGAGGCAGGATGAGCACGGACTTACCCGCGCACGCCCGCGTGGTGGTGATCGGCGCCGGCGTCGTCGGCTGCAGCGTCGCCTATCACCTCGCCAAGCTCGGCTGGAGTGACGTGGTCGTTCTCGAGCGGCGGCAGATATCCTGCGGCACGACCTGGCACGCCGCCGGCCTGGTGGGTCAGCTGCGTGCGACCCGCAACCTTACCCGCCTCGCGCGCTACACCTGCGAGCTGTTCGAGACGCTCGAGGGCGAGACCGGACAGCAAACGGGCTTCAAGCAGAACGGCTCGCTCTCGGTGGCTGCGGACAAGGAGCGTTTCGAGGAGCTCAAGCGCGGCGCTTCCATGGCGAGCTGTTTCGGCCTCGAGGTGGAGGTCATCACCCCTGCCGAAGCGCGGGAGCTGCATCCGTTGCTGCGCATCGACGATCTGGTCGGTGCCGTGTTTCTGCCCAAGGACGGACAGATCAACCCCCTCGATGTGGCTCAGGCGTTCGCCAAGGGGGCACGCCTCAACGGCGCCTCCATCCACGAGAACACACCGGTCAACGCAATTCGCGTCGCCAATGGGCGCGTGGCGGCGGTAAGCACGCCGCGCGGCGAGATCGCCGTCGAGTACGTCGTCAACTGCGCCGGTATGTGGGCGCGCGAGGTCGGACACATGGCGGGCGTCAACGTGCCCTTGCACGCCGCCGAGCACTTTTACGTGGTCACCGAGCCGATGACGGAGATTGCGCACAACCTGCCGGTCATGCGCGATCCGGGGGGCTATATCTACTGCAAGGAGGACGCCGGCAAGCTGCTGGTGGGTGCGTTCGAGCCCGTCGCCAAACCGTGGGGCATGGACGGCATTGCGGCGGATTTTGCCTTCGACCAGCTGCCGGAGGACTGGGATCACTTTGCGCCGGCGCTGCACAACGCCATGCATCGGGTTCCGCTGCTGGAGCGGGCGGGCATCCAGACATTCTTCAACGGCCCGGAGAGCTTCACGCCGGACGACCGTTATCACATCGGCGAAGCACCCGAGGTACGGGGCTATTTCGTGGCCGCCGGCTTCAACTCCATCGGTATCCAGTCCTCGGGCGGGGCCGGCAGGGTGGTCGCCGAATGGATGGTCAACGGCCATCCGCCCATGGATCTCTGGGACGTCGACATCCGCAGGGTCGCACCGTTCCAGGGAAACGCCCGCTATCTGCGTGAGCGCACGGTGGAGGCACTGGGGCTGCTCTACGCGATGCACTGGCCGTTCCGGCAGGTGGAGTCGGCGCGTCCCGTGCGCGCCTCGCCCCTGCACGAGCGCCTGGCTCGGCACGGTGCGTGTTTCGGCGAGGCACAGGGCTGGGAGCGCCCCAACTGGTACGCCAGGGATGGCGTCGCTCCGCAGTACGAGCACTCGTACGGGCGCCAGAACTGGTTCGAGTGCTCGGCCGCCGAGCACCGTGCCGCCCGCGAGGGCGTTGCCCTGTTCGATCAGACGTCGTTTGCGAAATTCCTGCTCGCCGGGCGCGATGCCGAGGCGGTGCTCGGCCGGGTGTGCGCCAACGACGTCGCCGTGCCCGTCGGCCGCGTGGTTTACACGCAGTGGCTGAACGAGCGCGGCGGGATCGAAGCCGATCTGACGGTCACCCGCATCGACGAAGAGCGCTTCCTCATCGTCACGGCCGTCGCCACGCAGGGCCGTGATTTCTACTGGCTGCGGGATCACATACCGGCCGGCGCGCACGCGGTGCTGAGCGACGTGACCTCCGCCTTCGCGGTGCTTGGCGTCATGGGGCCGCGTTCGCGTGCGCTGTTGAGTGCGCTGACGCCGGCACGACTCGATAACGAGGCTTTTCCCTTCCTGACGTCGCGCGAAATAGAGCTCGGCTATGCCCTGGTCAGGGCGTCGCGCATTACCTACGTCGGAGAGCTCGGCTGGGAGATCTACGTGCCGAGCGAGTTCGCCTGCTCCGTGTATGACGCGCTCATCGAGGCGGGGCAGTCGCACGGGTTGGTGCATGCCGGCTATCACGCCATGAACTCGCTGCGGATCGAGAAGGCGTACCGACACTGGGGACACGACATCACCGACGAGGACACTCCGCTGGAGGCCGGCCTGGGTTTCGCCGTCGCTTTCGACAAGCCCGGCGGCTTCATCGGCCGCGAGGCGATGCTGCGGATGCGCGAGTCGACGCCGACCCGCCGGCTGGTCCAGTTCGCCCTCGAGGATCCCGAGCCGCTTCTGTATCACGAGGAGCCCATCTGGCGCGACGGAGTTCTCGTCGGCAGCACGACGTCCGCGATGTACGGGCACACCCTGGGAGGATCCGTGGCGCTCGGCTACGTCGCTCACGCCGACGGCGTGAACGCGGAATTCGTGGACAGCGGAAGTTACGAGATCGAGATTGCGGGCGAGCGCTATGCGGCGCGAGCGTCGCTCAGGCCCATGTACGACCCGCGTGCCGAGCGGGTGAAGGCCTAGGCAGGCGCCCGTGGCCGCAGTGCACACGTAAGGCGACAGGAGGCAACCGGTGACCGAGGAGTTGTTTCGCGAAGACGCGTATCTCAAGGAGTGCACCGCACGTGTGGTGGCCGTGGACGCGGCCGGCATCCGTGTCGAGCGCACCGTGTTCTACCCCATGGGCGGAGGCCAGCCAGGCGACACCGGCAAGATGGTTCGCAGCGACGGCAGCGAGGTGGCCATCGAGGACACGCGCAAGGATGGCGATCTCGACGACATCGTGCACGTACCGCACCCGCAAGCCCCGCGGCCGCAGGTCGGTGAGTCCGTGCGGCTCGTGATCGATTGGGAGCGGCGCTACCGTTTGATGCGCATGCACAGCTGCATGCACATGCTGTGCGCCGTGATTCCCGCACCGGTCACCGGGGGCAGCATCAGCGACGGGCGCGGGCGTCTGGACTTCGACCTCCAGGACACGCTCGACCGGGAGACCGTGACCCGTGAGCTCAATGCGATGATCCAGCGGGGGCGGCCGATGCGCATGCGCTGGATTACCGACGCGGAGCTCGATCGTCAGCCCGAGCTGGTGCGTACCATGTCGGTCCAGCCGCCGCGTGGCGGTGGGCGCGTGCGCCTGGTCGAGTTCGAGGAGATCGACCTGCAACCGTGCGGCGGCACGCACGTCGCCAACAGCGCCGAGATCGGCCGCGTCCGGGTTGCCAAGATCGAAAAGAAAGGCAAACGAAACAGACGGGTATCGGTGGTTTTTGAGTAGCAGGGTGAATGATGTCGCGGGGCCGTGGGCGGACGCCGAGACCTCGTCGCGGGTGGACGACGCACGGGTTTACGCACGCCTCGAATGGACGTATGATGTGGCCGAAGCGAGGAAGGATATCTAACAATAACAACCGAGATGTTTTGGGCCAATCGTGGTCCAGTGGTCAGCATGTTCCCTTCCCCCTGTCACCCCATCCGGCATGCTGGCCACTTATTTTTTTCACCGCTCTTTCCACTCAACTCGACCGTCCGCTCACGCTGAACCACTGCCGGAGAGGTTGTCTTGCGGTGCCGGGCGCGGCGCGCGGCCTGGCGGTCCGCCCGGCGCCGGGGAAGGCCGGCACGCAGCCGAGCGCACGGCCCGAAGTCGGCCTGCGTACCCGCGCCGACGATTTCGCCGGACACCGTACGGGAGACGAATCTCATGGGCGACGAGTCGCAGCACGTTGACATTCACCGCGGCCTCAAAGGGGTGTACTTCGACCGCTCGACGACGACGTTCATAGACGGGCGTGCCGGCGAGCTGCGTTATCGCGGCTACTCCATTCACGATCTCGCCGAGAACTCCACTTTCGAAGAAGCATCTTACCTGCTGCTCGCCGGTGAGCTGCCGACTTCGACCCAGCTCGGGGAGTTCGACGCGCAGCTCAAGGCGGCGCGCCGCCTGCCCGGGCCGGTGTACGACATCATCCGCGCGGTTCAGCATGCGCATCCCATGGATGTGCTGCGCACGGCCGTGTCCGCGCTGGCGGCCTTCGACGAAGACGTCGCCGACAACTCGATCGAGGCGACGCGAGCCAAGGGCGTTCGCCTGTCCTCGCAGGTGCCGATGATCGTCACGGCCCACCATCGCATTCGCCAGGGCCTGGAGCCCGTCGCCGCGCGTGACGATCTGTCTCACGCGGCCAATTTCCTGTACATGCTCAAGGGTGAGGCGCCCAGTGCCGACGCCGCCGCGCTGATGGACACGGACATGGTGCTGCATGCCGAACACGGCTCGAACGCGTCGTCGTTCGCCGCTCGCGTCGTGACCGGCACCGACGCCAATCTGCATGCCTCGATCACCGCCGCCATTGCGGCGCTTTCCGGTCCCGCCCACGGGGGGGCTGCGGAGAACGTCATGCGCATGGCGCAGGAGGTGGGTGACGCCGCCAACGCTGCGGATTACGTCAGATCCAAGCGCCGCCTCCGCGAGGCCGTGATGGGGTTCGGGCACAGGGTCTACCGCGCGGAGGATCCCCGGGCACGCCACATGCGTGAGGGCGTGGCGAAGCTCTCTCGCGAGATGGGCCAGCCGCACTGGTACGAAATACTGCAGGCGCTGGTCGCGGCCATGAAGCCCTACGCCCGTCACGGCGTCAACGTGAACGTCGATTTCTACGCCGGCGTGGTCTATTACCTGCACGGCATCGCCGAAGACCTGTTCGTGCCGATCTTCGCGGTCGGGCGCGTTCCCGGCTGGACCGTTCAGGTGCTCGAGCAGCTCGAGAACAACATTCTCATAAGGCCCCTCACTTTCTACACCGGTCCGCCGCCCCGCGAGTACGTGCCCATCGACCGGCGCGGTTGACGCCCCGCCACGCGCCGCCCGCTCAGGCGCCGCGTGCCGCCGTGCTCTGCGCGATCTTCATCGCGTCGATGGCGATGACCAGCTCCTCGTCCGTGGGGATGACCCACACCTGAATGCGGCTCTCGTCGGCCGAGATGCGTCCTTCGGCAGCAACGGTGCGTGCATTGCGCGCCTCGTCGAGGACGAGCCCGAGCCCGTCCAGGCGCGCGCAGATACCCGCGCGCACCCGCGGGCTGTTCTCGCCGATACCGGCGGTGAAGACGACGGCGTCGCAGCCGTTCAGGACCGCCAGGTACTGTCCGAGGTAGGCCTTGGCGCGATAGCAGAATACGTCGACGGCCTCCTGGCAGCGGGTGTCGCCGGCATCGGCCTGCTGCAGTATGTCGCGCATGTCGGGCGAGTAGCCGCTCAGCCCCAGCAGGCCGCTGTAGCGGTTGAGCTGGGTGTGCACCTCGGTGAGCGAGAGCTCCTGCTTCTCCACGAGCTCGAAGACCACCGAGGGGTCGAGGTCGCCACAGCGGGTTCCCATGACGAGGCCGGCGAGGGGCGTCAGTCCCATGGAGGTGTCGACGCTGTTGCCGTCGACGATCGCCGCCATGGAGCAGCCGTTGCCGAGGTGACAGGTGATCACGCGCGAGCCCGCCTTCGGCATGTCGGCGAGCTCGTAGAGCCGGCGGCTGACGTAATAGTGGCTCTGGCCGTGAAAGCCGTAACGCCGGATCTTGTGGCGTCGGTAGAGACGTTCGGGCAGCGCGTAGAGATAGGCCCGCGGAGGCAGGCTCTGGTGGAAGGCGGTGTCGAACACGGCCACCTGGGGCACGTCGGGCAATGCCCGACGTGCCGCGTGGATGCCCTTGAGGTTGGCCGGGTTGTGCAGGGGCGCGAGATCGAAGGCCTCGCTGATGCCCTCGATGACGCGCTCGTCGATGAGCATCGAGTCGCTGAAACCCTCACCGCCGTGAACGACCCGGTGGCCGACGGCGCCGATTTCCGCTCGCGAGGCGAGGGCAGAGGAGGCGTCATCGAACAGAATCTCGAGCACACGCCCGAGTGCCTCGTCGTGGTCACGGGCGGCAATGCCGTGGCGCTCCCGCGTGAGCCCGGCCGCCGTGTACCGCTCCACGCTGGCGATGGCGGAAACCGCGCCGATGCGCTCCACCAGACCGCGCGCTCGGCGCTCGCGCCGGGCAGCGTCGATCAGCTGGAACTTGAGCGAGGAGCTGCCGCAGTTAATGACGAGAACAAGCATCGTTGCGGGTTTGCCTCGACCGTATCCGTTTGCGCCCGGTTGCAGCGCCGCATTTGCCGTGGTCGCCGCCGCGCCGCAGTGGGGGCTAGGCCTGTGCGGCGGCGATGACGGCGGCGGCGACGACGTCCTCGACGCTGGCGCCGCGGGACAGATCGCTGACGGGGCGCGCAAATCCCTGCAGGATGGGACCGACGGCCCTGGCGCCACCGAGGTACTGCGTCAGCTTGTAGCCGATGTTGCCGGCGTCCAGGTCGGGAAAGATCAGCACGTTGGCGCTGCCCGCCACGGGGCTGTCGTCCTTGACCTTGCGCTGCGCGATGCGCGCGATGAGGGCGCTGTCCGCCTGCAGCTCGCCGTCGATGGCGAGGTCCGGCGCGCGCGCGCGGGCGATCTCCACCGCCCGGCGCACCTTGTCCACCCGCGGGTGCCGGGCGCTGCCGCGAGTGGAGAACGACAGCAGGGCGACCCGCGGCGGTTCCCCGAGGAGGCGGTCCGCGCTCGCCGCCGAGGCGAGTGCGATGTCGGCGAGCTGCTCGGCGTCGGGGTCGACGTTCACGGCGCAGTCGGCGAAGAGCAGGGTGCGCTCGCCGTTGTCGTCGAAACGCGGCACCGTCATCAAGAAGAAGCTCGAGGGCGTGTGAATGCCCTCGGCGAGGCCCACCCCCAGCAGTCCCGCCTCGATGACGCGGGCGGTGGTGGTGGCGGCGCCGGCGACCATGGCGTCGGCGTCGCCTGTCCTGACCTGCGTGCGCGAGTCGATTCCGGTGACGGCGGCGCCGGCGACCATGGCGTCGGCGTCGCCTGTCCTGACCATGAGCGCGGCGTGAAACAGCGGCCGACGCAGCAGCCGGCGTGCGACGGTAACGTTGACGTTGGGTCGGGCGCTGGCGTAGAGCTCGACGAAGGCGTCCAGGCGCTCGCTGCCGCCGGGGTCGATGACGGTGAGCCCTTCGAGGCTCGCGCCGTGGCGCCGCGCCGCTTGCGCGATCTCCTCCCGCGGGCCGAGAAGAATGACGTCGGCGAGGGCGTCGTCGCGCAGGCGCTGCGCCGCCGCCACGATGCGCTCGTCGAGCGCCTCGGGAAACACCACGCGGCGTCTGCGCGCCCGCGCCGCGGTGGAGAGCTGCGCGATGACGTCCATAGGTTGTCGCGATGCCGCCCGGTGCCGCGTGTGCGCGGCGCCGGCCCGGCTCAGACGTAGCTCTTGTACTTCTCGAGGTGCCGCACGGGAGTGCTCAGCGCGTCGCGGCGGAAGGGATCGCCCAGCTCGCGCGTGCACATCACCTCGAGCACCGTCGTCTTGCCGTTCTTCTGCTCGTCGCAGGCCTGCCGCAGCGCCGGGCCCACCTCGTCGAGGGAGGCGACCGTCACGCCCTGCGCTCCCATGGATCGGGCGACTTCGGCGAAGCTCGGGTTCTCCAGGTTCACCCCTTCGAAGCGCCGGCTGTAGAAGTCGACCTGGTTCTTCTTCTCCGCGCCCCACTGCCGGTTGTGGAACACCACCGCCGTCACCGGGATCTTCTCGCGCACGCAGGTCAGGATCTCGCCCAAGCTCATGCCCCAGGCGCCGTCGCCGACGTAGGCCACCGCCGGGCGCTCGGGCGCCGCGACCTTGGCGCCGATGATGGTCGGGAAGGCGTAGCCGCAGTTGCCGAAGCTCATCGCCGCGAAGAAGCTGTTGGGCTTGTTGAAGCGCAGGTAGCTGTTCGACACCGAGCAGATGTTGCCGATGTCGGTGGAGACCATGGCGTCTTCGGGCATGGCCTTCTCCAGTTCGCGCAGCATCTGCCGCGGGTGCATGTTGGGATCGTCGGCGCTGACCTCCTTGCTCCAGGCATCGGTCTCTTGGGCCCAGGCGTCGAGCTCGGCCTCCCAGGTCTCCTTCTGCCGCTTGATCTGCGCCGCGCGCTGGTCCTTGTTCTGCAGCGCGGCGATGCGTTCGCGGGTCTTGAGCCTCTCGAGAATGGCGCCGGCCGCGGCCCGGGCGTCGCCGCACACGCCGACGCTGATCTGCTTGACCAGTCCCAGCATGCGGTGGTCGCTGTCTACCTGGATGATGCGCGCGTTCTGCGGCCAGTATTCCAGACCGTGCTGCGGCAGCGTGCCGAAGGGGCCGAGGCGCGTGCCGAGCGCGAGCACCACGTCGGCCTGGCTGATGAGCTTCATGCCGGCCTTGGAGCCCTGGTAGCCCAGCGGGCCGCACCACAGCGGGTGGTTGGCGGGGAAGGAGTCGTTGTGCAGGTAGCTGTTGACGACCGGCGCGTTCAGGTACTCGGCCAGCTCGACGCACGCCTCGATGCCGTTCGACATGATGACGCCGCCGCCGGAGACGATGACCGGAAACTCGCTCTCCGCGAGCAGTCGCGCGGCGTCGTCGAGGCTTTCGTCGCCTCCGGCGCCGCGATCGACCCGTCGCGGCGGCGGAATGTCCACGTCGATGTCGCCATAGAAATAGTTGCGCGGGATGTTGAGCTGTGTCGGCCCGCGCTCCGCCATCGCCATGTCGAAGCACCGTGCGGTGAGTTCGGCCATGCGCGACGGCAGGTTCACGTGCCCCTGGTACTTCGTGATCTTCGAGAAGATGGGCAGTTGCTCCGTCTCCTGAAAGCCGCCGAGCCCGATGGTGTTGGAACCGGTCTCCGGCGTGATGGCGACCACCGGCGAGTGTGCCCAGTAGGCGGCGGCGATCGCGGTGACGAAGTTGGTGATGCCGGGTCCGTTCTGGGCGATGCACACGCCGTGCCGCCCGCTCACCCGCGCGTAGCCGTCGGCCATGTGCGCCGCGCCCTGCTCGTGCACGGTGGGGATGAAGCGGATGCCGGCGGCGGGAAAGATGTCCAGCGCGTCCATGTAGGCCGAGCCCACGATCCCGAACACATCGGTGACGCCGTTGGCGACCAGTGTTTCGACGAATGCCTCACTCGGCGTCATCAATGCCATTTGCTTATCTCCCTGTTAGAAGGTGGGCGCGAGCCGGGGCCTCACGCGGCCAGTGCCTGGAGCGGGTCGACATAGGGATAGTCCAGGTCGTCGGCGACCTCTTTGTGGGTGACGTGACCCTTGTGCACGTTGAGTCCGGCGCGCAGGTGCGGGTCGTCCTCCAGGGCCCGGCGATAGCCCTTGTCGGCCAGTTTGAGCACGTGCGGCAGCGTGACGTTGTTCAGCGCAAAGGTCGAGGTTCGGGGCACTCCACCGGGCATGTTGGCGACACAGTAGTGCACCACGTCGTCGACGACGTAGGTCGGCTCGGCGTGGGTGGTGGGGCGCGATGTCTCGCAGCAGCCGCCCTGGTCGATGGCCACGTCGACGATGACGGCGCCGGGCTTCATGTGGCGGACCATGGCCGCGGTGATGAGCTTCGGCGCCGCCGCGCCGGGGATGAGCACGCCGCCGATGACGAGATCCGCCTCGAGGACGTGTTTCTCGATGGCATCGCGGGTGGAGAACACGGTGTTGGTGCTGCGGCCGAACTGTCGCCAGTGCTGCTCGATGACGTCGGCGTCGCGGTCGATCACCCACACGTCGGCGCCCATGCCGACGGCGATGTGCGTGGCGTGGGTGCCGACGACGCCGCCGCCGAGGATGACGACCTTGGCCGGGTCCACGCCCGGTACCCCGCCGAGGAGCATACCGAGCCCGCCGTGGGGGTGCTCGAGGCAGTACGCGCCTGCCTGGATGGCCATCCGGCCGGCCACCTTCGACATCGGCGCCAGCAGCGGCAGACCGCCGCGCGGCGAGGTGACGGTCTCGTAGGCGATACAGACGGCGCCGCTGGCGAGGAGTTCGCGCGTCTGCTCCGGATCGGGCGCCAGGTGCAGATACGTGAACAGGACCTGCCCCTCGCGCAGCAGGGCGCGCTCGGGCGCGAGGGGCTCCTTCACCTTAACGATCATCTCCGCGCGCGCGAAGATCTCCGCGGCCGTCGCCGCAATGCGTGCCCCCGCGGCCTCGTACTCCGAGTCTCCCGAGCCGATGCCGGCTCCGGCGTCTCGCTCCACAATGACCTCGTGGCCGTGCGCCACCGCTTCGCGCACGCTGGCCGGCGCCAGACCGACGCGATACTCGTGGGTCTTGGTTTCCTTGGGAACTCCGATGAGCATGGCAGAGATCCGGGCTGAAGTTGGCTCCGTCGCGGCGCGCCGCGACCGTTACGAGCGCTCTACCTTAGGCCCGGCACCGGCGTGCGTGTAGTGCCAGACGCGCCTCATCGCGTGTACCAGGGTGTCGTCGCGCAGGGCACTAGACGCGCTCGCGCACGAGACGGGCGAGACCGCGAATGCCCGGCTCGATGCGGTCGGCGGCGATGGACGAGAAGCCGAGGCGGAAATAGTTGCGAGGGGGGTCGGCGGACATGAAGAAGACGTCACCGCACTCGATGAGGATGCCGGCGTCGAGTGCGCGACGCTGCAGCTCGTGGGCATCGAGATCGTCGGGGCCGCGTACCCAGAACGACGTGCCGCCGAAGGTAGGGATGCGCGTCGAGTCGGGCAAATAGCGGCTGAGGGCGGCGCCCATCGTTTGCCAGCGATCGCGATAGGCATGGCTGAGCCGGCGAATAAGCGAGTCGTGGTGACCGCGGACGAGGAACTGCGCGACGATGTGCTGGTTGTTCGCGGGGGGATGCCGCAGCATCAGGCGCCGCAGGGCCCGGGCCTCGCGAATGAGCTCGGCCGGGCCCACCATGAAGCCCATGCGCAGGCCCGGTGCCAGGGTCTTCGAGAGACTGCCCAGATAGATCACCCTGTCGGTGCGGTCGAGGCTCTTCAGCGCCGGCGTCGGTTCGCCGACGAAGTTGGTCTCGCTCTCGTAGTCGTCCTCGATGATGACGAAATCCCGTTCGCCGGCGCGCTGCAGCAGGGTCTCGCGGCGCGCGAGCGGCAGCGTCACCGTGGTGGGCGACTGGTGGCTCGGCGTCACGTAGACGTAGTCGCAGCCGTTCAGGCCGTCGTCGACGAGCAGTCCGCGGCCGTCGATGGGCAGCGCCACCAGGCGGGCGTCGTTCATCGACAGGACGTTGCGGGCGTCGAAGTAGCCGGGGTCCTCCATGCCGACGGTCGTCGAACCGTCGAGCAGCAGCTGCGCCAGCAGGTACAGCGCCTGCTGCGCGCCGAGCGTCACCAGGATTTCCTGCGCCGAGGTCCACACGCCGCGGCGTGGCAGCACGCGCGTGCGGATCTGTTCGACGAGCAGCGGATCGTCGCGATCGGCCGTGTCGCGGGCCCAGTCGCGGATGGCACTCACGCTGGCGGCCTCACGGCAGCACTCACGCCAGTCGGCGATGGGGAAAAGCGCGGGGTCGATCTGCCCGTAGACGAAGGGATAGGGGTAGTTCTGCCAGTCTGCGGGTTTGACGATGCGCGGCTGGGTGCTCGGGCGCCGCGGAAGCCGTCGGCGCCAGTCCGGCGGGCGGGTATCGGGCCGCGGGGGTGCCGGCGGGCTGTGCGCGCGGCCCTTGATGATATCCGCGTTGACGTAGTAGCCGCTGCGTTCGCGTGCGACGAGGTAGCCCTCGTCGACGAGCTGCTGGTACGCCAGCACCACGGTGTTGCGCGCGACGTCGAGCTGCCGGGCGAGCCGGCGCCCCGAAGGCAGGGCACTGCCCGCCGGCAGGTGTCCGTCGAGAATGGCGGCGACCAGCGCTTCGCGGATCTGCGACTGCAGCGTGGTCCCCCGCTGCGGCGAAATTCGGAATAATGGGTCGCGCATGGATTGGCCTAACCGACCCCGGCAAACTGGTGCTACTCGGGGCGGGCTCGGGGGGTCTATTTTGGCACAACCTGCCGCCCGGCAACGAACGCGGGTCGCGAAACCCGATTCCCCCGCTGCGTGCGCGATGGCGGCGCGGGCACGCGCCGACCCGGGGCGCCCCACGGCACACAGGACCAGAGGCGATGAAATACGAAACCTACGAGACCGACACGCTGCGTTACCAGTGGATGCCCTTTACCGGGAACCGTGACTTCAAGGCCGACCCCCGTATCGTCGTGCGCGGAGAGGGCGTGTACGTGTGGAGCCAGGACGAGAGGCGGATCCTCGACGGCTCCTCGGGCTTGTTCTGCTGCGCCGCCGGTCACAGCCGTCCCGAGATCGCCGCGGCCGTGCGCGAGCAGCTGGAGACGCTCGCTTACTCGCCGCCGTTCCAGATGGGCCAGCCGCGATCGTTCGAGCTCGCCAGCCGCGTGGCGGCGCTGACGCCCGAGGGCCTGGATCACATTTTCTTCGTCAATTCGGGCTCGGAGGCGGTCGACACGGCCATGAAGGTTGCCTACGCCTACCACCATGCCCGGGGCGAGGCCCAGCGCCAGCGTTTCGTCTCGCGCGAGCGCGCTTACCACGGCGTCAATCTCGGGGGCACCTCGCTCTCGGGGATGGTCAAGAACCGGCAGGTCTTCGGCCTCGGCGTGCCGGGAGTGGTCCACATGCGCCACACCTGGCTGCCGGAGAACCGCTTCGTCAAGGGCCAGGCCGAAACCGGCGCGGAGTTGGCCGACGACCTCGAGCGCATCGCGCAGAACTTCGGCGCCGACACCATCGCCGCCTGCTTCGTCGAGCCGATCGCCGGGTCCACGGGCTGCCTCGTGCCGCCGCTGGGCTATCTCGAGCGGCTGCGTGAGATCTGCGATGCGCACGGCATCCTGCTGGTGTTCGACGAGGTCATCTGCGGCTTCGGGCGCACGGGCAAGGCGTTCGCCGCGGACAGCTTCGGGGTGAAGCCGGACATCATGACCATGGCGAAAGCGCTGACCAACGCGGCCCAGCCGATGGGCGCTGTCGCCGTGCACGACCGCGTCCACGACGCCATCGTCAACGCGGCGCCGGACAGGGCGATCGAGTTCTTTCACGGCTACACCTACTCCGGCCACCCGGCGGCGTGCGCGGCGGGTCTCGCGACCATGGATATCTTCGAGAGAGAGCGGCTGTTCGAGCGTGCCGCCGAGCTGTCGCCGTATTTCCTCGACGCCGTGTTCTCTCTGAGCGACGTGCCGGCTATTACCGACATCCGTGGCTACGGCCTGATGGCGGGGTTCGACCTCGCGCCGGAAGGCGGCCCCGGCGCGCGCGGCCTGGAAGCGCAGAAACGCCTCTTCAAGGCGGGTCTGCACATCAAGATGACGGGCGACGCCGGCATCATCGCGCCGCCTTTGATCGCCGAGAAGGCACACGTCGACGAGCTCTGCGCCATCCTGCGTGAGGTCCTGAGCGGTTTCTAGCAAAGCCGCCGGACCGTGAAGGTGGCGCGGTGCAAAGACAGTCACCTCGCGCGCACGGGCGGTGACGCCGGTCTGCAGCGCGGCGCCGCCGGCGTGAGAGTTTGCGCCCCGGGGCGCTGGCCCGACGCCGGGGCGCGACGCGAGCCGCGACCGGGCGTGGGCTTACTCGCCGCCGCGAGCGCGGTACAATAGCGGCGCGAACAACGACAATGGCCGCGATCCGGTCGCGCGACACCCGGCCGGCACACGTGAGCCAAGCGACGACAATTTCACAACGGAGGAAACTCGCAAATGAGCAAAGTAACGAATAACCGGAGGGCAGAGATGACCCGCCGCAAGTTCATCAAGAGCACGGCGGCGGCGGGTACGGCCGCGGCGGTGGGACCCTGGGTGGTCAGCTCTCGCGTACTGGCGGCCGCGGGCGAGGTGAACGTGCTGATGTGGTCCGACTACCTGCCGCCGGGATTCCTGGCCGCTTTCCAGGAGAAGACCGGCATCAAGGTCAACTACACCGGCATCGGCTCCAACGAGGAAATCATCAACAAGATGAAGGCCACCAAGGGCCGCGGCGTCGACATCTGCAGCCCCACCAACATGCGCTCGCCGCAGTGGGTCGAGCTCGGCCTGCTGCAGCCGTTCGACTACGGCCGCATCAAGAACATCAAGAACGTCAACCCCGCCATGCTCAAGGTCGGCGACGAGGAGTGGAACTTCGGCGGCAAGGGCTCGCACTGGCTGCCCCACATCTGGGGCACCGAGGGCGTAGCCTGGCGCACCGATCTGTGGACGCCGCCGCGCGCGGGCGAGGTACCGAGCTACGGCGACATCTGGCAGGCAGACGTGAAGGGCAAGACCATGATGCGCCCGCACTCCGGCATGCTGGGCGCGGGTCTGTATCTGGAGACCACCGGCGCGCTCGAGCCCGGTGCCATGAAGAAGGCTTACAACGACGAGGCCACCATGCGCAAGACGTGGCAGACGGTCACCGACTTCTGCATCAAGAACAAGGCCCAGGTGAAGCTCTTCTGGAACGACGCCGACACGCAGAAGAACGGCCTGCTGAACGAGGGCGTGCTCGTCGGGCAGACCTGGGACGGCCCGCCGATCACGTTGATGAACGACGGTGAGCCCGTGCAGTACCGCGCGCCGGCCGAGGGATCGCTGGCCTGGGTGGACGGCATATCGCTTTCGCAGGGCGCCGAGGATCTCGATGCCGTATATGCCTTCATCGACTTCTGCTTCGAGGCCGAGCCCGCCGGTCGGTCCATCGACGGCGGCGGTGTGGACGGCTGGGGCGGTCATGGCTACAACTCCGCCGTGCTCGGCGCCGACAAGTTCGCCACCGACGGCTACGCCAAGATCTTTGCCTCGGTCTATCCCGGCGACTCGCTGGCGAACCTGTGGCCGTGGCCGAAGGAGCCGCAGTGGTACGCCGACGTGCGCACCGAGTACCGCAACAAGTTCGTCAACGCCTGAGGAACACGGCGTCGACTCTCCCCGGGCGCTGCCGGCGCCCGGGGAGAGAGGGCCGTGCGCGTCCCCGCGACCCCGCCTGCCTTGAGCGCGTCCCCGCAATGCTGCTAACGTAAAGTGCGATGCGTGCGGCGCGTGACGCCGCGGGGGAGGATGGCAGCATGAGCGCAGATGTCGAGCTCGACGGAGTCTGGATCAAGTTCGGCGACTTCGTCGCCGCGCGGGACATCAACATCACCATCAAGGGCGGCGCCTTCTTCAGCTTCCTCGGTCCGTCGGGCTGCGGCAAGACCACCATTCTGCGTGGGGTCTCCGGCTTTCTCGAGCCCTCCCAGGGCGACGTGCGCATCGGCGGTCAGACCATGGCGGGTATCGGCCCCAACAAGCGGCCCACCGCCCTGATCTTTCAGAACCTCGCCCTGTTTCCGCTCATGACGGTGTGGGAGAACATTGCTTTCTCCCTCGAGGTCAAGGGGGTCGGCAAGGCCGAGCGCCGCAAGAGGGCTGAGGAGCTGCTCGAGCTGATCGCCCTGCCCGGCCAGGGCGAGAAGATGGTGCACGAGCTCTCGGGCGGGCAGAAGCAGCGCGTCGCCATCGCCCGGGCGCTGGCGGCCGAGCCCCAGGTGCTGCTGCTCGACGAGCCCCTCTCCGCGCTCGACCTCAAGCTGCGCCAGCACATGCGCACCGAGCTGCGGGCCATCCAGCAGCGTGTCGGCATCACCTTCATCTACATCACCCACGACCAGGGTGAGGCGCTGACGATGTCCGACCAGATCGCCGTCATGCGTGAGGGCGTGATCGAGCAGGTCGCCGACGGCACGACGATCTACGATCACCCCGAGACCGCTTTTGTCGCCTCCTTCGTCGGCGAGAACAACCTGTTTCGCGGGCGTGTGGCGGAGGTGAGCGGCGAGTACGCCGTGGTGGACACGAATGTAGGGCCCATGAGGGCCCGGCTGTCGATGCGCGACGGCGAAGCCGAGCTCAAGCGTAACGACGACGCGTTCGTGTTCGTGCGCCCGGAGTCGCTCAAGTTCAGCAACGGCACCGTCTTCGACAACACGATCCGGGCGCGCATACACCAGCAGGAATTCGAAGGCAACTTCTGGCAGGTCTTCTTCGACGTTGCCGGCAGCGGCAATACCATCAAGATGTCGACGGTCAACGACGGCGGCGCTCTCGACCACGAGCCCGGAGCCGACGTCACCCTGGGATTTTCGGCCGACCTGGCGGTGGCCCTGCCCGAGGGCCCGCTGGCGTCCGAGTGAGCCCAGGGCGCACGGGCCGGGCGGCCTCGCCGCGACCACGTTGAGGCGCTGACATGAGTCCGAACCGATACTTCCGCCAGTTCTTCCTGCGAAACGGCGTGGCGCTTGGCACTTTCCTGCTGGTCGCCGTGGTGTTCTGGGTATTCGTGCTCATCGTGCTGCCGCAGCTCTTCATGATCGATTTCTCCTTCAGCAAGAATCTGCCGCCGGCCAAGATCGGAGGGCCCGAGGACGTCTACACCGTCGAGCACTACAAGTTCATGATTTACGGCAGTGCCCAGCAGGCCGGCACCTACAACGTCGTCGACCTGCAGGTGTTCTTCCGAACTCTGCTGGCGGCCGTCTTCGTCACGATATTCGATCTGGCGCTCTGCTACCCGATTGCGTACTTCCTGGCGCAGTCGGCGCAGGGAGGGTGGGCGAGGCTCATGGTGCTCTCGCTCATCGTGCCGTTCTGGGTCAACGAGATCCTGCGTGCCTTCGCCTTTCGCATCATGTTCGGCGCCGCCGGCGTCATCAACACCTTTCTGATGTCCGTCGGCATCATCGACGAGCCCTACGACTTCATTCGCGAGAACGTCGCGCTGTATGCCGGTCTGGGCTACGCCTTCATCCTGCTCATGATTTTCCCGCTTTACAACGCCATCGAGAGCCTGGACAGGAATCAGATCGAAGCGGCGCGCGACATGGGAGCGTCGTGGGTACGCATTCATCGCCGCATCGTGATTCCCTTCGCCAAGCCCGGCATCTCCTCGGGCTGCACCATGGTGTTCATGCTGTCCGCCGGCGCGCTGGCAGCGCCGCAGATCCTCGGCGGGCCGAGCAGCCTGTGGTTCACCCAGATCATCTACCAGTGGTTTCAGACCGGTAACAACTGGCCCCGGGGCTCGGCCTACGCCATCATCCTGCTGGTCACCACCATCGTGTTCGTGCTTTTCATGATGAAGGTGTTCAAGGTGCGATTGGGAGAAATCGCGCGGTGAAGACGGACGTCATGCTCAGACTGGCGGTGCTGGCGTTCGTTCTCGCCTTCTTCGCCTATCTGTTCGGCCCGCTCATCATCATGAGCATCACGGCCTTCAACAGCTCCGCCTTTCCCCGCGTGATGCCGTGGGAGTGCTTCTCCGTCGAGTGGTTCAACGTCCTCATCCAGGACGACAAGCTGATGACCGGTCTGCGCAACAGCCTGATCATCGGCGCCGGGGTGGTGCTGCTGGCCGTTCCCATGGGCCTGGCGGGCGCGCTCATGCTCACCCAGGTCGGCTCACGGGTCCGGCCCTGGTACTACACCATCGTCATCTCGCCCATCCTGATTCCGGGCGTGGTGCTCGGCATCTCGACCCTGGTGTTCTGGGATCGCCTCGGTCTGATGTTCAACGCCGGCTACGACTCATTCTTCTACGACGGAATTTTTCTCACGATCCTGGGCCAGTCGACCTTCATATCCGCCTACAGCATGCTGGTGTTCATCTCCCGGCTGCAGCGTTTCGACTCGGCCCAGGAGGAGGCGGCGCTCGATCTCGGCGCCACTCATGTGCAGGCGTTCCGCAAGATACTGCTGCCGTTTCTCAAGCCGGCAATAGGCTCGGCCGCGGTGCTCGCCTTCCTCGCCTCGTTCGAGAACTACAACACGACCGTGTTCACCATCGTTTCGGAGAGCACTCTGACCACGGTTCTCGCGAGCAAGGTCCGTTACGGCATCAACCCTTCGATCAGCGCGCTGGCGGTGATCATCGTTGCGCTGACGCTCTTCGGCGCGGTGTTCTACGAGATCTTCAAGCGCCGCGAGGAAAAGGCTCAGAAGTCCGCGGCCGCGCTGGCGGCGGGGACGGAGAAGTCACGCGCCCCCGTGCGCAGCTTCGTTGCCGAGCCGGCCGTGGCCGTAACATTGCTGGTGTTCGCGGCGGGCCTCGGCACGGTCTATTTCGCGGGCACGGTCGGTGTCGACGAATGCAAGGCCGCCGTGAAGGAGGAAAAGCGCCGCATTGCCGAGCAGCGCGTGAAGGAGCGTCAGTCGCTGCAGATGTTCCGCGGCGCGCGCCCGGGCACCCGGCCTGAATCGCAGGCCGCGCAGGAGAGCAAGGTGCAGGCCAAGGGCACCGAGGGTTACCGGGGTATCTTCGCCCCGGGGAATCTCGAGGGGCAGGTGGGTTCGCCGCCCCAGCCGCAGGCGGACCAGGAGGAAATTCAGGCCAAGGGCACGGAGGGCTATCAGAGCATCTTTGCACCGAGCAATCTCGAGGGGCAGGTCGGTTCGCCGCCGCAGAGCGAAGCGGAGCAGGACGAGATTCAGGCCAAGGGTACGGAGGGCTATCAGAGCATCTTCGCACCGGGCAACCTGGAGGGACAGGTGCGTTCCGGGGAGCAGCCGCAAGAGCAGCAGTAGTGGCCCATGCCCGCCTTCAGGACTCAGTCGTCATGGCGTTGATCACCACCACCATCGGTGCGTTTCCGAAGCCGGATTTCGTGCGACTGCCCGACTGGTTCAACGATCCCGCCGGACCGGACACGCAGAGCCCGACCGAACGCTGGCAAGGCGCGCTGCAGGCGCTCGGAGCGCAGGCCGATTCCATCCTCGCCCGCGGCGTGCAGCAGGTCGTCGCTGATCAGGTGCGAGCCGGGGTCGAAATCCCCACCGACGGCGAGCTGCGGCGGGAGAACTACATTCACTACCACTGCCGCCATCTCGATGGCATCGACTTCTCCCGGCTCACGGAAAAAGTGCTGCGCGGCGGCGCCTATCGCGCGCGCCTGCCCACCGTCGTCGGGCCCGTACGGGCGCGCGAGCCGTTCCTCGCGCGAGATTACCGCCTCGCGCAGTCGTTCACCGGGCGGCCGATCAAGATCACCATGCCCGGGCCGATGACCATCGCCGACACGACCGCCGATGCTTTCTACGACGACCCGCAATCGCTTGGCGCGGATCTTGCGGCGGCTTTGAACCGGGAGGTGCTGTCGCTGGCGGCGGCGGGCTGCCGCCACATCCAGATCGACGAGCCGCTGTTCGCGCGCAAGCCGCGACAGGCGCTGGAGTACGGGTTCGAGCACCTGGAGCGGGCATTTCACGGCTGCCCGCCCGAGGTGGTGCGCACGGTTCACATGTGCTGCGGTTACCCGGATCGGCTCGACAACCCGGACTATCCCAAGGCTCCGCCGCAATCGTACTTCGAGCTGGCCGACGCCATCGAGCAGTCCTCCATCATGGCCGTCTCCATCGAGGATGCGCATCGCTACAACGATCTGGCGCTGCTCGAGCGATTTCGCTCGACCTCGGTCATACTGGGCGCGGTGGCGATCGCCAGGAGCCGGGTGGAGAGCGTCGACGAGATCCGTGAGCGACTGCGGCACGCTCTGGAGCACATCGATGCCGAGCGTCTGCTCGCCGCACCGGACTGCGGCCTGGGCCTGCTCGGCCGTGAACAGGCGCTCAGCAAGCTCACCAACCTGTGTACCGCCGCCCAAACGCTGGGTGCGTAACGACCGCGACGGCGGTCCCCGGCTACGGTTTTTCGGTGCCGGCGAATCGCTCCGCCGCGTCGCGGCCCTCGCTGCGGCACCAGCCGCGGAAGCCGCCGAGGCCGCGATTCTGCCACTCCAGATTGGCTTCCTTCCATGCCCGCATGCGGGCACGCTGCTCGGTGCCGGCGTCGGCGCCCTCGCGCGCACGCACGCGCGCGAGCTCGCGCTCGAAGCCCGAGCGCACGCCCGGGTTCACCAGGCCGCAGTAGACGGCGACCTCGAAGTCGTAGAAGACGCGCGTGAGGGGGTCGTCCGAGCGAGTCCCATGCCAGGCGCGGGCGCCGTGGCCCAGGGTCAGGGCGAAAGCGAGCGCGAGAGCCGCCGCCCGGCGGTGCCTGCTGGAAATGAATGCGCTCATCGTCGTCGGCGGCGAAGCGTGCGCCGGGCGGGCGCCGCGGCCGGCATTATGACGGACGCCCGGCGCAGCGGAAAACGACGTCCGGTGCCGGCGGCGGAAAAAGCCCTCGAACCGCACAGGGTAACAGTGTAGGCTTGAGCCACGATGAACCGATCCCGTCGACGGTCCCGAGGCTGTCGCCCCGCTTCGTTTCGTCGCGTCCCGCGCGGGTCGACGCGAGCGTTGCGGGTGATCGGCCATGGGCAGCGGAGGTAGCAATGGACGTCAGAGTCAAGGAAACCCTGTATCACTACGTAGGCGGGCGCCGCGTCGACGGCGAGAGCGGCCGTTACGGCGACGTCTACGATCCGGCCACCGGAGAGGTCACCAAGCGGGCGCCGTTCGCCAGCGCCGACGAGGTGCGCGCGGCGATCCGCGTGGCCGCGGAGGCGCTGCCGGCCTGGGCGGCGACGCCGCCGGCACGCCGGGCGCAGGTGCTGTTCGCGTTCCGCGACCTGGTACGCAAGAACATCGACGAGCTGGCGCAGCTGGTGTCCGCCGAGCACGGCAAGACGATCGAGGATGCCAAGGGTTCGGTCACGCGCGGGCTCGAGGTGGTGGAGTTCGCCTGCGGTATTCCCCAGCTGCTCAAGGGCGAGTACACCGAGGCGGTGGCTTCCGGCGTGGACAGCTACTCCATGCGCCAGCCCGTGGGCGTGTGCGCCGGCATCACGCCCTTCAACTTTCCCGCCATGGTGCCGATGTGGATGTTTCCCGTCGCCATCGCCTGCGGCAACACGTTCGTGCTCAAGCCCTCGGAGAAAGACCCCTCGTGCTCGCTGCGACTGGCGGAGCTGATGAGCGAGGGCGGGCTGCCCGCGGGCGTGCTGAACGTCGTCATCGGCGACAAGGAGGCGGTGGACACGCTGTTGACCGAGCCGCAGGTGGACGCGGTGAGCTTCGTCGGCTCGACCGCGGTGGGTGAGTACATCTACAAAACCGGATGCGCCCACGGCAAGCGCGTCCAGGCGCTGTGCGGCGCCAAGAACCACATGGTGGTGATGCCCGACGCCGACATGGATCAGACCGTCGATGCCGTCATGGGCTCGGCTTACGGGTCGGCGGGGGAGCGCTGCATGGCCATATCGGTCGTCGTGGTGGTGGGTGAGGAGACCGGCGACGAGCTGGTCGGGCGCCTGGCGCCGCGCGTGCAAAGCCTCAAGGTCGGCCCCTACACCGCCGAGGGCGTCGAGATGGGCCCCCTGGTCACTCCCGAACACAACCAGAAGGTGCGGGGCTACGTCGAGCGCGGCGTCGCCGAGGGCGCCGAGCTGGTGGTGGACGGCCGCGGGCTCACGGTGCCGGGATACGAGAAAGGGGCTTTCCTCGGCGGCTGCCTGTTCGACCGGGTCAGGCCCGAGATGACGATCTACACCGACGAGATCTTCGGCCCGGTGCTGAGCGTCGTTCGCGTTGACAGTTACGACGCGGCGGTTGCACTGGTCAATGAGCACGAATACGGAAACGGCGCCGCCATCTTCACCCGCGATGGCGATTGCGCGCGTCACTTCACGTCATCGGTGCGCATCGGTATGGTCGGAGTCAACGTGCCAATTCCGGTTCCCGTGGCCTTTCACAGCTTTGGGGGGTGGAAGCGCTCGTTGTTCGGGGATCATTACATGCACGGCCCGGAGGGCGTTCGTTTCTATACCCGCATGAAGACCGTCACGGCACGCTGGCCGTCGGGCATACGCTCGGGGGCGGTGTTTCATTTCAAGGCGGGCGGGGAGCACTGAGACCGGCGCGGCGGCACCGCCGGCAAACGGGGCGGTGTCGCGACGGGCGCTCAGTGCTTGCCGGCGGCGTGGCGGCGCTCGGCGCCGGGCCCGCGCGCCGGCTGCTCACGCGAGCTTACACCGGCTGCGTCCAGGCGCATGTTGTCGATAAGGCGCACGCCACCGACACGGATGGCGATCAGCGCCTGCGCGCGCGCCATCGTGCCCCGGGGTGAGTCGGCCTGCCAGTGTTGCGGATCGCGGATGTCGGCATACTCGACCGCGACATCCGCCCGTTCGAGCTCCTCACGCATGACCGCGCGCAGGCTCTCGGCTTCGTGCACGCCGGATCGCCAAAGCTCACGGGCGCGCGCGAGGGCGCGGTAAACGCACGCGGCGCGGCGTCTCTCGATGTCGTTGAGCAGGACGTTGCGCGACGATCGGGCGAGCCCGGATTTCTCTCGCGATGTCGGGCACACCACGACATCGGGGAAACCCATCTCTTCGGCCAGGTCCCGCACTACCAGGCACTGCTGGAAGTCTTTTTCGCCGAAATACGCCCGGCACGGCCCCACGGTGCGGAACAGGCGCTCTACGATCGTGCGCACACCCGCGAGATGACCCGGCCGGTGCTCCCCCTCGAGACCCCGTCCATGCGGCCCGGGGTCCTGCAGCGGAATGCGCTCCAGGCTCTCGAGCTCGGGAAAGAAACCGCTCAAGGTCCCTTCGAACACCATGTCACAGCCCACCCGCTCGAGCTCGCAGCGATCCGCCTCGCGATCGCGCGGGTAGCGCTTGTAGTCTTCCGGGTCGTCGAACTGCAGGGGATTGACGAAAATGCTGACGCAGGTGACGTCGTTCTCCTCGATCGACCGCCGCACCAGGGAGAGATGTCCCTCGTGCAGCGCGCCCATGGTGGGCACGTAGCCGACGGACCGGCCTGCCTCGCGCTGTGCCGAGCACCAGCCGCGCGCGCTGGGCGGGTCAGGGAGGTGCAACATAATGGCGCGCAGAATGCCAGATCGACATGGGAAATTCCAGCATGTCGAAGGCCGTACTCTCTGCTTGAGAGGCGGGCGCATTTTGCAGTAGATTGCGCTGACGTGGCGGCACGTCCGCGGCAAGACCCGGAGGATGCGCCGCACGCGGCGACCCCGCCTCGATCGTCCGACCCGCGCCGGCGGTCCCGGCAAACGCGCCGCCGCCGGCTCGCGACGGATCCGGCGTCGAGCGCCGTTTTCCCCGACAGGGCCGGCAGTTGCTGCTACTCAGGGAAAGTGGTTTGCCCTCCATAACCGATACGCCCGCATGGCAGGCCCTGGCGTCGCATTGCGCGGAACTGCGCGCACGGCCCCTGCGCTCGCTGTTCGCCGAAGACCCGCAGCGGTTCGAGCGCTTCTCGATTCGCGTCGGCGACATCCTGCTCGACTACTCGAAGAACCGCATCGTGGCCGAGACGATGTCGCGTCTGTGCGCGCTGGCCGAAACCGCCGGCGTGCGGGAATGGGCGCGGCGCATGTTCGCCGGCGAGGCCATCAACGTGACCGAAGGGCGCGCGGTTCTGCACACGGCGCTGCGCAATCGCAGTGAGGCACCGGTGCGCGTGCACGGGCAGGACGTCATGCCGGCCGTGCGCGAGACGCTCGCGCAGATGCGCCGCTTCAGCGAAGCCGTGCGCAGCGGCGCATGGCGCGGTGCCGCGGGACACCCCATCCGAGCTGTCGTCAACATCGGCATCGGCGGCTCCGATCTCGGCCCGGCAATGGCCGTCGATGCCCTGGAAGCGTGCCGGGAGCAGTCGCTGACGGTGCGCTTCGTCTCCAACGTGGACGGCAGTCACCTCGCCATGACGCTCGCGGATCTCGAGCCCGAGTCGACCCTGTTCGTTGTCGTCTCCAAGACGTTCACGACCCAGGAGACGCTCGGCAACGCGCGCTCGGCCCGCGCCTGGCTGGAGCAGCGGCTGGGCCCGGACGCCGTCGCGCGCCACTTCGTGGCCGTCACCAGCGAGACGGCGCGGGCCCGCGACTTCGGCATCGACACGGACAACGTGTTCGCTTTCTGGGATTGGGTCGGGGGACGCTACTCGCTGTGGTCGGCCGTCGGGCTTGCGGTGGCGCTCAGCGTCGGCATGGAGCGCTTCGAGCAGATGCTCGACGGCGCTCACGCCATGGACCGCCATTTTCTCGACTCGCCGCTCGAGTCGAACATGCCGGTGACCCTGGCTTTGCTGGGCGTGTGGTACGTGAACTTCCTCGGCGCCGAGGCCCACGCGGTCATACCCTATGACCAGCGCCTGCGCCGCCTGCCGGCGTACCTGCAGCAGCTCGACATGGAGAGCAACGGCAAGTGCGTCGACCGTGACGGCAGGCGGATGGAATGCCATACAGGGCCCGTGATCTTCGGCGAGCCCGGCACCAACGCGCAGCACGCCTTCTTCCAGCTGCTGCACCAGGGCACGCGGCTCGTGCCGGCCGATCTCATCGCCGCGGCGGTAACCGATTTTCCCGTCGGCGAGCACCACGCGATCCTGATGGCCAACTTCCTTGCCCAGAGCACCGCGCTGATGCGGGGCCGGACGCTCGACGAGGCGCGCGCGCAGCTCGTGAAGGGGGGGCTCGAGCGCGCCGACGCGGATCGCCTGGCGCCGCATCGCAGCTACCCCGGCGACCGGCCGAGCAACAGCATTCTGCTGCGGCGGCTGGATCCGGGCACCCTCGGCGCGCTCATCGCCCTGTACGAGCACAAGGTGTTCGTGCAGGGCGTCATCTGGGGCATCAACTCGTTCGACCAGTGGGGCGTCGAGCTCGGCAAGCAGATAGCGGGTGGCCTGCTGCCCGCGCTCGGCGACGGTGACAGCGGCGTCGACGACAGCTCCACGCGGGGCCTGCTGGAGCAGTATCGGCGCTGGGCCGCGGATGGCTAGGCGGCCTTGAAAGCGCCGGCGGCTGTCGCCGCGACGCAGCACACCCCCGTGCGCCGGCCGTCGCTCAGGGGCGGTTCCGCGTCTTGAAGCCGCTGCCGCGCATGCCGGTTTCGGTGCGCCGCACGATCCGCGGCGTGTTCACCGATATCGACGATACCCTGACCACCGAGGGCCGGCTCACGGCCCCGGCCTACAGTGCGCTGGAACGGTTGCACGCCGCCGGCTTGCTGGTCGTGCCGATCACCGGCCGGCCGGCGGGCTGGTGCGATCACATCGCCCGCCTGTGGCCGGTCGATGCCGTCGTCGGCGAGAACGGCGCGTTCTACTTCCGCTACGACCGCGGGCGCAGGGTCATGCACAAGCGCTTCCTGCTCGGCGAGCGCGAGCGACGCGACAATCGTGAGCGCCTGCGCGCCCTGGGCGAGAGCATACTGGCGCAGGTGCCGGGAACGGCGCTGGCATCCGACCAGCTCTATCGGGAGTCCGACCTGGCCATCGACTACTGCGAGGACGTCCCTGCGCTGGGGCCGGACGTCGTGTCACGCATCACGGCGCTGGTGCGCGGCCACGGCGCCACCGCCAAGGTCAGCTCGATACATGTCAACGCCTGGTTCGGCGACTACGACAAGCTTTCCATGACGAAAATACTCATGCGGGAGTGCTTCGCCATTGATCTCGAGCGAGACGCGCAGGCATACGTCTTTGTCGGGGACTCTCCCAACGATGCCCCCATGTTCGGATTCTTTCCTCATGCGGTCGGCGTGGGTAACGTGAAGCGCTTTCTCGGGGAGCTGCAGGCACGACCGGCCTACGTGACCCGGGGGGAGAGCGGCGCGGGTTTTGCCGAGGTGGCACGCTTGCTGCTGCAGGCCCGTCGGCGCGCCGACTGACGGCGCTGCATCGCTCAGGCGGCCTCGACGGTCAGAACGATCTTGCCGATGTGGGCGCTGGACTCCATGAGCCGGTGCGCCTGTGCGGCCTGCGCGAGGGGAAACGCGGCATGGACCACGGGCTTCACCCGAGCGTCTCGCAGCAGCGGCCACACCCGCTGCTCGAGGGCACGGGCGATCTCCGCCTTGTCGGCGACACTGCGCGGACGCAGCGTGGAGCCGGTGACGGTGAGCCGCTTGAGCATGATCGGCAGCAGATTCATCTCGGCCTTCGGCCCGTGCTGCAGAGCGATCTGCACCAGGCGGCCCTCCACGGCGAGGCACTTCAGGTTGCGCGGCAGATAATCGCCGCCGATCATGTCCAGTATCAGGTCGACGCCCTCCCCGGCGGTGAGCTCGGCGATGCGTTCGACAAAATCCTCCCGGCGATAGTTGATGGCGGCGTCGGCGCCGAGCTCGTGGCACACGGCGCACTTCTCCTGCGATCCCGCGGTTGCGTAGACGCTCGCGCCGAACGCCTTCGCGAGCTGAATCGCGGTGGTGCCGATGCCGCTGGTGCCGCCGTGCACGAGGAAACGCTCACCCGCCTGCAGGCGCCCGCGCTCGAAGACGTTGGTCCAGACGGTATAGAACGTTTCCGGCAGTGCCGCCGCCTGCACCACGTCGAGGCCCTCCGGCAGCGGCAGGCAAAGGGGAGCGGCGGCGAGGCAGAACTCCGCGTACCCACCGCCGGTGACGAGCGCGCACACGGTGTCGCCGACGGCAGGCTTGTCGACACCGTCGCCGACCGCCGCCACCGTGCCGGCGATCTCCAGTCCGGGAATGTCCGAGGCGCCGGGAGGCGGAGGATACATGCCCTTGCGCTGCATTACGTCAGGCCGGTTGACCCCCGCCGCCGCCACCCGCACCAGCACTTCGTTCGGCCCCGGCGCCGGCACCGGGCGTGACGCCGGCTTGAGCACGTCGGGCTCGCCGGGCGCCTCGATCTCGATCACCGTCATGGTCGACGGCAGCGACTCACTCATGCGCCATCTCCTCGAACTTGTCGCGATAGAGCTCGATCCGGTTCACGTAGCTCTGGGCCGCCTGCATGAGACCGTCCACCTCCTGCTCGGAGAGCGAGCGCAGCACGCGCGCGGGCGACCCCACGACCAGAGAGCGGTCCGGGATCTCCTTGTTCTCCGCGATCAGGCTGTTGGCGCCGATGAGGCAGTGTTTGCCGATGCGGGCGCCGTTCAGTATGACGCTGTTGATACCGATCAGCGAGCCGTCGCCGACGCGGCAGCCGTGCAGCATCGCCTTGTGACCGACGCTCACGTTACGGCCGATCTCGAGCCGGTAGCCGGGGTCGGTGTGCAGCACGCTGGCATCCTGGATGTTCGAGCGCTCGCCGACGACAATGGAATCATTGTCGCCGCGGATGACGACGTTGAACCACACGCTGGAGAGGTGCTCGAGCACGACGTCGCCGATGACGCAGGCGTTGTGGGCCACGAACACGGTGCCGCGGATCTGCACGCGCGCATCGCCGAGCGAGAACCGCATCGCCGCCGCCGCTGTCAGGCCTGCGGCAAGCGGCCGAGGTCGAGCTCGGCGCGCAGTCCCGGCTCGGGTGCTTTCAAGCTCCCCCGCATCACGGAGGAGAGCTTCTCCATCAGCGTCTTCTTGCTCGTGTAGGTGACCTCGTAGAGGTCGCTGTCCGCGCTTGCGGCCAGCAGGTAGTCGTCGCTGGTGCGGATCTCGTCGATGAGCCTGAGCTCGATGGCGCGTGTGCCGTGCCAGTGCTCTCCCGTGGAAACCTTCTCCAGGTCCAGTCCCGGCCGGTGGTCGTCGACGAACTCCTTGAACAGGGCGTGGGTGTCCTCGATGTCCTGCATGAGCTTGTCCCTGGCCTTGTCCGTCGTCTCGCCGAACAACGTCACCGTGCGCTTGTATTCACCGGCCATGAACTGCTCGAAGTCGACGTCGTGACTCTTGAGCAGGCGATGAAAGTTCGGGATCTGCGCGAGCACACCGATCGACCCGACGATGGCGAAAGGTCCGGCGATAATCCTGTCGGCGACGCAAGCCATGAGATAGCCGCCGCTGGCGGCGACCTTGTCGACGGCCACCGTAAGCGGGATCTTCTTCTGCCTGATACGGGCGAGCTGCGATGCCGCCAGTCCGTAAGCGTGCACCATGCCGCCGGCGCTCTCCAGGCGCACCAGCACCTCGTCGGTGTGACGGGCAACGGTCAGCAGCGCGGTGACCTCCTCGCGCAGCGACGCCACCGCCGAGGCCCGGATGTCGCCGTGAAAGTCGAGCACATAGACGCGCCTGCGGGCTTCGTCGTGCGCATCGCGGGCCTGCTTTGCCTCGACCTTATGGCGCTGTTTCTTCTGCTTGCGCTTCTGCTTTAACCGCTTCTTCGGCAGAATGGCGGCTTCCAGCGAGTCGGCCATGGCCTCGAACTTGCGGTTGAGATTCTTGATTTCAATGTGCTCCTTGGCCTGGCTCTTGATGCGGGCGGATGCGGCCAAGGCAAACGCGATGATGACGACGACGGCCACGACGATGGTTGCCGTCTTCGCCATGAACAGTCCGTAATCGCTCAGAAACTCCACAGCCGGCCCGTGCGCTCCGCAAAAAAACGAGGCGAGAGTCTAGCATCGAACGCCGGCGGTTTGTATCGACGCTCCCGGCGCCAATGTTGGGCAATGCACCGCGGCGGCGTTGCGGACGCACAGGTGAGGTGAACGAGATGGCGGGTTCCAATGCTGTGGAGGGCGCCGTGGTCGGCGTCGCCGGCTGCGGCGCCATGGGGCTGCCCATGGCACAGCGGCTCCACGCCGCGGGCTTCGAAGTGTGTGGCTTCGACATCCGGCCGCTCGGTGAATTTGGCGAGTTCCGCCATCACATGGTGGCCGACCCCCAGGCGTTCGCGCGCCGCGTCGACGTGGTGTTCTCTGTGGTGCGCGACCTCGACGAGACCCTGCGTCTGTGCTTCGACGAGCAGGGAATCTTCGCCGCGTCGCCGCGAGCGCGCACGCTGGTCGTCAGCTCCACCATCTCGCCGCGTCAGCTTCGCGAGATTCGCAGACGTTTGCCGCCACGGGTGGCGTTGGTGGATGCTCCCATGTCGGGGGCGCCGTACTCTGCCAGGCAAGGCGCCCTCACGTTCATGGTCGGCGGACGCGTCGGGACGTTGCGGCTCGTGATGCCTTATCTCCAGGCCATGGGCGGCGCCGTGCACCATCTCGGTCCGCTCGGCGCGGGCATGACCGTCAAGGTGCTCAACAACTACGTGGCCTCGGCCTCGACGGTGGCGGTGCGCCGCGCCTACGAAATGGCCGCCGCGCTCGACATCGACATCGGGGTGCTGCGCGAGATCATGGCGCAGAGCTCCGGCGCCACCTGGTTCGGCGACAACTTCGAGCGCATCGACTGGTCACGGGAGGGCTATCGGCGCGACAACACCATCGGCATCCTGGAGAAGGACACGCTGTCGGCGCTGGATGCGGTGGAGGGCGTCGCCGATGCGCGGCGCCACCCGTTCGACGACGCCGTGCTCGAGGGTCTGCGGGCGCTCGAGGCGTTTACCCGCTGAGGTTCCTAAAGGAGCCTTTTTTACAGGGGCACGTCGGCTATCCAGACGTAGCCGTCTGCATCGACGAGGTAGGCCTCGCGCAGTCCGTGCGCTTTGTCCGTGGCGGCTTCGAGAACGACGAAGCCGAGACGACGCGCGGCGGCCTGCGCCGCGTCGGGGTCGCGCCCGTGCAGGCGCAGCTCGACGCCGAGGCCGCGCGCCTCGGCCGCGGCGACGACACCGCGCATCGGATGGTCGTCATACGTGTGGTCGGCGTGCAGCGACCAGCGGGCGCCGTATCCCTCGAGCGCGGCGAAGTCGGGGTCGCTGTAGACGACGCGCGCGGCCAGCACCTCATGCTGAAAGACGAGCGATGCCTCGATGTCCTGCACCAGCAGGTTCACGGTGAGCCCGCTCAAGGTGCGGGCGTAGGCGGCCGCGGGCATCCACGGGTCGCCGTCGCGCCGCTTCATCGCGG
>JABAOH010104801.1_pt1 | contig 40418 bp, 42 predicted proteins | sample 7062181 | NCBI WGS metagenome assembly JABAOH01 (sample SAMN14538630, study PRJNA623070) | marine sediment metagenome | biome: marine biome [ENVO:00000428]; feature: marine pelagic biome [ENVO:01000023]; material: deep marine sediment [ENVO:00002113]; isolation source: pool of 5 deep marine... | reverse complement strand
TGAAGCCGGAGTCGCTAGTAATCGCGAATCAGCAAAGTCGCGGTGAATACGTTCTCGGGCTTTGTACACACCGCCCGTCACATCACGAAAGTTGGCAACACCCGAAGTCAGTGGCCCAACCGCAAGGAGGGAGCTGCCGAAGGTGGGGTCAGCGATTGGGATGAAGTCGTAACAAGGTAGCCGTACGGGAACGTGCGGCTGGATCACCTCCTTTCTAAGGAGTTCACTTGAGATCCGTTCTACGGAACGGCTCGAACTTCTAGTCAATGAGCTGGCTTGCCGCGCTCGATGTCGCCCGGATCTCGGATTCGTTCGTGTAAAGGTCGGCGCCGGCGTGGGGCACACTGTTTAGTAGTGAGGGAGTCGGGGCTTTCGAGCCCTGGTTCGCTCGGGCACCTTGAGAACTGCATAGCGAGCACAAGCGTCTTGGATTCATATGATTCAAGCTACAAAGGGTCTTTGGTGAATGCCTTGGCGCTGGGAGCCGATGAAGGACGTGGCAGGCTGCGATAAGCCTCGGGGAGCCGTCAAGCAGGCTTTGATCCGGGGATGTCCGAATGGGGAAACCCGGCTGGGGTAATGCCCAGTCACACCGGTCTGAACACATAGGACCGGGAGAGGCAACCGGGGGAATTGAAACATCTCAGTACCCCGAGGAGAGGAAAGCAACCGCGACTCCCTTAGTAGCGGCGAGCGAAACGGGAAGAGCCCAAACCAGCACGGTGTGATAGGTCGATGCCGTTGCCGTGCTGGGGTTGTGGGACCCACCTGATGGCTCATCGAGGCCATCGCGGAGTTACAAACTCAGGTGTTAGCCGAACATGCCTGGAAAGGCAGGCCGTAGGAGGTAACAGCCCTGTAGGCGAAAGCACTCTGAGCTCCGGGTGGTGTTCCCAAGTAGCACGGGGCCCGTGAAATCCCGTGTGAATCTGCGAGGACCACCTCGTAAGGCTAAGTACTACCCAGCGACCGATAGTGAACTAGTACCGTGAGGGAAAGGTGAAAAGCACCCCGGTGAGGGGAGTGAAAGAGAACCTGAAACCGTTGACCTACAAGCAGTCGGAGGGTCACTTCGGTGACCTGACGGCCTGCCTTTTGAAGAATGAGCCGACGAGTTAGCGGTACGTGGCGAGGTTAAGGCGTGAGCCGTAGCCGCAGCGAAAGCGAGTCTGAATAGGGCGTCTAGTCGCGTGCTCTAGACCCGAAGCCGAGTGATCTATCCATGGGCAGGGTGAATCGAGGGTAAGACCTCGTGGAGGCCCGAACCCACCAAGGTTGAAAACTTGGGGGATGACCTGTNNGAAAGGCCAAGCAAACTCGGCGATAGCTGGTTCTCCCCGAAATAGCTTTAGGGCTAGCGTCGCATGTTCCACCCTGGAGGTAGAGCACTGATTGGGCTAGGGGGCCAACAAGCTTACCGACCCCAGTCAAACTCCGAATCCCACGGTGCCACAGTACGGCAGTCAGACCATGTGGGATAAGCTTCATTGGTCAAAAGGGAAACAGCCCAGATCGCCAGCTAAGGCCCCAAAGTCAGGACTAAGTGGGGAACGATGTGGAGTTGCCCAAACAGCCAGGAGGTTGGCTTAGAAGCAGCCACCCTTTAAAGAGTGCGTAACAGCTCACTGGTCGAGTGATTCCGCGCGGAAAATGTAACGGGGCTCAAGTCCTGCGCCGAAGCTGCGAGATCTCGCCTTTGCTCGGCCCGCTACCTACGGGTTGCGGGTCCAGGCGGCGGGATCGGTAGGGGAGCGTCGAGCGGCCAGCGAAGCGGCGGCGGAAGCCAGTCGTGGAGGCCGCTCGAGTGAGAATGTCGGCATGAGTAGCGAAAGAGGAGTGAGAATCTCCTCCGCCGAATGTCCAAGGGTTCCTGGGGAAGGCTCGTCCGCCCAGGGTTAGTCGGGACCTAAGGCGAGGCCGCGAGGCGTAGTCGATGGACAACTGGTTGATATTCCAGTACCACCACGTGCGCGCCCAGGCCGAATCCAGTTTGCTAAGGAAAGCCCTTCGGGGCCTACCGACCCAACTGGTAGTAGGCCAGCGATGGGGTGACGCGGAAGGGTAAGCAGACCCGGGCGTTGGTTGACCCCGGGGCAAGCGTGTAGGGCGAGGTCCAGGCAAATCCGGACCTCACAAGCCTGAGGCGTGATACCGACCCGCTAATAGGGGAAGCTGTCCAAGCCATGCCACCGAGAAAAACCTCTAGCGAGTGTGCGGGGTACCCGTACCCCAAACCGACACAGGTGGACAGGTAGAGAATACCAAGGCGAGCGAGAGAACCGTGGTTAAGGAACTAGGCAAATTGGCCCCGTAACTTAGGGATAAGGGGCGCCCCGGTAAGGTGAGAAGACTTCGCGTCTTCGAGCCTGAGGGGGCCGCAGTGACCTGGCCCAAGCGACTGTTTACTAAAAACACAGCAGCGTGCNNAAGCCCCGGTAAACGGCGGCGGTAACTATAACCGTCCTAAGGTAGCGAAATTCCTTGTCGGGTAAGTTCCGACCTGCACGAATGGCGTAACGACTTGGGCGCTGTCTCAACCAGGGACTCGGCGAAATTGCAGTGTGAGTAAAGATGCTCACTACCTGCGACAGGACGGAAAGACCCCGGGACCTTTACTGCAGCTTGACATTGGAGTTTGGTGTGTTATGTGTAGGATAGGTGGGAGGCTTTGAAGCGGAGGCGCTAGCTTTCGTGGAGCCAACCTTGAAATACCACCCTTCGCATATCGGGCTTCTAACCTCGGTCCGTTATCCGGATCAGGAACAGTGTCTGGCGGGCAGTTTCACTGGGGTGGTGGCCTCCCAAAATGTAACGGAGGCGCCCAAAGGTTCCCTCAGTCTGGTCGGCAATCAGACGGCGAGTGTAAGGGCACAAGGGAGCTTGACTGCGAGACTTACAAGTCGAGCAGGTGCGAAAGCAGGGCCTAGTGATCCCATGGCGGCATGTGGAAGCGCCGTGGCTCATCGGCTAAAAGGTACCCCGGGGATAACAGGCTTATCTTGCCCAAGAGTCCATATCGACGGCAAGGTTTGGCACCTCGATGTCGGCTCGTCGCATCCTGGGGCTGGAGCAGGTCCCAAGGGTCGGGCTGTTCGCCCGTTAAAGCGGCACGCGAGCTGGGTTTAGAACGTCGTGAGACAGTTCGGTCCCTATCCGTCGCGGGCGCAGGAGATTTGAGAGGAGCTGTCCCTAGTACGAGAGGACCGGGATGGACGTACCTCTGGTGTGCCAGTTGTCCTGCCAAGGGCACGGCTGGTTAGCTACGTACGGAACGGATAAGCGCTGAAGGCATCTAAGTGCGAAGCCGGCCTCGAGATGAGACCTCCCACCGATTCATCGGGTAAGACCCCTGGTAGAACACCAGGTAGATAGGCCGGAGGTGTAAGCGCAGCAATGCGTTCAGCCGACCGGTACTAATCGGTCGAGGGCTTGAGTCGAGCCCGCGACGCTTTGTGCTCGCTATGGAGTGCTCGGGGTGCCGGGCACTCACCGGTTTCCGGTGGTGATAGCGGCGGGGACCCACCCGTTCCCATTCCGAACACGGAAGTTAAGCCCGCCAGCGCTGATGGTACTTGGGGCGTAGGCCCCTGGGAGAGTAGGTCGCCGCCGGATTATTCGAAGAGAGGGACCGTCGTGAGACGGTCCCTCTCGCGTTGGTGCCGTGCCGNNCGGCGCAAGCGCCCGCGTCGCGACCCTTCCGGGGGGAGGGGCCGACAGGAGGGGCGGTCGCGCCGAGGCTGGTCGCCCACCGAGGGCCCTCTTCCGAAGTGGGTGGCGGAGCAACTGGCGCGGGTGACTCCCAAGGGGAATCTGGCGGCGGCGACAGAGCATTTGGTGGCGGCGGCGACGAACTTCTCCAAGGGGCGCTACGGCAAGGCATTGGCGGAGGCAGAGCAGGCCAAGGCGCTGGCCTCGCGGGACGCAACGGTCCGGGAGATCCTTGCGCTCTCTGCGTATCGCGTGGGACGGTGGGACTTGGCACTGCGAGAGCTGCGCACGTTCCGCAGGTTCACCGGTGAGTCGACACACATGCCAGTGGAGATGGATGTCCTCAGGGCGCTGCAGCGGCCCGCGGACGTAGAGAGGACGTGGCAGCTGTTCAACGAGATCGGTGGATCGGCCGACACGCGGCGCGAAGCGCGGGTCGTGTTCGGCTCCCATCTCCTCGATCAGGGGGATGCGGACCGGGCCTGGGAGGTGACCAACCCGAAGCGGATGACGGCGGATCCAGCCGAGAGTGAGCTGCGCGTCTGGTACGTGGCGTCGAAGGCAGCCCATCGGCTCGGGGACACGGGGACGGCGCGGCAGTTGTTCGAGGCGATCGAAAGGGCAGATGCGGCATTCCCCGGCCTCGATGAACTCGGCCGCCTGCTGCGGAACGATTGACCAGGAGCCTGCAGATTGCAGATTGCAGATTGATGGTGTAGCTCTTTTCTGCTTTCTGCTTTCTGCTTTCTGCTTTCTGCTTTCTGCTTTCTGCCTTCTGGTTGCTCAACCCCTCTGATCCAGCCAGCGCTGGATGCCGGTGACCTGCATCGGCCAGAAGGTGTTGCGATCGTATTGGTCGATCACCTCGGCCGGGAATCCCTCTCGCCTGTAGCCCTCGAGGACCCAGTGCCGCATGGCTTGGGCCAGGTCAGCCTCGGTGCCGGCCTGCTCGACCCAGCGGACCCAATCCCAGAGCCTCGTCTCGGCCTGGTCGAGGGCTTCCTGGGCAAGCGGATCGGCACCGAAGTGGGCGAAGCCGAGGAATGCCGGTTGGCGTGCGGCGATGCGCCGCAGCTGGTCCACCACCAGCGGCGGGTCGAGGTCCGGCGGCGGGGTGATCGGCTGCACCATGTGGCCGTGGGGAAAGGCGAGCCCGACCGAATCCCCGACGAAGCATGCACCGGTGGCATCCTCCCAGAAGACGATGTGATGCTTGGCGTGGCCCGGCGTGTACATGACCTCGAGAGACCTTCCTCCTCCCAGCGGGATGGCGTCGCCCTCTTCGACGACGAGGAGCCGGTCTTCGGCGATGGGCTCCATTGGGCCCCAGAGCTCTTGCATGCCCTCCTCGGTGTAGATGCGCGTGGCCGATGCCCATAGACGTTCGGGAGCGGCGAGGTGCCGCGCTCCGGCCGAGTGAACACCGATGGCGGCGCTCGGGAAGCGCTGCGCAAGATGACCCGCGCCTCCGGCGTGATCGAGGTGGATGTGAGTTACGGCCATGACGGCGAGATCATCGATCCCGAGATGGGCCAAAGCGTCGTAGAGGTGATCGATGGTTCTGGACGGCCCACATTCGATGAGGACCCGATTGGGCGTGTCGAAGAGGTAGCAGGCCAGACGCTCTGCCTCGTCGTGCATGAACGCGTCGATCTGATAGAGATCGTGACCGAGTGGCTTGACCGACACCTCTGGCATCGGCCCGGACCGTAGCGTTCCTGTCACAAGGCGTTCGTATCTTGCCTATCGCGGCATCCGGAAAGGGGCCGCATGGATCTCAATCTCGTTGTGCTCGCCGGCCGACTCGCTGCGCCGCCTGAACTGCGTCAATTCGAATCGGGCGCGTTGCTCGCCCGATATCTCATCACCGCTCGATCGGAGGAACCCGCGCATCGGGTCGATGTTCTCCCGGTGACGCTGTGGGACCCACCCGCCGCCCTCCTCGAAGCAGAACCGGCTCCGGGAGAGCGCCTCTGGGTGTCGGGCTCGGTGCAGCGGCGTTTCTGGAGCGGCGCACAGGGGCGCCGGAGCCGAATCGAAGTCGTGGCCGACCAAGTCTGCCGGCGGGAGCCCAGAAGCGGCTAGTGGCGAGCGGCTACGCTCGTCCGCCGTGCGACGGGTCGCAATAGCTGCACCTTCCGCGCCGGCGGCGGACGCCGGCGCCCACGCCGCCGACTCAGGTGGGAACGCCGTCGATGCAGCAATCGCCGCGACAATCACGGCTGTCATCTCCGAGCCCGGGATCATCGGCCCGGGCGCGGGCGGCTTCATCACCGTGTGCCCACCCCACGGGTCTCCGGTGGTCGTGGACGGGTATGCGGCCATGCCGGGGAGGGGCGCTGCAGTGGCTCCGAGCGGCTTCGGCGACAGGATCTACATGGAGTACGGCGGTGGGATGGAGACACTGATCGGACCGGCGTCCGTCGCGGTCCCCGGGTTGTGGGCCGGACTCGGTGAGGCCTCGCGCCGCTTTGGGTCGTTGCCGTGGGCCAAGCTCCTTGAGTTCGCCATCGACACGGCGCGCCGGGGTTTCCCGTTGTCGGCGGTGAGCGAGGCATACCTCGCCTACTCCCACGAGCCCATCTACGACCGGGAGCCCGATTCCTTCGCCGCGCTCCATCACGACGACGGCACCCGCGCGGCCGACGGCGATGTCATCCGGATCGAGGGGCTGGCGGACAGCCTGGAGACGATCGCCGCGGAAGGCCCCGATACGTTCTACACGGGGACGATCGGGTCCCGGCTGGTGGCCATGATGGATGAGCGCGGCGGGTGGGTCACCGCTGTCGATTTGGTCGACTACGAGGCCGTCGTGCGGGAACCGGTTCACATCGAGGTGGGGGAGTGGGAGATCTTCACGAATCCGCCACCGGCGATAGGGGGTTCGGTCCTTGCAGCGATGATGCTTCTGATTCAAGCGTCGGGGTTCTCCGATTGGTCGCCGGCCGGGGTCCGAGCGGTGGCCGAGGTGCAGCGTTCCGTGCTGGCGTACAGGGCGAGAGAACTCGACGGAGCTGAAGACCCCGGGGCCGCGGCGGCGCACCTCCTGGAGCAGGCCCGCTTCGGCGACCATCGGCGTCTCACCGATTCGGCGTCGACGGTCCACGTCTCTGCGGTCGACACCGCCGCCCTGGGGTGCGCCATAACCAGCTCGGCCGGGTACGGATCGGGTGTCATGGTCCCGGGCACCGGGTTGTGGCTCAACAACTCTCTCGGCGAGGTCGAGCTCTTCCCCCGCGGGATGGCGTCATTCGCCCCGGGAGACCGGCTCCCGTCCAACATGGCGCCGACTGTGGCGCGATCGGAGGACGGGTCCGTTCTGGCGGTGGGCAGTCCCGGCGCCAGCCGGATCACGACGGCCCTGGCCCAAGTGCTCATGAACTTCATAGCCATGGGGATGTCGGTGTCGGAGTCCGTCGCCCATGCCCGGCTTCACATCGAGGAGTTCGAAGGTCGGCCCACGATTGCCCACGAGCCAGGGCTTCCGGTCGAGGCGTTCGGCGATTACGCGGTGCGCCGTTTCCCCGATATCTCCATGTATTTCGGTGGCGTCGGCTTCGCCATGTACGACCCGGCAGCGGGTCTGTTCGAGGTGACGGATCCGCGTAGGTCGGGTGCGACAGCGGTCGGGGGCCTGTGACGGGTATCTCCGTCCGGGACTTCCTCGACACCGACTGGCGCACCGGAGGACGAGTGGAGGGCATGCCGGACGCCTAGCGTGTGCCCTCATGTGCAGGAGCATCGTCAGACTGCGCGAGGGCACCCGGCTCCACGAGAGTGAGGCAATGGAAGCGGCCGCGCTCCAGTATGTCCGCAAGGTGTCGGGGTTTCGGCAGCCGTCGCGGGCCAACCAAGACGCATTCCACATCGCGGTGACCGAGGTGGCTGCGGCGACGCAACGGCTGATGACGTCGTTGACGCTGCGCGGCTAGCGGGGCCCGGTACCCTCCCGGTTCTGCGTGACAGAAGAACGGCGTGACCTAGAGCGTTTTCTCGAGCCGTCGGGGCAGACGATTCGACGCATGGTGCCGTTTGCCCTGGTCGGTCTGTTCGCCTTGGCGACGCTCTTGGGACTCTTTCTGCTGCGCCCCACCGGGGATGTGCGGCCCGACCTATCCGAGATCGGGTTCAACCCGGACGCCTTCGCTTCGACCGTCGTGGCGGTTGATGAGAGCCAGTGCTCTGGTCTCGGCCCCGATGCGGGAGTCACGTGTGTGGACGTCACCTTCGAGTTGGCACAGGGTCCCGATGCGGGAACCCGGGTGATGCTTCAGTTCGTGGTCGATGACGCGGCCACCGAGTTCGCGGTGGGTGACGACGTGGTGCTGGGCTACCAGCCGAATGCTCCCGACGGTTTCCAGTACTCCTACGTCGATCGGCAGCGCCGCCCAGTGCTGCTCGTTACCGCTCTACTGTTCGCCGTCGTCGTCGTGGCGCTGGGTCGAATGCGGGGCCTGGCCGCCCTGGCGGGGCTCGCCGTGAGCATCGTGGTTCTGCTCCAGTTCGTGATCCCGGCGATCCTGGACGGACGCTCACCAGTGTTGGTCGCAGTCGTCGGATCGTCACTGATCGCGTTCGCGGCCCTCTACGCGGCCCATGGTTTCACCCGCATGACGACTGTTGCGCTGCTGGGCACTTTGGCGGCACTCGCGCTGACGGCAGTTCTGTCTTGGATAGTGGTCGGAGCCGCGCAGTTCAGCGGCTTTGCCACGGAAGAGGCCTTTGTGCTCTCGTTCGCCGGTGCGATCGACATCTCGGGGCTGGTCCTCGCCGGGATCGTGCTGGGCGCGGTCGGTGCCATCGACGATGTCACGGTGACTCAGGCATCGGCGGTGTTCGAGATCCACCGCCTGCGCCCCGATATGGGACGGCGCGGCCTGGTTCGCAGCGGTCTCAAGGTGGGGCGAGATCACGTGGCCTCGACCGTCAACACCCTGCTTTTGGCCTACGCCGGCGCGGCTATGCCGCTGCTGTTGTTCTTCGTCCTAGCGAACCAGTCGATCGGCACCGTTGTCAACAGTGAGCTGGTTGCCGTGGAGGTTGTGCGCACGCTCATCGGGAGCATCGGCCTGGTATCGGCAGTGCCGCTTACCACCTGGCTGGGGGCGGTGATGGCCACCGAGGACTATGGGTCCCCCGGGTGAGTCGGGGGCGAAAGTCAATCCTTGGGCGGGGGTCCCAGTCTTGGAAGTCCCAACCGGGAACTCCCGGAGGCCCCAAGTAGTTGTTGAGGATGGCGAAGTACACCGAGTCTTGTCGTCGCCGAACAGGACGACCTCTTGGCCGTTCTCGACCAGGGCGGCGTTGAGGTCGCCGGGCCCATCTCCGACGATGGCGGCGGACGCCATTGCGTTCACCTCCGGGATATCGTCCGACCAACCACACCAAAGGGACCATGAGCGATCTTCCATCGTCAGAGGCAGAGTGGCAGGAGCGCCTGACACCCGAGCAGTTCCACGTGCTGCGCCAGGCGGGCACGGAGAGGCCCTTCACCGGGATCTACTGGGACTCCAAGAAGGAGGGGACGTATCGCTGCGCCGGATGTGGGGCGGCCCTGTTCGAGTCGACGACGAAATACGACAGCGGCTCGGGCTGGCCTTCCTTCACGACCCCAGTGGCCGGCGCGGTGGCTACCAGTGAGGACCGCAGCCACGGCATGGTCCGCACCGAGGTGACCTGCTCCGGGTGCGGCGGTCATCTGGGGCATGTGTTCCCGGACGGTCCCGGCCCCGACGGGCTTCGCTACTGCATCAACTCCGCGTCGCTGGACCTGGAATGACGGACCTCACGGAGAGTGGGGGGGTCGTACGCTGTGCGTGGTCGGGAGGAGATGCCCTCTACGACGCCTACCACGACCGGGAGTGGGGGAGGGCCGTCACCGAGGACCATCGCCTCTTCGAAAAGATCGTCCTGGAGGGGTTCCAGGCGGGCCTGGCCTGGATAACGATCCTGCGCAAGAGGGATCGGTTTCGCGAGGTGTTCGCCGACTTCGATCCGGAGATCGTCGCTTCCTACGGAGAGGCTGACGTCGCGGTGCTGCTCGAGGATGCGGGCATCGTCCGTCACCGGGGGAAGATCGAAGCAGCGATCAACAACGCAGAGCGCGCCCTAGAAGTCATGGATGAGTTCGGATCGCTGGCCGCGTACGTGTGGCCGCGGGCAGAGCACGGCGGGACTGAGCCGCCGCGGACATTTGCCAACCTCCCCGCGCAGACGGAGGCTTCGGCAGAGCTGTCCAAGGATTTGAAGCGCCGCGGCTGGAAGTTCGTCGGTCCCACCACGATGTACGCCTTCATGCAGGCGATGGGGCTGGTGAACGACCACCTCGAAGGATGCTTTGCCCGACGCGAGTGCGAGGCGGAGCGGACGGAGGTGTTGAAAGCGCACGGTTAGGCGGCGTCGTCACCGTCCTCGTGACGATGACCCTCCTGGTCGGCAAGCTCCGCGATCTTGCGATGCACCTCGTCCATGTCGACGGCCTTCACCTGCTCGATCAGGTCGTTGAAGGCAGGGGAGGGAAGTGCCCCGGCCTCGCTGTACAGGATCACGTTCTCCCGGAAGACCATCAGCGTGGGGATGGAGCGGACGTTGAAGAACCCGGCAAGCTCCGGCTGGGCCTCGGTGTCGACTTTGCCGAAGACGATCCCGTCGTGCTGCTCGGAGGCGTCTTCGAACGTCGGGGCGAAGACTCGGCAGGGCCCGCACCACTCCGCCCAGAAGTCGACGATCACGGTGTCGTTGTCGTTGATCGTCTGCTCGAAGTTGTCTTTGGTGAGTTCGATGGTTGCCATGCATGGGCCTTTGGGATCGGCGACAGCGGTGTAACCGCCGGCCCCACTCTGGCATTCCCGGTCCTGATCGGCATCGCACGCTCGCGGTCTTCCTCGTAGGCTCGGCTCGGGAAGATGAACCACGGTGGCTTGACGAGGTGGGTCGTCTACGCGCTGACGGCGGTGGCGGTTCTGGGGGTGGTCATCACGGCCGGTCGCCGTCTTGGGTCGGAGAGCGAGAAGCCGGGCGAATTGGGCTCGGTCGCATTGCGGTCCGTGGCGGATTCCGGGGCCGTGACGGCATTTCCCACGAGTCTGATAGCGCGCGTCCATTCGCCGCACGGCATCGTGAAGGTGGTTCTCACGGTGGACGGAGATGAGGTCGATGCATGGGAGCCGTGGCGGTCTCTCGAGGACGCCGTCGCCAACCTGCAGTGGACGCCGCAGGCTGATGGGGTGCATGAGTTGCAGGCGGTGCTGCACACCGGCGACGGTGAGACCCTCGTCTCGAATCAGTTACTGCTGTCGGCGGGGCCGCCTCCGGCTCCTCTCGTCCTGGTCGAGTCGGTGGTCGGTGAGCCGACCACGATCGGAGAGATTGCCGCGGCGAGCGGCGCAAACGCCGAGCGGCTCTCCGCATTGAACGGCGGCTTGTCCAGCGAAGAGCCGATACCGGCGGGGAGCCGAATCAACCTTCCGGTTGCAGCGGTTCCGGAGACGGCGGGGCCGGCGCAACCCAATGGGCGTGAAGGAGAGCCGCGGCTCGAAGGCGGGCGTCTCTACGTTCCAGGTGGAGCCGACGTCGCCTACATCTACGTTGAGGCCGCCGCCGGAACCTGGATCAGGATCCCTCCAGAGTCCACGGAACTCGTTCCCGTCGAGCCGGATGGCGGCCACGACTTGACACCATGGCTGGTGGGGTTCGCTGGCCCGGCGACGGTCGAGGTGTGGGGTTGGGTGGGAGACTCGTTGAGCATCTTGGGAACCGTGGTCTTCGAACGTGATGCGACGGTGTCGGCGGAGCTGGTACCCGGATTCGAGCGGTTCGTCCCCACGACCCAACTCGACATGGTCCAGTTGGTCCAAAGCGGCGGGGAATTCCAGTTCGAAGAGACCTTGACGCGATTCGAGCACATCCAGCGAAGGCGCTCGGTTGACGTCGCCGAAGGCGACACAACGGTCCCTCCCGAGGACTACGTGACGCTGCAGCCGGAGAGCCTCGACGTGGTACGGACCTTCCGCTGGAGCACCGCGGACCCCGACGTGCTTGGGGCACGCTGGGTGGTGGGGAGCACGCTTCAGCCCACCGACGCGCCTCTGGAGAGCGGAAACCATCTGGCCAGCGAGTTGGTGCCGGATGACGCCGCGAGCGGCGGGGACTTCACCATCAACGTCACCGAGCTGATCGCTGCGGAGGACGAGCGCGGACTCCGCCCGTGGTTCTGGCCGCTGACGACAGAGGAGTCGGAGACCGCCGAACCCGCACCTCTCACCTGGCTGGGAGTGCAACTCGTTCCGGTCGTCGAGCGATGGTACGTCCAGGTGGTCCCGGTCCTGCGGGACGGCTCGTTCGGGTCGCCCTCGAACGCCGTCGTGTTGGACCTGCTCCCGCCCCCAGCACCGCCGTGGGATTGGCCGTACGAGGCGAGGATCGCCTCCTTCACCGCGCCGTACCTCCCCGATTTCGCCTTCTCGGACTGCGTGCTGGTCACGGCGGTCGACTCCTCCGACTCGGACACCGGCGGTTCCGTCCCGAGTCCGGTGAACCTGTCGTTCTACGAAGAAGGCCAGGCCCTGTGCCGTCCCGAGCCGCAGAACGAAGACAAGAGCCTCCTCGACCGAGTGGGGGACTTCTTCAGCGGTATCGGCGATGCGTGGGACTTCATCGCCGATGGGCTCTCCTGGCTCAAATCACGGCTGGTCGAACTGGGGGCCAAGCTCAACCCGCTGTGTCATGCCTATGGAGAGCTAGCCGACGAGGTCGGTGCGCCCGAGAACGGTTGCGAGATGGCCATCGAGATCGGCGTGGATGCATATCTGGCCGCGAATGGGATACCGCCGACGTTGCCTACGAGCGACGATCTGCTGGCGGCGGCCGAGGGAGACCTGAAACAGCTCACCTTCGAGACCCTCAAGGAGCTCGGCGTTCCCTGTGACGAGCTCGAGTATCGAAATCCCGATGATCTCAGTGACGAAACCAACCTCTGTCGGCAGATGATCGACGAGATCTGGGACCTGAGCGCCGAAGAGTTGGACAACGTCCTGAGCCAGAGTGCGGCTCAGGCAGCGGGCGTTTGGGTGCCGCCGGGTGTGTCCGTCATTCCCCATCCAAGGGGTCAGGCGGGTCCAGCGATTCTCGAGGTTGAGCTCACTCGGGTCAGGCCGACCGACATTCCCCAGGGTTGCCTGCTGAGAGCGAACATCTTCTCGCAACGAGAAGCAGCGATCTGGCGGAGTCCGATCACGATGAACGACCGGATAGAAGACATCGAAGGTTTCTCGTTCATAGGCAGCTCGCGGCGTGTTCCGGACGTGCCGGTGGGGGAGACGGTCGCAGTCACTTTCGTGCTGGCCGACCTTGCGCCGTGGTTTCCTGATGGCGATGAGGCCGTCGAGAACGGCACGGTTCGATTCAGCGCGAAGTCGATGGCCTACCTGCTGTTGCAGCCGAACGCGATCCATGGGGCCAGCGTCAGTGGTGACTGTGTGGATCACGCAGGCGCCAGCGCCCCAGCCAGGCCGGCGGGGGGTGAGTGATGCGGTGGGCTGCCCTGGGGCTGGTGGCCGTCGTGGTCGGCGTGGTCTCCTATCAGACGGCGAGGCCGGGCGCCCCGTCAACCGGCGCCACCGCTTGGATCGATGCCCCGCGATCGGGCGCAGAGGTTTCCCCGGGGCCGACTCATATCGTTGTTCACGGCGCCGCCGCCGAACTCGAGGCGGTCGAGGTCTTGGTTGACGGCAGATCGCTGGGCGTGATCGAGTTCGACGAGGGGGTGAGTTTCGGCGAGGCACGATTCGACTGGGAGGTGTCCACCGAACCGGGTGCCCGTCTCATCGAGGCTCGGGCCCGCGGCCGAGATTGGGGACCGGCGGATCGCCGCACAGTATTCGTCGGTGGTGAGTTGACGTTGCTGACCGTGGGGACGGAGCCGCAGACGACGACCTCAACCGCAACTACCTCATCGACGATCACCACGACCACCAGCACATCGTCGACAACGACAAGCTCGACCACGTCGACGACGCTGGCGACCACCACCACCGCCGACTTCCTCGGCCCGGTCATCACCGATATCCAACTCACGCCACTCGACCTCATCGAGCAATGCCCCAACCTGGCGACGGCATCGGTACTCACGGTCACCGCTCGGATCACAGATTCCAGTGGGGTCGGAAGCACAGATGTGTTGTGGTGGCTCTCGGACACGACGGTGAGCGGGGTGGAGCCGATGTCACACGTCGGGGGAGACGTCTACGAGGGGTCGATCCTCTTCGTGTCGGGCACGATTCCCGACGGCCAGCCTCACTCCGTGGGGATTCGAGTCATCAGCGCGGATCTGTTGAGCATCGGGTCGACGGGGGACCCCACGGGCCCGGCACCGGTTCTCCAGCCGCAGAATCCGTGTCCGCCCGGGTAGCCGGCCCGGGCGGCCCGACTGGAGGTCGATCCGGAAACCCGGATTGGCGCCGATCGGTCTGAGCCGGCGCCTATCATCACAGTGATGAAAGCCGACCCGAGTACTGGTGCCTGCCCTTGGTGTGGGAGAGAAGTGGTCCAGCTTCGCACCGGGCGCCCCCGGGTCTACTGCCGCGACTCACACCGGCAGCGGGCCTATGAGGCACGGCGGTTGGGGTGGCGGATGGGGCTCGATTCGGGTGAGGCCATCGTGTCGGCACGGGCCCTGGAGGACCAAAGCGACAGGATCACCGTCCTGGAGGCGGCGTTGGAGGACGTAGAACGGGATCTGCGAGGTTCTCCGCCACCCGAGGAGTACCGGGAGGCCTTTCGCCATCTCTATGCGGCTGCTGCCGGTCTTAGGGGGAAGAGGCTGCAGTTTCGGGCCGTGGTGAGGTCTTGAGCGCAGGCCGAGTGAGGTGCTGAATATGGCCCATAATCCACGTTATGTAAAGTTGCGCACGGCAGAGTCCTGAGCAACCGCTGTTTCTCTTCTCTTCCCCTCTCCCCTCCGCTCCCTCCCTTGCGGTGCCCGCGCGTAGTCCGACGGCAACGGCAGACTGCGGGGATGGCCGACGCCGTCCGCCGATCGCTGCCTGCCCTGCTGGTCCTGGGGATCTTGGGCTTCGCCTGCACATCGGACGAGAGTGTTGTCGCGACGACCGCTCCCCCGGCAGCGGCGACGACGATTCAACCTGTGCCCGAAACGACGTCTCCTAACGTGGTCACGACCACCACGCTGGGTGGTGTCACCGCCACGACGGGAAGCAGCCCTACCACAACGACACTCCCGGAGCGGTTTTCCTACTTCGTGGTGGCGGAAGAGGATTCGAGGCGCCTGGCGCTGATTGAGCTCGTTGAGGCGTGCCCGTCCAGTGAGTGCACCGCAGCGGTGCGGGTGCGATACGACCTTCCCCACCGGCCGCACAATGTGGCGGGAGCGGGGAGCGTTGTCTTCGCTACGCATCCGGCGGCTGGTGCGCTGTCGCGCGTTGATGTCGTCTCAGGAGAGGTGGCGACTGTTCCCTTGGGCGTGGAACCTCACGATGTCAAGTACGACGCGGCGACAAACCGAGTTCTGGTCGCCGATGAAGCGGGTCGTCAGCTCTTCTATCTCGATCCATCGGACCTTGGCGTCCTGCAGGTCATCGATCTCCCGGCACAGCCTCACGACCTCTTCGTCGGCGGGGACGCGGTATGGGTGACCCTCCTCGGTCGCGCTGAGATGGCTCGGGTGAGCGGCGAGGGAGTGGCGTTGGTGGCCGTCGGTGGTGCTCCCCACGATTTGGTCGTGGCCGGAGACGGCCGCATCTGGTTCTCGAATTGGAACTCGTCGGTGTTGTCGGTGTTCGATCCGGCGACCGGCGGAACCGAGCGAGCCCCGGCGGGCGTGTCCGAGCCGCATCATTTCGCCATCGATACGAACGGCGCCGTGTGGGTGTCGGACAACGGTGGATCGGCGGTCGTCGGCTTCACCGAACCGCAGACCTCGGTCGAGGTGGGCCCTGTTCCTCACCATCTCGACTTCGCCGGCGACGTCCTGATGGTGGCCGTGAGCGGCAGCGGTGAAGCGGTTCAGGTGGCTGATGAACGGGTGATCGCCCGTACAACGCTATCGAAGGGGCTCCACGGAGTCGCAGTCGTTCAGACCACGGAGCCCCTGGGATAGCGTGGGTTGGCGTCTAGATCGAGAACGGGGTGGCTACGAGGGTCCCATCGACGAGGTCGCCGAGGATGATCACCGGTTGGTCCGACCAAGTGGTGTTTCCGGCGCTCTGGAGCGGGCCGAGGTCGTCGCCGGTCAGGCCGTCGATGGCAACGCTCGCTCCCCCGCACTGAGGCGGGAACGACTCGGCCAGGGCCTCGCAGAGGCGGGGTCCCGAGCCGTCATCCAGAAAGAATCCCCGCACCGCCAGAGGGCCGGTGGCGTCGCTCTGCAGGGCCTCGGACACACTCAGGCCCTCGCCGGCGATCATCCCCGAGGATGACGCGTCGGGCGGAGGCGGGCCGGGATCGCCGGGCTCGGTGATCGGGGGTGCGTCGGGGCCTACCGTCACCATGTCGTCGCACTCGACGGTCTCTTCGGCACAGATCACCGAGACCGTGGGGAGCTCGGACGACTGGTTGCTCGCCTCGTCTGCCACGGCGCAGGCGCCGGCGACGACAGCGAGCAGGGTGACTAAGGCGGCGGTCTTGAGATTCCAGGTCATTGCAAACCTCCATGGTTCCACTCTCCCGGTTGAGACGCCATCGGCTTCCGGACCGGTTCCCGGGGTTTCGACGCTGAAAGCGCAGAGTGGTCAGGGCGAGAGGGGTGGCGATCCCGCGGCTCCGGCCAGCGCCTCGGCAGGGACTCCGGCGAACTCTCCGAACTCGGCAGGATCGCGTTCGGTGATCGCCGTCGGGATCGCCTCCACCAATCGATCCCACGCCGCATCACTGAGGCCGTCGATCAACGACGCATAGGCGTCGGCAGTGGCGTCTTTGGGCAGATACTTCCGGTACATGGTGACGATGCTGCGCAGCATGGGCAGATAGGGCTGCAGGTCGGTCGTCGTCGACAGGGCCTCGCTGTCGATCCAGGCGATGGGCACCTTGTGGATCTTTCCAGGGTGTAGCAGGGCTGTCTTGAGGAGGAGCTCGACATCGAAGGCAAAGCGGCGCTCGACAGCGTCGGCGGTCACTTCGGAGGCGACTGCCCCCGGGAAAGCCTTGAAGCCACATTGGGTGTCGACGATGTCGCCCAGAGGGGCCAGCAGCCTCTTCCACAGGTAGATGAACAGCTTGCCGCGTTCGTTACGGGTGCCCGTCTTGACCACCGCGGAAGTGGGTTCGCGGCGCGAACCGGCGGCGCAGGCGGCGCCGCGCTCGAGCGCATCGAGCAGCAGCCCCGTCTGGCCGAGATGGGTCGACATGTCGGCGTCGGTGTACACCACGACATGGTTGGGGCGAGGCGTCTCCAGCGCCTCCCACATGCCGAGCAGTATCGACCCGCCTTTGCGACTTGCGTCTGCTGATCGCAGTCCTGTAGTGACGGGCACCGCAGCGTCAATAGCGTCGGCCAGGAAGAGCACTCGGGCTCGGGTCTCGAGCTGAGAACGAGTGATGATCTCCTGCGCCAGATGACCGCTGCCGTCGGGGCAGCCGTCATCGACGACGATCAATTCCCACTCGACGCTCGGCCTATCCCGGAACAGCCACTCCAGTTGCGCCAGTTTGCGATTGAGGAAGTCCTCACCCGCAGGGTGCTCGGCGCGTGTTCGGATTCTCTCGTGTTCCTGGTAGACGGCGAAGACCACGGAGACGAACGGGGTGTGCTCGAGGTCCAGGACCGCCCGGCGCGACAGAGCCAGTTTCGCGCTCAGCCGTATCGCCAGTGGGCCTTGTTCACGGGCCAGATGCCCGTCCAGGGCGGCGAGTGTCTCTCTGTCGCCGCTCGCGGCGAGCAGGTCGGCGGCGGCTGCGAGAGGCCGGTCGTAGCCCGGGTCGGTCAAGTCGATCATGGTCGGTGCCTCGGCTGCGAGCAGCCGGCCCAGATCTTGCGTCGTCGCGCCGGTGCCCAGGTCGGCAGCGGCGTCGATGGATGCGCTCCACACCTGCCATTCCTCGCCTCCGGGAGAAGCAGAAGGCGTCACCGCCGTTCCCTCAGCTGGGAAGTGGAGTCCGGCGACCGGCCGTTGAGCCAAACGGAGAAGCGCACGGAGCGACGCTACTCCGCCTGCGGCGCGTCGGGCTCAGACTCCATCTGGTCGGTGGGTGAGCGGATCTCGGGTTCTGTGTCGAGCACGGCGACCCGCTTCACCGCATGCCTTCCGAACCGTTCCCGGGCCATGTCGACGGCTGCGTCAAGACGCCTCTGCCGCACGTTCGCCTCAGAGCCGGAGCGGAGCACCTCTTCGGCTTCGAGGCCGGACAGCGGCAGCTCCAGCTGCGTGTGGGGGGATCGTGCCAGCTTGGACACCGAGATACCGGTCAAGGTGACCCGGCGCCCTCCTCCTGCCTCTGCGATCAAGGCGTCCACCAAGGCGGCCGCCTGGCGGTAAATGGCGGTCGTCTCGGCGATCGGGCCGGGAAGGGTGGCGGCTCGAGTCAGCACCTGCATGTCATCGAAACGGACGCGGACCGTGATGGTCCGCCCCGCTCGCTGCTTGCGACGCAGCCGCGTGCCGATGCGGTCCGCCAACGACAGCAAGGTGCGATGGCGCCGCTCGAGATCGGTTGCGTCGTCGGCGCTCTGGGCCCCGACCGAGCCCGCCGCCGTTCCCCGGGTCACGGGACGGGAGTCGATGTTGTTGGCGAGGTGCCACAGGTGAGGGCCCCAATGGTCCCCCATCCATCCGGCGAGCGTCGTCGCCGGGAACCCGGCTAGGTCACCGATCGTGTGGATTCCGTAGCGGGCGAGCCGCTCCTCCCCCACCGGGCCCACGCCCCACAGGAACCTCACCGGAAGAGGATGGAGGAACTCGGTCTCGCGTCCCGACGGCACCGCCACCAATCCGTCGGGCTTGGCGACCCGGCTGGCGATCTTGGCGAGGTGCTTGGTAGAGGCCACTCCCACGGAGATCGGAAGGCCGACCTCGTTCCAAACGTCGCGGCGGATGGCCCGAGCCATCTCCACCGGGGTCCCGAACAGTCTGATCGAACCGGCCACGTCGAGAAACGCCTCGTCGATTGAGATCGACTCCACCAAGGGAGTGAGGCGCTCGAGGATCTCCATGACCTTCTTGCTGGAGGAGACATACTCTGCGAAGTCGGCGGAGACGATCACCAGCTGGGGACAGCGGCGGCGCGCCTCGACGCCGCTCATGGCCGACCGGACCCCGTGGCGGCGTGCTTCGTAGGTGGCGGCGAGTATCACTCCCCCACCGACCGCCACCGGACGACCCCGCAGACTTGGATCGTCGCGTACCGCGACCGACGCGTAGAACGCGTCGAGGTCGGCGTGAAGGATCGTGGCCGTGCCGCGCATCACCCCAAGTATGTCTCCTGGGGGTGACGAACGACCGCCGCGATCAATGCCGCGGTCAGGCGGTCAGAGTGGGCTCGGCCGCGTCGAACACCGCGGCGGCAAACTCGGCGAGCTTGAGGCTCCCCTCGGGATCACCGGCGATGTCGGAATAGGCGAGTTTGGTCCCCTGCCAGCCTTCCGTGTGCCAAACGGCGCCGTGGGGCAAGTCGACTTCGGTCAGGGCCTCGTCGAACGGCCATGGGTTCGAGTAGAAGTAGGCGTCTCCGGCCGGATAGAAGCCCAGATTGAGTTGGGATGCATGCTCCTGCAGCTCTCCATCCTCTTCGTAGGCCTCCAGCCGCGTCCCAAACCACTCGAACGACAGGTCGAATCCATGGGGCCACAGCTGCAGGATGCCGACCTCGCCTTCGAGACGGCTGCGATGAGAGTCGAAGACTTCGTGCGCGGCGATCAAGGCTTCCCAGAACCGTTCGGCGGCCACCGGGTCGTACTCGCGAGGGTCGTCGTTCTCGAACTTCTCGCGGACGTACTCCCCCTCGAGGCCGAGATCGGACGCGGCGCTGATGACTAGCTCGGCGAACTCGGTGCCGGTATGGCCCGCCGTCATGTCGAACTCGATCGCGGGCCGGCCGTCTGACTCCAGGACCGTCACGTGACGCCGCAGGTCCATGCGCAGGCGCAGCGACCCTCCGTCAGGGAGAGGTACATCGTCGGTGATGAGGCCGTCCTCGGTCACCTTGAGACTGACGTGCCACCACTTGGGATGAGCTTCGGCGTGGGCGCGCGGGATGGCGGAGACGCCGTGTGAGTAGGCATGGAGCGTGGCACGGGTCGGCTCCCAGTCTTCGGGGAGATGGGGAAATGCGGCTTCGCTGGCCATCGGTCTCCTCGTTGTCGCGACAGGCCCTGTAACCGCTGCGGCTCGGTCGATAATCCCCGGAGGGGAAGAAAGACGACAACCTGACGGTTTACGGGTCCGTAGCGCGAAAGGACCCTCCATGTCGGCCGACGCCCTCAACGCCGGACTGCTGGCGCTCCGGTTGGTGCTGGGCCTGGTGTTCGTAGCCCACGGGATCAAGCACTTTGTGAATCGTGAGAAGACGATCAACTGGACTGCGTCTATCGGGTTCAAGAACCCCACGATCCAGTGGGCCTTCATGACGTTTGCCGAGATCGGCATTGGTGTGGGCCTCACCCTGGGACTGCTGACCTCGTTTGCCGCTGCCGGGCTGGTCTCCATGATGTTCGTGGCCTTCTGGACCGTTCATCGCGCCGCCGGCTTCTTTGTCTCGGCTCGACCCGACGAAGGCTACGAGTACGTGTTGGTACTCGTCGTCGCCGCCTTCGCTCTGGCCGTAATGGGCCCCGGCGAGTGGGCGGTCGACGACGCCCTCGATATCGCCCGCACCTTCGACGGAGGTGTCGGAGCTCTGGTTGCCGGCGGCGGTCTCTTGGCGGCGCTGGCCCAGCTCGGGGTCTTCTACCGCCCCTCCGGCTGATGGCCGCCTATCCGAGCGGCTTCGTCGGTCATGGGAGTCCCGGGAACGCCCTGGGTGGGCCCATCTCCTCCCAGTGGGCCGAGTGGACCGGCGGGATGCTCCCCCCGGAGAGCATCCTCGTTGTCTCTGCGCACTTCGAGCGCCAGCCCCCGACTCTCTCGTCGACTTCGGGGGCACCCATCGTGTACGACTTCTACGGCTTTCCCGCCGAGATGTACGAGCTGCAGTACGCCCCGCCTCCGGCAGCCGGACTGGCGCGCCGAGTCGTCGGCCTGCTTCCCGAGGGAGTGCTCACCGACGAATCGCGCGGTCTCGACCACGGCGCCTGGGTGCCGCTCTCCCATCTCTTCCCTGCCGCCGATGTTCCCGTGGTCCAGCTCTCCATACCCTGGAGTGATGATCCCGCCGCCATGTGGGAACTGGGAACGCTGCTCGCCCCGTTGCGCCACGACGGCGTCTTCATACTCGGATCAGGAAACGTCGTGCACAACCTGGGCCGCGTGGACTGGGCCGGTGGTCCCACCCCGGACTGGGCGGCCGACTTCGACGGCTATGTCGCCCAGAAGCTGGAGGAGGGTGCGACCCGCGACCTGATCTCCTACCGCAGCCATCCCCTGGGCTCCGCATCCCATCCCACCCCCGAGCACTTCGTTCCACTGCTCGTTGCCGCCGCCGCAGCAGCGGACGATGCTCCGTCCTTCCCCGTGCACGGCTGGGAGTTGGGCTCGATCAGCGCTCGCAGCGTCCAGTTCGGCTTCAATTGAGCCTGGGATTGTCCGGAAAGGTGCGATAGCGCCGCAGAGGGCCCGACTGGCGGCCGAACACTGAGCGCCACAGGCCGATCGGCTCGGCCGTCAAAACGTCCTCTGCCTCCGCGGTGACTACGAACCATCCCCCGTCGGCGATCTCGCTCTCCAGCTGCCCCTCGTCCCATCCGGCGTACCCGGCGAACACCCGCACCGTCCCGGCGACGTCGAGATCATCCTGCTTCAGATCGATGAGCCCTACTCCGGGCCCCAGGGCATCCGATTCGCGAGGCGCCGGCACAGCGAGCGCGACGGCGTGCTCTTCTTGGACCGGCCCACCCCAGAACACGACCGCAGGCGGAGCTGCGCGAGACGCCCACTGCGGCAACACGCTGGACACCGGCAGGTCGGTGGGACGGTTGAGCACGACACCTGCTGCTCCATCGTCGTCGTCGAACAGGAACACGACGGTCGCGTCGAAATTCGGGTCGAGCATTCCCGGGACCGCGAGCAGCAACCTGCCGGTCGTCACGGGGCAATCTTGGCAGCCGGCTCAGCCGGCGGCGATCAGGCGAGTAGGGCGGCAGCCTGACCGACCCAATCGTCCCTGCGGATCCTTCCCGGGTACACGGGCATCAGCTCTCCGAGGCGATCGATGTCGGCGTCGCTGAGGGCGGCTACATCGGCCACCGTGCGTATCCCCTGATCCTTCAGGATGTCCGCTATCACCGGCCCTATCCCCTTGATCGAGGTGAGGCCAAGAGGCGCCGGACCGGTGGCACTGAGCCGCGCCAGGGCCCGCTCCTTCTCCGCCACGACCGCCCGGAGGTGCTCCACCTCGGCGGTGCGCCGCGCCGTGGCCTCGTCGACCGCCCGGGCGACTCGTTCCCGGAGCGTGCGGTCCCAGTCGGCGTACACGGTGGGCACTTTCTCGGCCACAGCGCGCTCAGCCATGCGCTGACTGCGGGCCTTCTCAGCCTCGAGACTCCTGCGAAGACGTTCCAGCTCGGCATCGTCCGGCCGCCGCTTGGCCAGTTCGTCCTGGAGGGCCCCGATCTTCCCCTCGGCCTGGCTCAGCTGCTCCCGGATCCCGGAGAGAAGCGCCCGCTCTTCCTCGGCCTCGGCAAGCGTGGCGCGCAACTTCGTGATCTGCACTTCGAGACGGCCGGCTGCGGCGACGGCATCGTCACGGCTCTCGGCGAGGTCTTTGACCTCCGCTTCTAGTTCGCCGATTCGGTCGTCGCGTTCCCCGATGTCGACGTGGAGGCGCTCCAGGCCCGCGATGCGGTCCTCAGTTCGCCTCCGTTCCGCGTTGCGCGCCGCGGTGACCGCCGCCAGGCGATCCTCGATCTCAGACCGCCGTGCTTCAGACGCCACCAGCCGGTCCGCCGCCGGCTGCAGCTCAGCCAACTCGACTTCGACGACTGCCAGTCGTCCACGAGCCGACTGCAGGTCGGCGGCTGCTGCGGCGACCTTACGATCGGCCTCGATCCGTCCGTCGGCTAGCTCCTGGCGAAGTCGTGCGGTGTCCTTTTCCAGGCGGCCCACGGCGGACCGACCCGCCGCGGCCGCTTCTTCTGCCGCGGCCGCTTGTGCCTTCACTTCGGCTACCTCCGACCGCGCCGCGGCGAGGTCTTGGTGCACCTTGCCCAGGGCGCTCAACTCGGCCTCGAGGTTCTCGACGCGCTGGGCGGTCGCACTGAGCCGGTCGCGCTCGCGGACCACTGCCCGGTGGCGCGACTGCAGGTCCTGGGCGGCCGCGGCGTCGCGGCGCGCCGAGGCCAGATCCGACTCCAATTCGGCCAGGTGGTTTGCGGCCTCCTCTGTGTCACGTCGCGCCGCTGATATGTCCTGGTCGGCGGCGGCCAAGCGAGTGCGCAGGTCATCTACCTCGCCGGAGAGGCGGTCGGCCTGCTTGTGCGCGGCGGCGGTTGCATCGAGCGCCTCAGCGAGTCGGGCGGCGCTGGCAAGGGCGGCCCACGCTCCCTCGCGTTCTCCGGCGGCCCGTCTCTCCTCGGACGCGCGTGCTGCCTCGAGTTGCTTGGCAAGCGCTGCGGCCTTTGCCGCGGCGGAGGCTCGTCCCCGGCTGGCTCGCCACCAGAAGACGATGGAGATGAAGAGCAGGGCGAGTGCGATCGCCCCTGCGGCGAGGTCGGGCTCCACGGGATGAGTGTACGGCTTCGAGCTCAACGCGTCCCACTCGTGCGGAGTAGGTTTCCCGCATGATCGTGCGGAAGGCGGTGCGGGGGGATCTGCTCGGTATCGGGCGGGTCGCCGACGCGGCGCACTGGACGTCCTACGAGGGCCTCCTCCGTCCGGACACGATCGCCCGCCTGATTCTCAGGGACTTCTCGCCTTCTGTGCTGGGGCGTCGCTTGCTGCGCGGTGGCGTCTTCGTGGCGGTGAGCGGCAACGAGGTGGCCGGGTTCGCCGACGGGATCGTCGACGACGAGGCCATCCTTCTCAGCGCGATTGCCACGGCTCCTCCGCTACGGCGACGTGGAGTGGGCACCGCCCTGCTGCGGGCGGTGCGCGGCCTCGCGGTGCAGTTGCCTACCTCCGCCGACGTGTTCCTCGGCAACCTCGAAGGTGAGCAGTTCTGCGAGGTCAACGGCTTCGTCCCGGGCGAGATCACGCACGGGACCCTGTTCGACGAGGACGTCGTAGAACGGCGCTGGTGGCTCGAAGCCGTGGCCGACGCGGGGCGGGCCCGTGAGGCGGCGCTGGGAGCCTAAGCCGGCTGCAGACGACCGGATCGATGCTCACGTGCTCGCGAGGAGCCGCCGCTTTGGTGCACTAGCCTCTCGCCTCCATGCTCGACATCACGGCGCTGCCCAAGGTGCTATTGCACGACCATCTCGACGGTGGCCTGAGGCCACAGACGGTGCTCGACTTGGCTGCGGCCGCCGGCTACACCGATCTCCCCACCGGGGACGCCGTAGAGCTTGCCGAGTGGTTCTATCAGGGGGATAAGTCGGTGTCGCTGGTCGAGTACCTGGAAGCGTTCGTCCACACTTGCGGCGTCATGCAGGATCCCTCTGCCCTGGAGCGGGTCGCCTATGAGGCAGTCGAGGATCTGGCGTCTGAGGGGGTCGTATACGCCGAGCTTCGCTTTGCTCCCACCCTGAGCACCCGCGCCGGATTGTCCCGCGCCGAAGTCATCGAGGCCGTCTTGAGCGGAACCACTCGGGGTGAGCAGGAGTTCGGTATCCCGGTGCGGCTGATCATCGACGCCATGCGCCAGGACAATGACTCCGAAGAGGTGGCGCGGGTCGCCGTGGACTTCGCGGGGGATGGCGTCGTTGGCTTCGACTTGGCGGGGCCAGAAGCGGGGTATCCGGCCACCGATCACCGGCGCGCCTGTGCTCTTGCTGTGGAAGGGGGTCTCCGCCTGACCATTCATGCTGGGGAGCACGACGGTGTCGCCAGCATCGCCGGAGCGCTACAGGTGGGGGCGGAGCGCCTCGGTCACGGGGTGCGGCTGATAGAGGACACGCACATGGTCGATGGTGAGATCACCGACATGGGCCGCGTTGCCACAGAGGTGCTGGAGTCGGGTGTCGCACTCGAGATCTGCCCCACATCGAACCTCCATACGCAGAGGTACGCTGGTGCGGCTGCCCATCCGGTCGGAGCGCTGCATCGTGCTGGTTTCAACGTGACGGTCAACACCGACAACCGATTGATGAGCCGCACTACGCCGACCGCCGAATTCGCCCTGGTGATTCGGGAACAGGGATTCGATGTACGCGACCTGGAGGCCGTGACGCGGCAGGCCGCCGCGGCGGCGTTCTGCGATCCGCCGACGAGAAACGCGATCCAGGAGCGCGTCGCTGCGGGCTACGCCTGAGCCGACAGCCTGGAATCGATCCAGTCGGCGACCGTCGTCACCGCGTGATCACCGCCTGCCTCGTTGAAGGACTCGTGCCGGAAGTCGTCGAACAGCATTCGAGTCACGTTGGGTAGGCGTTCCAGTGGCTCGGAGAACTCGGGCAGGACGATCGGGTCCTCGGATCCATGAATCACCAGAGTCGGCAGTTCGATCGTCGATAGAGAGCGGCGTGCCTGCTCCATTGCTCGCAGCATGGCGACACCGAGGCCGATGGTCGACTTGGGGTACACGAGAGGATCGGTGAAGTACCGCTCCCCCACCGCCGGATCGCGACTCAGCTGCTCCGCGGTCACGGGATTGTTGATCTTCAGGCGGGGAACAACGCGAACGAGGAGTCGGGCGGCGATCATCTGCAGACGGGGCAGGCGGGCATCCAGTGCTGGGGCCGACAGCACCAGCAGTTCCGGTTGGGGCAGGTCGGCCACGGCGTAGAGCGTGGCGATCAGTCCTCCGAGTGAGTGTCCCAGCAGGACCACGGGCACGTCGAGAGCAGCAGCATCGGTCACGTCGGCGACGAGGTCTTCGCAGTACTCCGCGAACGAGCCGATGTGGGCACGGGCGCCGGCGGAGGCGCCGAATCCCCTGAGGTCGGTGACGCGCACATCGAAGCCACGGTCGGCCAGCTTCCGGCCGACGTGCTCGTACCGGCCACCGTGCTCGGCGATACCGTGCACCAGCACTATCGCGGCGCGAGGCTCTGCGGGCGCCCACCGCCTCCACATGAGCGTGGTTCCATCGGCGGCTGAGCGCGTCCCGCTGGAACCGTCGGTCACGGCCGGCTCACTCGGGCCGGCTCATCTGCCAGGTGAGTACCGGCTGCCGTGCCGCAAGGGCATCGTCGGGCCGTGCCACGGGAGTGCGGTGCGGCGAGCCTTGCACGAACTCGGCGTCCTCATGTGCGGCCGCGGCGATCGCGTTGAAGGCGTCGGCGAGGGCTGCGACCGTCTCGGGCGACTCGGTCTCCGTGGGTTCGATCATGAGGGCCTCTTCGACGACGAGCGGGAAGTACATCGTCGGCGCGTGGAAGCCGTGGTCGAGCAGAGCCTTGGCCACGTCCATGGCGCGGACGCCCGTAGCGCGCTTCAGCGCAGCCGCCGACGCGACGAACTCGTGCATGCACGGATCGGGATAGGGGATCCCGTAGTCGTCACCCAGCAGCGACTCCAAGTAGCGGGCGTTGAGCACGGACCGCTCGGCCACGCGCCGCAAGCCGGGTCCTCCCAAAGCGCGCATGTAGGTCAGCGCCCTGAGCACCACCAGGAAGTTGCCGTGGTTGCCGTGTACCCGGCCTATAGAACGGCTCGGCATCTCCCAACGCATCTCTCCGTCGACGCGCGTCGGGATCGGTCCGGGTAGGAAATCGACGAGATGCTCGGCGACTGCCACGGGGCCGGCTCCGGGGCCGCCTCCTCCGTGAGGCGTGGCGAACGTCTTGTGCAGATTGCTGTGGACGATGTCGAAGCCCATGTCACCGGGGCGGGCTACACCGAGGATGGCGTTCAGGTTGGCCCCGTCGTAGTAGACGAGTCCGTCGACATCGTGAATCACCTGCGCGATCTCGACGATGTCCTGTTCGAACAGTCCCAGAGTGTTGGGGTTGGTCAGCATGAGCCCGGCGACGTTGTCGTCTACCGCGTCTCGCAGCGCGTCGATGTCGACCATCCCTCGGTTGTTGCTCGGGATCTGGTGGGCCTTGTACCCGGCCAGCGTCACCGAGGCGGGATTGGTCCCGTGCGCCGAGTCGGGGATGATGACCACTCCGGGATCACGCTCCCGGGACTCGTGGTAGGCGCGCATGATGAGCAAGCCCGTCATCTCTCCGGCGGCGCCGGCGGGTGGCTGGAAAGTGGCACGTTCCATCGCGGTCAGCTCACAGAGGATGCCCTCCGCTTCTGCTATCACCTCGAGGGTGCCCGCGGTCAGGGAGGCGGGGGCGGCAGGATGGAGGTCGCGGAACGCCGGATGCTCTGCCGCCCAATCGCACACCTTGGGGTTGTACTTCATCGTGCAGGAGCCGAGGGGATAGGCACCGAGATCCACCGCGAAGTTGCGGTGGGCCAGGCGCGTCACGTGGGCGACGAGGTCCCGCTCGGCGACCTCGGGCAGTGCCGGTGTCGCCGAGATCGACTCGGGGAGATCGAGTTCGCGCTCGGGCACATCCAGTGGAGGGAAGCTCGAGGCCCGCCGCCCCGGCGCCGACAGGGCGTCGAGCGTGGGCTCGGCTGCGCCGCCGGCGAGAGGAGTGGCGGTGGCCTTTCCGGCGGGCTCAGGCATTCGCCAGCGCCTCCTCCAGGGCGTCCGCATAACCGTCGAGCTCGGCCCGAGTCCGCTTCTCGGTCACAGCCACCAGGAGGCCGCCCTCGAACTCCGGGTAGTCAGCGCTGAGCGGGATCCCGGCGAGGTAGCCACGCTCGGCCATCGCGAGCACGAGGTCTTCGGGGTCGAGGGGCGACGTCACGGCGAACTCGCGGGCGAATGGGGCCGCAAAGGCGAGATCGACCCCGGACACCGCGCTGATTCGTTCGGCGAGGTAATGAGCCTTCTGTATCGACTGCCGTCCGGCTTCGGCGAGTCCTGCGGGTCCAAGCCAGGAGAGATGCACGGCAGCCGCTACCGCGTTGAGCGACTGGTTCGTGCAGATGTTCGAGGATGCCTTCTCCCGCCGGATGTCCTGTTCGCGGGCGCGGAAGGTGAGCGTGTACGCGGTGCGTCCCTCCGCATCGAGGGTTGCTCCGACGAGCCTTCCAGGGAGCTTGCGCATGAGACTCTCGGCGACTGCGAACACTCCGAGCACCGGCCCGCCGAAAGACATCGGATTCCCAAACGGCTGACCCTCGGCAAACGCCACGTCGAAGCCGGCGTCGCCCGGACTGCGCAACACACCCAGCATCATGGGGTCAACCTCGGCGATGGCGAGGGCATCGTGAGCATCAGCCAGCCGGCGCGCCGCGTCGTAGTCCTCGATCGCGCCCAGGAAGTTGGGCTGGGCGACGATGACGGCAGCGGGCTTCTCCTCTTCCGGGGCCTCCCATGCGGTCTTGCCGTCGACGAGGGGATGCTCGATGACGGCTATGCCTCGGGCGTGGCCGAATGTGGCGATGATCTCCCTCGTGTGAGGATGGACGCCGCGTGACACCCAGACCGCGGGACGTCGCTTGTCGGCCACTGCGAGATTGACCGCTTCTAGCCCGCTCGAGGGACCGTCGTATAGAGAGGCGTTGGCGACGGGAAGACCGGTGAGAGCGGCCACCATCGACTGATACTCGAAGAGCATCTGGAGGACACCCTGGGAGACCTCGCTCTGGTACGGGGTGTAGGAGGTGACGAACTCGGGACGCATCGTGAGGCTGCGCACCACGGGCGGCAGGTGGTGGTCGTAGATCCCACCACCGGCGAAGCAGACGAGATCGGCCCAGTTGCGCCGGCCGAGAGAGTCGATATGGCCCATGACCTCGAGCTCGGACAAGGGCTCAGGAAGGTCGAGCGCCTTCTTGGGTCTCACCTCGTCCGGCAGGTGGGCGAAGAGATCGGCGGGGTCGCCGAGACCGAGGTGCTGCAGCATCCGGTCCACGTCACCGGTCGTGTGCGGGGTGAAATCCATCTACCTCTCCACGAAAGGTGGTTCGACCAAGGCCGCGGACTGCCACTCTCCCCTGATCTCGACCTCGACGGTCTGCTCGTGGCCTCCTGGGGCCGGAGCCAGATAGCCCAGCCCAATGCCGGCTTCGAGCGTGGGACTGAAGTTGCCGCTGGTCACCGTGCCGGTCGATTCACCGCATCGGATCGGGTAGCCGGCGCGGGGAATTGTCCTTCCGGGAAAGCGAAATCCGACGAGTTTGCGGAACCGCCCCGCTTCGCGTTGTGCGACCAGAGCCTCGCGTCCCACAAAGTCGTGATCCCACCCCACCACCCACTCCAGGTCGGCCTCGAGGGGTGACGTCGTCCTATCGAGATCTTGGCCCCACAGCGGGTAGCCCATCTCAAGGCGGAGGGTGTCGCGGGCACCGAGGCCGCACGGTGCGGCTCCGGCCTCGAGGAACGCCTCAAGCACGTCCTTGCCGGCGTCTGCCGTCACCATGATCTCCGCCCCGGCCTCTCCGGTATAGCCGGTTCCGGCGGCGGTCACGGAGCCGGTCGGTCCCAGGTTGTCCACGACGCGGAACCGGCCCGGAGTGATGCCGAGCACAGCCTCCACCATCTCCGGTGCCCGAGGTCCCTGGATCGCCAGCAGCGCCGATTCCTCGCGGAGGTCGGTGATGGTGACATCGGTGTCGGCCGCCTCGGAGAACACACCCATCACCGCATCGTGGTTGGCGCCGTTGGGAAGGACGATGAACCTCTCGTCCTCGAGCCACCACACGATGATGTCGTCGACCACCCCGCCCTGCAAGGTGAGCATCATCGTGTACTGGGCGCGGCCCGGGCCGATGCGCGCAGGGTCGTTGCACAGCAGCCGCGACACGAGAGCGGCGGCGCCCGTGCCGGCGAGTTCGAATCGTCCCAAGTGGGAGACGTCGAACACCCCGCAAACCGAGCGAACGAAGCGATGCTCGGCGAGGGTTCCCTCGTACGACAGCGGCATTTCCCAGCCGCCAAAATCCGTGAACCGAGCCCCCAGCGCCACGTGGGCTTCGTATAGAGGAGATCTCCGGGTCACCGAATTGATGCTAGACGGCGCCGATCGCCGATCTGGCGCTGCTCAGGACGCCTCGGATTCGCCGAGGTTCACCACCTGGACCGGGCCGGGGATCCGCGTCGGAGCGGTTTGCTCCTCGAGATGATCCGGGGCTTCGAGGCCGTATTTGATCAGCAGGTGCAGGTAGTCACGTTGGTAGAAGATCTTGCACTTGATCCCGGGATGATGCTGCTTGAGGAGCCGGATCTTGCGGTTCTTCTTCGTAACCAACTTCTGGTTCATCGTGGTGATCTCGATGAAGAGCCCTTCGTCGGGGAGGTAGAAATCTGGGGTGAAGTAGGCGACCGCCTCGGTGCCGTCGAACTCGATGGCGAAGGCCTGCGGCTCGTATTCCCAGCGCAGGCCGTAGAAATCGAGGAGACGAGCAAACTGCCGCTCGCTGTCATGGGCGAAGGCGACCTCGTCTGCCGGGGTCTGAAAGTCGACTGTCATGCCTCCATGCGGGCGGGCGCCAGTTCGATCACGCCGGCATTCTCCCCCTCGTCGGGGAAAAGTCGGTGGATTTCCCCCTCGAGTTCTGCCTGCACCGGGCCCACCGCAATGCCGAAGACGCCTTGGCCGCGGCGGAAGACGTCGACGACCTCGTCGGCGCTGTGTGCGGCGTAGATGGTCGAGCCGTCGCTGAGCAGGGTCACGTCGGTGAGGGGGCTCTCGCTCTGCAGCTGTTCCCGGAGTAGATCCATCGCCGTTCGGATCTTCTTGAGGCTCATGCCGGCGTCGAGGAGCCGCTTCACGACACGCAGCTGGACGATGTCCTGGAACGAGTAGAGCCGCTGCGATCCCGAACCGCGCGCTGTCTGCACGGAGGGCACGATCAGGTCCGTGCGCGCCCAGTAGTCCAATTGGCGGTAAGTGATACCGACGATCTTGCAGACCTGCGGGGCGCGAAACCCGGCCTCGGTCACAGCGTCCTTCAACACGTGCCTCACCTCTCCCCAGAGCTTACACGACGGTAATTCCCGCCCGGGAACTACCGAGATGAAGTTAGGAGAGGCGCCACCGACTTGTCAACAACCCCTGTGGACAACTCCGTAAGCGGTCCGGAAGACGCTGCGGCGGTTGGCGACCGCTAACCCTGGGCGATGCGGCGCAAACGCTCCACCTGGTCGCTGGAACCGATGGCGATGATGGTGTGGCCGGGGCGAATGAGGGCGTCTGGTGCCGGGTTGAAGACGATCTCGCCGCCGGGCGACTCGAGCGCCAGCAACTGAGCGCCGCTCAGGCCCCTTATGTCCGAGTCCCTGAGTTCCTTGTCGGCGAGTGAGGATCTCGGATCCACCTCGAATCCCTCGATGCGAAGCTCCATGAGCTTGCCGTGCAGGATGACGTCGACGAACTCATCGAGCCGGGGCTCGGCCGCCAGTGCGGCAAGTCGCCGGGCGCCCACCAGTTGAGGCGACACGATCCGATCGGCTCCGGCGAGACGCAGCTTTTCTCTGGCCTCGACTTCATTGGCCCGAGAGATCACCGGGAGATCGCCACGTCGGCTCTTCGCCGACAGGACTATGACGAGGTTGTCGCTGTCCTCACGAACGCAAGCGATGAGGGCCCGGGCGTGGGTGATGCCCGCTTCATCGAGCACTTCATTGCGGGTGGCGTCCCCCTCGATCACTAGCGCTCCCGCCTGCCGCGCCACCTCTGCGGCATCGCTATCCACTTCGATGACGGCGGCGGGTATGCCCTCGTCGCGCAACGCTTGCCACGTGTGTGAACCGACGCGTCCGAAGCCGGCCACCACCACGTGCTCGTCGAGTGAGTCGATCTCGCGAGCCATGCGCCTCCGCTGGATCTCACCGCCGAGAAAACGTTCCACCCCTATCTCTACGGCGGTCGCTGCAGTGTAGAGAGCGGCGCCGACGCCGACGACGATGAGGCCGCCGGTGAGGAAGCGCCCCATCGTGCTGAGGGGAAAGACCTCCTGGAACCCGACCGTGGAGATCGTCAGGATCGTCATGTACAGGGCGTCGCCGAGTGCGGCACCCTCGACGATCATGAATCCGATCGCTCCGACGATCGTGACCAGGACCAGGATTGCGAGCGAGGCCGCTAGGCGGCGCTCCCGGGTCATCCGGCGGTGTCGAAATCCTCGGGATTGACGGAGTCGAGGAAGGAGCGGAACCGGGCGACCGCCTCTTCCTCTTCTTCGTCGCGGATCTCGACCCCGGCTTCGTCGAGGACGCCGGGGAACACCGAGATGGGGGCATCGGTGCGGGCGGCAAGGGCAATGGCGTCGGAGGGCCGCGAAGAGACTACGAACTCCTCCTCGCCACGGCGCAGGACGAGATCGGCGAAGAAGATGCCCTCGCGGAGCTCCGTCACGACTACGCGGTCGACCGTGGCGGACAGGTGCTCCACGATCGTGGTGAGGAGATCGTGAGTCAGCGGTCGCTGCGGCTCGACGCCTTCCAGGGCAAGCGCGATGGCGGTCGCTTCGCCCGCACCGATCCAAATCGGCAGGTAGCGATCACCGCCGCGTTCCCGCAGGAGCACGATCGGCGTGTTGCTCGGCAGCTCGATTCGCACCCCCACCAGCTCGACGGGAACGCTTTCGTTGCTCATGGAGCCAGCCTATCAGCGGCCTCTGCGAACACTTCGCGGGTCAGCGCGGCGGGGTCCTCCTGGAAAGCGGCGAGGTCGAGAACCGCCCACAGGCTGCGCAGATTGCGATAGCGGCCCTCCCAATCGAGGCCGTAGCCGAGCAAGAACTCATCCCCGACCTCGAAGCCGCGGTATTGCAGATCGAGATCGACGATGCGCCGTGTCTTCTTGTCGACGAGAGTTGCCGTGGCCAACGAGGCTGGACCTCTGGTCCCGAGAAGACCCAGGAGATAAGAGAGCGTTAGCCCGGTGTCGACGATGTCCTCGACCACGAGGACGTGTCTGTCTGCGATCGATGTCCCCGAGTCGACCTTTATGCCGACACGTCCTTCTGCTCCAAAGCGGGTGAGGCTGAGAAAGTCGATCTCGATCTGCGGCGCCAGGTGGCGGGAGAGGTCGGCGAGGAAGGGAACGGCCCCATTGAGGACGCCGAGAAGAACCGGATCCTTGCCCTCGTAGTCGGCGGCAATCTGCTCCCCCAGCTCGGTGACGCGTGCCTCTATGGCAGCGGCGGGGACGACTTCGGTGAGGATGCTCATGGCGTTCCTCCAAGGATGGCAGGCAGTAGATCGTGATACGCCGCCAGCAAGTTCTCTGTGAGGGGTGTGGGGGCGTCTGGATCTCGCTCCCCCGGATCCAAAGGCAGGGGGGCCTCGATGCGGGCTCGGTACCACTCGGGAAAGGCCGCGACCAGATCCGTGCCGGCGGCAGCCGCGAAGAAGTGATCACGCGGACCCAGCGCCGTTCTTCCCCAGGCGAGGAGTTCTCGGGTGGCGACGCGGCGGCCCGTTGATCCGAGCACGACGCCGATGAGGCCGTTGGACCCGGTATCGACGTATGACAGGAGGACTTGTCCAGCGGCGAGGGTGTCGCCCGTCTTGAGCCCGGCGAAGCCCGGGTACGGACCGAGGAGCCGGTTCGTCGAGTCGACCTCGATCTCACGTTCGTTGGGCCGCCAGGTCAAGTGCTTGATGCGCATCGTGTGCAGCAGGTCGGGATACCGCAGCGAGTACATGCCCAATGTGATGAGGTCGCGCGGCGTCGAGATGTGTCCCGACTCGTCGAGCCCGTTTGGGTTGAGGAAGACAGTCTGCGTCATGCCGATCTCCGCCGCCTTTGCGTTCATCGCCTCGATGAAGACTTCAACCTCCTCTGAGACATGCTCTGCCAGCGCCACGGCGGCATCGTTGCCCGACTGGACGAGGATATTGTCCAAGAGGTCCTGGACGACCCACACCTCGCCGGCAAGCACCTCGGGTTGTCCGGCGTAGCCGATTGGCGTCCCTGCCGCCAGCGGGCTGATCGTTGTCTCCTCGTCGAGGGCCACGTTCTCGACGGTCAGAATCGCCGTCATCAACTTCGTGATGGATGCGAAGGGGCGTGGAGTGTCGGGGTCGAGCGATCCCAGTTCGGCGTTCTCCCGCACGGCCCACAGCATCCATGCGGTGGCATCGAGCACCGGTGGAGGCGGGGCGGGAAACACCTTGATTGGCGGGATCGGCACCGGGAGGGGACGCAGCGCAGCACTGTCTCCGCTTCCGGACACGGCGAGAGCGATGGAGAGGGCGAGAGCAGAGATCACGGTCTGTCGATCAGCGTCCCAACAGGGCGCGCAGGTCGCTCCTCACGATCGTCTCCTGAAGCTCTCGCGCCGCCTGGGCCAGGTCGGCAAGGACCTCCGCCGCTTGCTTTTTGCTCGCGGGGCTGGCGTGTCGCAACAGCGGGCCGGTGAGCTGCCGAAAGAGGTCGACCTCCCGGTTGGCGGCCAGCCTGATGGCGCGGAGGTGGCGAGCCTCGAGGCCGTGTCCCGTGAGGCGGTGCGCCGCTCGGGCCACATCGACCGCGGCGTCGTCAAACGTCTCGGCGCCAGAGGAATCGGTCTTCGGCTCGATCACGCGGTGGCGCACCAGGTCGTCAACGAGGCGCATGGGCACGCCGGCCGTTCGCGCCAGCTCCTCGGCATCCATCGAGACCTGGGAGGGGGCGAAATACGTCTCGGGAGGGGGCCCGGCCGGTGGCGCAGTGGTTGGCTCGACCCCCCGCTCCCATGCGCTGAGCTTCCCCTTGATCACCTTGAGCGGGAGGAAGTGATCCCTTTGCTGGCGCAGGATGTAGCGAATGCGATCCACGTCAGCCGAGGTGAACTTGCGGTATCCGGATTCAGTCCGCTGCGGGCTTATCAGGCCCTCCCCCTCGAGGAACCGGACCTTGGAGACCGATATGTCGGGGAATTCGTTGGTGAGCGCGTTGACCACGGCCCCGATTTTGAGCGTCTTGGCCACGGTCATGCCCCTCGCGCCACTACCAGGTGAAACCGCCCGATGATGACTTCGTCGCCCGAGATCAACTCGGCCGACTCGGCCCGTGATCCGTTGACGTAGGTCCCGTTCGTCGAGCCGAGATCGCGTACGGAGAGCGTCTCTCCCGCGACCGTGAACTCGGCGTGGTGGCGCGAGACGGTCACATCGTCGAGGAAGATCCCGTCCTCCGGGTCCCTCCCCACCTTCGTCGTGCCCTCGTCGAGCGACCAGTACAAGCCGCGGCGCGGTCCGGAGGCGACGATGAGGGCGAATCCGCTGAATCCGGGGATGCCTGCGGCGGCCTCCCTTTCGCGAAGCGAGCGCGCCTCGGCGACCGGGTCGATGGTCTCCGTAGGGTCGTCGTCGTGGACGTCGTTGCTGCGATCGTCACTCACGGAACCATCGTACCCTGATCGGGGCCTAGAGCTTAAACCTCGGGTCGAGGGTCACTCGGTGATGGCGCGGTACCCCACGGCGTCGAGCAGCCCGTCGACGTCGGCCACGTCGTTGGCCGCGATCAGGACGAACCAGGCTTCCCCGTAGGGATCTTGGTTGACCATCTCCGGATTGTCGGAGAGCGCCGCGTTGGCGTCGACCACGGTTCCGGCGACCGGGGCGTAGATCTCGGCGACCGACTTCGTCGACTCGACCTCAGCCATGGCGTCGCCGGCACTCACCGCGATCCCGGTTTCAGGTAGATCGACGAACACGACGTCGCCGAGAGCGTCCTGCGCGTAATCGGTGATGCCCACGCGGACTTCGCCGTCCTCGATCCTCACCCACTCGTGCTGGTCGGTGTAGCGAAGGTCCTCGGGTACGTTCACCGGTCTTCTCCTGTTCGATCGCCGGAGGAGGATACCGCGCCGCCCTCGGCCAACACCCGCCTCATGTCCGCAACGTATTGACCGCCGACGATGTAGTAGAGGACGAGGCTGGGCAGGCCGAAGCCCCAGGCCATCCAACCGAAGACCGTGATACCGGCTCCGGAGTGGATGAAGAAACTCGGTATCGCGACGTAGAGACCGAGCGTTGCCACCTTGCCCAAGTAGCGGACCTCGAGCTTGGCGCGCAGGCGGGCTGCCAGGAGCAGGGCGCCGGTAGCCACGATCAGCTCTCGCACCGCGATGGCCAGGGCAATCGGCCAAGGCAGATTTCCGGATATCCATCCCCCGACGACGGCGGCGGCGACGGCGAGCCGGTCGGCCGCCGGGTCGAGGAACTTGCCCAGTTCAGAGACCTGGTTGAGCTTCCGGGCTAGGAATCCGTCCACCCAGTCGGTGGCTCCGATCGCTCCGAGGAGCCAGCCGGCGGCGGCCGGATTGTCCTTGCTGAGGAGGAGCCAGAGGAACAGGGGGACGGCGAAGACCCTGACAATCGATACGAGGTTGGGGAGAGTGAAGATCACTGGGCTTGTCTGATCCGGAAAGGTATCCGACCGATCTCTTCCTCCTCGTGGCTGATGTGGAACACGTACCCGCCGGCGGTCGGAAAGCGCAGGTTCCCGAAGGCGCTCACGAGCGGGACGAGGCTCGAGGCCCCGGCTGGGAGAGCTGAGGGCGCCCCAACCCGCAGATTCCCCTGCGATTCAACTCCGAGCGATCCTCCGTCTTCGTTGAGAAGCTCGATTCGGATGGGAAGGTCGCGATTGCGATCACCGGGCCCGACCTCGGCCACCAGGACAACGGCCAAGCTGCGGTGCACCGCGGGGAACTGACGGGCGGTGATCGTGTCGAAGGCTCCCCCGAGTACGTATAGCTTCCCCGCCGTCACTTGGGCGGCATCGGCCAGGAACGCGGCAGTGAGCTTCATGAGCACTCCTCCAGGACTGTGCGCAGGTCGCGACGGGTCATCGCTTCGACTGTAGTTGCCGCCTCTCAGGCCTCGGCGGCGTTCTGCCACGCCACTGATTGACGCACTCCCCCATCGGCCCACACCCCTATTCCGGGGACCTGGTGGAGATCGATGAGGGTGGCCAGGTCGATCCCCTGCCAGTCGACGTCTGCCGCGGCTTCCCGGGTGAGATCGATGAGCGTCAGCGACGGGGGCGTGTCTTCCTGGTGACCGAAGGGCTCCTGGCAAACGTCGAACGAGGTCAGCTCCGGCCAACGGTCGAACACGAAGGGGAGGAAGACCTTCACCAGTTCAGGGAAGTCGAAGGCGAACTGGTCGAAGCTGATGTCGTCGAGCGGCTCTACATACAGAGCGAGATGGGTGCCGCCGGAGCTCACCTCCGATGTTCCGATGTCGAAGACCGACCCCCGAGTGACTCTGTAGCCGAGCGGCTCGACCATGGGGTCGAACAAGGCTTGCAGTTCTTCCAGCCGGTACGGCGGCAGGGGACCGGGGACGCTTATCGTGGCGACGGTGGTGGCCGCGGCCTCGGCGGTTGTTGTGGTCGTTTGTGGAACGGCCGTGGTCGTCGCCGCTGTTGCCGGCGTGCTTGCTGTTGTCGGGGCCGCAGTCGATTCGGTCGCTTCGGTGGCGGCGTCGCCGCACGCGGCGAGAGCGACGGCGAACGTCATGGCGATGTAGCGCGACCCGCGATTCACGGCGCGGAATCCTATTGGCGGCCGGAAGCTCTGCCTAGCGGCCGGTGCCCCGCATCGAACCCGTGAGCTTGGACAGGTCGAAGGCGTAGAGGGCGCAATAGACGACGCGGTCACCCTCCGCCCAGGAACCTGCCGTTGGCGTGATCGGGAAGATGTCCAGGATGCTGTCGGCGAAGCTGATCCCTACGAAGGGTTCGAACGCGGTCAGGCATCGTGTCGAGGCCTCATCCAGGATGGCGGTCTCGCCGGGGAAGATTGTTCCGGTCATCGAGTATTCGAAGTAGATCTCGTTGTCGTGGGGCTCGGCGCAGTCGACGGTGGGCACCGCGGAAACCTCGGTCTGGGTGAGGTCTGCCTGGTCGTTGAAGCAGTCCCCTACCTTCAGATCGAACACGGATGTATCGCCATTGCACGCGGCCGCGGTGAGCGCGAGGGCGAGAAGCGAGAGCGCGAGCCGTGAACGCATGGGTATCTCCTGGTGGCTTCAGGTGATCGTACGGGGTAGTGGTATCGGCATACGGTCTTTGCGCCTTGAGATTGGCAGAACGCGAGAGAGGGCGGCCCGAAGGCCGCCCTCTCTGTTCTCGCTGGTTTGCTTTCTACTAGCCCGAGCCTGAGCCCTGCTCCTTGAACACGTACAGACCGCCGTTGCGGTCGGATCCGTAGATCCAGGGCTGGTTGGGCTCCTTGTACACGCCCCAGAAGTCATTCGGCAACCCGCCGTTGGTCGATGCGTCAAGGAAACGTCCGACCTCGACCGGGTTGTACGGATCGGTGACGTCGAGCACCAGCATGCCGTCGGAGTACCACGAGACGTAGGCCTTCACCTTGTTCCCGGTGTCTTCGACGATCACATTGTGCGATGAGTACGTCCCTGCCGGGTCGCACGCCCCTCCTGGGGCCGTCGACGCACTGCAGGTGGTGTCGAACGTGCTGGCCAACACCGGGTTGGTTGGGTCGGAATAGTCCCAAACCCTGAGTCCACTCCACGGGGAGCTCGCCTGGTTATTGGCGATGATCACGGCGGCGGCGCCGAGGCCCGCAGCGGTGTTTGCCTTGTCCTCGAAGAAGCAGGCGCCACGACGAGCCACGGCAATGTCGCCTGGATCGACGCTGCCAGCATTGAGGATCGGGTCTCCCGGGCATGCTTGGCCGATGAAGACCAACTCACCGGTCAACGATCCTGTGTCGGCGAACGTTGGCGACCCCGCCGCCGTCGCTAGCTCGATTGCCGGGTAGCTGTTGCCGGCCAGGGGACCGCTTGTTACTTCTACGGTCGTCCCGTCGGTCGTTCCATCGTTGCCGGTCTGGTTGGTCTCGAAGTCGTCGCCGGCGAGGGTCGAGATGGCCGTCGCCGGAATGGTGGGATCGCCAGGAACCGGCGCATCCAATGTCAGGTTGCCCGGTGGAATGGAAGCCTCCCAGGCGCTGAAGTCTTCCTCGCCTTCGACGACGATCGTCCCATCCTCGCTGGGCCACACCGAGTGGCTGTTGACTTCTCCATCGAGCGAGCCATTGACCGCGTCGATGGCCACCGAGATCACTGACGGATCCGTCGGGTCGCTGATGTCGAGCAACACCAGGCCGGCGTCCCAGTTGGCCAGGTAGGCCCTGGTGCCGTCGGCGTTGATGGTGACATCGTGGAGGAATCGGTTGGCTGACGCCCCGAACCCGCTGTTCATGTAGGCGTTCCCCGGGAGTATCGCTCCGCCAAAGTCGGCGGTGTTCATCCAGTCGACGCCCGGGAATCCCAGCGACTCGGCGCCCCAGAACCCGACCAGGGTCGGGTTGGTGGGGTCGGTGATGTCGAAGATCTGGAAGTTCCCGAAGAGCGACTCCACGACGGCGGCGACGTAGTCCTTGTCGTCCTGAGTGAACAGGAACAGGTTGTGCACCCCGAAGTCGACGAACCCAAAGTTGGCCTGCAGGAACAGGTTGACATCGTCGGTCTGGACGCTGGCCAGATAGGCCGGAGCGGTCGGGTCGTCGACGTTGTAGATCTCGAAGCCGCCGGGACCGCCACCACAAGACTCGTTGGAGTGCACCAGGATGTCACCGGAGTTCATCGAAGCGACCTTGACGTCGTTGGACCGGCTTCCCGCCGGTGACTCGATAATCGTGACTTGCTCCGTCTTGTTGGGGTTGGACACGTCCCAGACCCACACACCGGCCTCCGGGGTACCACACGGGCTGTTGAATGTCCCGGTGTATGCATAGCCACCCAGGGTCCACACATCGGTCGTGGCGTTGGCGACGTGACGATCACCGCGGCCCCTTGTGTCCAGGTTCTTGGTCACCTTGGCTGTCGGCTCGCTGCTTGTGACAGCGGCCGCCGCATCCAGCGCGATGAGCGGAGCGCTCAAATCGGCAGGCTCCAGCAGTTCGTCTCGGCCTTCCTCCGCGGCCGGGTCATCGGTGATCGGCTCGTCGTCCGGATCTGCCAGTGCCGCCGGCGCCAGCAAGCCCAATATCAAAGAGACGGCCACGATGAGGATCCATCGCGGCCGCGCAGGGGCGTGTTTCCCCATCGGTGCGCTCCCTCCTGGACTTTCGTCCTTCGTACTCCACTGCGCGGCGTGCACCGCGGCCGACCACTCTACGCGGTCCGGGAGATGCATGCACGGAGCGCGTAACCCGCGTGTGAAGAGCTGCACAAGCCTACGGCTTCGTGTTTCTAGACCTCTTGAAACAGCGCGGTCAGCCCCGCCGCCCGCCCCCGCGCAGCCGCCATCCCGACCACACCAGCAGTAGCGCTGCAAGGACGGTCCCGGCGGCGTACCCGGCCGAGTAGGCGAAGTCTTCGTCGGGCAGGTTGAGCAGCATGTAGACGCCGAGAACGCCGCCCACGAACATCAGGAGGTTGCCGATGAGCGATCGCCGGTTGGTCGGACCGCCTTCGGACGGATTCATCTGGGGGTCAACCCCTCTATGGCGAGGTCGCCAGGAATTCGCTTGGTCGGGCTGGCCGGATTTGAACCGGCGACCTCTTGACCCCCAGTCAAGCGCGCTAACCAA
>JABAOH010044803.1_pt1 | contig 40459 bp, 31 predicted proteins | sample 7062181 | NCBI WGS metagenome assembly JABAOH01 (sample SAMN14538630, study PRJNA623070) | marine sediment metagenome | biome: marine biome [ENVO:00000428]; feature: marine pelagic biome [ENVO:01000023]; material: deep marine sediment [ENVO:00002113]; isolation source: pool of 5 deep marine... | reverse complement strand
TAACCTCCTTCCACCTCCCACCAAAAATTCTTTTAGCCTACGCGCGCTTGCCGAAAGGACACTGTGCGTTAAGAGTGCTCACAATTTCTTTCTCAACTATCTCAATGTCCTCGAATGCATAGCTAATGAAAACAACTCCCCTATCTGAATCGATACTTAAACCGTCGGGACTTATGACAATTTTCTCTACATTACTCCATATCCCAGCAATTGCGCTTGCGAGTTTACTAACGATTGTGGAAGTATTTTTCTTACATATTTCACAATAGTAGGTTCCCCTGAATTCTATCTCATCTCTTACGCGCTTAATGGAATAATTGCCAATTGAAAGTTGCGCCCCGCAAGAGCATCTCGATTCAAGGGCAATATCAAGCGGTAAGGTCTTGAGTGATTTTTCATTCCAACGAAAGTTGCATGGCCAGCAAAACAAAGCAACGGTAACTCGAAATTCTTTCTTTTTCTCATTCCACTCTACGAAGTATTTATCGCTTATATGTCCTGGATGCTTACACATTGGACAATAGGTGTATTGAGTTTTCTTTCGTTGTCTGATCATCTCAGTACCTACCGATTTTGCGGAAATCTTTCATCTTTCACAACCGAACTAATCTTATAAGAAATTCGTATTTCTTAAACAACAATCTAAACCAACAGGCAAATTCCTACCCTTAGCGCCTGAGAACTCTATGCTCACCCCTTTTTGTCCTGCCAACTCGATGTAATCCATTTAAGCATCGCAGATTTTACCGTTTACAGAAAATTAATGCTCAGTATAACGTGAAAAGATGCGGTTAATTGAGCGTTTACTCTGAGATGTTTTTTATGTTATTCTCAATCATCAAAGTATAATAACTTTTGTCTCCTAGAAGTGGTTTTACGATAAAAAGTGCCTCCCGATAGAATCCTTGTGCCATTTCTAAATTGCCTGAGCTTTTATGGACATTCCCTATATTTCCTAAACAAAGCCCTATCCCCTTTTGATAGCCAATCTTTTTTGCTACCGCCAATGCATCTTCAAGGTATTGCATTGCTTTTTCATAATCACCAAGATTGCGGTATGCATTGCCAATGGCGCTAAGATGATTTGTCTCTCCTTCTTTATTTCCAATCTTTCTTGAAATATCCAAGGCTTTTTCTGCGCAGCTAATCGCACTCTTGTATTCTCCAAGTTCCATAAACGAATTTACAATGTTGCCAATATTGGCTTCCTCACCTTGTTCATCACCCAATTCTCGACATATCTTTAGTGCAGCCATACTGTAGTTCAGCGACATTTGAAACTCGCCAACGCTCTGCTGGGCAATTGAAAGATTACACAGTTGTTTTGACTTGGCTCGCTTGTCCCCAATGGCCTCGGCAGCTTGTACAGCTTCTAAATAATACATTAACGCCTTGATAAAATCACCCAGATGAAAGTAAGAAACTCCAATATCTCCCAAGCAATTGCCTATCTGTTTTAGATCTCCAATTTCTCTTGCGACATTTAAAGCCTTCTCAAAATACTTTGTCGCAATATCGAAGTAAGATATACTAGAGAAGATAGAACCGATTACAGAGTGTTTATATGTCTTAGTATATCTTTCTTCAGCCTCTTCTAACGCCTTATCTAGGAATTTTTTCCAAGACTGAGTTCCATATTTGCTTATGAATTTATATTCTTCGTCTATACAAGAAATCCATATCTTTTTCATTAGCTCATCGGTATCATAGAAGATTCTATTACTTCCGCTGAAGTGCTGGAATGGGTTTTTGCAATCCTTGATAGCGATGTCTTCCGCCCATCCACCATCTCTATTTCCCGTGAGCAAAATATGTTCAATGAAATACACGTCCTTATGTTTTTTGGATAAAGACTGTATTGCTGGGGATATATCAAATAAATCAGAACAGCTATATCCCATAATTACAACACTTTTGTGAGGACCTTCAGAGAAGATATACTCGATTATTTTATTTTTATTACTCGAATAGGCTCTGCTGGCTACTCGATGTAGAGTTACGGCCATGCTTCCTTTATCCTCTATACTTCCGTGTATCTTGATTAAGTGCAAATAATCACCATCATCCCAATCTATACGGGCGAAATGGTTTTCTTCATAGAAGACCTTGTAGTCTTGGCCCCGGATCATGCCTTCACGATCTAATGCGACTTCAATTAATCTGTCGAAGTTAGTTGTACATATTGTCTTCAGATAACCCAGCTTGGCCAGTTTTGCGATTAATAAATGATTCGTGTTCGGCTCTCCAATATCGAAAATGTCGAAAAAAGAACTTGTATAATTATCTTGTATAAGTACTTCCATAAAAGATTCAAAAGGCAGATTAGCATTTAATAGGATTTCGCTGTCTTGCTTCGATACATCCATCTTTTTAAGCACGTCAAGAACGAAATCGTTTGCTAAAGGTAACCCTGAATGCATCGAAATACCAGCGCCACAAAATATGACCATTTTTTTCGAGGCTATTCCTTCAATGCAGTTGTAGATGAGTTCCTCACATGGGTTAGTAGAATTGCTTAGATAAATCTTTTCCATTTAGCCACTCTCTTCTTGCCGCATATCGTAGTGTTCACTTAAGCGACCGTCCTTGAGGTTTTTCCACTTCCAATTCGCCCCTTTCGCCCACCCAACTTCCAACTCAGTAGGAATGCGGGAACAAGCAAGAAATTCTCCACCTCCCAGGCCATGTATACCTCTTTTGTTAATCCCCCTCCATTGGGATTTCCTTAATCAAAATCATACTGCATCGAATTTTTATACATTGAAGGGATTTTCTTTAACGCACTTAACCATTTCTATTAAAACTCTGTCGTTGAAAATATTGTCAATATACTTTCCAAATGCTTCTTTATATTTCAGATAAAAGTAGTTTGTCATAATGAAGAAAAAGAATCTGACAGAGTTGAACATAATTTCTATATCAGGTGTCACGTCATCAATGAATTCATCAGGTGTATCGTAGATTTTTTCAACAATTTTTGTTTTATCTTTGTTGGACATCCGAATGACTACGAATGAACCTGGGATAATTATGATATTACCGTGCGATATTGCATGACGAATTGAAGCATTGTAATGCTTTAAAATATTTGCTCTTTTGGAATTACCCTGGAGGCTTTTGGCGGGATCTTTCGTTTTAAATAAATAATTGTTGATGTTGACTGGATATCCTGTGGATATGCCCTGACAGTAGCAGTTGAATATTAACATTTTCCGGTAGAGTTCGTATGTACTTGCATACCATCTAAAAAAAGTATTTACAATCAAAGATTGCGTTTTTCTATCTCCAGTTCTCATATCTTCAGATGACTTTACCCATAACTGTCGGGTTAATATTGAGTCGAAATAGGGAGCAAATAAATCTGTGTGTGGTATGTTGGGATAGCCAGAAATGATTATTTTATATGCATCCATTCCTGATTTTATATTGGTGTTGAATAAATCCTTAATATAACCAAACATGGATATCCCGACTTCTACTATGTCATTTCCATAGGTTCCTTGAACCATATCTTGAAATTCTTGGCCAATATCTGAGGATAGCTTGAGGAAGTCCTTTTTCGACTTAAGATTTCGTATTTCTTCTAAAAATTTATGTTCTAAATCTTCCATTACACGCAGGTATTACTTCTAATATGCTTCCGCCCTTCGGGGATGAGTACTTTCTTTCACCCCTCTTCGCGCTCCCAACTCAGGTGTTCTCAATTCAAGCATCTCTAGTTCTAACTCTTCATGAACTTCCACCCTTAAGGGTCGGGCACTTCTTTCTTACCCCTTTTCGCCAAGCCAACCCTGATTTTCTCCATTTAGTCATCGCCAGTTCTACCGGAATAATATTTTTACCACACCTTGAGAAAGAAAGTCAACCCCCTTTGGAAAAAATGAGTATTTCTACCTATCCTCCTGCTTTTGCGTTTCTGAATTCACTGAATTTTTCTATTGAGGCTCCCCAATCATCAATCCTCTGTTTATAGCTGTGTATCACTAACTCAAGCTCCTTTTTGCATCTTTCCGACACTTTCAGCCAGTCTTTTTCAGAAACGCTTAATTCTTGCTGTGTGGAAACCGTATAAGCCAAAGCAGTCGGTATCCATCCCTGGGCGATTATGTAAGCCAGTGCAATGTCCTGCGATAAATCCATCCCACCGCCTGTCAATAATGCCAGGAAGTATTCTTGATGGTTTTGGTGCCAGGTAAATAAACCAGGAGAGAAACGAAGAGAGAAAGGAGTCAGGAAAATAAACATCCTAGAAAATTTCTTGATGAATATAAAAACGTTTTAAATGGATAAAGAAAATTTCGTGATGAATCCAAAATCGTTTTGGATGATTCTAAAAAATTTCTTGGTGAATCCAAAAGCATTTTGAATGATTCTAAAAAAGTTTTGGATAAATCCAAAATCGTTTTGAATGATTCCAATAAATTTCTTGAAGGAGAAAGTGGTCAGGCAAGTCAAATTTCAGTTTTTGTCACACTCACACCCTTCCCCTTTGGACCGGTAGTCAATCACGTTTCCTTGCTGATCAAACTCGAAATGGCAGACGTCCATCAGCATATCTTTTATCATCGATCGGCCTCTCTGGATTCGTGATTTGGCACCGGATGTAGAGACACCTTGCTTCCTGGCCACCTCTTTTTGTGTCAAGCCCTTTATTTCGGACAACATGAGTGCCTGTCGGTAATGATCGGGTAAATGCCTGATCATGGGTAAAACACAACCAGTGATCGCCTCTACTGCTTTAACGCTTGCATCCGTTTCCGGGACCGCAAGCGATTCGGGCAGTTCTTCCATTGGTTTGCGCGCGCGGTAATGATCGATGATAGCGTTTCGGGTTATGCGATAGATCCAGCTTTTAATCTTGCTGCTCTCTTTGAGAGTATCGATCCGGGAATGTATGCGAAGAAATACCTCCTGTAGTATGTCATCTGCTGTGGATGTGTCACCCACACGGCTGCGGATGAAACCGTGCAGCCTGTCATGATATTCTTTCCAGATAGGCTCGATATCGGTCATCATTTTTAATACCTTAAGCTCTAATACTACAATACTATATAAGCGGAAACCAATCAAGTTTCAACAGGGCCGCCGCTTATCCTTACGAACAGTGTAAAGAAAAGCGGCGGCTCTAATTGAATCAGTTGGATAGGGGTTTTACTGCTTCGATAGCTGCCGAAACCACAAAATCCTCAATTTTGCTGCCCTGGGCCCAATCACGGATAAGCTCTTTACTTTTATCCTTCGATTCTATACGGATGTCGGTGAACCCGGCTTCATCCAGCATAGACTTCAATTCATCCAGCGATGACGCACCGGATATGCATCCTGTATAAAGGGCAAGGTTCTTCTTTACCTCATCAGGTAAAGGAGTTACAGCAACAACATCCGATATGGCCAGGCGGCCGCCCGGTTTCAAAATTCGAAACGCTTCCTTATATACCTTTGGTTTCTGGGGCGAAAGGTTAATGACACAATTGGAGATGATCACATCTACCGAATGATCTGCCACCGGCAAATTCTCGATCTCTCCCAAACGGAATTCCACGTTGTCAATCCCTGCTTTTGCGCCATTTTCCCGGGCTTTGCTTATCATTTCAGGCGTCATATCTACCCCGATAACATAACCGTCTTTTCCTACTGCCCTGGCAGCAAGAAAGCAGTCGAATCCACCGCCGCTGCCCAGATCGAGAACTGTTTCTCCAGGTTTTAATGAGGCGATTGCCTGTGGATTTCCGCAGCCCAGCCCCATATTGGCACCTTCCGGCACTGCGGTCACTTCATCGTTGGAATAGCCGAGACGAATCGCAATATCTTCCGCTGTGGGATTATCTTCCAGGCCGCAGCCGCAGTCACACCCACAACCCACGGCACCGGTTTTTGCGATTTCTCCATAACTTTCACGCACCGCCTGACGAATCTCATCGTTTCTTAAATCTTGCATTTTTTACCTCCTCTATTCGGTTTCTAAGACGTATTATCTCGTCTCACTTCTAACGTCTTATCCCTATAGACGGAGATAAGTGAAAAAGGACGCAGATTTTTTTCCAAATGTTTCATCATTTTTTTTCTCAACCCTGAAATGATGATATAACTTTATCGGCCGCAATAGAAAAATTTTGGGTTAATGTTGATTCTTTCATGATAACCTCCTTATTTCTTTGAGTTCCCTTTCTTCCCGGATAGGCCGTCTGCCTTTTCCCACATTTTACTCATAGGCTTCTTTTAAGTCGCACGACAGGACATTTTCCTCGTTGTGATAAAATGTGCAGCCCTGCTCTAATTTCTTTTTTAACTTTTCCCTGGCACGGTGCAGCCGGATTTTAACGGTATCGAGACTGATGCCGAGAATCTCGGCAATTTCTTTGTTTTTCAAATCTTCCAACTCGCTTAGAACCACCACAGACTTGCTCTATATCCCGTCGCCGTTTTCGAAGGACCGTTTTATGATTCCACTGCTCAAGATGAGGGAATGGGGCGGAACATCTTGAGTTAACCAAACATTTCCGCCGATGACCGAATTTTTCCCGATGGTTATTCTCCCCAGGATAGTGGCACCGGCATAGATCGTAACATTGTCTTCGATGATGGGATGCCTGGGAATACCTTTGATGGGGTTACCGCTTTCGTCCAGGGAAAAACTTTTGGCACCTAAGGTAACACCCTGGTATAATTTCAATCCTTTCCCGATAATGCAGGTTTCACCGATAACGACCCCGGTACCGTGATCGAGAAAACAACTCTCAGCAATTTTGGCACCGGGGTGAATATCGATCCCGGTTTCGGAATGAGCCAATTCCGAGATGATACGGGCGATAAGCGCAGCCCCTAAATTGTAGAGTTCATGAGCGATCCGGTAATTTGTCAGTGCTTTGATGCTGGGATAACAGAATATAGTTTCCCCAAGACTTTTAGCGGCAGGGTCGCCATTATACGCCGCCCTGGCATCTGTCGAAAGCATATGGCGAATATGAGGCAATTTGGAAATGAAAACCGCTGCCAGATTTTTCGCCTTCTGGTTACACTGCAATATCGTAATGTTTTCGTCTTCTCCACACTCAAAGCAAAAACCTCTCTTTATTTGTTCGGTAAGCAACCGGTGAATTTTATCGATATTGGCTCCCATATAGTATCGCATATGCTTCGGGCGGACATCGGAATGAGCATAATAGCCAGGGAATAAAATTTTTCTCAAGGATTCTACGATTTCCACCAGCACGTCGATAGAAGGCATGGGCATTTCATGCTTCGTATCGTGAAAAACCGTACTATAAGACTCAGGACTGCAAAGAGAATCTATTACATCTTCAACATTAACTTCTTTCATTTTTTATACTCCTCCTCCGCTATCAGCCGCAGATTTCAACACCCAAATCCACATTTTGTGTTACTATGTGGGAAAATCATTCCTGGAAAAGCCCGGAACTTAAATAGCGTTCACCGGTATCAGGAACAATGACTACAATTAATTTTCCTTTATTTTCCGGTCGTCGAGCGACTTGAATGGCAGCATACACGGCAGCACCAGAAGAGATACCAGCCACCAAGCCTTCTTTCCTGGCCAGTGCTCTTGCGGTTTCAGAAGCTTCTTCATTTCGGACTTTGATGATTTCATCGATTATATCCGTGTTCAATACCCTGGGAACAAACCCGGCACCGATTCCCTGGATTTTATGAGGACCGGGCTGACCCCCGGAAAGAACCGGTGAATCGAAGGGTTCTACAGCTATACTTTTAAGTTCCGGTTTTTTCTTTTTTAGGACTTCAGAGACTCCGGTTATCGTCCCTCCGGTTCCAACACCAGATACGAAAATATCGATTTTCCCGTCTGTGTCTTCCCATATTTCCCGGGCAGTTGTTCTGCGATGAATTTCAGGATTGGCGGGATTGTTAAACTGTTGAAGCAGCAGTGCATTTTTTGAAGACGCAACGATCTCTTCGGCTTTCTTGATCGCCCCGGGCATTCCTTTTGCTCCCTCTGTCAACACCAACTCTGCTCCAAGTGCTTTCAGCAGGTTACGTCTTTCGATGCTCATGGTATCCGGCATAGTCAAAATCAGACGGTATCCCTTTGCCGCAGCGACCCAGGCCAGGGCAATTCCCGTATTGCCGGAAGTTGGCTCTACCAAAACCGTCTCGCTGTTGATCTGCCCGTCACGCTCCGCCGCTTCAATCATAGAAACTCCAATCCGATCTTTTACGCTGCTGGCAGGATTATAAAACTCCAATTTGGCAACTACCTCGGCAGCGCCATCACCTACGATCCGATTAAGCCTGACAAGAGGTGTACGCCCAATCATCTGGGTTACATTGTTAAATATCTTACCCATATGAGCCCTCCTATTTTTAAATCCAGAACATATTGGCCTGGTTTAACTTTTTTCTTTTTCATTTTCCCATAACTATTCTATCAATATTTTTTTCTTGCATGTACTACAATGTAGTAGTTATTATTATAGCACAAAAGTTCATATTTTTCTACAATCAATCGAACTCGAGGTATTATGGACCGTTAACCGGGCCAACTACCTGCCTGTCCCCTTCTTTTATTCTTTTTATTATTCACCGCAGAGCACGCTGAGAACGTAGAGATGTTTTTTGTTTTTTATTATAAAATTTTTTCTCCGCGATCTCTGCGCTCTCTGCGGTGAAAAAAAATATTTTGCCAGAAAAGTGGCAAGATTTTAAGAGTAGGTAACCTTCTTTTTTTGGGGGCAGATTATAGTTTCAGCCCCCGCAAACGCAGGGCATTGGTAACGACACTGAGACTGGAGAAGGCCATGGCAGCGGCGGCTAAAATAGGGTGCAGTTGCTGCAAAAATCCGGGTGCCCAGGCAAATGGGGCCAGGATACCCGCGGCAATAGGAATAAGCAGGATGTTATAACCGAATGCCCAACCCAGGTTTTGTTTGATATTGCGCATCGTGGCTTTGGACAGCATAATGGCCTGGGGGACACTGCGTAAATCACCTCGCATCAAGGTGACCGCGGCCGTTTCCATGGCCACATCCGTACCGGTACCGATGGCGATCCCTATATCCGCCTGCGCCAGGGCAGGGGCGTCGTTAATGCCGTCGCCTACCATTGTCACCACATATCCTTCTGATTGTAATTGTTTCACCCGCGCGGCTTTATCTTCGGGCAGCACCCCGGCAAAAACGCGTTCAATACCCACTTCGGCGGCAATGCTTTTGGCTGTGGTTTCATTATCCCCGGTCATCATCACTACTGTCAGCCCCAGGGCTTTCAGCCTGGCAACTGCCTCTTTGGAACCTTCTTTGATAGTGTCTGCCACACCGATGACCGCGTTGGCCTGACCGTCTACTGCCAACCACATGACGGTCCGGCCTTGCTGCTCCAGGTGTCGGGCTTTGGCTTCAAGGTTGTTGAGAGGAATCGCTGCCTGCTGCATGAGGCGTAAATTGCCTACCAGTATGCTGCGGCCGTCTATTTCCGCCCGGATGCCATGCCCGGCAATTCCTTCAAAGGCGGCAGGTTCGCTCAGTTCCAGGCCCTTCTCCCTGGCTGAGCGTACAATTGCCTCTCCCAGCGGATGTTCTGATCCCCGTTCGGCAGAAGCCGCCAGGCGCAGCAATTGTTCATCCGTCAGTTGAGACCCTTCCCTTGAGAATATACCTGTCACTGCCGGTTCCCCCCTGGTTATCGTGCCGGTCTTGTCAAGTATGATGGCATTCAACCGGTGGGCTTGTTCCAATGCGGCACTGTCTTTAAAAAGAATGCCTTTCTCAGCTCCCTTGCCCACTCCCACCATGATGGAAGTGGGAGTGGCTAAACCCATGGCACAGGGGCAGGCAATGACAAGTACGGCGGTTAAGCGGATGAGCGCCGGTACAAAATCGGCCCCACTGAGCAGCCAGATGATCAGCACCAGGAAAGCCGCCCCGATAACAAACGGGACAAAGTAAGCAGAGACCCGGTCGACAACGCGTTGGATGGGGGCTTTACTGCCTTGTGCCCGCTCCACCAGCTTGATGATCTGGGCCAGGGCCGTTTCTTTGCCAACTTTGGTGGCCTTGATTTTTAGCAGGCCTTGCTTGTTGATGGTGGCACCGATGACAGTATCGCCCGTTTTCCTGTCTACGGGCAAGCTTTCGCCGGTAATCATACTCTCATCTACGGCCGAATACCCGTCCACCACCACGCCGTCTACCGGGATCTTTTCACCCGGCCGCACAATCACTACATCGCCGGTGATAACTTCAGTCACCGGCACGTCGATTTCCCTGTTTTCCCGTACGATCCGGGCTGTTTTGGGCTGCAGGCCGATAAGTTTCTTAATGGCTTCACTGGTATGTCCTTTGGCACGGGCTTCCAGGAGTTTGCCCAACACGATAAGGGTGATGATAACGGCAGAGGTTTCAAAATAAACATGTTCTCCCAATGCATTGGAACCCAGGGTCCCGGCTGCCAGCACAGAAACGCTGTAGAAGTAAGCCACCGACGATCCCATGGCTACCAGCACGTCCATATTGGCGCTGCCGCTGCGCAGACTTCGCCAGCCACCCACGTAATAATCCCGGCCCACATAAAATTGCACCGGTGTGGCCAACACCCAGAACAACCAATTAACCCAGGCAGCATGTGCCCAATTGCCCAGTAAGTGAAAGTCACGCGACATGCTCATTAAAAACAGGGGCAGCGAAAAACACAGGCCCACGATGAAACGTTTCCACTGGTGACGGACTTCGGCTTTACGGGCCGCTGCTTCGGCATCTTCCCTATCTATGGCCTCCGCTGTTTCTACCACATCGTAACCGGCTTTGCGTACAGCGGCTGCCAGGTGGGCCGGCGTCACTTTGCCCGGGGCATAAGTAATCCTGGCTTTCTCGTTGGCATAGTTCACCGAAGCATCGATGACCCCGTCCACTTTTTTCAAACTGCGCTCGATAGTGGCGGCACAATTGGCACAGGTCATACCTACAACGGGAAACGTTAATTGCTTTTCTTCAGACATTACATCTCCGCCGGATAGTTGATCTCTTCCAATAACGCCCGGATGTTGTCCCAGGTGGCGGGTTCTTCCCATTCCACGGTTACTTGTTTGGAAGCCGCGTCGGCTTTAACCCGGGTAACGCCGGTCAATTCGCCCAATTCTCTCTCGATGGTGCGGGTGCAGTGCCCACAGCTTATATTCGGTACAGTAAAGGTTTTGCTCGTCATTATCAATCTCCTTTTTATTAATACGTTGTAAAAACGCGTATTATCTTCTATTATCATTTTGACAAATGAAGATTTAATCCCTTGCTAAATTTTATTATTTTTTCTTTGGGTTGTTTCATTTCTGCCTGCCGGGGGATTATCAGGAAACTGGCTTACGACAAAAATAGGTCCTATTTGACCTATAGGACCTATATTGAAGAGTCCTCCGCCCAGGTAGCTGCTAACACGCTTATCTGCCTGATTCACCAGGCCAACTACCTGCTGGATCAACTGCTGCGGCAGTTGGAGAAACAATTCCTGCAAAAAAGCGTTTTCACCGAGAGGCTGTACCACGCCCGGCAAAATACCAGGAGAAACTCATAAACCCACCATCCTCCCAAAATAAAAAAAGTTCCAGGCAAAAAAAAGACTAACGGTTAAACGGTTAAAATAATTGTCATGGGCATGACAATACAGTAAAGACTCATATCAATAATATTTATAAAAAATTCGGGGTTAACAATAGAGCCCAGGCCATTCGCTTTGCTTTGGAAAAGAAAATCCTTTAACCTGTCCTTCTATTGATAGCCAAACAGGACGGAATAGATGATGAGCAATATTAAAATTATGCCAATAGATAAGAATGTGAAGCCTAAAATATACACGACTCTTTCCCACTTCTTAGGAATATAATCTTTTTGCACGACTTTCTTCAGATTACCGCTGGTTTTCAGGGCTTCATATTCGTGGGGCCGATCATGTTTGTACTCTTCAAGGGGGACCAGTCCCGTGAAAATGACTTTATCCATAGGAAATGCCTCCGGTCTCAGGTGAGTATTGAAAAAGTGTATGGTAAATATAAAACCAACAGCCAGCAGAGCTTCGTCACTGTGAATAATTGTAGCCACATTAATCAACCAGCCCGGCAGGAATTTGGTAAAGAACTCCGGGAACCAGAGCATTAAACCTGAAGTACCGATGATTGCCACCCCCCAAAACACGGCAAAATAATCAAACTTTTCCCAATATGTCCAGCGTCCGTAATCGGGGCGCGGCCCTTTGCCGAAAAACCATTTCAGGGTTGCCCAAAAATCACGCAGGTCCTTTTTATTAAACATCAGCGAATCGGGGCCGAATAAAAAACTTTTCCAACGGGTTTTGCTGGCTCGTTTCTTTTTTATCAAAAAGAATAAATGTGAAAGGAAATATCCAAAGGTAACAAGGGCAGCGAGGCGGTGAATGGTACCTGCGACTTCCACCCCACCTATCAGCCGGGCAATATATCCGGCCCAGGGCATACCGGAAAATTTTAACATCATCCCGGTTAATGCCAAAGACATAAAACTTACAATAACAAACAGGTGGGTGACTCGATGAGTGAGTTCAAAACGCCTGATGAAATATCTCGACTTATGGACCTTTTCAAGTTTTTTCCGCTGTTTCATTTGCTTAAAAGAACGGGGCAGCCACAGGAAAGTGTGAATGCCAAAAACAGCAAAGACAACCACCAGGAAACCGGTCATGGCCCAGTACGTATAAAATAGAATGGGGTATTTTACCGGGTCATGATGGGTGGCATGGGTCAAATACCCGGTAAAACGTTGATTGGCATCTTCGTGGCATTTTTTGCAAGTATTAACGATATGATTGAGTCCTAAACTGGAAGCCGGGTTGGAGACAGGTAAAATGAAGTGCGCAGTATGGCAATCCGAGCATTTGGCAGATTTGGCATAACCAAGTCTGTGAGCTTTTCCATGCATGGTGTCAAGATAGGTTTCAGCCAGCTTTTTATGACAGGACCCGCATTGATCGGTGACCTCGAACAAGAATTGGTCTCTGCCCACCTCAGCGATTTTATGAGATGAATGACAGTCGGTACATGTAGGTAATTTCTCCGCTTCTTTTTCATCCACAGAAAAGTGAACACTCCTGGTAAACTCCTTATAAATGCCGCGGTGACAGCTTGCACATGTTGCCGGTATATTTTTTGCATAGACCGAGGAGCGATTGTCTTTATGATTTAATTCCATATGGGTGGTATGACAATCGGTACACACCGCACTTGGCAGGAGACCTTTTTCTGTCAACTTCTTTCCGTGAACACTTTTGGAATAATCAAAAAGCGCATTGGTCTCGGCCAATGTTTTTGTCTCTTCCGCCATGGTGTCTTTTCGATGGCACTCACCACATAAGCTAGGGATAGACGCACGAAAGGTTTTGGCGGTCTCGTCGCTGTGTGATTTTGTGTCATGGTAATCATGACAGGTAATACATTGGGGGACTTGTGTATCCCCTTGTTTAAGCCCCTGCCCATGGCCGCTGATAAAATATTCTTCAGCGATTTTAATATGGCAGCCAGAGCAATCCACCTTTTTTGCGGTTTCGCAAGGACGCTCCAGCTTTGGTTTTACATCCGAATGGCATTTAACACAGGTCAATTCTTTATGGACCGATTGTGCCAGGTCTTCTTTTTTGATATGCAGCGATATTTGCTTACCCTCAACCACCTTATGAACACCGGTTTTTTCATGGCATTTCAAACAGGCCCGGTCAGATACATTCAGAACAATCGATGCCTTTCGTGCTTTATGAGGAACATGACAATCGGTGCAGGCCGGGGTGGTACCCGGGGCTTCCGTCCACTTCTTCCCTTCGATTACTTTGGTGTGAACATCTTCAATCCTACTGTGACATTTCTTACATGTTGCAGCGATATTCCGTGGGGATGTTGACGCTTTTGCACTGGTGTGAGGCAGGATCATATGACTGTTGTGGCAGTCGATGCAAGTAGCAGTAACGATCAAACCTTTCTTAAACAAACCTTCTCCATGAATACTCAAACTGTAATTCTCAATGATATTATGTTCGGTGATATTATAGACCCTGGCCACCGGTCCGCCTTCCTGGTGGCACTTTCCACAAAGGAAGGGAATCTTCATCCGGGTACTGGGCGAGTTTGGATTCTTCGGCGATAAAATATCGTGCTTGCCATGGCACTCACTGCACGTGGGGGCATAGATTTGCTTACGCTTTAACGCTTGTCCATGAATTCCCTGGTCAAACTCCAATTGCTCATCATCGTGGCAATTTCCACAATACACCGGCGCAAGCCTCTCCTTGTGCGGAAAATCCTCAACATCGGCATCCAGGTGGCAATCGACACACTGCTGCCCGGAATGAACAGAAGCGGCCAGGATCTTACTGTCTACATACAGTAAAATTTTTTTGTTCCCACGTACAGTGGTAAGCTCTTTATCCGAATGACAATCCAGGCAGGTCTCATTATCAACGGCGTAAATTGAATTGAAAGGCAAGAAAATTAAAATTAAAACACCAAAAGTCAAAATACGATAATTCACTGCTACCTCACAGGTTCTTTTTACTTTTGAACAATCTATGGTCTTACATTGTAAGAGTTTTGAGAATTGATGTCAATCCCCAAACGTTGAAATCCTGGTTTTTGGTAATTTTTCTCCATGTTCTGTGTCCTCTGTGGTAAAAAAATGATTGCTTTTTAAACAGATTTGGTTTTGGCTCACCGTGAATTGGAGAACCGGCATTTTTTCTAAGTGAGTAATAATGCCTCTGGCAATTACCCACCGTTTCAATAATACCTTCTATAATCATTTGAGTTAATCCCCTTTCCCTTAGTTTCATTCTCTTCTGCTTTCTTAGAAATCTTGCTTGTTCCAGTTTTCGGTCTCGTTGCTGATGAATGTCTTTCTGCCTTCCTTTCAGCATATCCATAGTTGCGATATAGCAAATAGAACTGTGAAATCTTTTGGTGTTGTCACTAATGTAGCGTTTTAAACAGGCCGAAGGCCAGAAACAAACTTAAATTGGTGAGTGATTTTCCCAATTCACGCTGAACCAAGACACAAATTTCTTCACTTTTTACTTGCAATCCATTTAAAGCTCGTATATAATTCTACTTTAATTTTAATCATAGGAGGCTAACGTGATGTTATGGGAGTTCTTGAAAGAAAAAAAGGACATTGTTTTAGGAATTGTTGCTTCCCTTTATCTAATTTTGCTCATGATGGATGTTATATCAGCTCCTAAAGAAATGGGGATCAATCATCCTATTTTTTTATTCCCAATTTCTCTATTTCTTATTTATCTTTTGGCGCTATTAATCGAAAGTGTCATTAGTCTCCCTGAGTATCGTTTGCAAAAAATGCTAAAGCATTTAGAAGAAGATATCATTTCAGTAAAATACCCAATGATTATACAAATTAGAAATTCACATATACCAGATATTGACACCCAAATTTCAGATGCAGTCTTAGCTAAAGAGATTTGGGATTGGACCTATTTGGGATCCCATCCAGACTGTGAAGGCTTATGTAATAAAGTTCATTCAGAGATTCGTTCCAATTATTTAGAAGAAACAAAATTCCAGAAAATAAAAACATCTAGTGTTACACTGCTTAAAGAATATCCTTTTGATACTGAAATTAAAATCTTTTTGGGAGAAATAATCTGTTCCCCTGATAGAAATATAAAAACTATGTTCCCTCTTCATCCCTGGATAGGCGAAAGAAAAAAAAATTACGAAATTAAGTTTAGGAATCTTTATCTTGTTACATCCAGCTATATCAATAAAATAGGCACTTGTAAAGTGATCAACGTAAAAAAAATATCTAACCCTCTAAGTATCGAAAGGTATTGGATAAAGACAAAAAGTAAATTACATGATCACATGAATGATTCGTTCTCATTAATGTGGCAAAATAAAAATGTTCGTCCTAAGATGGAAGATAGAGAAAAATTTTTAGAATTAATAGATGAGATTCTTATAAAAGATTGTAAAAAAAATAAAATAGTTTTAGTAGAAAGGGATTTGCATATAAGATCAATTTTAAAAGAATTACCCAATAGACAATTATGGAGATTGTTTCTTAAGGCATTAATTATTATTGGTTGGATTTTATCTCCATTTACTTTATGGAATGATATTTTCATCAACATTCCAATAAGTGTTTATTTGGCTTCACTTTTCAGTGGATATCTCATAACCGTATACACAACATTAGCAGGTTTTTTTTATATCCTAACGAATATTGTTGGCTTTGTGTTTATGTTTATTGGTATAAAAGGTCTAAAATACGAACTTAGGGCTCGTGTACCTAAAGTTAAATTAATACTTTACAGTTCAGCGTTTATTTTTCTGACTGTTCTTGCCACAATATATATATTAAATGGCGCGGGTAAAAATATATGAGTGTTTTGAGAGAAGATAAAATTTTAAACAAAAAGAAGGTGATGCGATGTTTAAACTTGTCAATATTGAGAAGGAAAGATACAAAGAGCTATCTTCAAATCAAGACTTTTTAGAAAGGATTGAAGTTGAAAAAAGACTCTGCCCTAAACTCATTGTACTTTCTATATTAACATTTTTCCTAGTAGTGCTGATACGTGCTTCAGTGCATCTAGCGGATCAATTATTTAGTATTGGAATAATAATTTCTATTATTCCATTAGCGAACGCACTGGGATTAAGGTCCTATATAATTGAATTTGACAATGCAAAAGAAAAATATGAAGATGAAGACTTTTTTAACGATATCAAAGATTAAATCTTATAAGAAATATGTTGAAAATTTTTTGTCGTATTTAAAAGATACATCTATAGGTAAAATCTATCAAGAGTATCGGATTTCTTCAACAAGTATTTATTTTTTGTTAGGTGCAGCATTACTTTCTATTCTAAATCTTACTCATTTCGCTCTCCTCTTAATAGGTTTTGTTTTATTAGTTACAAGTGCAAATTGGCTAGTAGATTCCGCAGGGAAATTAGGTAGATTATTAAACATTTCCCAATTGGCGATTGGCCTTACTATTGTTGCTTTTGGAACAAGCGCACCTGAATTTTTTGTTAATATTATTGCTGCTGTTAAGGGGTACGCAGGGATAACTGTAGGGGATATTTTTGGTAGTAATATAATTAATATTTGTGGAGGCATAGGGATTTCATCTATTATTTGTGTTTTAAGTATAAAACAATCGACAATTAAATTTGAATTACCTTTTTTAATATTCAGTGCCATAATCTTAATTTTTCTTATATATAATTTTAATCCAACCATTTCAATCTCAAGTGAGATGGTTTATATAAGCAAAGCAGATGGAATTTTATTGGTGTTATTATTTTTATTTTACATTGGTTATGTTTATGGCTATCTTATTAAAAAGAAATATAAACCGCTTCCAGAAAGAAAAGAAAAAAAAGAAAGAGAAAAAGAAAAAAGGTGGTTGGTACTTGCAAAAACATTAATAAAAATTTCTATTTCGATTTTGACGATGTATTTTAGTGGAAACATAATTGTTAATGAATCTGTTTCAATAGCAAGATTACTTAGTATAAAAGAAAGTATTATAGGTGCGACCGTTGTCGCATTTGGCACTTCGATTCCAGATATTTTTGCATCAATTATAGCTACCATAAAAGGAAATGATGAGATTGCTGTTGGAAATATTGTGGGAAGTAATATTTTTAATACTTTATGGGTTCTTGGAGTATCAGCTATTGTAGCAACGCAACCTCTAAGTTTATCAAACGGACTATTGATTGATTTCCTTATTATGATGATAATATCTTTTTTACTATTCTTCATTTCCATCATTAGAAAGCGAATTGTTAAATTGGATGGTTTTATTTTTGTTTTGGCTTATATATTGTACTTGCTTTCAATTTTGAACCGATTATCATAAGATATACTGTTTTAATACGAAAGGATCCACGGAAGCGAAAAAGATAAAAAGTTAATTTAGAAGAAAACAAGTTGTTGACTTTTGAACGGGTCTGACATAAACTTAATAGGTGACCAAATAAAACAAGAGGTAAAACGTATAACCATAATGACACAGAAAATATTAAAAAACAGGTTGGCTGATGAGTTGGTGAATCGGGGCTTGGCTAATTCCCCAAAAAAAGCCAACGCCCTGATCATGGCCGGAGAGGTCCTGGTGGACCAACAGGTGATCTACCAGTCCGATAAAATCGTAACCGAAGATAATCACATTGCGCTGAAAGAAAAGTTTCCCTATGCTTCCAGGGGTGCCCTTAAAATCGAAAAGGCCTTCAAAGATTTTTCCATTAACATCAAGGGATTAAATGCACTGGATATTGGCATTTCCACCGGTGGATTTGCCGATTACATGCTAAAAAACGGCGCAGAATCCGTAACCGGCGTGGATGTCAATATCCAACAGGTGGACTATCAATTAAGACAAAACCAACGATTGAAACTAATCAAAGCCAATGCCCGCTGTCCACAGAACTTAACCAGCGAAAAAATCGGCTTTGAACCGGATATCATTACCATCGATGTTTCGTTTATTTCAGTAACCAAAATCCTGCCTGCCCTATCCCAATTCAATCAAGCCAAAATTGTGGCACTGATTAAACCACAATTTGAAGCCAGAAGAGAAATGGTAAGCAAAGGCGGGATTATCCGGGAACCGGGAAAACACCTGGAAATCCTGCTGGACCTGAAACAGCGAATAATTGATTTAAATTATACGGTCACCGGGGTTACGCCTGCCGGTGTCAAAGGACGAAAAGGCAACCAGGAATATTTTTTTTTGCTGGAGTATGGTAAAAAGCCTGTCATTAATGATAAAATAATAGCTCATGCAATCGAATTATAAAAAAGCCGGAATCGTAGTGAAGCCTCATAAAGAGGTGATTGTTTACCTGGAAAGAGCTGTCAAAGCGCTGAAGAACTTCCGGGTGGAAGTGGTTCTTGAAAAAATCGCTGCCGATTTAATCGGAAGGAAAAGTAATATTTCAAGAGAGGATATTGGGCATCATGTGGATATCATCATCCTGATCGGAGGAGACGGTACGTTTCTGTCTGTATCCAAGCAGGCAGTGGAAAGCCAGATTCCTGTGGCAGGTTTTAACCTGGGAGCCCTGGGGTTCCTGACAGAACTGCACAAAGAAAGCATTGAAAGTAACCTGGAACAAATATTTTTCGGTCAACCCAAAATCTCGACGCGCAAACTGCTGGAGATCGATTATAAGGGAAACACCTATATGACCCTGAATGATGTGGTGGCAGGTAAAGGCAATATCGCCCGGATTATAAAAATGCGCCTTGATATCGATGATTCCCATGTAGCAGAAATCAAAGCGGATGGGTTGATTATTTCAACACCCACCGGTTCCACGGCCTATTCCCTGGCTTCTGGCGGCCCCATTGTCTCACCCAAAGTGAATGGCATGATCATTACACCCATTTGCCCCCATTCACTGACCTTTCGCTCACTGGTGATACCGGATAATTCTACTGTGAAAGTAACTTTGATCTCCGATCTCGAAAGTTATATTACCATGGACGGCCAAATGGTACTGCCGATGCTCAAAGGGGATTTCTTTGCAACCCGTATTTCCCCGAAAACCCTGCAAATGGTGGAATCCAGTGAAATGAATTACTATAAATTGCTTAATGAAAAACTGTACTGGGCGTTGTAGGATGAGTATATTACTGGCCTTGCTTCGCCATTCCAGGTACCGCTTGTTTAATTTTATCTCCATTAACGGCATCATACTGATTGTCCTGTACATTATTAATTTGCTTATTATATATTGACCCCACGGCACATCATTCACTTCATCATTCACAATTCAAAATAAAACTTTTTCCCTCTTGACATTTAATTTGTAATATGGTAATTTGTAATTTCGTAATTTAATTACATTATAAAGGAGGAAAAAACAATGAGCGATCAAGAACAAAAAAAACAAGAAGAGACCAAAGACACGAAAAAGGACAAAAAGACAGACAGCGACGGTTGCAGGGGTGCCTTTGAAGAATTAGGGGATAGTATTGGAAAATTTGCTGAAAGAACAGTAGAAACCATCAGGGAAGCGTTCGACAAGTCAGGTTTAAAAAATACGGTATTGACCGTTCGCATTACAGAAGAAGCCAATAGAAAATTGCGCATGTTGGTGGATGCAGGACTTTTCAAAAGCCGGTCGGAAAGCGCCGCGTTTCTAATCGAAGAAGGAATTAAACACCGGGAAGATCTGTTTAAGAAGATCGAAGACAAAATGGAAACCATTCAAAAGATTAAAGAGGAGCTCAAAGACATCATCACCGAGCAAATTTAAAACAGGAGCCAGCCCCTCACCATTTCCTTTTACGGATGGGTCTCTTTGTAAACGTTGTCGGAAGTTTGGTGCAGCAAAAATAAATCCGCTTGATTTCGGATTCATGAACGGAACCTGTTCTCCCAAACCGGAAGGTCAGGCTGCTTTTGTCGAAATCCATCACGTTGTCATATATAATTTTACCGTCATTCATAAAAACGGTATCCATTCGATTGCTCAACCGTTGTCTTTCCCCGGGGAAGTCCCAATTGTCATCAATGAAATTGATCATCCAGAGGTCTTTGGTATTAATTTGTAACCCGTCGGTAAAACCGGTTTTCTGGCTGTTGAGATAGGAAAGGGGATATTCCACGATTCTCCCATCCACTATAAAAGAAGTGGAATAACGTTTGCCTTCATCCGGGGATGGAGTGGGTTTCATTTTCTGGTATGCAGCCGGCAATTTGTCACAGCAAAAATAGATACGTGCCACTTTTGACTCGTGAACTGCCCCACCCTGGAAAAACTCGAACATCTGCCGCCTGCTGCTGAAATCAACAATCTTGACATTCAAAATATGTCCATTCCGTAAGAAAATAGTATCCGTATTACCGGATAATCGATCCCGTTCACCGGCAAAATCCCACTGCGAATTTTCAAAATTGATCATCCAGACCCGGCTGCGATGAACTTTCGGGTTATCCCGGAACTCCACATAACCGGTGCGGCTGCTCATATCAATAATCGTATCGGAAATACTGTTCCCGTCTTTCAAAAAAGTAACCGAGCGAATGGCCATTAAATTCAGGCCCAACATCACAATCATCAAAACCATCAATAAACGTTTTATCTTCATGTTTACCTCCTAATTATTCTTATTACTATTGTATAAAATTAGCCCCTATAATATCGCATTTAGGAGAAGATTTCAATTTTTTTTTGTTTTTTTTTTTGCCTCCGGCGGCCAAGGGGGCTCTTTTCGAGAAAACTGCCCCCCTGGACCCCCCGCAAAAGCTTTTCATATGCGGACAAGCATTGTACCCTGTTTTTATACGGAATTTCCAATCCAGGTTCAAATCATTTTACTTTGTTTGGAAGAAAAAAACTTGCATTATTTCATAAAATGTATTACTCTTTATCCTTTGGTTTAGGTGAGTAAGGTGAGTGTGGTGAGTGAGGTAAGTGCGGAGAAAAGAGAAGCTTTCTCCTACTCACCTTACTCAACCAAAACATATGGAGGTTGTAATGAAATATAGAAAACGTAATGTGATGTTGACGGCCTTGCTGGTTGTTCTTTTGACAGGTTTTTGCCATCATTTATTTCCGTTGGCTGAGGAATCTAAACCTGTCAGTCAAAAAATCCAGCGCTGGCTGCTGTTGGGCCCGGCAGAAATACCTGCCGTTGAAAAGGACCGTTTGAAGAGTGATTCAAGCATTTTAAAGTTTAATCACCTGGATGTATCGGAATTATTGCCTGTAGAAGGCGGTAAAGTGCCCTGGAGCAGCGGCCGGGTGTTAACCTGGAAACGCCTTAAAAACCCGAATTTTAATGGAAAAAAGACCAGCGTATTCTACCTGGCGACTTACCTGGAAACCTATCGCTGGCTGCAAACCAAACTGGTGCTGGACAATAAGGACCTGAAAGTCGCTGTCTACCTGGATGGTCATTCGCTGGGAACCCAACCGGGAAAAGATAAACTAACCGCAGACCTGGATTTGACCAATGAAAAACATGTGTTGATTATAAAGGGGCTTTTAAAAGATGGAGTGAATCTTATCGTAAATGCAGCTCTGGAAACCAGCGAACCCTTCCAAAAGGATAAAATCGCCCTTTCTTTAACTCCCCTTCGCCGGCTTCAGCCGGAGCATGTATTTAATATGATCGAAGTGAACGGTATTTCTATTTCTCCGGATGGGAAGCGGACAGCGGTTTTTTTAAAGAAAACCCACAAAGGAACCGGTAAAACAGACAGGTGGCTCGAAATATTAGACACCTTCAATGGCAGAACAGTGTTCTCATCCCAAAGTCTTGGAAGTATCAGCCGTTTCAGATGGGTGGCCAGTTCCAACAAATTTTCCTATGTGGTTAGAGATAAAGAAGACACCTCTCTCTATCAATATCACCTGGACTCGCATACATGCACTCCACTGCTCAAAAACATAAAAAAATTCTCATCCTATTGGTGGGCAGCCAATGCCTCGTACCTGGTCTATTCCACCTATGATGAGGAAAAGAGCAGCAGCATTTACAAGCATGTGAAAGAAATTCGGGACCGGTCACAATTTACCGGGTATCTAAGTTCCATGTATATTTATTTTCCTTCAGGCGGTGCTGCCCATCAAATCAGTGATAAAGAGGAGGATTTCGACTCTGCCAACATCAGCCCGAACGGGAAATATATATTATTTTCAAAAAGTGAAGTGGACAACAAAAACCGACCGTATCGAAAAACCTCTTACTATTTATTCGATGTAAGCAAGATGGCACTGGAGGAAAAACCATTACTGCAAAGCAACTGGATTGATGACGTCATCTGGTCGCCGGATTCGACGAAATTACTGGTCCTGGGTGGGCCGTCTGCCTTTAACGGATTGGGGAAAAATTTAAAAGAAGATCGAATACCCAACGATTACGATACCCAGGCTTATATTTATGATTTAAAAACCAAAAAAGCAGAAGCCATTTCAAAAGATTTTGCTCCTTCCATCGAGGATGCCTCCTGGAGTTCATCATTAAATAATATCTATTTTAGTGCTACCGATAAATCGGATAAAGGGCTTTTTAAATATTCTGTCAAGAAAAAAAGCTATACCCGGTTCAATACAAAGGTAGATGTAGTATCCGAAAGCGATTTTGCTGCAAAGCGGAATACAGCGGTATATTGGGGGTGCAGTGCCAATGTTCCTCATAAATTGTACCGGTTGAGCCTGTCAAACGGCAGTGCAGCCCTGTTGAAGGATTACAACAAAAACGACTTCAAATACGTGAAGATTGGCGATGTAAAAGAATGGAATTTCAAAATGCCGGATGGCAAAGTTATCATCGGCCGCATTCATTACCCGGTGGATTTTGATGCCAACAAAAAATATCCCTGTATTACCTATTTTTATGGAGGGACCTCCCCGGTAACCCGTGATTTTGGTGGTAGGTATCCCAAGAACTGGTACACAGCTAACGGTTATATTGTTTATGTGCTTCAGCCCAGTGGTACGGTAGGATTCGGGCAGGATTTTTCAGCCGTTCATGTGAATGACTGGGGCAAGGTAACCTCAGAGGAGGTGATTTACGGGGTGAAGCAGTTGATAAAAGAACATTCATATATCGATCCCAAACGCATCGGTGCCATGGGGGCGTCGTATGGTGGGTTCCTGACCCTGTATCTTGCCACCCAAACAGATATCTTTGCCGCTTATATCTCCCATGCCGGCATCAGTGCCTTATCCAGCTACTGGGGCATCGGGGATTGGGGTTATTCCTACGGCGGTGTTGCCACTGCCGGTAGTTTTCCCTGGAACCGGAAAGACATTTATGTAGGTCACAGCCCCCTGTACATGGCGGACCGGATCACCAGCCCCCTGTTATTATTGCACGGCGAACTGGACAACAATGTACCTCCGGGAGAGAGTTATCAAATGTTTGCGGCGTTGAAGCTATTGGGAAAAGAAGTGGAATTGATTACCATCAAGGGCCAGCGGCACTGGATAATGGAATATAAAAAACGAATACATTGGTGGCGCACCATTATTGCCTGGTGGGACAAGCACTTGAAAAACCAGCCCCAACACTGGAAACATATGTATAAGAAATAATTCGTTATTTGGGTTTATAATAATCCAGGGCTTCTTTGGCTAACAGCGTGGAGGTCTCCTTATCCAACGGGATCATGGCTTCCAGGATCTTTCCCGCTTTCCTGCCGGATATTTTCCGCAAAATTAACGCGGCTAACCACCTGTCTTTGCTGTAAAGATTCCTGATCAGAACAGCCGCCTGCTCCGGGTCAATATTTTCATACGTTTCAATGACCTGGCGATTCACCACCCGGTCTTCCACCCTCTTATTGAATGCCCCTTCTCTCTCCTCCAATATTTTTAATCGCTGCAAATAATCACTGTACTTTCGGTCGAGCTCCGCTTCCCACTTTTTCAGGTTGAGTTCATACTCTTCCAACCGTTTTTTCTCCTGTTCCAACAACTGCTGCTCCCGGCGGAGCTCCGTTAATATCTTTTGAGATATATCCTGCCCTGCCTGGGCGTTGACACTGCTCTCACTAAACATAAACCAGTAAACACAAACAGCAACAGCCGTTACCATAACCGGAAGCAGCAAAAATAAACCAATATTTATCCTTTTCTTTTCCTTTTTCTTTATTAAATCCTTTATTTCTTCGCTGTCTTTTATATCTCTCATGATGTTACTCCTTTAACGTATCTCCTCCTGCTTCTCATTTTAAGGTTAAGCTTTATTGGCCAACTCTCTCATGATGATGTCCAGGTGCTTACCAGGTTCGGATGATATCTCTCCTTGTTCGCTGACGATTTGACACCCCCCACGCTCGATATGCTCATCTTTGGTAAATTTAACGGTCCCGGTGGTTTTTAACATCTTTTTCACTTCATCTTTCTTTTTTAAAATGATCTCATAATCGATGGGATTAACTTTTATTTCGTACTCTTTTGCATCCCTGATTTTATCAAAGCCCCTTTTCAGCATCCCCAATACCACTTCAGGAGTGGTCTTGATTTCGCTGGCAATGACTTTACGGACAATGGAAAACACCAGGTCCACCAACTGGTTCTCTGATTTGTTGTAAAGGATTTGTTTTAATTTGGCCAGTTCCTCCAGGGAATTGTAATAATTTTGCTGCACTTGCTTAACCCGTTGTTCAAGTTTTGCCTGGTACTCTTTTTCCAGTTGTCTTCGCATTTCTTGTTCTTTTTGTTTTATTAACAGGCTGGCTTCTGCGTCTGCTTCTTTTCCCGCTGCGTTTACCGTATCGTCTTTATGTGCATCGATAATTTTTTTTCTCCGGGCTTCCCGTTTTTTTTTCGCAATAATTAATCCGATCTCTTTCCGGGTGGGTGAAACAAAGGGCTTTAATTCCAGTTCTTCGGCTTTATCGTTGCGCACAATCTTAGATAACATATTCTTCGTCTCCGGCTTCACCGATCACAATTACGCCTTCTTCTTCCAGGTTCCTGACCACTTCAACGATTTCGCGCTGAGCTCTTTCCACTTCTCTCACGCGAGTGGGTCCCAGGTATTCCATTTCTTCTTTCAGCATATTAGCGGCCCGCCTGGACATATTCCTGAAGAACTTTGTTTTTAATTGATCATCGGCACCTTTTAACGCCAGTGCCAGGGATTTTTTATCCACCCGCTTCAGTATTTCCATGATTCCCTGGTCATCAACCAGGAGAATATCTTCAAAAACAAACATTAAATCCCTGATGGATGCGGCCAATTCCGGGTCCCTGGATTCAATCTGCTCCAGGACGTTTCGCGATGCCCGCCGATCCATCCGGTTAAACAACTCCGACACCGCTTTAGCACCTCCATACTCCTCAAGACTATATGACCGCAGGGCTGCCACTCTCTGCTCCATTACTCCAGCGATCTTCTTGATAATTTCCGGTGAAATTTTTTCGAGATTGGCCATGCGCATGACAATTTCAGCTCGCATGTCCTCAGGAAGCGCAGCGATTAATTGCGCTGCCTGGGAAGCACTAAGATGAGCTAAAATCAACGCTATAGTCTGAGGATGCTCGTTCTGGATAAACTTTGACAACTGCTGGGGATTAATGTTCTCAAGGAATGTGAAACCTGCGGACTCTTCCTGTAATTTAATCAACCGGTCGATGATCTGTCGTGCCTCTTCCGGTCCCAATGATTTGATCAGGATCTTTTTGGCGTATTCAATACCACCAATGGTCATGTATTCTTTGGCTAAAGTAAGATGGTAAAACTCTTCTACAACACTATCCGTAATCTCTGCAGGAACAGCCCCCATCAGGGAAATTTCCCGCGAAAGCTCCTGTACTTCATTTTCATCCAGCCGTTTAAATATCTCAGCGCTGAGGTCCTCTCCCAACACCATAAGCAGTACGGCAGCTTTTTGCCTGCCGGTTAGATTTTCCCTATCAATTACTAAGGCCATGATATTTTAGTCCTCTATTAAAAAACTTTTAACAAGGGCGGCAGTTTCATCTACATTCTTTTCAGCGAATCGTTTAACTTTTTCTCGTATAACACTCATTTTCCTGGTAGACCTGGGTATTTTGTATTTTTCCAGCAATTCCCTTTCAATTTCCGCTTTGTCCCTGGCTTCCTGCAGGGCAGCCATCTTTTCACTGTCCACTTGTGGTATTTCGATTTCTGCCGCTTTGGGCATCCGGGTTTGCTTCATGATTTCTTTGAACCTCCGGTACACGGGTCGAATGATTAAAAGGTATAATAAAAATAAGCCCACTCCAATTGCGGCATATTTAATAATCATATTTGTAAGATCTTGGGATTTTTGTTTTTGCAGGTAATATTCACTGATTGTTTCCGAGGAGGTATCAAAGGGGAGGTTGGCGACTTCGATGACATCTCCCCGCTGACTGTTGAATCCCACGGCCGCCTGGACGATTTTTTTGATGGCTTCAAGCTCTTCGGGGGTTCGACTCCTGGGTTCCCTGATCAATTGACCTTCGCGCACCCGGACATTTTCTGCATCGTCCACCAGTACAGCTACAGAGAGCCTCAGGATATCTCCCACCGGTCTGGTTAAACGGGTGACTTTTTTGGAAACTTCATAATTCACCGATGTTTTTTCAGACTTGGATTTCGCAGCAGCAGCTTCACCCCCCGCGGCCCCCGGAGCACCTGTGGAAGAGGTGGTTTCGCTTTTTTCAGAAACCTTGGTAACGGTGTTGGGATCAACGGTCTCTTCCGTGCTTTCCTCTTTATCAAAATTCAGTTTCAACTTCACACTGGCCCTGACTTTTCCACTGCCCACGTGGGGTTCCAGCACAGAGATAATTTCCCGGGAAAGGCTGCTTTCCAATTTTTCCCGGTAAGCCAATTGGCTCGCGGACATCCCGGTGAAGATGCCTTCCCTGCCGGCTTTGGGTGCTGAAAGGAGTTTGCCATGGCTATCGACAATGACAATGTTTTCGGGTCTTAACCCATCCACTGACTGGGCGATTAAATGAAGGATGGCCGGGATAAGGGCCCCGGTTACGCGGGCCCCAGGTCGTAAATTCAATACCACAGACGCTTTGGCATCTTCCTTCTCATCGCCAGATGTAGAACCTATGGGCATGGTAATATGGACTTTTGCCCAATTGACTCCCCTGAGCTGCGACAGGGTCCTGCCCAGCTCTCTTTCAACAGCACGAATATAATTGATGTTGTGAACCAAATCAGTGGTGGAAAGGGAACCCCCACCTTCGGGCAATCCCACGGCTGCCAACTGGATTCGTAATTCCGCGATCCGGCTCTCCGGAACCCGGACCACACTGCCGCCTGCCGAAAGTTCGTACGGTATCTTCTTCGCCTTTAATTGTTCGATAATAAGCCCAGCATCTTTAACAGATAGATTTGAAAACAAAACACCGTAATTTAACGCAGTGGCAATGCTGATGATCAATATTATACCCACTATAGCCAGTAAAATCACTGCTCCCATAAAGATTTTCTGGGATAATGAAAACCGGCTTAAATAGTTTTTTACCCGGGTTAATACATCACCTTTTGCACTGGTTTCTCCTGCCATTCTTACCTGCTTCTCACTATGTTTTTTTAAATCCTACTGCTTTCTAATTTTAAATTCCTAACATTGACCATTGACCATTGACCATTGACCATTAAAAACGTGTCCGCATTATCTTACGTATCGACTCAAGGCTCATGAGTATCTCCATTTATGCTAAGCAATTTCAGTGCCAAACACGTTAAGAGATAAGGCACTGAAAAAGGTTGACGGTTATCCATCCTGTATTTCTACAATTTTTGCCATGGGAAAATCTCCGCCGGGACAGAAAAAATGTCAGTTTTTTGACCCCATTTCAGCCCTTGACTGACAAAATTTCGAATCTGGTTTTTAGCCGCGAAGGCATTTACAATGCGGTAATAGGCGCGAAGAGATGCGAAGAGAAGAAAGAAAATGAAGTAATTGCATTTATTTATAGAAAAAGGGGGAAATAATTTAAAAAATAGCTTGAATTTGGATATAAATGTGATAAAATAATATGGACATGATATATATTGAAAAAATTCATTTTTTCATTGTTCCGGGTGATTTGAAGAGTGGACGATGGCTGCTTAAAAAAGGAGATATGAATGATTAAAGAGGCTGTGAACGATTACTTAACCGCTATTTATGAAATTTTCTCCAGCGGGGAAGCCAGGGAGGAAAGTTATTACACTGCATTGGAAGCATTTATCAAGAGAACCTGGAAAATTCTTAAAAACAAAGACCCCAAAATTATTATAATGCCCAAAAAGACCGACAAGGGAAATCCCGACCTGGTTATTCGCACCCCCGATTCCCGGTTAATCGGCTACATTGAAGCCAAAGACCCGCAAAAAGACCTGGATAGGGTAGAAAAAAGTGAACAAATCAAACGATTCATTGAAGTGTTTCCCAATTTTATTTTAACCAATTTCCTGGAATTCCGCTTTTACCGCTTTGGCAAACGGGTGAATTCGGTAGTCATCGGCTGGGAGATCTCCCTGGTTAAACTGGGAACAAAGCCGAAGCCGGTACGGGAAAACCAGGAAAAATGCCTGGAATTATTCAGCGTGTTTTTTTCGTTTGCTCTTCCCCGCAATTGGAGTGCAAAAGACCTGGCAGAGGCCCTTGCCATACGGACCCGTTTTTTCCGCGACCAGGTAGTGATGGAAGAGCTCAATCAAGCGCTGGATCACGACGAAACCGGCAGCCATATATTGGGATTCTACAATGCCTTTAAAACCTATTTAATCCACGGGCTTAGTAAAGAAGAGTTTGCCGACCTGTATTCCCAGACCCTGACCTTTGGGTTATTTACTGCCGCCACCCGGAGAAAAAAAAGGCTTAAAAGGGAAAATGCCATTCGCTATATTCCTTTAACCAGCGGTATCCTACATGATATATTTGAATTTATCTCCACGGGAAATATCCCCGGACAATTGGAGTGCAGTTTGAATGACATTGTAGAGGTTCTCAATTCCGTGGATGCCAGTAAATTGCTGAATGAATATTATTTTGACGATAAAGGAGATGATCCCATTCTTCATTTTTACGAGACCTTTTTAAGCCAATACGACCCGAAAGTGAGGGAAAAACGGGGCGTCTATTACACGCCAGAACCCGTGGTCTGGTTTATTGTGCGTTCAATCCATATTATTTTAAAGGAAAAATTAAACCGGCCGGATGGTCTGGCAGATACCGATATTAAAATCCTGGACCCGGCTGCAGGGACCTCTACGTTCCTGGCGGCAGCAGCCCAACTGGCTGTCGAGGAATACGCAGAGCACTATGGAGAAGGGGCGAAGTTGGATTTTGCGCATCACTATTTACTGAATAGCCTGTACGGTTTTGAGGAGTTAATGTCACCTTATGCAGTGGGGCATTTAAAGATGAGTTTTATCCTGGAAAAAATAGGAGTGAAATTAAAAGAGGGTGAACGGTTTAATTTCTATTTGACCAACACCCTGGAGATGGAAGATATTGAGCAGTCGAATTTGCCGGGCATGTCCACGTTATCCAGGGAATCCCGGTTGGCAGGGGCAATTAAGAAAAAAACGCCTATCATGGTGGTCCTGGGCAATCCACCTTATGCCGGTCATTCCCTGAACAGCAGTGAAACCTTTGTTACCAGAACCACCGGTACCTGGAAATCAAAACGGACAAAAGTAAAAACCTGGATTGGCGAGCAGATTGAGAATTATAAAATGGTGAACGGTAAACCGTTGGATGAGAAAAATATCAAATGGCTGCAGGATGATTATGTGAAATTTATCCGCTTTGCCCAGACTAAAATCGATGAGAATGGTGAAGGTGTGATCGGGTTTATTACCAATCATGCTTACCTGGACAACCCCACGTTTCGGGGGATGCGGCAGTCGCTGTTGAACAGCTTTGATGAAATTTATATCCTGGACCTTCACGGCAATGCCTTGAAAAAGGAAAAATGCCCGGATGGGTCAACAGATGAAAATGTGTTCGATATCCGCCAGGGGGTGGCTATTGCCCTATTTATAAAGAAAAAGGATGGTGGAAAGGAATGTCAGGTGTATCATGCCGATGCCTGGGGACTGCGGCAGGAGAAGTATGACTTGCTCTGGGATAATGATATCTCTACCTTGCAATGGAACCCAATCTCTCCCTGGTGGGAATTTTACCTGTTTACGCCGACACGTATTGGAAAAGCGGACGAGTCTCTTTATCAAAGCTTTTATAAAGTAACGGATATTTTCCCGGTGCACAGTGTGGGTATTGTAACCGCCAGGGACAGGTTAACCATACAAGAAGATGCCGACACCGTTCATAGGACTATTTCCCAGTTTTCCCATTGGGATGAAAAAAATGCACGGCTCTTTTTTACTCTGGGTGAAGACACGCGGGATTGGCGAGTAAAGCTGGCACAGAAAGATATCATCGCCAGTGGGAAGGATCGACAAAAGGTGGTTCCTATTCTTTACCGGCCGTTTGATATCCGTTACACTTATTATACCGGCAAATCCCGCGGATTTCACTGCATGCCCCGGCCGGAAGTCATGAAACACATGCTGCGAGACAATATCGCCTTGATTACGGTGCGGCAGGTGGCAGAAGGGGATTTCAATCATTGTTTTGCGGCGGACACCATCGTGGAAAGCCGTATTACTACCAGCAATAAAGGTATTGCTTATATCTTCCCGCTTTTTCTTTATCCTGAAAAAAACCAGAAGGACCTGTTTCGCCGGCCGGGTGAGCCCTCTGAAAAACTACCCAACCTCCAGCCCGGGCTCATTGAATTGTTAACCGGGAAAGCCGGGTTCTCCCCTACCCCAACGCCGGAACAGGTGTTTTATTACATTTACGCCGTGCTTTTTTCCAACCGTTACCGGGAAAAATATAAAGAAAATCTTAAAATCGATTTCCCACGTATTCCTTTTACGTCGGATTACGGGGTGTTTATAGTAATGGGCAAATTGGGAGAGCGATTGGCAGCTCTCCACCTGATGAAATCCGTGGAAATAAACGAAACCGTTTCCAGGTTTGAGAAGGCGGGCAAGAACCAGGTAAAAAAGGTCAGGTTTGCGGAACAGGAAAACAGACTATATATCAATGAAAACCAGTATTTTTCCCATATTCCCCGGGAGGTCTGGGAGTACAACATAGCCGGTTACCAGGTAATGGCTAAATGGTTAAAAATGCGCAAGGGTCAAGGACTCAGACATAATGACGTCCGTCACTTCATCAAGATTGCCCGCAGTATACAACTAACCATCCAGTACCAGGAGCAGGTTGATAAATTATACCCCCGGATCGAGGAAAATTTATTGATTTAATAAACCACAGAGAGCACAGAGGAAAAGGAGAGAAGAGAAGAACTTAAGAAAGAAGCAAAATGAAACCAATAGGGCAAAATGTAGGAAAGCGGGGTACAGTGACTGTCCGCATATGAAAAGTTTTTGCGGGGTCCAGGGGCGGTTTTTACAAAAAGAGCCCCTGGTGTCCTACTCAGTCCATAACTTCATCAGGTTGACGATCACTTCTGAGGCTTTTTGCATATCTTCAAATGCGATCCATTCTTGCCGGGAATGGAAATTGGAACCCCCGGTAAAAATGTTGGGAGTAGGCAGACCCATATACCCCAGCCGTGCACCGTCCGTGCCGCCCCTGATGATATTCTTCGCCGGTTTGAGACCGGACATTTCAACTGCTTTTACTGCTTTTTCAAGCACTTCAGTATGTTTATCCAGGACCAGTTTCATATTCCGGTAGGATTCGATCACTTTGAACTCGATTTTGGCTTTAGGGTATCTATCAGCCACTAAACCCACAATATTTTTGATAAACCCCTCTTTTTCTTTCAGGCCTTGTTCTTCAAAATCCCTGATCAGGATTTTGATAACCGCTTTTTCACTGCCGCCGGAAAAATGGTGGGGATGGATATAGCCTTCTCGTTTTTCTGTAGTCTCCGGGGACATGCGGTCTTTTGGAAACTGGTCGATAATCTCTGTCCCAATTTTGACGGCATTCACCAGTTTGTTTTTGGCATATCCGGGGTGAACATTCACACCCGTGATATGGATTTCCACGGTATCGGCGCAAAAGGTTTCATCCTCGATTTCTCCCAACTTTTCACCGTCTACTGTGTAGCCGTAATCTGCTTTAATATCTTCCACGGTGATATGCTCGGTCCCCCGCCCCACCTCTTCGTCCGGGGTAAAGAGGATACGGATATTGGGCCTGGGAGCATCAGGATGGTCGATAAGATATTTCAGGGCGCACATGATTTCGGTTATTCCTGCCTTATCATCCGCTCCCAAAAGGGTTGACCCATCCGCAGTGATAATGGTTTTTCCTATCTTTTCTTTCAAATGAGGATTATCTTCAACCTTAATCACAACCCCATTATCTTTGGAAAGTACGATATCTTTCCCATCGTAATTCTCATGAACCCGGGGATTGACATTTTCTCCGGATACATCCGGGGATGTATCCACGTGACCGATCAGGGCAATGGTAGGTACTTCTTTTGCCTGGTTTGTTTTTAGGGTGGCAAGGACATACCCCCATTTGGTGACAGTCACTTCTTCCAGGCCCATGGCTTCCAATTCTTCCTTTAGTTTATTCAGCAGGTTTAGCTGTTTATCTGTGGAAGGGAAGCTGGTGGACTCTTCACTTGACTGGGTATCGATCTTCACATAACTAAAAAAACGCTCCAACATGCCGGGAAATTCCATTTGACTGTTACTCATCGTTTTAACCTCCAGGTACAAATTTCAAATGACAAATTTCAAATTTAAGAACCAATTATAAGATATTTAGCTGGAAAAGGCAAAAGAAAAAAAGGAAAAAGGTGCCCGGCAAGAACACCAATTAATCAATTCACGCAAAATTGCTTATTTTATCATGTCAGGAGTCAATTTACTGATACAAAATTGAATTTTGCATCTAGCAAAATTCCATTTGAATGAAGCAAAATTGTATTTTGCATCACTGCAATGCCAATGTAATGCTAGCAAACTTAATTTTGCACCTAGCAAACTTACATTTGAAAGAAGCAAAATTGTATTTTGTATCATTACACTGCCGTTTGCATGATGCAAACTTATATTTTGCATCATGTCATCAACCATTCTCCTCATGCAAAACCCTATTTTGCATCATTCCACCCCTTCTTTGCACCTTGCACCCTGCCCCCTGCTACCTGCCCGCCTGCTCAATGCTGTTGACTTAAGGAAACGGCTTAAATTCGAAGTAAAAAGTGGCCAGGCAAGGAGGCAAGTTACCAGGTAAATAATAAACGGCACCGACGCAGGATGAAATGTTACCGGTGCAGAAAAGTCGTGCCATGGAACATCATTAAATGTTCCCGGCGCACAAGGTTTTTTCCGGGGGACACGCGAGAGAATCGCGGGCGCACAGCGCATTGCCGCGGCCGCAAGGCGTAAAACGCTTCGCGGACTGCCTTTTGCGCCCGCGGCAATGCGCTGTGCGCCCGGAAAGTGGTAAAGAGGTAAAGTGGAAAGGGGTAAATTATAATAACCTCGCAAGACGAAAGCCCAGGCCGGCGTCGCGGGCGACCGGGATGGACCAGTAGCGGTAGGAGGCCCGGCAGTACTGCCGGCGGTAGCCCCAGCCGCCGCCCCGGATCACCCGGTTGGAGCCGTCTTTAGGTCCCTTTGGATTTCGGTCGGGACTTTCTTTATAGTAGTCTTCATCGAACCAATCGGCGCACCACTCCCAGACATTCCCCGCCATATCCATGCACCCGTACGGGCTTGCCCCGGCGGGGAATATACCCACCGGGCTGGTGCGTCTCAACCCGAGTTCAAACCAATTGCACCGGTCTTCCTTTTCTTCCCAGGTATTGCCCCAGGGGTAGGAAAAACCGCCGTTGCCCCGGGCGGCTTTCTCCCACTGGGCTTCTGTGGGCAAAACATATTTATCACTTGTTTTCCGGCTCAACCATTCAGCATAAGCAGAGGCTTCATACCAGCTAACCCCCACCACCGGGAAATTGGGACCGTTCCATTCCCGGTCATGCCAGTATAAAGGTTTGGAAATATTTTCTTTTTTCCGCCACTGCCAGCCATCTTCAGTCCAGTATTCTTTATTTTTATACCCGTCATCATCGACAAATGCCTTAAATTCATGGTTGGTAACGGGATACGTGCCGATCATGAATTCATTCAAGTCAATGCGCCGAACCGGTTTTTCTCTATCAAATTCATCTGATCCCCGGATGAATTCACCCGCGGGAACACGTACCATGTTATCGGGGTGAATGCGGGTATCCCCCAGTCCACCTGCAAGTACACCTGCCTGGAACCGGTCTTTAACGTCGATTTTTGAATCCATCAACCGGTACATTGTATCGCGAAGGCGGGAAACGGCCTGAGGTTCCCGCTTTGAGGGTTGTAAATCGCAGAGTGCCTTCCCCGCCAATAATTGCAGGCGAAGGCGGCTTTTAGTTCGTTTATGTGCCTCACCCGCTGCCAAAATGGTGCCGACGATGGCATTGCTTTCCCGTTTACGGTCTATGCTCATGAAACCGGTATAAAGCAATAGCGTTTCTTCCCACCATTGTTTTTCCAGGTACTGCTTCCAATCGATTCCCATGTACACCATATGTTTGGCGGCCAGGAATTCCTGGAAGGTAAGATGGGTAAACTCGATATCCCCGCTGCTGAGACGGTTAAACAACCCGCACCCGGGTTCGATCTCATCCAGGAGGTTTAATATTCGAGTTTCATATCGGCTCTTACGTTCACCCTCAGGCAGTGGGAAAACGGTTCTCAAGGATTCCAGGGCATCGGATTTTTCAAAGGTTTTCCGGTTTTTCTCCTGGGCATTGAAGGCCAGGTGCATCAAGAATTCCAGTATTTGATTTTCTTTGCCTGGTAGAGCAGGGTCATGAAAGCGCCGGTGAACCAGGTTATCGATGATGCGATTGTACAGGTCGGCGCGCTGGTCCGGGATGCGCTTGCCATCCTGGTAAAGAATGCATACCGCGGTCAACAGCAGCGGATTTTGCGTGAATACGGATATATGTTCATGCTGACTGATATCCGATAACATGCCCCCGGCGGTCACTTCCCCTACCCCTTTGGCCATACCGGATACCGCTTTGAACCATTTTTTAATAAAATCTTCTACCATCCGCCGGTTCAGCGGTTCAATGTCATGGATATCCGTCCCAAAATGAGATGCTGCCGCACCGGCAATGCCGTGGGGCCTGCCGGTCAACAAAAAACGATTCTTTTTATTCTCGAATTGAAACTGTTTAATGATATTAACCAGGTCTTTACGAAGATGATCCGGTACTTCATCCAGGCCATCGATAAGAAACAATACGTTTTGCTGGGAGAGATAAGCGGAGATAATATCCCAGGCCAGGGGACACCTGGTCTTATTAAGATAGAGAACCAATAAATCCTCAAATACCATTTTTTTCCTGTCTTTGCGGATTTCTTCGTGATAAACCAGCCAGAGGTCTTTTAAAAACACAATAACCGGCAGGTATCCCCTGAGAGGGGCAGGGCAAATGTCATGGGTAACAGTATAAGCCAGGTGCTTGATCAACGTGGTTTTTCCCGTACCTGCTCCACCCCGCAGCAGGATACGATCCTTCCGGCCCAACAAAACCTCTATATCGATGGCTGGAGGTTCACCGGATTTTTCATCCTTCACGTGTTTACGCGGTGCTTCCAAATAAACATCCTCCTCCGAAACGATTCCCTCTTTTTCCAGTTTTTCTTTATAAAAGGGATTCCGGGTTTCGATGGGGATATAGAGTTCAGGCAGGCTGACGGTAATCACTTCTCCCTTGCGGGCCAACAGGTCGATGTCCATTGTGGAAAAAAATTCCTTCACCCACTCTTTGTATTTTCCTGGAATTTCTAGAGGTATAACGGGTTTCGGTTTGGGTACCGGGGTGCGTTCAAAGGTATCCAGTTCAAAGAAGGGTTTTCCCTCCTGGCCTTCATAGCGGTATGCATCCGGGATGAACCGGAGGCTGTCACGGCTCTCCCATCGATAGGGCCATACCTTTACTGCCACTCCTTCCGACCGGAATTCAACCCGGACAAACTGGAAACCGATAAAACCGCTTTTCCTCTCATCGGTATACGACGCATTGGCACCCAGGCAAATGCAAGAATAGGAAGGATTTTTAACCACCAACGCCTTATCCCAGTGGGTGTGGCCGTGAAGTATCAAGCTGCATCGTTTAAATATCTCTCCTTCATACCGGATAAAGTCGTCTTCATTGAACCAATTGGGGGGGTGATGCATGAGCAAAACTTGGTGGGGCATTTTTGCCTGTTCAAAGGCTTCGGTTACCTGGGGAAATCCCAGGGTAATATTTCCCTTATCCTCATCGCCTTCACAGGCCCAACAACTATTGAGACCCAAAAACGATACGCCTTTTTCTTCAATATCTTTCACCCAGAAATAATCCGCTTCCGCGGGATATAGACGGGAGTGCAATTTTTCCATAAAGACCCGAAACGCATTGAATTTGGGATTGACAAAGAAAACTCTTTCCTCTTTGTTTTCAAGGAATTCATCTATTTCCCCTTTTCTCACTGTCTCGTGAAGGGAAAGAGATTTCCTTATCTTTTTTCGGTCCACATCGTGGTTGCCCGGTACTGCCAGGTACAAGGTGCCGGATGGTAAAAAAGATTGCAGTGCAGCGAAAAATCCCAGTGACTCGGTATACTCATCCTCTTTCCCGGAATATGCGATATCCCCCGTGACCGCCACCACGTCCGGTATCATTCGATTTTCCTTCACATGTGTTTCTATGGTTTCCATCATATGTTTGCCCACCTGCCGACGCACGGATTTATCGGTATCAAGACCTTTGGTTTTAAAATGAATATCCGACAGATGAAGGATGGTTATTTCACTCATATTCACACCTACCCCTTTTCACATTAGACTATTTAATAACATAAATCGCTAAAAAACGCAAGAGATTAATCGCAAAAAAAACCGGCTGCCAGGTTCGAGACGTTATAACAAACGTCCTACTAAGGGCAGCCGGCCTGGTTATCTTCGGCCGTATTTCACGGCGCGGGATAAAAGGTTGGTTACCGTGTCGTGAAAGTGCCAGGCAAGTAAAAGTTAGGGTTTTGGGGGTAGGCAAAAATCACTGCTGTTATGTCTGGAGAAGGAGTTAAAAAATTCTGATGAGGTTGAATTTTACAGGGTTTTCGTTTATCATAATAATATGGTAAAAAAAGAAAAAGCAAAAAAAAGAAAAGCAGACTATGATTCCGCCTGGAAAGATGTAATCGAACGGTTCTTTGAACCGATGATGACTCTCTTTTTCCCCTCGATACACAACGAGATCGATTTTACCAAAAAACCTGAGTTTTTAACCAAAGAATCACGACGGTTCTACCCGGGCAGTAAAACCGGTGGACGACGCGCAGACGCCGTGATAAAAGTCCGCCTTAAAGACGGATCGCAGCAGTGCATCTGTATTTATATCCATATCGAAGTCCAGGGGGAAAAGGACCAGGATTTCGTTATACGGATTTATGTCTACAACTATCGGATATTTGACTTCTACAAGGACGAAGGTGTGGAAGTGATCAGTCTTGCGATTTTAACCGACGAAGACCCGGACTGGCGCCCTGATGAGTACGTTGTCAAACGCGGTGGTTTTGAACTGCGGATGAAAATACCGATGGTTAAAATTATCGATTTTAAGCTCAAAGAGGAATGGAGAGAGAAATTGGAAAACACCGATAACCCGATGGCAATGGTGGTGAAATCACAATTAAAGAGCTACGATGCAAAAAAAACCGGTTATCAAGAAAAATCTGACATACAGTGGGAGTTAATCCGGGAGTGTTACGAAAGCGGTTACAGTAAAGAGGATATCCGTATACTTTTAAATTTCATCGATTATGTGATCCGGGTCCCCAGGGCTTTTCAAAAAAAATTAATCGAAAGAATAATAAAATATGAGGAGGAACACAGCATGAATTATGTAGCCAGTTGGGAACGAATAGCTGAACAACGTGGAGAACGAAAGGGTGAACGAAAGGGGGAACGAAAGGGGATACTTAAGACAGCCAGGAAATTGATTAAAAAAGGAGTGGACTTAGATATCATTGTTGAAGCAACAGGGTTTCCCCGGGAAGAAATCGAAAAACTGGCCGCCAAAATCCACTGACGCATGATATACCTCTGCCCCTTTTAAAAGCCTTTTTTCATCAGCAGCCAGGCTCCACTGCGTGCCAGGAAAGTTAAAAAGGTAGCCAGGCGAGAAATGTTTACCTGCGCTTACCGCTGATGAAGGTGCCGCGTGATTATATTCTACAACAATGGTCCAATAATACTCTTTTTTATGTTCAAAAAAACGGCTTTCCCAGCGAACGACACCTTTGTCTGAGAGAAAATTCGACAGTATGGAATCGTTAAAACTTTCGAGATTGTTTTCAAACTTAATTGTAAATATTTTTAACATGCGGTTCAACTTTCCCGTATTAAATGATTCATTTTAAAGGGTTTGGGGTTCGCTTCGGGCTTCGCTTCCTCGCTCACCCTATGCTAATCGCATATTCTAATAGATTTAATGGTGGGTGTCAATAGTTTTATGTAATAATACTTTTTTTTTACATTACATCTATTATTTTTAACAGTAAAAAAGTCACATCGGCCTCATTTGGGGAAAAAATAAGTGGCGCGCTGCGCGGAAAGTGGTAAAGAGGTAAAGTGGAAAGGGGTAAATTATAATAACCTCGCAAGACGAAAGNNAAGACGAAAGCCGGAGCCGCCGAAGCGATCGACCGGGAGGCCCCAGCCGCGGCAGGCGGCCCGGCAGTCCCGCCGGGCGCCCCAGCCGCCGCCCCGGATCACCCGGCGGGAGCCGTCCTTAGGTCCCACCGGATTTCGGTCCGGACTTTTTTTATAGTAGTCTTCGCCAAACCAATCGGCGCACCATTCCAGGACATTCCCAGCCATATCCATACACCCGTACGGGCTTGCCCCCGCAGGGAATATCCCCACCGGGCTAGTGCGTCTCAACCCGAGTTCAAACCAATTGCACCGGTTTTCCTTTTCCTCCCACGTATTGCCCCAGGGGTAGGAAAAGCCGCCGCTGCCGCGGGCGGCTTTCTCCCATTGGGCTTCCGTGGGCAAAACATATTTATCTTTCTTTTTCCGGCTCAACCATTCCGCATAAGCAGAGGCTTCATACCAGCTAACTCCCACCACCGGGAAATTCGCCCCATTCCATTTCCGGTCACGCCAGTATAAAGGTTCGGAAATACTTTCTTTTTTCCGCCACTGCCAGCCCCCCGGTGTCCAGAGTCCTTCATTATTGTACCCTTCATCATCCATAAACGCCTTAAATTCCCGGTTGGTAACCGGGTACTTACCAATCATATATTCTTTAAGATAAATGCGCCGGACCGGCTTTTCGTCATCATAACTATCTTCATCATCCGCGCCACGGGTAAACTCGCCGGCCTCAACCATCACCATGGATGGTGACAACGGTTCTATCCTGGGGTCTCCCAGTGCGCCGAGAATCTCCCCGGCCTTGAATCGGTCATCCAGCTCTACATTCGCTTGAATAATATTAAGCAATTTCTTCATCGCCAGTTCAACTACGGTTTCTTCCCGTTTGGAAGACTGGAAGTCCCGCAGGGCTTCGGCACCCAGCAGGTGGATGCGGTGCTCTGGGTAGGAATCCAGTATCTCCTTGACAATATTATTGCTGCGTTTTTTCATTTCCAGGTTGGTCAGACCGGTGTAAAGTAAGATGGTCTCTTTCCACCAGGGGTCTTCCAGGTATTTTTTATAATCGATATCCCGGTCCAGTATATGTTTGGCTGCCAGGAACTCCTGGAAGGACAAATGGATAAATTCAATTTCTCCACCGCCGGGACGATTGAGTAAACCGCACACCGGCTCAATACGGTTAAACAGACCCTGCATCCGTTTTTTATAATCATGGGGCGATTCACCCACCTGCTGTGGATGATTCTTTTTTAAACACTCGATG
>JABAOH010029158.1_pt1 | contig 40466 bp, 36 predicted proteins | sample 7062181 | NCBI WGS metagenome assembly JABAOH01 (sample SAMN14538630, study PRJNA623070) | marine sediment metagenome | biome: marine biome [ENVO:00000428]; feature: marine pelagic biome [ENVO:01000023]; material: deep marine sediment [ENVO:00002113]; isolation source: pool of 5 deep marine... | reverse complement strand
AACATATCACCTGGACCAAGATCAGGGGGGCAGGTCAGATCAGAATTTTGTCATAGCAGACTATGTGAACGATCAGTGTGATATGAGATTCCAGTCTGATGCTCCTGATGGAGTTCCAGATTCAGTTATTGAAGAGATTGTTAAGGCTATAGTCAACACCCTCTAAATCTTGATCAGCTGTTTTCTTCCTCAACTATTCCATTCAACTGTTCTAAGAAATCCGGTATAGCCGCCGTAACCCGGTTCCAGTTGGGAATAAGAGGAGTATAAAGAGGATCTTCATTGAATTCTTTTCCAGAAATCTTTATAGCTTGAGTGAAAGCTTCAACCATCTTGGTCTCCTGGTGGCGGTCAAAGAAGAGTCCATTAATAGCCGCATCATCGTGGTAGCGCTTGATTGTATCCTGAGCGGTGCGGAGATATGTCACCATTAAAGTATTAATTAGGCTTTCGCTGAGGTCTGCCCCTTCGATGGCGAGATTCCTGAATATGGCCTTGGCGATATCGACAGACATCTTCATCAAGCCCGTCCTTGGATCCTCTGCGGAGAGCGGCTGATGCTTATGCTCATAGGTTTCGCAGAGTTCCACCTGGCATATTCTTTTAAGAGCACAATTGCGGTACACTTCGGCCAGGGTTTCTACCTCAATGCCCCAATCACCAGGGATGCGGTTGATTCGGGCCAGGTCTGTGCTCATGGAGAATTCTCCGGCTAATGGATAGCGAAAGCTATCCAAATAAACGAGGAGGGGCAGATACCCGAATAGCTTTTGTAGACTTCTGATAACAGGAGTGACAAAAATACGGGTTACCCGTCCGTGCATGCGGTCAGTGACTCGGGCATAATAACCTTTACAGAAGTCATAATCGATGTTGGGAGAGGCAACAGGATAACAGAGTCTGCCCAGGAGTTCTCGTGAATAGTTAACAATATCGCAATCATGAAGAGCTATGACTTTACTTTCTTCTCTAGAGAGAATATATCCATAAGCTGTCCAGCACGAGCGGCCTTTGCCGTCTTCACCTACATGAAGACCGCTTTCTTCTAAAAGTTGGTAGAGCTTTTCAATGTTCGGACCAGTGTTCCAGATGAGGCGAGTTCTTTGTGGTAAGGACGAGAAGAATTCTTTGGCTTTGAGAAATTGTTCCTGGTTTGTCCTGCCCATAGTCACCACGATCTCGTTGACGTAAGGAACTTGCTTGATCTCTTCTGCAATCTGCTTTAGAGCTGGGGCTTCAAGTTCAGAGTAGGTTGAAGGAAGGACTAAAGCAATAGGTCGATGGAGGTTGAATTCAGTCAATTCGCTTTCCATGCGATTCAGGTCTGCTTTTCCTAAACGATGGAAAGTCGCCACGACACCCGTCTGATAAAAATCGGCCATAGCGTCCTCCTTTTACCTTCTAGAGATATTATAATGATTTATTCAATAATTTGAATACTGCCTTACTCCACCCAGAAGGTCCCTTGCCAGAGGCAAGAATGAGATTTTTGAGCTTTATTGAGGGATCATAGCTTTCATCAGGTTTTTGGACGAGGATCGGATAATCCACGACCTCGAGCATGGGGAAGTCATTGAGACTATCCCCCAGGGCAATGGACTTGAGATGCTCGGATTTCTCTTTATATATATTTTTAAGAAGCAGGATGGCTTTTCCTTTGTCATTATTTCCTAGAAGATGATAAAATCGTCCCCCTCGAGTAATTTGAAGGCTAGCCTCCTCAGCTATCTCTTGAATTTTTTTTAGATCAGTATCGTTTTCAAGAATGAAAGGTTCATCGTACTCTCTTTTCTTGGCCAGGCTGGCTTTCTGCACTGAGAATCCACAAAGTTCGGCGACTTCCTGTGGAGTGAAGTCACCAAATCCTTTAATCTTTCCAGGATTAAGATTTTTTATTTGTTCAAAAACTTCTCTCAGTTTGGAATAGGGAGTACCGAGTTCGATTACAAAATAGTCAGATTCTTCCTTGGTGAAAGGAAACACATCTGAAAAATAATTCTTAGGAATAAATATGGCTCCCCCATTCTCAGAAATGAAAGGATAGGTGTTATGGAGTTCAGTTCGAACAATTTCGATTTCAGCTCTCGTTTTGCTGGTGCATATAATGATGGGGATATTTCTCTCCTTAAAGGCATTCAGAGCAGAAAGAGCTGGTTCGAAGGAATAAGTCTCATGGTCGAGGAGAGTCCCATCCAAATCTGTAAATACCAAGTATTGGTAATTTTTTTGAGACCTGTAGGGAGACATGATTATTCTTTAATATTTCAAATATCGGAGAGCAATCGTGTGGGACATACTATACCAGAATTATTAGAGTAACTCAATGGAGATATTTCTCCTTGAAAGTTCTTGTAGAAAAAGGAAATTTATTGGCTAGATTGGATTTCTATGGTATTTTAATACCAGGTTTCGTTTTGGCCTTATAATTGAGGAGGCACCTAAAATGAGTAGCTTGTATTTTCTTTTTCCAACTCTACTTGCAATTTTAATATCTTTCCTTTTTGTAAGAGCTGCGGGTATAGCTCTAATGATGACAGGATTGGAAAAGAAAAAGGCAAGATTTCAGGCGCTGTCAGCATTTTCAGGCACTGGATTTACGACCAAAGAAGCAGAATTAGTCATAAACCACCCCGTCCGGCGCAAGATTGTCACCTGGCTCATGATCATGGGAAATGCAGGAATCGTTACAGTCATTGTTACCGCAACATCCTCTTTAGCCACCAGCCAGGGATATCAACTTCCCATCAACGTCTTAGTTCTCATTGTGGGCATCTTCCTGATATATAAGCTCGCAACATATAAGAAATTTCTGAAAAAATGGGAAAACTTCATCGAAAAGAAGCTCATAAGATCGCCTACTTTTGATGAAGCTGCTACTGAAGACCTTCTTCATTTTCTTGAAGGATACGGAATGGTCAGAAAAATCATAAGCGAAAGTTCGCCTCTAATCGGAAGCACATTGGCTGATTCCAGATTAAACGAGAAGGGTGCTCTGGTTTTGGGCATAGAAAGAGGAAATAGCTGGATCCCTATACCAAAAGCCGAAGTCAGGATTGAAGCAGACGACCGACTCGTGGTCTACGGTCCTCATGATGTCCTGAAAGAGCTTTTAAAAGTTCCAACTACATTAGCAGATGAGCAGTTAAAAAAGAAAAAGCGACAACGATCAAACTCATCAAGGAAATTTTAAGATTGCTTCTCATTTGAATGAGAACGGAGGGAAGAAAATGTTTAAATTCAATCGAAAAAGAATAGACAAAGTCGGGCTTCCTCCAGGGACTCCTGTCTATGTGGGCGAGAGAAAGGAAGAGAAAGTTAAAATTTCAATAATTGACTTTGATGAAACTCAATGCCAAGAAAAAGAAGCAAAAACGGTAGAAGAATGTTTTACTTTTAAGGACTCTCCGACTGTGACTTGGATAAACATAGATGGAATTCATGAAGTCGATATAATCGAGAAAATCGGAAAAAATTTTGATTTACACCCTCTGATCATAGAAGACATCGTGAATACAGAGCAGCGGCCAAAGATAGAGGATTTCGGGCATTATGTCTATGTCGTTCTAAGAATGCTATATTTTGATGAAGAAGCACATGAGGTTAAGGGGGAGCAGATCAGTTTGATTCTCGGCAAAAATTTCGTTATCTCCTTTCAGGAAAGAGAAGGGGATATTTTTGAGCCTATAAGAGAGAGAATCAGGAATAAAAAAGGTCTTATCCGGAAGACGGGAGCTGATTATTTAGCTTATGCTCTGCTGGATACAATCGTGGATAATTATTTCCTAATCCTGGAAAAATTCGGCGAGAAGATACAGGAAATGGAAGAGAGATTGATTTCTGACCCCAGGCCTGAGACTCTACAGGCAATTCATAAGATGAAAAGAGAAATGATATTCTTGCGCAAATCTGTTTGGCCTTTAAGGGAGGTTATTAATGGAATTGAAAGGGGAGAATCTTCTTTGTTTCAGAAAGCAACCTATGTATTTCTTCGTGACGTCTATGATCATACTATCCAGGTCATAGACACAGTGGAGACTTTCCGAGACATGCTCTCCGGGATGCACGATACATATCTCTCCAGTATCAGTAATCGAATGAACGAAATCATGAAAGTGCTGACAATAATCGCCACCATATTCATCCCCTTAACTTTTATCGCTGGAATTTATGGAATGAATTTCAAATTCATGCCAGAGCTTGAATGGAGGTGGGCATATTTTATAGTATGGCTAGTGATTGTCATAGTTGCGATTTTCATGATCTTTTTCTTCAGAAAAAAGAAATGGTTGTGATAAGGATCTAGCGATATTTTCAGAAGTAAAGAGCTTGATGATCAAGGAGGTATGATGAAGCCAAAGACGATAATAATCTTAATCTTAGTTGTTTTGACGGTAATTGTTATTCTTCAAAACACCGAGATGGTTGCCCTGCAAGTGCTCTTCTGGAAGATCATTATGTCCCAAATCATTTTCATATCCTTCCTCCTGCTAGTGGGCTTTATAATGGGCTTCCTGGTGGCAACATTGGTTAGAAGATAATTAAATAACTATCAACCCTTCAATTCGATAACGAGGGAAATTATCCGCAGCGAATTGATCAATTGACTGCCTTTAAGGCAAAATACTTAGTGATTTCCACCTAACTTATTATTATCCCTACAGATTAAACAATAGACTCATCAAACTCAATCTGTATGAATTACGAGCCTATTTTGACATTAAATGTTACCCGTGTTATATGTTTTTTTCTTGAATTCATGAAAAGGAGGAATACGGTCATGTTTAATAGCCAATCCTCAAAGCTTTTATTTCGCGTATTGATTGTTTCGGTCATCATTTCATTTTCAGGTTGTGTCCAGAAAAAAGAGCCAGCCGATTTGGTGTTAAAGAATGGAAAAATAGTCACAGTTGATGAAGCCAAACCAGAGGCTCAATCTTTAGCCGTTCGGGGAGACAAGATTGTTGCTGTAGGGAGTAATCGACAGATCAAGCCTTATATTGACCAGGCAACCAAAGTGATAGACCTGGAAGGAAAATTGGCTATACCGGGTTTTATCGATGCTCATGGCCATTTCACCAGCCTCGGAGAATCTAAGCTAAGGCTAGATTTGATGAAGGTCAAGAACTGGGACGAGATTGTGGCCATGGTGGAAGGAGCGGTGAAAAAAGCCAAGCCCGGAGAATGGATCCTGGGCAGAGGCTGGCATCAGGAAAAATGGGATAAAAAACCTGTGCCGAATGTAGATGGACTTCCTTCGCATGATTCACTGAGCAAAGTATCTCCTGATAATCCGGTTTTATTAAGCCATGCCAGTGGTCATGCTTCTTTTGCCAACGCTAAGGCCATGGAGCTGGCAGGAATCACCAGGAGAACCCAGAATCCTCCAGGAGGTGAAATCGTCAGAGACTCTAAAGGCAATCCAATCGGCGCCTTCCGCGAGACAGCACAACGGTTACTGAGTATACCGATCAGTACCTTCAGGGAGACAGCCGGAGGGCTGTTGCATAAACCGATGACTCCCTATCTAGAGGAGCAAATAGCTGAAGCAATGGAAGCTGAGAAACGGAAGGTAATCGAGCTTGCTGTGCAGGAATGTTTATCCAAGGGTGTCACCAGCTTTCATGATGCTGGTTCTTCTCTCGAAACCATTGATTTATTCAAAGAATTAGCGCAAGAAGGTGAACTGAGAGTTCGACTCTATGTCATGGTGAGAGACAGTAACGAGAATCTGAGAGAGCGACTTGCTGAATACAAAATCATCGGCCTGGGAGAGAATCATTTGACTGTCCGAGCCATTAAGCGCACTCTTGATGGGGCCCTAGGGTCACACGGGGCCTGGTTATTGGAGCCATATGAAGATCTGCCCAGCAGTGTTGGACTGAACACTTCTCCCATCGAGGAGATTACAGAAGCTGCTCAGATTGCCATAGAAAACGGCTTCCAAATCTGTATTCATGCTATCGGAGATCGGGCCAATCGAGAAACCCTTGACATTTTTGAGGAAGCGTTTAAAGCTCACCCGGACAAACTAGACCTCCGCTGGCGTATCGAACACTCGCAGCATCTCCACCCAGTTGATATTCCACGGTTCGGACAATTGGGCGTGATTGCCTCGATGCAGGGAATCCACTGCACTTCTGATGGACCATGGGTGATCAAGCGGCTGGGAGAGAAGAGAGCCGAAGAAGGAGCTTATGTATGGCAGAAACTCATGAAATCAGGAGCTATCATCTGCAATGGGACAGATGTCCCGGTCGAGAATATCGATCCCATCGCCTGCTTTTATGCAACGGTTACCCGCAAGTTGAAGGATGGAACTGTCTTTTACTCTGATCAGAGGATGAGCAGGGAAGAAGCGCTGCGCTCCTACACTCTGGATTGTGCCTACGCTGCTTTTGAAGAGGATATTAAAGGATCGCTGACGCCAGGAAAGCTGGCTGATATCACCATTCTTTCCCAAGACATCATGACTATTCCTGACGATGAAATCCTGAAAACTGAAGTTCTCTACACCATAGTCGGCGGAAAGGTGATGTACCAGAAGTGAATTGAACCTTAAGCTTTATATAAATTAAAAATAAGACTTTATGGTGACAGTTAGTATTTTATCTTTTCCGGGTTTTTAACGCTTAACATAGCCAGGCCCACGGACAATCCGCCCGGGGAGGGCCCCAGTATGTTTTCCATTCTTGATGACAGCCGTGCCGTTGACGAAGACATAGTGAATTCCGACAGAAAGTTGATGGGGATGTTCAAAGGTCGCGCGGTCGCTTATTGTGTTCGGATCAAAGATAACCACATCCGCGTAAAAGCCCTCCCGTAACTGACCGCGATCACGGATGCACAGCCGATTGGCAACAGCTGAGGTCATTTTCCTGACTGCTTCTTCTAACGTCATCACCCGCTCTTCCCGTACATATTTCCCGAGGATACGAGGAAAAGTACCGTAAGAGCGTGGATGGACAAGCCTCTTCGGGTTGTCAGGATCAGCTCCGCCGGCATCTGTTCCAAATTTGATCCAAGGCTGGCGCATTTGAAGCTTAAGGTTTTCTTCAGTCATCATGAAATAAATAGTGCCGATGCCTTGACGCTCAGAGAGGATCAGGTCAATGGCTGCATCCACCCAGTCTTTACCCTGCGCGGCAGCGATCTCGGAGAGCCTTTTGCCGATATGCTGCCTATTTTCTGGCTTTTCAAGACCTAGGACTAGAACGCCATCAGGAGTGGCCAAGTATCCGAGGTTTTCCCATTCTGTTTTCTGATTCAGGATTTCATCATGGATCTTCTGCCGCATTGCAGGATCAGCGAGATTTTCCATAAGCTTTCCATCGGCAGAAGCCCAGGGCGGCATGCAGGCTACAAGTCCTGTGGCCCCAGCAATGTACGGATACATGTCAGCCCCGATGTCCAGCCCTTCAGCTCGAGCAGCATTTAGGCGTGCGATAGCCAGGGGCATCTTGTGCCAATTACGTCGCCCTCCTGCTTTGAGATGATAGACCTCGACAGGCACTCCAGCCTTCCGTCCGATCTCGACGGCTTCATCGATTCCCTTAAGAAAATTATCAGCTTCGGAGCGGAGGTGGGTGATATAGACACCGCCATAAGGCTTCATCACTTTGGCCATCTCCATCAGCTCTTCTGTGCTGGCGAAATTCCCGGGAGGATAGATCAAAGCGGTCGCCAGGCCAAAGGCTCCATCTTCCATGGCGTTACGAACAAGCTGGCGCATGACTGCCAATTCTTTTGCTGTAGGAAAGCCTGGAGCCTCTCCTTTGACATACATGCGAACCGTCGTGGCCCCTAGGAAGGAACCGAAGTTCGGTGAAGTTCCGTGCTTTTGCATGGCTTCCAGCCAATTGTTGAAGCCTCGCGGCCCGGTAAACTCCCTGGTTATCCTTCGAGCTTCTGGATCGACGCTACCTTCCCTGGCTAGAGTCAGTTCATTCGCGGGAGCGTTAGTCCAGCCCTCACCCAATATTTCTGTGGTGATACCCTGAGTGACGTTACTGATGACCTGTCCGTCTCCAATGAGGAAATCCCCTCGGGAATGGCTCTGGATATCGATGAAGCCTGGAGCCGCAACCAGGCCCTGGACGTCTATCCGCAAGCGGGCTGGCGCCTTTTTAAGCTGTCCGGCTGGAGTGATTCGCTCTATACGATCTTCGCGGATAGCAATATCCCCGTAGAACCAGGGATTACCAGTGCCATCCACGATGCGACCATTGAGGATGACAACGTCGAAGGGATCTGATGATTGACTAAGCGGGATTGGAGCCGCGGATGAGAGAATGCTCAACAGTATTAATACGGCTAGACTGGTCAGAACTTTTTGAAATTTCATGATAGCCTCCTTGAGCTGATGTTTTATTATTTCTTGGTTTTTCCTTTAGGTATTATTCTAATACTGAACCTGAAGAGGATACTTATCAGGATTTTAGTGAGAATTATTTTGATCCTGGCGCTTTCTCCTTGGTTTGTTTCAATATATCTTGGACATCCACGCCCATGGTCTGGAGCTGCTCGTCTTGGTCCAGGGCTAGTAATTTGAGAAGGATCTCACCGATTTGGACCTCATCTCCTGAATTAATAGATTTCTTCCCTTTTTTTATAACTGTTGAGGGCATAATTATCACGCCGTTAAAACTCCCCAGGTCGATCATTAAAAACTTCTGCTTGTCATAACTCACCTTTAGGTTGGCGTGCCTCCGGGAAACAGTTCCTGAGTTGAGGACGATTTCACAAAGAGGATCTCGGCCTATGAAATTGTTGCCAGATTGAAGGTTGAAAACTTTTCCGGGTGGGTCCCCGGTGTCGTTGTTGCCTTCAATGATGGTGAGTTGAATAATCCTACTTATATCGCCAGACTCTTTCTTTTTTCTAAAAAGGACCATGTTTACATCCTCTTCCAAAGTATAGCTATGTTATTTATATTTCTTTTTCCGCTGAATATCAATATACAGAGAGATAAGCATAGTAAAGAGGAGGAGCACGAATCCTAGGCCGAACACGATTTCGAAGATGATGAATGATTTTGAAATCCAGAGAGTTGGTTGTATATCGCCGTACCCCACGGTGGTGATGGTGACCAGGCTGAAATACAGAAGATCAAAGTAGGGAAATGGGGAGGGATGAGAGATGTTAAAAGCGCCTCCGTTAAAGATTTTCTGAAGTCCATTAAATATGGTAGCAAAGCTTATGATAGCCCCTATGTATTTAACAAGGGCCCCGATTATTTCTGCTTTCATCTCATGAACATTAGTAATATCCACCATACCGCGCTTTTTCTCCAGTTTCTCATGGCCGAAAACAGATAGGAAAATATCTCCGGCTAGAACAAAAATATAGAATAGAGCAAAGACCACACCGATCACTGCAAAAATTTTTAAAGGTAAATAAAGGAGCAAAACAGGCAATATCCAAAAGAACGAAAAGTGGCTGATAATAGCCACTGCTTCCCCCAGCTTGTCAGCAATCTTAAACTCTGTAGCGGAGAGAAAATTGAGAATAGCAACCCAAACCTTGAGCATTATTCTATTTTCCTTGCTTTACTCTTTTTCATCTGGATATCATTTCCAAAAACTTAGGACTTATATATCATAAAAAAAATGATTGTCAAAGGGGAGCGGTTGCATTTTTGACTTCCTATTTTTCGTGTGCTATAAGCTCTTTGAGAAGAAGTCCCGCATAAATATCATGAAAAATAAACAGGTTTAAACGACCATGAAACCGGAAAAATTAAGAGAGGATGCCCTGGCCATCTTTCAGGCAGGGCTAAGAGCAGTTGATCCTAGTGTTGCCTTAAAGCGACATGTCAAGCTCCAGAATGATAAGCTTAGTGTGGGGAAACGAGATTATGATCTATCGAGTTATGAGGGGATCTATGTCATCGGCGCGGGAAAGGCCTCGGCAGCCATGGCTCAACCCATTGAAGAGCTTCTGGGAGAGCGAATAAAATCAGGATTCATCAATGTCAAGTATGGGCATACTCTTCCCCTAAACATCATCCAGGTCAATGAGGCTGGCCATCCAGTCCCCGACGAGGCAGGATTGTCTGGAACCAAAAAGATTATAGAATTATTGAGCCAAACTGGAGAGAAGGACCTGGTATTGTTCTTGATTTCTGGAGGTGGATCAGCTCTTTTGCCCTACCCGGTCGAAGGTTTGACCTTGGAAGATAAACAACAAATGACCAAACGCCTTCTTGAAGTTGGCGCCACCATCCATGAGATTAATGCCTTGCGTAAACATGTTTCCCGGGTAAAGGGTGGACGGCTGACGAAGCTGGCTTATCCGTCAGCTCTGATTTCTTTGATCCTCTCTGATGTCATCGGCGATAGCCTGGACAGCATTGCTTCAGGACCCACGGTTCCTGATGAAAGCACTTTTGGCGATTGCCTGCATATCCTGGAGAAATATGACCTTAAGGATAAAATCTCTCCTGCAGTGCTCAAATTCTTAGAGGAAGGAGCTCAAGCTCGCCAAGAAGATACACCAAAACCTGATGATCCTGCCTTTAGGCAAACACAGAATGTCATCATCGGAAGCAACATCCTGGCCGTGAAAGCGGCTCAGAAAAAAGCCGAAGAACTGAAATATAACAGCCTTATCCTTTCCACTCTCATCGAGGGTGAGACCAAGGATGTGGCCAAGCTTCATGCTGCTGTCGCTAAGGAAATCCTGAACACCGGGAATCCTCTCCAAAAGCCTGCCTGTGTCATTTCTGGTGGAGAGACTACTGTTACTATCCGAGGGAAAGGCCTCGGAGGTCGAAATCAAGAATTCGCGCTGGCGGCAGCGATTGAGATCGACGGGTGGGATGAAGTTGTCATTCTAAGCGGCGGCACCGATGGAACAGATGGTCCCACTGATGCAGCTGGAGCCATCGCCGATGGTACGACATTGAGCCGCGCTAAAGCATTAGAATTGAATGCCGAGGCTTACCTCAGGGAGAATGATTCCTATCATTTTTTTCAGCCGCTTGATGATTTGATCATAACCGGGCCTACTTTTACCAATGTCATGGACTTGAGATTGGTGATGGTGGGTTGAAAGGAAAATTCTTTGCCAAGAACAAAGATCGTCGGCACTATTGGTCCTGCTTCGCGGTCTCCAGAAAAGCTAGAGCAACTCATCAATGCAGGCCTGAATGTCGCCAGGTTGAATTTCTCTCACGGAACCCAGTCTGAACACCAAGAGGTTATCGCCACTATCAGGCGCCTTGCAGCCAAGTTGAGCTTTCCTATCGCTATCCTCCAGGACCTGGCAGGCCCCAAGATTAGAATCGGTAAAATCGAGCCTGGTCAAATTATCCTAAGATCCGGTGCCCGATTCATTTTGACGAACCGAGAGGTCCCCGGCAACGAAGATGAAGTTGCGGTGAACTACCCTGATCTTCCTAAGGATGTTCAACCTGGAGACTCTTTGTTGTTGAGTGATGGTGTCTTAGAGCTTGAAGTCCTGGAAACAACAGAGCAAGACATCAAATGTCAAGTTGTCATCGGCGGCCCGCTCAGTTCATTCAAAGGGATCAATTTGCCAACTAGCTCCATCAAGGCCCCCAGCCTGACTGAAAAAGACAAAAAGGACCTCGCTTTCGGTATCGATCAAGGTGTCGATTATATTGCCCTGTCCTTTGTTAGGAGCGCCTCGGATGTTAGGGAAGCCAAGAAGTTCATGGAAAAAAAGGGAAGCACTATCCCGGTGATCGCCAAGATTGAGAAGCATGAAGCATTGGCAAATATTGATGAAATCATGCCTCTTGTGGATGGGATCATGGTGGCCAGAGGGGATCTGGGGATAGAGACTCCTCTAGAGAAAGTGCCCCTGGTTCAGAAATCGTTGATCCAAAAGTCGAACCTTGCGAGTAAACCAGTTATTACCGCAACTCAAATGCTGCGCTCTATGGTTGATAATCCACGACCTACTCGGGCTGAGGTAGCCGATGTCGCTAACGCTGTTCTAGATGGCACAGATGCCATTATGCTCTCGGAAGAGACAGCTATTGGGAAATATCCGGTGGAAGCTGTCTCCATGATGGCCAAGGTTGCTTCAGATGCCGAATCAGGCTTTCCTTTTAATGAGTGGATTCAACGTGTTGAACAGGAAAGCAAAAAATCCATCCCTGAAGCTGTAGGTCAAGCCGCTTGTAAGCTGGCAGAAGGTCTAAATGCTGCTTCCATTATCACTTTCACCCAGTTTGGGAGCACAGCTCGGCTCGTGGCCAAATACCGTCCTCAGCAGCCCATCTTGGCACCAACGCCTCTAGAGAAAACCTACCGAAGCCTGGCGCTTATCTGGGGTGTAAAGCCGGTTCTGGGAGAAAGTATAAAAGACACTGATGAGATTGTTGATAGAGCCTTCCAAGCCGCCTTGAAATCCGGACTAGTGAAGAAGGGACAGCGGGTGGTCATCACAGCCGGAGCCCCGGTCGGAGTGCCAGGAACCACCAATTTGATCAGAGCAGAAGTGCTGAAATAAGGGTGGGCCTTTTACTCTATTTCTTCAAACATACCTGTCTGTTTATTTTTTTTTACATTATCCCAATGAAAATATTTTCCATTCATGGAGATATAAACCCCCGGGGGTAAAGTTTGGACAAAAGCCAAAGAGCTTCCTAGATTGAATAGTCCATCAGAACTGCCAAATTTGTATGGTATCATTGCCCCAGTTAGAACGATGGTTTTGTCTTTTATAGAGTGGCCGAGAACTCTGGCGGTTTCTACCATAGTATCTGTGCCGTGAGTGATCAGTATTCTATCTTCTTTTGTATTTTGGCATTCTTCAAGAATAACATTTCTATCATCATCAGTCATATCTAAACTGTCAATCATCATTAAAGTCCTGATGTCAATTTTGAGTATACAGCGAGCCAAATCTATCATTTCAGGTAAATGAGTTTCTTTAAAATAGAGTTTCCCTTCGAGTTCGTTGTACTCTTTATCGAAAGTCCCACCCGTGACAAAGATTTTGATGGTCATAATTTCTAGTTTTAGCTTAATACTAATTAATGCTTTGTCATTAAGCAAGTAGAAAAATTGTACAGCTTCAGGAGCATTGTCTTAGGAGTCTGGGACAGCAGATTGACGCACCAATCTGTGACAGGAATGAAATACAAGCTTAGCTGTTTGATGTCTGACTTTGGTCTTCAGGTTAAACAGAGGGAGCGATACTCGAGAAAGTGAAATTTTCCACTTTAGCCCCAGGAATCAACATCGGCCAGCCAAACTCACTGCCAATCGCGATTTCAGGTTTGGTCAGCATGGTGATGCTGTTTAAAACTGTCTCCAGACTCTCATTAAATCTCAGGTTCAACAAAGGATGTTTCAATCGACCATCCTCGATCAGGAAGACTCCGTCTCGAGTTAAACCGGTTAAGAGAAGAGTCATCGGGTTGACGTCTCTGATATACCACAATCGAGGAACATAGATTCCCTTCTTGACTGATTTAATAAGCTGTTCCATGGTCGCTTGACCACCCTCCATAACGATTCCACCGCTGAATGAGCTCGGCTTCTTCCCCTTTTTCTTGGCCCAATATCTTGAATAGTATAGGTTCTTGACCACACCTTTATCAAGCCAGGTTATCTCTCGAGAGGGAATCCCTTCGTTATCAAAAGGAAAGGATAGCAAATCAGGATGATCGGGGATGGACTTCACGGTTACGTTTTCTCCAAAGACCTTAGTTCCCAGTTTGCTTTTACCATCCTTGGTAGACATAAAGCTTCTTCCTTCATCGGCTGCTCTGGCATCTATGAAAAAATACATGAAGAGTACCAGATCCGCTAAGGCTTCAGGTTCAAAGACAACTGTGTAATCACCAGGCTCTATTTCCTTGGGATTCCTAGATTTTAAAGCTTTTTCTATGGCTTCTTTTCCCACTCCAAAAGTATCTAATTTCTTGATGTCTCTATTGTCCTTGGTAGCTCTAGAAGAACCTGTTCCATCCTTTGTCCGGGCCGTGGTTGTGCAGTTGGCTGAGGTGTACTTATGATAACCAAAAAGACCTTTCGAGTTGGCGATGGCAAAAAAGGCAGCCGAATTGGAAAACGTCCCGAATAGATTCATCTCTTTTTTCTGGCCATGCTTGATGATATCCATGACTTTCTTGGTTTTCTCTTCGGGGCTGATTTCAGCCGTGTCCTTAATGAAGGCTTTAATTTCTTTATACTGCTGAGGCTCTAGAGGCGGGAGGAACTCGGGATCTGGAGGCGCATATTTAGCGATCTGCTCGGCTCTTTGAACGCATTTTTTTAAAGAATCCTCATCAAATTGATTGGTCGAAGAATTCCCCTTTTTGTTTTCGAATGCTACTGATATGCCTAGATTCATGGTGGATTTCGATAGATTCGTGAATACCATATTATTAGCATATCTTACGAGTTTCTCTTCTTCTCCTGAGAGAGATACCCGAGCCGAGTCTGCCTTACATAATTTCAGCACTCTTTCTAGAATTTTCTTTGTTTCTTCTTTACTTAAAATCATTGTTGCGCACCTCCCACACTGATGTTCCTAAATCTGGCCCAGGCACTCCCGTGGCTCATCTGTCCTCTCTGCATGGGTTGGCCTTTTCCACAAGTTCTTACTCCTTGCTGTTTCCAAAATTCTGGACTACAAATCGCATCACAGGAATTCCAGAATTCAGTGGTGAGAGCCTGGTAGGTGACTTCTTTCAACATTCTTGTCTTTTTCCCGTTCTTAATCTCCCAAAAGGCGTCCCCTCCGAATTGGAAATTATTTCTCTGATGGTCAATGCTGAAGCTCCCCATCCCATCGATTAAGATCCCGTCTTTGGTATCAGCGATCAATTCGTCAGGAGTCGGAGATCCTTTTTTGCCGGGTTCTAGACTGGTGTTCGCCATTCTCAGAATAGGGGGATTCGACCAAGAATCGGCATAGGCACAGCCCCGGCTTTCCTTTTCTCCGATCATCGGCGCGAATTCTCTGGTCGTGCTGTAGCCTACAAAGATTCCGTCTTTAATGAGATAATACTTCCCAGTTTTTACCCCTTCGTCGTCATAGCCCACAGTCGAGCGACTATGGGGTTTATTCCTGTTGCAGATGAAGTTCACGATCTCAGAGCCGTATTTTAATTTGTTGAGCTTATCTGGAGTGGCAAAACTTGTTCCAGCGAAATCTGCCTCGAATCCTAAAGCGCGATCCAATTCTGTGGGATGACCTACGGACTCATGAATAGTCAAAGCTAAATGAGAAGGTGAAAGGACGAGATCTTTATTGCCGACAGGACCTTTAGCAGCCATACAGTGTTCTACAGCTTCCTCTGCAATTCTTTTAGCATGACCCGGCATATCTACGGCTTCAATATGTTCATAGCCAATATTCAAGGGTGCAACCTGATAAGTCCGAGTTTTTACCTCTCCATTTTTTCTGGCGATAGCTGTGGCGGAAGCGTTTGATCTCATGACTTCCTGTTCGATGTAAGAGCCAACCGTACTGGCAAAGTATTTATGTTCTGATTCAAAACCCAGGTCTGATACGGCCCTGATGACATTCTGCACTTTTAGCATTTCTTGATTGGTTGATAAGAGGACTTCTACTTTTTTATCGATCGGAACCTGAAAAGGATTTTTCTTATATGAGGTTTTCCAGCTATCAACGTAGGACTTAACAGGAGCTGGAGGAACTATCTTCTTCACGCTGGCTGCACTGGCTTTGGCAATTTGAACAGACAGAGCTGCAATTTTCTTGATTTCTTCTTTTGTTACGACATTGCTGCTGGCAAATCCCCAGCCGCCTTTATAGTAAGTCCGGATGCCGAAGCCGAAACTCTCTGATTCGCTGATCGATCTGATGATTTCATCTCGAGCAAAGACGTTCTGATAATTGTAGCGAACGATTCTGATATCAGCGTATTCAGCACCTTGACTGGAGGCCGCATCTAAAGCTAAACCGGTTAAATCTTTCATTATCCCTCCTTAATGATTGAATGGATTAAACATCAATTTGGTGATTCAAAGAATTGATAGAAATGATCGGCAGACATGAGAAATTTTCAGCTGCCCACTTCAAACAAGTAAATATCTCTTGGTTTTTCGCTCATATGAAAATGGGCAAGTTCTCTTTGAATTTGTTCGTATGTCGCTTCACGAAGGTCTAAGGTGGATTGAGTATCTCCATAATAGGGAGAACCCCAAATAGGCGGTTCTTTATCATAGAGCATTCTTGATTTTAGCGTGGGGGCCTTGGCAAGAGAGGGGGCTCCGATCCCAAAAGCAAAGGTTGTCAATCCCATGACTTTCATAAAATTACGCCTCTTCATGCAGTAACCTCCTTTTTTTAAAGAATCTTTGATTTCTCTATAATTCAATACGACAATGATCTGAAAAGGTTGCCTCAATTAGAGATGAATTAAGTTTCATAAAATATCGAAGAAGGATAATCCTAGCATACATCGTTTAAAAGGTAAATTCATAGTTATAGCTGGAATACAATCATGATTTCTTGGAGGAGGTCAGATCGGGGATGGTTCTATTTTTTGTTTAGAAAAAAAAGAACCGTCTCCATTTTCTTTTTTTGACAATATAATCTTAAAGGTGTCTATATTAGCTCTTTACTCCTTGAAAAAGTTTGGTTATAAGATAGTCGTTAGGCCTTGAGGATTATTCTGACCGGAGATCTTTAGTGATTAAAGTCGCTGAATACACCATTTCTCGCCGGAAAGCAGCTGGATATGCCATCATCATCGGTTTTATCATCGGCCTTTTGAATGCAATTTTTCTTCCCGTAGATTTTACTCTAAAACCTGAGCTCTTGGGATGGCTAGCCGCAGCTGTGGTTTGCATAATCATTCTTCATGAGAGCATGCACGGCGCAGCGGCTAAATTGTTCGGATACAAACCTCTCTTTGGGTTTAAGCCACCCCTTATCTATGTGACTTTTAGGGAGAAAATTCCTAATGGAATTTTCATAGCTGTTGCTCTTACTCCTTTGTTTATTCTCAACCTGATGTTCGGAATCTTTTTTGCCTTGGGAATCCTTAAGGTCTTCTCCCTATTTTGTTTGATCATAAATACACTCGGGGCGATCGGGGACATCTGGATCACGCTCAAGCTTGTTAGGCACGAAAGGGGAACTCTTGTCCAGGATACAAAAACAGGCATCGAGGTTTGGAAAATTAAATAGGTTTTTCTGTCGTTAATCAGAGAGTGTATTTTGTAGTCGTCTGGCTTGGTCGATATGGTGTTGGAATTGGCTGTAGTTACCCAGGCGGTTATAAATGTCGGCCAGGACAAAGTGGCCCAGGATCATTGATCTCTTTTCTGGCTCTAAACTGAGTCCTTTTAAGGCCAGTTCAGCTGCTTCGTTCAAGTCCCTTTGACTGTCCATATAAGTCTTGGCCAAAAAGATATAGGCATCAGCATAGTCTTCTTTTTTTTCAATACAGCTTTTGAATTCCTTATAGGCTCGGTCGAAGTCTTTCCTTCGGGAAAACAAGAGGCCCAAATTGAAATCTGGCTTATGGTTGTAAGGACTAATTTCCTGCTCTTTTTCATATTCAAGAATTGCCTGCTCATAATTACCCCGCGCTTCATGAATGAGAGCTAGGTTGAAGTGCGCATTGCTGAGCGGGATGCTTCTTTCGATGCTCAGGGCTCGTTTTATTTCTGTTTCAGCTTTGTTGTACATTGTTTTCTTAAGGTAGATCGCACCCAATTTGCTAAGGAAAATCGGAGATTCAGGAATGATTTCAATGCCAGATTTCAAATACCTCATAGCCTCATCCAATTCTCCTTTATCTAAATAAATATCTGCCAAGTGCAAAAGGGGTTTGGTGTCTTTGGGGTCGAGCTCCATGATCCGCTTAAATCCGATAATGGCTTCTTCGATTTTCCCTTGCCTCATGTAAGCTGTGGCTATGCCGAAGATGGCTTCATTGTATTCAGGTTCTACAGCTAACGCTTTTTTAAACTCTTCTATGGCTTTATCATATTCATTCTTTTTAGCATAAATGTTACCCAGGATATAACGAGCCTCCAGCACTGAAGGGTCCTTGTTCAAGACATCCTTGATCTTATTCTCAGCCTCGTCCATCTCTTCGCGAGCGACTAAAAACTGCGCCAATTTAATTTCGTTATAAAGTTCGATCTTATCTTTGGGGTCAGCTAATTTTTCCCCTCTTTTCTTCGAAGAAGAGCGGAAAGAGCCGATGTACCCAAGAGCCTGGAGTTTGACCAATGAATCATTATCCAAGGTTTGTGGTCCTTTTTCCTCGATCCCCTCTGCTGAGTATTTTTCGATCAATTCGTCCAATTCTCTTTTCATTTGGTGCCCGAGAGAAGCCTTCTTGTTGACCAAGTTATTTTTCTCACCAGGATCTTCAAAGAGGTCGTAAAGTTCGGGTTTGGGCGCATCTATAAACTTATACCTATCCTTGCTTAATGATTTTAGCTCGCTCCAGCCATAATGGTAATTGGGCCAATAAGTTTCGCTGTAGGCACCGGGTTCCTCAATGTTCTCTTTTCCAAGAATGAGGGGCAAAAGGCTTTCTCCCTGGACACTCACCGGAATTTCTTGCCCAACAAGGTTCAGGATTGTCGGCATGATATCTATACCTCTCACTCGGTTCCCGACTAAAAGGGGAGACAGTTTTTTCTCTGGGAAACGAATGATAAGAGGGACTCTTACGGCAGCGTCATAGATAAAGAAACCATGGGCACTTTCTTTATGTTCCCCCAAGCTTTCTCCGTGATCAGAGGTAAAAATTATCAGCGTCTTCTCCAGCAAGTTCTTCTCTTCCATGAAACTCAGGAATTCCCCTATCAATTGATCGACATAGGCAATCTCACCATCGTAAAGGCCATAACGGTAGTCATTATATTGGTTCAGATAGGGTTCAGGAGGTTCATAGGGAGTATGAGGGTCGTAGAGATGGATCCAAGAGAAAAATTTTGTGTGAGAATTTTCTTCCAGCCATTTATAGGCTTCAGCCAGAACCTCATCTCCTCTTCGTTGCACAGCGTCCAAGCTTACTTTTTTATATTTGGTGAGGTCGAAATTGTCATAGTAATAGTCAAAGCCTTGATCAAGGCCCCAGCGGGAATCGAGGACAAAGGCAGCCACAAAAGCTGAAGTGGAATATCCCTTATTTTTTAGCTCTTCAGCCAAGGTGATTTGATTTTCATCAAGATAAAACCCGCCATTGTCTCTAATGCCGTGGAAGAGAGGATAGGTTCCAGTCAAAATGGAGGAGTGAGAAGGAAGAGTCAAGGGAGTTTGCGCGATATGATATTGAAAGAGAATTCCTTCGTTGGCAAGTCGATTGATATGCGGAGTTTTTACCCTGGTATATCCATAGCACTCCAAGTGGTCTGCTCTGAGGGTATCAATAGTGAAGAGAACGATGTTCATCTCTTCAATACTGAGTGGCGCTAATAGGGATTGAAGTGTTTTGGTTAATCCTTTCGCCTGAAATTTTTTTTCGGTAGGGATCTTAAAGAAAAACCAGTAGATGAAGAAAGCAAGAAGCATGAGAAGAGCTATGGCGGGAATAAAGATTTTCTTGTTCTTGAACATCCTGTCCTATTATTTATTCTATGTTATTCCGTAATTTTCTGCAAATTCTGCTATTATGGGCATGAGTGGAACCAACCTGACGAAATAAAAGGAATTTTTTAAATAAAAGAGTGCATATCTTATTCACTTACCCGCGACCATTGTGAAACATCTTCTTCTTGCTTTTTTCATATTTGACATTCATTTTTGCCTGAGTTAGAAATACTTATGATTCCATCATTTTAAATTCGCGTGAAAAACCGGAATGAATAAGATTAATTTTTAGAGGACCAAAATGGAAATTAGCTTCAAGAAAAGAGACATGATCTCCATAACTGATTTCGGCAGAGAAGAGATAATTTATCTATGTCAACAGGCTAAGAAGATGCATGGGTTAGAAAAAAATAAGCAACGAGATGGCTTGTCGGATGAACTGAAGAATAAGGCTATGGCCTATATGTTTTATGAGCCGAGCACCAGGACCAAGACAAGTTTTATTACAGCCATGCGTCAGTTGGGTGGCAGCAGCGACGGGTTCTCTGGTATAGAGAGCACCTCAGTGATGAAAAAGGAAACTATAAGAGACACAGTCATGATGATGGAGGCGAATCATTTTGATGTGATTGTGATGAGACATCCGCTTGGAGGCTCATTGCAGTGGGCAGCTGATGTGGCCTCCATTCCTGTCATCAATGGAGGTGATGGGGAAAATGAGCATCCCACTCAATCGCTGCTAGATGTCTTTACCCTCTATCTCTTAAACAACGAAAACCTGGATGGAATAAGCATTGGTTTTGGAGGGGACTTGTCTCATGGAAGAACAATAAGGTCTTTAAGCCTTGCCCTGTCTAATTTCAAAGATATCACCATAAGGTGGGCGGCTGAAGATTTTCTGGGAATGCCTGAAGATCTGGTCGAGCTTCTTGCTTCCAAAGGAGTCACGGTGATGAGGGAAAAGCGCGTCGAGGATGTCATATCTAAAGCCCAATTTTATTACATGACAAGGCCGCAATTAGAACGAATGGGCGATATCACTCAAGAGGATGTGATGAAAATGATAGGAAAGTACAGGATAGACTTGGAGAAAATCAAGAAGTCCGAGGTGAAATTGATGCATCCTCTTCCTGTAAACAGCGAAATTTCAGAGATTAGCTATGAAGTGTATTTTGATGATTCCCAAGCGTTTTTTCCCCAAGCGGAAAACGGAATTTTTCTTAGAAAAGCATTATTGTATGAGATGTTGAAAGAAACAGAAAGCATTCCATTCAGCGGGAAATTAAACCCGCTTCTTGAACGTGGCCATAACAGATTAAAGAGAACAATAAAGGAAAAGGTCAAAGAAGAGAGAAGATTCATTGATAATATTGCTGAGGGGACTGTGGTCGATCATTTGGAGCCGGGAACTGAGCAAGAAATAGCTGCTGGATTAGATTTGACAAAGAGAGGCTGCAGCTCAATTCCTGCCCACCTTCCTAAGGCTGGAAAATCTTTTTTAAAAACTGATTTGCCTGGGCTCAGCGAGAGAGAGTTAAAGAGGATAACTTTAATATCTCCAGAAGCAACTATTAATCATATTAAAAAAGGAAAAATCGTTGATAAATTTGTCTATCTTCTATGCAGGAATATGAACTGTGTGACCAGGGTCATCAACGAGGATGTGCCTCCTAAATTTTATGACGACAAGGGAACAGTAAGATGCAGATACTGTCGAAAATCTTATTCGATCAGGAGCGATAAAATTTCTTCAAATGAGAGAGAAGAATTCTTAGGTTCACTTCCTAAGGGAATAGAACAGATAACATCTGGTTCCTGATTCACGATGATAAGAAAATATTTGAGTCTACGATAGAAAAACAATCTAATGAAACACAGCAAGAAACTGGAGATTCATAATGCCAAGAGGGAAGGAGGGCGTTCTTGATGAGAGGATTTGATCAGCTTGAATATAATAATTTCCTTGTGCAAAATAATGTCATTGGTTTTTTTGAAGAGCCAATAACCTTGAAGTCAGGGAGAGTGTCTCCTTGGTATGCGAATTGCAGGGATCTTTTAAACCGAGTTGGATTGATAGATCAACTCACTGATTTTGTTCTTGCTTTTTCGGCTGAAAAAGGGATTTCAGCCGATTATTTTTATGGTGTGCCTGAGGGGGCTACGAAACTGGCCGTGGTTTTGAATTATAAGAAAGGTAAATTGGATAACAATGAAAATCAGGCTTTGGTTATCGGAAGAGGAAAACCAAAAGAGCACGGAGATCCGAAGGACAAATATTTTATAGGACCTGCTGAAGAAGGAGATAAAGTGATTGTTATCGAGGATGTAACAACAACAGGAAGTTCTTTGATCGATACTATAAAGCACTTGCAAGAATCGAATATTGAGGTGATGGCAGCAATCGGATTGGTGAATAGGATGGAGAAGAGAGATGACGGGAAGAGTGTCGAGCAAGTCATGAATGGGTTGAACGTTTCTTATTTGGCTATGGGAAATTCTGCAGAACTCCTTCCCCTAGCCAGGGATGTATCAAAACCCTCTGATTCTGTTTTGGAAGAAGTTGAGAAATATTTCTATCAGTACGGTCTTGAGCCTTTGAAATTGAAATGAGCTAGACGGGCAAAGAAGCTATATATTTTTATCCGACCCCAGTTCCAGTGCTGATTGGAGAACTCCCAAAGGCTCAGATACTGCCGCCCAGCTGCGTTTCTGGGAAAGGTGACGCTTAAAAGAGAATGTAATGCCGAAGAGGGGACTCGAACCCCTACTCCCGAATATCAGGAACTAGCCCCTCAAGCTAGCGTGTCTACCAATTCCACCACTTCGGCATCAAAGCCTGGGAGGCAACCTCAGGAAGCTTGCCTCATATCATGGAGAGGGATATTCGCCCTTTGGTTCTTCTTTTCCTTCTTCTTTACCTTTTTTTTCCTGCTGTTGTTGTTTTTCAACGGGTTCTTGAGCCTTTGTTTCTGTTGGTTCTTTCACGGTTTCTGTCACAGGAGCTGTTTCCTTTCCTTCTTCTTCTCCTTTGATGACAGACCTTGTTCCTTTGGCTGAAAGAATCCAGAGCCCCATAGACGTGAGCATGAAAAGGATGGCACAAACTGTAGTCACTTTAGAAAGAATAGTTGCTGCCCCGCGGGGCCCGAACACTGTCTGACTGCCAGCACCTCCGAATGCTCCTGCCAGGTCCGCGGACTTGCCTGATTGGAGAAGAACAGCCACGACGAGGACAAAACAGGTGATGATATGAATTGTAGTGATTAAGGATGTCATGTTTTTTCCTTATACGCTTTTATTCCTTGTTTGGCGATCTGGAGGAACGAATCTGCCTCTAAAGAAGCTCCACCAACCAATGCTCCGTTGATGTTTTTCTCTTTGAGCAATGAGTACGTGTTGTCTGGTTTAACGGAACCGCCGTAGAGAATTATAACACAGGAGCCGATTTCGTTTCCATAATTTTCTTCCAGTTTATCCCTGATGAAGCTGTGGACTTCCTCAGCTTGAGCCGGAGTCGCTGTCAAGCCTGTTCCGATGGCCCAGATGGGCTCATAAGCGATTATAACCTGGCTCATGTCTTCTTCTCCCAGTCCTTCTAAGCCAGCTCTGAGCTGGGTCTCCACCTTATTTATGGTTTGTTCGCTTTCTCTCTCTTCCAGAGATTCTCCTATGCAGACGATTGGCACCAATGCTTGAGCTAAGGCGGCCTTGATCTTTTTGTTAACGGTCTTATCCGTATCGCCGAAATACTGGCGTCTTTCTGAGTGTCCGATGACCGCGTATTCGCATCCTGCATCCTTGAGCATGGGGGGAGAGATCTCTCCTGTAAAGGCTCCTTTTTCTTCCCAGAAAAGATTTTGAGCTCCAAGCTTGAGGGAACTTCCTTCAAGTATCTTTTTAATTTGTCTCAAGGCTGTAAAAGGAGGGATTACAACCACCACGGCTTCTGATAATTCTTCCTCTGCTTGCTTAAGAGATGAGACCAATTCGACAGCTTCGTCGATGTTTTTATGCATTTTCCAGTTGCCAGCAATGAAGGCTTTTTCGTTAGTGATGGCCATTTTATTTCTCCGTTAAAGCTTCGAGTCCCGGCAGGGTTTCCTTGGCTAAATATTCCAGGGAAGCACCTCCACCCGTGGAAATGTGGGATATCTTGTCACTTACCCCCGCTTTGTAGACAGCGGCTACAGAATCTCCTCCTCCGATTATGGAAAGAGCTGGGGAGGCAGCAACAGCGGCGGCAATTTTCATTGTTCCTAGAGAGAATTGTTCGATCTCGAAAACGCCCAGGGGGCCGTTCCAGAAAATCGTTTGAGCCTTGGCTATGATTTCCTGGTACTTTTGGATGGTTTTGGCGCCGATGTCAAGTCCCATTAAACCTGCGGAAAAAGGGAAGGAATCGACAGTTTTAGCTTCAGCTTCATTATCGATAGCAGTGGAGACGACATGGTCTTCAGGGAGATAAATCTTAATTCCTTGGGCTTGAGCTTTTTCCAAGAGGCTCAAGGCTAGGGCGATTTTATCTTCTTCAACCCGAGAGCGGCCGACCTCATTCCCCATGGCTTTGAAAAAAGTATAGGCCATGGCTCCACCGATAAGAATGTCATCCGCTTTATTCAGGAGATTCTCGATGACAGGGATTTTATCTGAAACCTTGGCTCCTCCAAGAATAGCGACATAAGGTTTTTGAGGAGAATGAACGGCTTTGCCCAAGTATTCTACTTCTTTCTCAACCAAGAATCCTGCAGCTGATTTTTCAACATACTCAGTAATCCCCACTACAGAGGCATGGGCTCGATGACAGGCCCCGAAGGCATCATTCACGTAATAATCGATATCTTGGGCCAACTCTTGAGCGAAGGAAAGGTCGTTGGCTTTTTCACCGGGATTAAACCTGAGGTTTTCAAGAAGAAGGACTTGGCTTTCCTTGAGGGCTTTCTTTAGCTTGGTGACTTGGTCACCTATGACATCTGGGGCTAAGAGGACTTCTGGAGAGATATAATCTGAGAGCCTCTCGGCCACAGGTTTTAAGCTGAGCTTGGGGTCATATTGACCTCCAGGACGCCCCAAGTGAGACGAGATAGTCAATTTTGTTTTTTGTTCGAGAAGATAGTTTAGGGTGGGAAGAGCGGCTTTTATTCTGGTGTCGTCTCTGATTTCTAATTCTTCCTCCAAGGGAACATTGAAGTCGACTCGGAGAAAGACTCTTTTTCCCTGCAAATCTAAGTCTTTTAATCTCAATTTTGCCATTTTATTGGTAGATGTATTTGATCAAATCCTTAACACGGCAGGAATAGCCCCATTCATTATCATACCAGGCAAGGATCTTCACCAGATTATTGTCGACCATCCGAGTGAACAGGCCATCCATGATCGATGAGTGGGGATTGGCCAGAAAATCAACGGAAACAAGGGGTTCCTCCGTGTATTGGAGGATTCCTTTCAGTTTCCCTTCAGAGGCCTTCCTGAAGGCTTCGTTGACCTCTTTCTCGCTAACGTTCTTTTTCAATAAAGCTACTAAATCCACCACGGACACGTTGGAGATGGGGACTCTTATGGCAATACCATCTATTTTTCCGTTAAGCTCGGGCATTACAATGCCTACTGCCTTGGCGGCTCCGGTGGTGGTGGGGATTTGAGAAACAGCAGCAGCTCTGGCTCTTCTCAGATCCTTATGAGGAGCATCCAGCAGCCTCTGGTCGCTAGTGTAGGCATGAATGGTGGTCATGAAGGCCTTTTCGATTCCAAAATCTTCATGTAAAACTTTAGCCACTGGAGCCAAGCAATTGGTCGTGCAAGAAGCATTAGAGATAATATGGTGTTTTTCTGAATCATAATCATCTTCGTTAACTCCAAGCACAAGAGTGATATCCGGTTCTGTAGCCGGAGCGGTGATAATGACTTTTTCTGCCCCCCCAACCTCGATATGCTTGATAGCATCTGGTCTTTTACGGAACAGGCCCGTGGCTTCGATAACCACTGAAATTCCCATGTCTTTCCAGGAAATATCGGCCGGGTTTCTTTCTGATAAGACTTTTATTTCTTTATTATTTACGACTATAGTGTTATCAGAAGCTCTAATATCTGCATCTAAGATTCCGAGGACGGAATCGTATTTCAGCAGATGAGCTAAAGTTTTAGCGTCAGTGATATCATTGACGGCCACAAACTCGAAGTCCGGGTCTTCGAAAGCCGCGCGAAAGATGTTCCTACCGATGCGGCCAAATCCGTTTATTCCTATTTTATATGCCATGGTAACCTCCTCTCATTTTTTCCTTCTCTATTAGCATAAAAAAAGGTATAAATCAATGAATTCAGGAATTCTGCAAATCAGTGACTGAATCCACAGGTTGCTATCAAGGACTTAATTTAAAAAAGATAGAAGACATACATGCTCGAAGCACTCAGCAGTCCCACACTGAAGTTATCGTTGATGCCTATAGGGAGAGCTTCTGAAACAGAGGCGACCAAAGCTCCGGCTAAATAGATATGGAGAGGAACAGATATAAAATGGAGCATGATGTAGCCAGAAATCATACAGGCAGTGAAATGAGCCAGACTTCCTTCTAAGGATTTTTCAAAGATCTTAGTGCGGCCGAAATGAAGGCCGAAGAACTTGCTGAAGAAATCACCGAATATCAAGAAGGAGACAGCTAGAATGGCAAGGTTCTTATTGAAGAGAAGAATAGTCAGGAAGCTAGCAAAAAGAAAGAGGGTTATGGAGGAGAATGCCTTGTATTCCTTAGCTTTGTAAAAGTTTTTAATGGTTTTGAAGAAAAAGATATTCACTCTTTTGGAGAATAACCGGATAAGATCAAGAAGCAGAAAAAAAAGCGCAATGCTTCCGACCAAGACCAGAGCTTCTCTTTTGCTGGTAACCATATAATAAATTACTAAGAGGAAGGCAAAGGGCCTTAAATACAGACGCCAGTTGATTTCCTTTTTTATCTCCTCAGAAGAGGGTTTCAGGAATTGTCCCTGATAAACATTCAAGATGTTGATCATGAGGATGTAGACGAAAATCGAGAGTATATAAAAATGGTGAGTTTGAAGAGGAGCGAAAACAAAGATAAAGATGGCCAGGAGGGGAAGAATCACCATTCCCACGATCTCTTCTTTTTTTGATATATAAGCGAAAGAACCAACAGCAAAAGCTAGAGGAATGAGAATTTCTATTGGAAGATCTCCCTTAGTAAAAAAGAAGACAAGATAATAAATCATGATGGCCGTAGCTGTGGCCACTCCCTGTCCTCCTCGAAATTTGAGATAGAAGGGAAAAGTGTGGCCCAAGATGGTGGCCAGACCAACCAAATGGGCACATAGAGGGGAAGCTCCTAAGGAATGGGCTATGAACATCGAGAGCAGGCCCTTGAGGAGGTCGAACAAAGCCGTAATTACACCTGGTCCCCAACCCAGAACTTTGAAGGTGTTGAGAGTTCCTGCATTGCCTGTGCCGTGTTGGCGGATGTCTATGTTTTTCAGGATTTTACCCAGGATGAACGAGGGGGAAATGGATCCAACAATATATCCTCCCAATATAAAGACAGCACAGATCATAAGATTCATTATTAAATAATAAATGATCATCTGTTTGTCAATGACTTTTAGCTTCTGGGGTCAGGTCTTAACTTTCAACATTTTCATATTGTAGAGCTAGGTGTGCATCTTAACTTTGCTAGCTTCTGTAATAAGCAAAGGAGAAATGAATGAGTTCTGGCCAATGATTGATTTATAGATAAGTTTTAAATGTTTTTGATGTCTGACCCCAATATGGTAAAATTCTGGTCAAAGGAGTGGCCATGAAAGTCTTGAATGCAGAACAGATGAAAAATATTGACCGCCAGACTATCAAAGAGATTGGCATTTTAGGGCCTGTCTTAATGGAAAATGCTGGAATTCAAATCGTGAAGGCTTTAAAGAGCAAATTCCCAGAGCCGCAAAGAGAAAGAATTGTCATTGTAACCGGCAGAGGCAATAACGGCGGAGATGGTCTGGTCGTGGCCAGACATCTCTTTAATCAGGACTGTCAGCCTCTAGTTTTGCTTTTAGGGACAGAACAAGAAGTCAAAGGAGATGCAGCCCTGAATTTAAGAATAGCCCAGAGAATCGGAATCGAGATTCTAAAAATTACCTCTGCCAAGGTTTGGGACAAACACAAAACGGAAGTTTCTAAAGCTACGCTTCTGGTAGATGCTATTTTTGGGACGGGTCTTACTAAGCCTGTTAAAGGCCTTTATGCCAAGGTCATAGAAGATATGAATAAATCGAAAGCTTATACCATCGCGGTTGATATTCCTTCGGGTCTTTCTTCCGATACTTATCAAATCATCGGACCCTGTGTGAAAGCAGACTTAACAGTCACTCTTGCCGCCCCCAAGATTGCCCATGTTTTTCCTCCGGCTGAAGATCGGGTAGGGGAGCTAGTCATAGCAGAGATAAGTGTGCCTCGGTTCTTATTCGAGGATGATAAGCTGAGACTGGAGCTAGTAGAAAAGAAAGACATTCTTCCCTATTTTAAGAAAAGAATGAAGGACACGCATAAAGGAACTTACGGTCACCTCTTTATCGTCTCGGGCTCTTTTGGGAAAACAGGGGCCGCTGTGATGGCTGGAAAAGCTGCTTTAAAAATGGGGGCTGGCTTGGTGACCATAGGCACTCCTCAGAGCTGCCTTCCCATAGTGGCTCGTCCGGTGGTGGAATTGATGACCGAACCACTGTCTGAAACAGCTGAAGGAACGATATCTGTGGAGGCTTTAGAGAAAACAATCGCTCTTCTTAGGGATAAAGATGCTCTTCTTATCGGGCCTGGTATCTCTACTCACAGGTCCACCGCTGAGTTTGTTCTGTCTTTGCTTCCCCAACTTAAGCTCCCCACCGTGATTGATGCTGACGCCCTGAATATTCTTGCTTCTAAGCCCGAAATCTTGAAGTCTTTACGAAAACCAATCATTATAACTCCCCATCCAGGAGAATTCGCACGCCTTCTTCGCGTTTCTACCCGAGATGTGCTGGAGCGTAAATTGGAGCTAGTGCCTGAATTTTCAGAGAAACACGGTGTCTACCTGGTGCTCAAGAGTTACAAGACCCTTATTTCTAATCCAGAAGGCAAGGTATTTATCAATCCCACCGGAAATCCAGGGATGGCCACAGCAGGCTCAGGAGATGTTTTGAGTGGCATGATTGCCTCGATGATTGTCCAAGAGAAAAACTTACTGGAGGCAATCCTGGCTGCTGTCTACGTTCACGGTTTAAGCGGAGACGTAGGGGCTGAAAAGTTGGGAGAAAAATCCTTGACTGCGGGCAATATCATCAATTTTCTCCCTCGAACAATAAAACAGCTGGAGTCAGAAACTTGAGAATTAGAGGCCCAAGGAGCTTTAATAATAATAAATTCAGGGTCAAGAAGAGTTATTAAGGGACTTGAATGGAGATGATAACTGGCAGAAGATTAAAAAAAGCAGAGCTCTACACAAGCCATTCTGAGAAGGAAACTTTTCTTTTGGCTAAAAAGCTGGCCCATGACTTCAAGGGTCACGAGGTTGTTCTGTTAGAAGGCGAGTTGGGCTCGGGGAAGACTGTCTTTGCCAAGGGCATAGCTTCAGGTTTAGGGTTGAAAGATATCCATCAAGTCTGTTCTCCTTCTTTTACCTTGGTAAACATCTATCAAGCCAAGTTTCCTGTGTACCATATAGATCTATACCGCCTAGAGAAAAACGCAGAAATTCTTGATCTGGGCTGGGAAGATTATCTGGGGCAGGGTGTTGTCGTGGTGGAATGGGCAGAGAAAATAAAATTCAAGATAGATGGCCTTCGAGTCATTTTAAAGATAAGTGAAAAAGACGAGAGAGAAATAAAGATCTATCGTTAACTTTTAGTTGTTAAAGATTTCCCCTGTTGTTTCGCTTTTGAACACCTCCTGGCTAAATCCTAACCTCGCTGGCGTATTGCCTGAGCCAGTTCTCTGGCGGCCTTGATGATATTTTCTGTGGCTAGAATAGCAGAAACGACAGCTACTCCATCTGCACCGGCCTCAATCATTTCTCTAGCATTCTCTGTGTTTATTCCTCCGATAGCCAAGATGGGTATGCGCACTCTCTTCCTGATCTCGCGAAGTCCCTCCACACCGAGGGGAGGTTTTATATCTGGTTTAGTCTGAGTGAAAAATATTGGACCTACTCCCAAATAATCGGCTCCTCTTTTTTCAGCTTCTTGGCTTCTTTCTCGGTGTTTACTGAAACTCCGATCAATTTTTTCCTCCCCAAAATCTTTCGGGCATAAAAAACAGGCAAGTCATCCTGACCTAGATGAACTCCATCAGCATTACAGGAAAGGGCGATGTCTACTCTATCATTAATCATTAAAGGGATGCTTTTTTTCTTTGTAGTCTCACGAGCTTTTAGGCTCAGTTCAAGGAATTCATTGGTTTTTATTTTTTTTGCCCTGAGCTGGACAAGGCTGACCCCACCTTCGAGGGCTTCCTTTATGGAAGAAATGATATGTTTTCCTGCTGTGGCTTCAACATCTGCCACCAAGCAGAGGCTCCAGTCTATGTTTCTCATAGTCCTCAGTCTCTTCTCAATATGTCTGTCGCGAAAAAATCATAGCAAGGGAAGCGGGCTCAAACAACCTCTACTCAGAGACTGAGGAAAAGGTTGAAGGCCAGGACCTGCCCCTCTCACTTGCATTAATAGGTGACCCTTTACTCATTCTTCATTGCATTAAAAAGGCGGTTTTAGTATAAATATCTAGGCTTTAGAAAGTCATTGAGGAGAGTTATAAAATGAATATAGTGAACCAAATCTTAGAATTCATCTTCGGAAATGTTTATTTAAAATTCCTTTTTATTTTGATCGTCACCTTGATTATTGCCTATTTATTAAAGTTTATCTTTAGAAAAGTCTTGAAACCTCTTACCAAAAAAACAGAGACTAAAATTGACGATTTAATCATTAAAAGCACCTCTTCCATTGTTTTTTATATCGTATTGGTGCTGGGTATTAAATACGGACTCCAGTACTTTGAATTGACAACAACAATCTACAATAACCTCCTAAACACTCTTTTGGTCATTATCGTTTCTCTGCTTCTGATAAGAATTGTCAATAATTTCTTCAAACACTGGGCAGAAGAATGGAGACACAAGACTAAAACGACCACTGATGAAAGGATCATTCCCTTGCTCCAGAAGATCGTAAAGGCAGTGATTATCATTCTAGCGGTTGTGTTTATTTTTAGTGCCTGGAACATAAATATAAGTCCTCTGTTGGCCACGGCTGGAATTGCTGGCCTGGCCATCGGCCTGGCTGTCAAGGACTCGTTAGCCAATATCCTAGGTGGCCTCCAGCTTGTTTTAGATAAAACTTTCAAAGTGGGAGACAAAGTCGAGCTTGAGAGCGGGGAAATGGGAGTCATTCTGGACATCGGCTTGAGAAGCACCAAATTGAAGACCTACGACAACGAAATCATACATATTCCCAATGGAGCTCTGGCCAATGCGAAGATCAAAAATTTCACTCAGCCTGATTTTTCCATACGGGTTAACGTGGAATTTGGAGTCGTGTATGGTGCTGAACCTGAGAAGGTGAGACAAGTGGTTGTAAAGGCCCTGAAAAAGATAGGCGAGGTTTTAGAAGACCCTGAGCCTGTTGTGGAGTTCAAGAAAATGTCAGATTTTTCTCTGGACTTTATAGCCAGGGCCTGGGTCAAGGAGTACACCCAAGCTTATTCGACCAAGCTAAGAATGACAGATGAGATTTATAAGGCTTTGAATAAAGCCAAGATTGGCATCCCTTTTCCTACCCATACCATCTACACAAAGCCCGCCGAATAACCTTTGCTATGTAAGTCAATTGACATCAGTTGGCTTTTATTTTTAAATGAAGACGAATTAATTCTTGAGAATTTGAAAATGATCACCAAAGCCAAAGAAAAAATATGTGAGGTGAAGGATTTTCCCAAGCCTGGGATTGGGTTTAAAGATATCACTCCTCTGGTACAGGATGCGGCTTGTTTTAATCATGTGATAGACAAAATTGTTTCTTGGTCTAAAGAAAAAAAACCTGAGGTGGTGGCTGGTATCGAGTCAAGAGGGTTTCTTTTTGCAGCTCCTGTGGCTCATAAGTTGGGACTGGGATTGTCCATCATCAGAAAAAAGGGAAAGCTCCCTCGCCAGACAGTCTGTGTACGAGCCCCGAATGAGTATGCCCTTGAATATTTTGAGATGCACATCGACAGTATCCGTACTTCCCAGAAAGTTCTTATAGTGGACGACCTTATCGCCACAGGTTCTTCCTCCATCAGCGCCATCGACCTAGTTAAAAAATTGGATGGAGAAGTTGTTGGATTTGTAGCTGTGGTAGAGCTTTGCTTTCTTAAGGGAGTCGAATGTATCAAGAAAGCTCATCCTGACGTGGAGATACTCAGCCTGATTCAATTCGAAAAATAAAGGTAAGAGACATGGGTTTCTTAGATCGTTCTTTTCGACTCAAAGAGAACAAAACAAATATTCGAATAGAATTGGTGGGCGGTCTGACCACGTTCATGACCATGTCTTATATCATCTTTGTCCAACCTGCTATCCTCTCTAGCACGGGGATGGATAAGGGCGCGGTCATGTTTGCCACCTGTGTTTCCAGTGCCTTAGCGACCCTTCTGATGGGACTTTTGGCCAAGTATCCTATTGCTTTAGCCCCAGCCATGGGACATAACATCTTTTTTGCGGTCATTGTCTGCGGAACCATGGGATATAGCTGGCAGGTAGCTCTGGGTGCTGTTTTTATTTCCGGGGCGATATTCATAATCCTTTCTATAATCGGTGTCTGGGAAAGTCTGGTGGCTTCTGTTCCGGATTCACTGAAGCATGCCATTGCTGTAGGTATCGGGCTCCTCATCGCTCTGATCGGGCTGGAATACGGAGGTCTGGTGGTGGATACTCCAGGGGTCTTAGTGGGCTTGGGAGACTTGACTAGCCGTCCGGTTGTTTTAGTTCTGTTCGGAGTGATACTTACTGCTGTGCTTATGGCTTTTAAAGTCCCTGGCGCCATTCTTATCGGAATCTTAGGCACAGCACTACTGGGAATCCCTTTGGGTGTGGTCAAATACCACGGTTTAGTCTCTTCTCCTCCCAGCGTTTTGCCGACTCTATTCAAGTTAGATATTTTGGGCGCCTTTCAGACGGGCCTGTTCACGGTCATTTTCATTTTCTTTTTCCTTGATCTCTTCGATACTATGGGAACTTTGATCGGGGTGAGTGAGCCTGCCGGCTTCATTAAAAAAGGAAGGCTGCCTCGAGCCAATCAAGCTATGTTCTCCGATGCCATAGGAACGGTGGGAGGCGCGCTCCTCGGAACCTCGACTGTAACCAGCTACATCGAAAGCGCTACGGGAATAGCTCAAGGAGCAAGAACAGGATTAGCCAACATTTTTACTTCTTCCCTCTTTATCATAGCTCTTTTCTTCAGTCCTTTAGCCGAGATGATAGGCGGAGAATATATTCATAATGGATTAGTCCTCCATCCGGTTGTGGCGCCTCCGTTGATTATCGTTGGATATTTGATGATGAGGTGTGTGACTTTCATCAAGTGGGAAGACATTACGGAAGCTATTCCAGCCTTTTTAACCATTATCGTCATGCCTTTGACTGTCAGCATAACCGAAGGAATTGCCTTCGGCTTCATCTCTTATTCTCTCTTAAAGCTTGTCACTGGAAAAGGAAGAGAAGTCCACTGGATCATTTACTTATTTTCTTTTCTCTTCATCATCCGGTACCTGATAAAATAATCCTAAGGAAAAATTCACCATGAAAAGAAACAAAGCTTCGAGCGTCCATATCATCATGATTCTCGTATCACACATTGCTTTCTCTTCTTATGCCAACACTGACCAGCGCCGCTTATATTTTGGTCATGAAGAATCAGCCTGGGTGAAGAACACGATGGCGACCATGACTCTGGAAGAAAAGATTGGACAGATGGTCACTTGCCGCTATTCTGGCTACTTTGTGAATATAGACAGTGAATATGTCAAACAGATCGAATCCTTGATCATGGAACGCAAGATCGGTGGTTTGATTCTTTTCGGAGGAGACGTTTTAGAAACCGCTTATTTAACGAATACTTTCCAGAATAAGTCTAAAATCCCTCTCCTGATAGCTTCAGACTTTGAGAGGGGAGCAGCGAATCAGATTGAGGGAGCCACTCTCTTTCCCCCTTTGATGGCCATCGGCGCTATCGGTTCCGAAGAAGCAGCCTATTCAATGGGAAGAATCACTGCCCTGGAAGGAAGAGCCATGGGAATCCACATGACCTATGCACCGGTAGTCGATGTGAACATCAATCCAGAGAATCCTATCATCAATGTCCGTTCTTTTGGTGAAGATCCGGAACGAGTCAGCCGCCTGGCAAAGGCTTTCATAAAGGGATGCCAGGAATACGGGCTCATCGCCACAGCTAAGCATTTTCCAGGCCATGGGGATACTGAGCTCGATTCCCATCTTGAACTACCCACTGTTAAAGCTGATCGAAAACGTCTGGACCAGGTAGAACTCTATCCGTTTAAAAAGGCTGTGGAAGCAGGTGTCCAAGCCATCATGACCACCCATATTTACTTTCCTTCTCTAGATTCTACACCCAATCTTCCCGCTACTCTCTCCCCTCAAATCATTACTGAACTCCTGAGGAATGAATTCGGCTTCAAAGGTTTGATCGTCACCGATGCCATGGATATGGGAGGGGTCACGAACCTCTACAGCCCCGAAGAATCAGCCAAAAAGGCTGTGCAGGCTGGAGTGGACATGGTCCTCATTCCTCCTGAGGTTGAACAAGTTATAGAAGCACTAATTCAGGCTGTCTCTTCAGGTGTGATTCAAGAAGCAAGGATTGACGCTTCTGTAAAGAGGATTCTCGAAGTCAAGGCTATGCTTGGCCTCCATAAAAACAAGCTTGTGGAAGCAGGGGTTCTAAAAAAGGTTATATCCTCCCCTGAGCATTCCGTTGAGGCGATGAGATTGTTCGAGAATTCTATGACTCTGGTTAAGAACGAAAAAAATATCCTCCCCCTTCCGGAAACTCCCCCGAAGCTAGCTGTGTTTTCTTTGAGCAGTGACCCAGGAGAGTTCTTTGCCGGAAGGGTCTTCATTAGTGGAATAGAGGAAAGATACCCCGAAATCATGAGTTTCTATGCTGACTGTTATACAGGGGAAGATTATATCCGAGAGGGGCTGGAGAAGGCTCGAGAAGCAGATCTAATAATTATTGCCCTTTTCTCGAGAAGAAGAGCTTGGAAAGGAACAGTGGACCTCGAGCCAAGACACATCCAGGCTGTTCAGGAAACAGTTAAAGGTTCTCCTCCGGTTATTGTCGTTTCCTTCGGCAGTCCCTATTTTATTCGTCATTTTCCTGAAGTTAATGCCTATCTCTGTGCTTTCCAAGAATCGCCTCAGGCTCAAAAAACCGCGGTTAAAGCTCTTTTCGGAGACATAGAACTCCGGGGGAAACTGCCTGTCACTTTGCCTGGACTTTTTCCTCTTGATCATGGGCTGGTTCTTCCTAAAAAGGGTGAAAATCAATAATTGTTAATGCTCCTTTGAGTACATTGCTGGCTGTCAATTTCAAACTTATTCAATAAATATTGAGATAACTTTAAGAAAATCCCAAAAGATTTTTAAAAAATCTTAGGGAGATAAATCAGGAAGAGAATAAGTCCCACAACATAGATAATCAGGGCTGCATAGGAGACTTTCCAAATCTTTTTTTCTCGAGGGATCTTGATTTTAAAAGTGCTTTTGGGAGCCTGGCTGATGTAGTTACTCCCTACGAATATGACCAGAGCCGCCAGCAAAAACCCGATGGCATTCCACCACAACCACGATACTGAAGGAACGAATAGCCAGAGAAAAAGATTTATCAAAACCCCTGCGATCAAGCCGCTGATTGCTGGGCCTGGTTTAGCCTTTGAATAAATGACCCCAGCCAAAAAAACTGCAAAGACAGGGCCATAAAAAGCTGAGCCAATCTTGTTTATGGATTCAATGATGGTTGGGGAAATATCTCCCACTAAAAAAGCAAAGCCGATACAAAACACTCCCCAAAAGAGCGTGAATTGCTTGGATAATCTCATCTCTTGATGGGGTTCGAGTTTTTTCTTCTTCAATTTTTTATAGATATCTTCCGTAGAAGCTGCACTCAAGGAGTTTATGGACGAATCCAACGAAGACATGGCCGCAGCCATTATAGCGATGAAGATCAACCCCACTACTCCTGCTGGCAGTGTTTCCATAACAAATACCGGAAGAAGATAATCATAATTCCCTTGGGGGAGCTTACTTAAAAATTCAGAATTCTGGGCGACATAGGTACCTAGAATCAACCCTGCTGTGCAGTAGGCGAGGACTACAGGGAAGCGGAAGAAACCGTTGAAGAGCAGGCTTAACTTGCATTCCTTGAGATTCCTGGCTGAAAGCTCTCTCTGGACTTGACTTTGGTCGCAGCCGTAATAGGAGGCGTAGAGAAAAAAACCCCCTAGGAGTAAAGGCCAGAATCCAAAATCTTTACTGTCTCCCAAGCCATGAGCAGAAAAGTCCACGGCTTGAAATCGAGCGGGGTCTAAAAATTGAGCCAGAGCTTTCCATCCTCCAACAAGATGCAGACCGACGACTCCGATGATGATTATTCCGGCCAGTATGACAATCATTTGAATCGTATCTGAGAGAATGTCGACATGAATGCCCCCGAAAAGCTCGTAGATCATAGCCACGGCTCCGATAAGCAGGATGGTTATCCAGAGCGGAATATTGAGCACAACAGAAAGAACGATGGCCGCAGCATACACGGTAACACCAGTGGCTAGACCGCGGCTGATTTGAAAAACCAGGCTCATCAGTACTCTTGTCTTGACGTCATAACGCCTCTCCAGGTATTCGTAGACACTTATTATGCGGAGGGAATGGAAAACAGGGAAGAGAAAGGCCATGAGGACAGCTATGGCCAGAGGAAGGGCAAGTTCATAGCCCAGCCATATCATCCCTCCTTTGGGCCTTAAGGCGACAAAGGCAGGTGCAGAGATGAAAGATATGGCTCCCAGTTGGGTTGCCATGGTGGAGAAGCCGATGGGAAGCCAGGGAAGTCTTCTTCCTGCCAGATAGTAATCTTCTGTAGATCTCTGCCTGAGGCCAAGCCACCAGCCGAGGACGATGAGCCCTCCAGCATACAAGATAATGATGGTCCAATCGAGGAGAGACACCGAGGAGCCTTACTCTTTTTTATCCCAGTTCTCGATCAAGTAGGGTTTTGATTTTTCGAATTCCAAACAGAGCTTTTCAATCTCTTCTTCGGCTTGCTGATTGCTCAATTTCATGGTTTTTTTCACGTAGGAAGCGATGAATCCGAAATAGAGGGGAATCATGGATTCGAGGACTAAGGGGAGGCTCATCTCTATGAATACGTTTTTGAATCGGTGATAGAAACAGAGATAGTCATAGAGAATTTTTACCCAAAGATGGGCAGGAAAGCTGAGATCCTTCTTTTGAAGAAGAACAATTCTTGACAGTTCTGCACGGTTGTTATTTTTTAATATCTCTTGCCAGATGCAATCGAATTTTTTGAATCCTCTGTGAAAACTCTGGTAAAGGTCGTTGAAATCTTGCTCGACTTCTTCCGGAATAACTTGGGATTGAAATCCAAAGGTGGGAAGCTCTTCACTCTTTTTGATCGTTTTCCAGGTTTCGGAATACTCTTCTGCCAGAGAAAATATGGTTCCGATGACTTGCTTAAACATAGGAGCTAAGGTACTAACCGATTTTGGATTGTGGATCTTAGCTCCCAAAAAAGATTGGCAGATGTTGAAGCCATTAGCCAAAGCCATGGTGGTCATCCAGATATCTATGCCGTAGTAAGCCACATCAGTATCCCAGATTTCTTTTTTCAGATAATCCTTGAGAACATTGGCTGAAAATCCAAACTCTCCACCGATAGGCTGACGAATTTTTTTCCCGTAGAGGGCTCGGGTCAAGGGGTAAATGATAGAATTAGTGATTGTTCCGTCGTATTTATGGCGGGTGTAGAGCGGGGCCACATAATCATAGCCTTGAAAAATAATTGGGCCACCCAGTAGTTGTATCCATTCAGGAGTGATGGAACGTAGGTCAGAATCTACGACCACAACGACCCTTACTCTTAACTCATTGGCGATCTCGAATATTCTCCGGAAAGCTTTTCCTTTTCCTGGAGCTCCCCGAAAGCTGGTCACCATTTCTGAAATGGGAGTGTGCAGACTCCGGGAGAAAGGGTGCATTTCATGGGCAATCAGTATCGATTCCAGGTCTTTGTAGTCTTGAAGATTATTCCTGGCAATTTTACGCGTATTATCTGAGGAGCCACAGTCTGAATTGATGATGACGCTTTTATACTTGGGAAAGTATTTGGTCAGACCCAGCCTCACAGCTTTTATGACATGGCTGATCGTGGCTTCAGAATTATAGCTGGGTATTCCAACCAATATATCTGCTTTTTTTATTCTTTTGATATCCTTTATTATCTTGGGAGTTAGAGAAAGCTTCTTTTCCACCGGGGCTAATTCATCCTTTTAAGTGTTTTGTTTGCTCTGAAAAAGGGGAAATTCCTCGAGGAGGAAGGTCAGGGGAGAAAGTATGGCCGGGGCGGAGAAAGTGAAAATCCTTTTTTAATAAACTAGTCACTTTGAGTTAGGGTTCGCACGCGGCCTCTTGAAATAATTTTAATTAAGATTGGAAGTATAACCCATCCTTCACAAAAATCAAGTGGTTGACACAAAATTTTTTTTTTTTTATCCTATTCCCACTTCGATCGTATCTTCAGGTTTGATATTTGGCTTAAAACCGCCTTTATAGGGAGGAAGAGATGTCTGATTTTTTCCAGAATGGAGTCATCACTACTTTTCATAAATTGGGAAAACTTAATCTTAAGAGATTGGAAGAAGAACTCAAAGAATTCTCAAAAATAAGACCTATAGCCTTGGTCTTACCCTCCCTCTATCGGGAATATGCGAGTGGAGCCCTCCAAGGCATCATCGATGAATTAAAAAAGGCAAAATATATCAGCCAGATAGTGGTCTGTTTGGATAGAGCCAGTCCTGAACAATTCAAAAAAGTCAAAAAATATTTTTCTTCCTATAGAAAAGTCATCATCATTTGGAATGATGGCCCCAAAATGAGAAAGCTTTACCAGGTGTTAGAGAAAAACGAGTTATCTCCAGGGCAAGCAGGAAAAGGACGGGCTGCCTGGATTGCTCTGGGGTACGTTTTGGCCAAGGGAAAAGCCAGAGTCATTGCGCTTCAGGATTGTGATATTATCGACTATGATCGTTCCCTCCTCGCTCGCCTTTGTTATCCTGTAGCCAACCCTCATTCCGAGTACGAATTTTGTAAAGGTTTCTACAGCCGGATCACAGATAGAATGCATGGGAGGGTCACTCGGTTGTTCTTTACTCCTTTTATTCGGGCCTTAGAAAAAATGCTGGGATATTTGCCTTTCTTGGTCTATATGGACAGCTTCCGCTATGCTCTTTCAGGAGAAATCTCCTTGAGAAAGGATTTGGCCATGACCATGAGGATTCCCAGTGATTGGGGCCTAGAAGTGGGAACCTTGGCTGAGGTTTACCGAAATATGGCCTTAAACAGGATCTGCCAAGTTGATATTGCTGATTCCTATGAACACAAACATCAAGAGCTAGTTCCAGATGATGCTGAGAAGGGTCTCATGAAAATGGCGGTGGATATAGCGAAATCCATTTTTAGAACGCTGGGTGGAGAAGGGGTCCAATTTTCCGAAGGATTCTTTAAAACTTTGAGGAATATCTATGCCAAGGCTTCTCATGAAACCATCACCCGCTACGAGAATGATGCAGCCATCAATAATTTGTTTTTTGATCGCCATGATGAAGCTGTATGTGTGGAATCCTTTACTGAAGCCATTAGGATAGCTGGCGAGGCTTTCTGGAAGAACCCCTTCGAAACTCTCCTGATTCCTAACTGGCACCGAGTGACTGCAGCTTTTCCTGAATTTTATAATCTGTTGCTAGAAGCAGTAAAGAAAGACTACCAACAATAAAACAGGCTATTACGCTTGATGGAATCAATCTGAGCCTTCCTATAACTTCCAATCATTTTAAAGAGACCTGAAGTCTATATTTAAAACTCAGTCCCTGTGAATCTCAAAAAAAAGATTCGAGGATATCTATTCAGAATTTCTGGACCTGTGTGGGATTAAAGAATCCAGAATTCTCTCTTGATATTCTTTTTAGAAACGGCGCTTCAGATGAGAAAGAAGAGTTGAAGGCTATTTCACCTTAGTCCTTGACACGAGTGTTGAGGTTGTGCAATTAAGTTCGGTTTTACTTCAACCTCAAAGTGCGCAGCTCGCATTCGATGTCTATTTTAATTTAAACGTAACCGTAACCGTGAAGATGACTCCCCTGGGTCTTCCGTTGATGATCATGGGTTCGTATTGCCACTGTCGGACAGCATCGATGGCTGCCTGGTCGAGAAGAGGGATGGAGCGGAGCACTTTAAGTCTCTGGACGCGTCCATAGATATCGGTAGTGGCTTCGACGATCACGATTCCCTCGACTCTTGCTTGGCGGGCGATTTCTGGGTAGAGGGGGTCAACTCTTCTGATCAATCTGGGGGGTTTGATCTCTCCCACGGCTCTTACTGGGGCTTCGACTTCACCGACCACGCCGCCGAGCACACCGCCGACGACACCGCCGAGGACTCCGCCTACGACGCCGCCCTCGACTCCGCCTTCGACTCCGCCTTCGATACCGATATCGGCGATTTCTTCTTCGGCGATTTCATCAGGGATTTCCACTGGGGCGACGAGTTTGCCGGGTTCGATGGGTTTTTGGGCTCTGACGGGTTTGATGCGAGTTTTGACTCTGGAGGAAGATTTTTTCTTAGCTGGAGGAGGCGGCGGTGGAGGAGGTGGAGGCGG
>JABAOH010008806.1_pt2 | contig 40503 bp, 41 predicted proteins | sample 7062181 | NCBI WGS metagenome assembly JABAOH01 (sample SAMN14538630, study PRJNA623070) | marine sediment metagenome | biome: marine biome [ENVO:00000428]; feature: marine pelagic biome [ENVO:01000023]; material: deep marine sediment [ENVO:00002113]; isolation source: pool of 5 deep marine... | reverse complement strand
GTGGGGGGGAGACCCGCGGGGACCATCACAGGAGGGGCTTTCCTCAAGAAATTCGTGGGGGAATACCCATGGGTTCATTTGGATATCGCGGGTCCGGTCTGGACAGATAAAGATAAGCCCTACGTCCCGAAAGGGGCGACGGGGGTAGGGGTCAGACTCGTTGTCCAATTGTTACGGGATTGGAAGATGAATCCATGAAGTGGCGATGTTCATTATGGGAATTCGTAACCCGACGGCCTTCTTTCCGGCTAGGATGTAAAAGAGAGCCATGTGGAATGCAAAAAAATGTAAGCTATCCCGATTCCTTTACGTACATCATTTTGAGATCAGTTAGCACATGATCGATCGAAGCCCTCTCGTCCTCTTTCAGGTTTTCCTTAGTTTTCTCCTTCAGGATGCTTATGAGATCAATGAAATGCCGAGCCCACTGGAGGTGAAGGTCCTTCTCGGTTTTGTCTAGTTTCGAAACCTCACTCAATATGCCCAGGGATTGAGCTGCCAAGAGAGAAACTATAACGGAAAAAGTAGCCTCTGGTGGTGGAGAAATCTGAATTGTCTGGTGCTGTTTTCCCTCCTCCTTTCTTTCACCTTCCCTCTGCTCGCGTCTCTCCGCTTCCTTTTCCCGCTCTTCTGCTTTTACCCGTGCCTCGTCAGCCCTTGGTTTCTTCTCCTTCTTCTCCTCGCCGGGGGCCCGCTCTCCCTCTCCCTGAAAGAAATGCCTTTTATCTTTTACGACAAACCCCTTGCCTTCTTTCTCCTTCTCCTCTTCTTCCATCCTTACCACTCCTCCTTAAAATAATTGGATATCTTGGTGAAAAAACCCTTTATACAGATGAAAATGGATGAATAGCGATGAAATTTTTAGATAATTTGTGAAATATTCAAAAAAAAGATCATATTACATTGAATTAAGATATTACTGTGGTAAACTCCTCTATTTGAACCTTGCATTTATACGATTTAGTGGGTAAATTATTAGCACTCAACAAACCCGAGTGCTAATAATGAGGTGAAAAGAAAATGTCACGCCTTCCAGTTGTCAGCAATGCCCTGGATCTCTATATGGCTCAAATTAACCAATTGCCCATCCTCTCCCCCGAGGAGGAGTTCGAATTGGCCTTGAAATATCGGGAGAAAGGCGATATTGAAGCAGCCCACAAATTGATTACATCAAATCTCCGATTTGTTGTCAAGATCGCCTTGGAATATAAGAATTATGGGCTTAAACTTCTTGACCTGATTCAGGAGGGAAACATCGGATTGATGATGGCGGTTAAAAAATTCGATCCCCTTAAAGGATATCGTTTCATATCCTATGCCGTCTGGTGGATTAGGGCATACATCCAAAACTTCATCATAAAGTCGTGGAGTCTCGTTAAAATCGGAACCACCCAAGCCCAGAAGAAATTGTTCTACAAGCTGGGAAAAGTTCGAAGGTTATTAGAAGCTCCTCAGGGAGATCATCCACAATCTTATGAGGACATCGCGAAAGACTTGGGGGTAAAAGAGGAGGAGATCCATGAGATGGAGCAACGTATGGGCAGAAGGGATCTATCATTGGATCTCCCTTTCGATGAGGGTCAAGAATTAACCCCATTAGCGCTCCTCTCAGATGATTCCCCCGATCAGGAAGATATGCTGATTCGATCTCAGGATTCACAAATCCAGAAGAACGAGATCTCAAAGGCCCTCGCCAGCTTGAGCGAACGCGAGAGATACATCATCACTCACCGTATCATGAGCGACAACCCGTTGACTTTACGGGAAATTGGCGATACACTTCAACTCTCACGGGAAAGGATCAGACAGATAGAGAAAGAGGCGTTGACCAAGCTCCGAAGGGAGATGCAGAATGTGCCGTTATCATAATCGCCCTGGTTTTCCATTGAGGTGACTCCGTGCCAATCTATGAATATCAATGCCAAAAATGTAGTAATATCTTCGAGGTTTTCCATAAGATAGACGAAGAGTTCAACCCCGCTTGCCCAAAATGCCTGTCAGAGGCGAGGAGAATCATTTCGGCTACCAATTTCATCCTTAAGGGATCGGGATTCTACGTAAACGATTACCCTTCTGAAAGCAGAAAGAAAGGAGAGAAGGGGGAAAAAGAGAAAGAGGCGGGAAAATCTGCTGACCAATCACCGAAAACCGAAACGCAAAAAGAAAAGCCCGAGAAAAACCAGTAGCACCCTTTTCCCCTTGCACGACCTTCCATAAAGATCTCATCCTAAGTGTTTCGATTCGCAATTACGGTGACGTATTTTGGCGAGTTATTTCAAAAATATTGCTCACTCCATTCGGCCCGAGCCTTTCGGCAGTGAGCTCAAGGCCGAACTGCTCATGGCCGAGGGCAGCACTAAGTCCTGAGGGCTTTGACTAAGACATGTCGGCGAGCTCATGTCGAGTCGCTCAGCCGAANNCACCCTTTTTCCTCAGGATTTCAAGGACCCTTTCGAGGATGATATTTGCCACCTCTTCCTTGCTCATCAATGGAAGGGGATCCACTTTTCCCTGGGAGTCGATGATGACCACTTTATTGGTTTCCGTTGCGAACCCCGCGTCGGATCGGCTAACATCGTTAGCGACAATCAAGTCCAGATGCTTCTCCTTCAATTTCTTCCTGGCATTTGCCCTGAGAGCCCTCGTTTCAGCGGCGAATCCAACCAGGACTCGGTCTCCCTTGAGCGATCCGATCTCCCCGATAATATCGGGGTTTCTCTCCAGCTCAAGGAAGGCATGAGCATTCAATTTTTTCAACTTTTGGTCGCTCACAAATTTTGGGTGATAATCTGAAACAGCTGCGGCCTTGATAACAACGGAACACTCCTTATAATGTTCCAACACTGCTTCCCGCATCTCGGAAGCCGTCCCCACCGATATAAACCGAACATTCCCTCTCGGAACGGGAAGGTGAGTAGGGCCACTAATCAAGGTTACATCCGCCCCCCTCCTCCGGGCCATCTTCGCCAGGGCAAATCCCATCCTCCCCGAAGATCGGTTTGTAATGAAGCGAACCGGATCGATGGGCTCGTGGGTTGGCCCTGCGGTTATGAGAACTCTTTCCCCCCCCATATCCTTTTCCGTAAGGAGCTCTTCGATACGCTCCAAAATATCCGCAACCGCCGTCAATCTCCCCTGCCCGATGACCTCGCAGGCCAAATCCCCTTCCTCTGGACCGATAAACTGGTAACCGGCCTTTTTCAATTTTTCCACGTTTTGCTTGACCGCGACACTCCCCCACATGTTGACATTCATTGAGGGGGCAAAAAGTACGGGGCATCTGGTGGCCATAATCATGGTGGAAAGAAAGTCATCCGCGATGCCATTTGCCACCTTCCCGATAATATTTGCCGTAGCAGGGACAATCGCCACCAGATGGGCCATGTCCGCTAAAGCCACATGGCCTATCTTAGAGTCCTCAAGCAGGGAAAATAGGTCCTTCTGGACGGGATTGCCCGAAAGGGTTTGAAAAGTGAGCGGGGTAATGAATTCCTGCGCATTTCTCGTCATGACTACGTGTACCTTTGCCCCCTTTTTGGTGAGCTCCCGAAGCAATTCCACGGCCTTATATGCCGCAATCCCTCCCGTTACGCCCAAAATGATCTCTTTATCCCTCAATATCTCCACTCAAGACCTCATTTCAAAACTCTTCTCACCACATTATACAAGCTTAACCCGAAAAATCAAAGATAAACCCCCCTGGGAGACCTGATCCAGCAATTTCTGCTTGTCCATAACAATGTGAAGTGATATCATCAGATTCCTAAGGGGAACCAGACTTAGGTCTCTTCTGACAAACGCCTCAAAAGACAGTACGGGGAGGACCGTAGATTTTTCCTCTATCCCTGCCACTCACACAGTACGTGATGACCGCTTACTGCCGCTCATGCTGCTGTTACCCACACCATCAAATAGGTAAATAACTTTATCTAGAATTTTGTTTATTTTATTAAGGACATCCCCCGAAGCATTAATAATTTTAAAAAGGAGACTGTATGACAATTCATTATAACGTCGTCTTTGAAGGAAAAACGACACCGGGAAAAGACATCGGTTCGGTCAAAAAGCGACTGATGACCCTGCTGAAAACTGACGCCCGAAGCATTGACCCCCTGTTTTCCGGCAAACCCGTGGTGATTCGAAAAAATGCGGACACTGAGACCGCTGAAAAATTTCGAAAAGTGTTCGAAGCCGCAGGGGCCATTTGCCGCCTTGAACAGTTAGAAGTCTCGGGAGAAACAACGGCCCCCGATCAAGGGGCCAGGGTCGAATCAAAACCAAGCTCTCCCGGCAAACCGCCGGCAGCACCGGTTTCCGCTCGATCTTTTAAAACCACTTATGGAGGAAAAATGGTAATCACAAACATTGAGACCGTTCCAGGCAAAACCATTGTCGAACACTTCGGCCTGGTGTCCGGCAGCACGATCCGGGCCAAGCATGTGGGCAGAGATATCATGGCCAGCCTGAAAAATCTGGTGGGCGGAGAGATCAAGGGCTACACCCAGCTGTTGCAGGAGTCCCGCCAACAAGCCATTGACCGGATGATTGAGCAGGCCCGCCAATTGGGGGCCAATGCCATCGTTAACGTCAGGTTTTCCACTTCCTCCGTTGCACAGGGCGCCGCCGAGCTCTATGCCTATGGCACGGCTGTCCGCGTCGAATAAAGGGAGACTGCCCATGTATGATCTGTTACTTTTCTTGACTCTGCTTGCGGCCGGTTACGTGGTCGGCACCCTGACGGAAAAAAGGCATTACCGCTCCATCCATAAACGTGAAAAAGCCTTTCTTCATCTACCGGCCGTAACCATGAAAACCATCGATTACCCCGGGGAGAAGGTCAAGTCGGCTGAATTGGTATACGGCAGTGCGGTGATTTCCATTGATTATTTCAAAAAAATCCTCGCAGGCCTTCGCAATATTTTCGGTGGCACGGTCAAGTCCTACGAAAGCCTGATTGACCGGGCTCGTCGAGAAGCGCTGCTGCGGATGAAGGAAATGGCCGGGGAAGCGACGGTGATTGTTAATGTCCGCATTGAAACAGCTACGATCGGTAGAAAAGCCAACAAAAAGGGCGTGGGGTGTCTGGAAGCCATCGCCTACGGGACTGCCCTGACACTGGAGAAATAGATGAAGTATACGCCCCGGCAGCCCGAATCCAATGTTAACGTAACACCTACCTCACCCCTGCGTGAATTCTTTGTGCTCACCGGCGGGCTGTTAGGCTTTGTGGTCGGCGTTTATCTACTGCTGGGGCTGGCAGTGGACCTGATCGTGCCACATATCTCCACCGACCTTGAAGAGAAAATGGCGGTACACTTTATCGGGTCCATAGATGCCAAAGATGCGGACTCGCAAAGGGAATATTACGTACAATCCCTGATGGAAGATTTGCAGGGGCGGTGCGCCAAATTGCCTTACCGGTTCAAGGTCCATGTCCGCGAAGCCCCCGCGGTCAACGCTCTGGCCCTACCCGGGGGGCATGTTATGGTGTTCACAGGACTCCTGGAAAAAGTGAGTTCTGAAAACGAACTAGCCTTTGTCCTGGCCCATGAGATGGGTCACTATGCCCACAGGGATCATCTCCGGGGTGTGGGCCGAGCTGTTGTGCTCATGACGTTTTCCGCCTTTTTATTCGGGCAGGACAGCAGCGTCAGCAAAGTACTGGCCCATGCGCTGAACATAACGGAGTTGAGCTTTTCCCGGAAACAGGAAACCCGAGCAGACGAGTTTGCACTCGAAACCATAAACTGTACCTACGGCCATGTCGCCGGCGCAGCCGATTTCTTCAAAAAGATTTCCAAGGGACAGGACCCCGGCAAATTCGGCCATTACTTCGCCTCACATCCGGAAAACCTCCGGCGGATATCCCATATTGAGAATATCATCCGGTCAAGAGGATTGAGGCTGGCTAAACGAAAACCGCTGCCCAAAGCCATACAGCAGTCGAAGAACTGACCTTTCCCCTTCCTGCCCACCCTTGTCCATCAGATTCCGCTCGGGGAAAACGGAGTCCCCCAGCAAGCCGGGAAACTCCAGAAATGAGGGTCATTGACATTTTCATTCCCTTTCTTCTATGATACCAGACCGGAGGCATCATGCGATCGATGGGGAGGTTATATGGAGAATATGTCTGAATCCGCCCAGAGGGATCTTGACGCGATGTTAGAAAAGGTCAATGACGAAGACGCCTTTGCCAAAATCGTTGGCATGCGGGTCGTTGAACTTTCACCCGGCTACGCCAAGGCGGTCATGGACGTCACCGATGATCATGTCAACCTCTTTCAGATGGCCCACGGGGCCGCTATCTTTTCCGTAGCTGATCACGCGTGCGAGGCGGCGGGAAATAGCTTCGGGGAACCAGCAGTGGCGATCCAGAACAACCTCCATTTCTTATCGCCGGGCAAGCCCAGGGACCATCTGGAAGCCACGGCTCGGGTCATTCATCGGACGCGAAGGATTGGCCTCGTTGAGGCCGTGGTGCGGAACCAACGTCAGGAAATCCTGGCCCAGTGTCACCAGGTCATCTATTTCAAGGGCTCCAAAGCCTAGCATATTGGGAAGAATTCCTTGACACCCCAAGTTGTAGATTGTATTGTGAATTTATTCTCTTTTGGATACCGTATCCGAAGCCTGAGTGTATAAAAACCCGCTACGGAGGTATGAAATGGGAGCGGGAATCCTCTCTGATATTACCGTATTGAGCTTGGAGCAGGCCACCACGTTGCCCTATTTGACCTGGAGATTGACTCAAGATGGGGCTCGGGTCATTCGAATGGAACATCCCGTTTACGGAGATCCCAATCGACACATAGGGGATAACGTGTTGGGCCAGGAGAGGATGAACTCCTACTTTCTGGCTATTAATTCCGGCAAAAAGGCCATTACCCTGGATCTGGCCACCCAACGGGGACAAGAAATCCTGGGAGGTTTGGTCTCGAAGCTCAAGGTAGATATCTTTTGCACCAACCAACTCCCGCGAAACTACGCCAAATTGGGAATTGAGTATCAAATGCTCAGGAAGATGAAAGACGATATCATCTGGCTCGGCATCACGGGCTTTGGTCCCACGAGCAATGAGGCTGCCTACGACCCCGTCCTTCAAGCCAGGGGAGGCCTCATGGAATTGACGGGGGAGACGGAAGGTGATCCCCAGGTGGTGGGAATACCTTTGGCCGATATGGGGGCCAGCGAGCACGGATACGGGGAACTGATGAAGGCCTTGTATAAAAGGGCGATGACCGGCAATGGCAGTCGAATCGACATATCCATGTTTCAGAGCACAGTCTCCTGGTTGACCGTTCCCATCACCTTAACCACGTCCTTCGGGAAAACGATCACGCGGAGGGGGAACACCCACGAGTTTTTTGCCCCTGTCTCGGTTTACTCCACCAAGGATGGCTACGTCTATTTAGCGGTTGGAAATGACAGGCAGTGGAACACCATCACCAGCATGCCCGAGTTCCATCATCTGGCCAAAAAGGAATATGAGACGAATGCCGGCCGAATCGCGGATGTGGTTTCCCTTAATCAGGAGATAAACGAGATTACCAAGACGAAGACCACCCGAGAATGGGTAGACATTTTCGTCAAGGCAACTGTCCCCATTTCCAAGGTGAACACTGTCGAGGAGGTCACACAAGACCCCTTTATCAAGGATATCCTGCCCCGGGCCAAGGATCCCAGAACGGGGATGGCACTCACGCTGTCTCCACCTCCTTTCACCACTGCCTATCTCAAATCCATTAACTTCACCTTGAGCTTTCCCCCCCGGTTCGGCGAACACAATGAGGAGATCTATGGTTCGATGTTGGAATATAGCCAAGACCAGTTGAAGGAGTTCAAGGAAAGGAAGATTATTTAATCCCCAACTACTGATAAACCTGCGACTATCTGGGAAGAACGAAAGCGCGAACTACGGGCAACGAGTGAAACTCAGATCTCTGGAAAACTCGAAAAAGGAGTTTTAAGAGCGAAATTATAGAGTGTTGGAGTCAGAAGGGTGAGAGAGGTTAGAGGTTGGGGGCAGAAGGAGAAATGCCAAGTGACCACTGGATAATGCCAAATGTCAAAGCTCAAATGCCAAAAGGGAAAATCCAAATGACAAATGATGGGGTCCGAAACACGGACACGAAACACGAACACCTGAGTCAATGTCAAACTTTAAAATTGGGAATCCCTAGAAAACCGGAAAAACGAACTCTGAGCGAAGAGGAATGTGGGCAACAGACCAAAAGGCACTGAAGCGAAGGGACAAGGGTTTTTCCCGGCATGAAAAATATGTTGATCGGCGAAGAGCGATTTTTCGGGATCTCACGCTACCTTGTTGACAAAGAGGATTGATATCGCAGGGAGGGCACCAATGGATTTTGCCTTCACGGAAGAACAGGAATTCTTCAGACAAACGGTTAGGGATACCATCGATCGTATGATTATGCCCAAAGTCCAAGAACTGGATGAGAGTGAGGAATTCTCCTTCGAACTTTGGCATGAGTTTGCCAAACTGGGGTATTTAGGGATTCGGCATCCCGAGAAGTACGGGGGGATGGATCTTGACATCATCTCCCAGATGATCTTCTACGAAGAACTTTTTCGGGGAGATGTTGGCTTCGCCATGACCGTGACCATGCAGATCTTGATGGGCACCTATTTTATCGGGCGGTTCGGGACCGAGGAGATCAAGCAGAAGGTCCTGATCCCAGCCATTAAGGGGGAAAAGATCGGAACCATTTGTTTCACCGAGGATCAGTCGGGGTCGGACCTCGCCGGTACGAGGACGACGGCAGTCTTAGATGGAGATGAATGGGTGATTAACGGCACCAAGATGTGGATCACCAATGCACCTACCTGCAACTTCTGCACGATCCTGGCCACGACGGATCCCAGCCAGGGGGTTAAGGCCCTTAACTTCTTCTTGATTGAGGAGGATATGCCCGGTTTTTCCAGGGGGCAGAGGCTCAAAAAACTTGGCTCTAGGAGTTCCGTAACCGGTGAGCTGGTCTTCGATAATGTGCGTGTTCCCAAGGATTACCTCTTGGGGGAGGAGTTGGGTAAAGGCGTCAAATATGCCGGTGAAATCCTCAACGAGGTTCGTGTCATGACCGGTCTTGCCGCCTGCGCCATCGCCAAAATGGCTATGGACGACGCCAAGCAGTATGCTAACCGACGAATTGCCTTTGGTAATCCCATCTCTAACTATCAGCTCATACGATCCAAATTCGCAGACTTCTGGGCCTGGCATGAAGCTGCCCGCTGGTATTGTTATCGTTGCGCCTGGATGATCCAGCAGGGCCTGCCCTGCCTCAACGAATGCATGCTTGCAAAGATGTTTGCCACGGAGATGTGCCTCTCAGCGGTGGATGAAGCTACCCGCATCTACGGGGGGAATGCCTTCGCCATGGAATACCCGCCCCAGCGTTACTTCAGGGACGCTCGCTTTCTCCTCTATGGAGGCGGATGCCATGAGGTACTCCAGGATTATCTGGGAAGGGTTTATCTCAAGGAGGATTGATTACATGGATATCCTGGTTCTAGTAAAACAGGTGCCCGATACCGAGGCTATCATCAGGGCCCAATCGGATACCGATCTGGATATCGAAAATAAATATGCCCTCAACTTCTTCGACGAATTCGCCGTGGAGGAAGCCTTGCGGATCAAGGAGAAATTGGGCGATGGAAAGGTGACGGTTATAACCCTGGGTTCTAAGAAGGCCACCGATGCCCTGCGACGGGGCATCGCCATGGGTGCCGATGAGGCGTTCCAGATCGGAGACCCCGCCCTGGAAGAGGTCGATGGTTACGTCACCGCCAAAACCTTGGCCAAATTTATCGAGGGCCAAGACTATGATGCGATCCTCTGCGGCAAACAAGCCATCGACGACGATTCAGGAGCCGTGGGTCCAGCCCTGGCGCAACTTCTTGGAATCCCCTATCTCACCTCCATCGTTGAGTTGGAGATTGCCGCTGACAGGAAGAAGGCAAGGGCGGCCCGGGAGATAGAGGGAGGGAGGGAGATCGTTACGTGCTCCCTTCCCGCTCTGTTCACCGCACAAAAGGGCCTCAATGAGCCGAGGATTCCCCAGGTGGCTGGGGTGATGAAGGCGATGAAAGCGCAGATACAAAAAATCGATCTCGAAGCCCTCGGTCTTTCCCCGGAGGACGTAAGGCCCAAGACAAAGATCCTGAAATTCTATCCGCCCGGGAAAAGGCCATCGGTGAAGATGATCGAGGAGGAGTTTCCGAAAAATGTCGAGGTCTTGGTGAAGCTGTTGCGGGAACAGGAGAAGGTGCTATAGAGAGCTGATACGAGGAGCAGGATATGGCTGGCATATGGATATTCGTGGAACAGAGAGATGGAATCATAAGAAAGGTCTCCATGGAATTGCTGTTGGGGGGGAGGGAGTTGGCCTCCGCATTGAAGCAGGAGGTGGCCGCTCTCCTCTTCGGGTACGGGGTCGGTCCCCTGGCTGAAAAATTGACCAAATACGCCAACACGGTCTACGCCATCGATGATCCACTTTTCCAACACTACAGCGCGGACTCATATGGGGAAAGTCTAGCCAACATGGTACGAGAATACAATCCCTCTGTCCTGCTGGGGGGGTCCACCTTCATGGGAAGGGATCTCTTCCCCTGGTTGGCCAGCCGCCTCGAAACGGGATATGCAGCGGACTGTACCGATATCACTGTCGGGAATGATACAGGCATCATTGCGAAGAGGCCCATGTACGGAGGAAAGGTCCTGGCTGATGTTGTGTTCCCACACGCCAGGCCACAGATGGCCACCGTGCGCCCCAATGTCTTTCCCCTCAAATCCCTCAAAGGTGAGGAAAATGGGGAGATTATCCATATCGATCCAAACATTAACCCCTCGGCCATCAGAACCAAGGTAGAAAGCGTGGAGAAGAGGGCTACCGGGAAGGTCGATCTGACCGAGGCCGATATCGTAGTAGCCGTGGGCAGGGCTATCAAAGGGCCGGAAAACTTCCGCATCATCGAGGAGCTTGCCGAGGTGGTCAACGCGACCGTGGGTACGACCCGGGCGGTCGTCGATAACCAATGGAGGGATCACAACGATCAGATCGGGAAGAGCGGAAAGGTTATCTCCCCTAAACTCTACATGGCCTTTGGGATCTCCGGAGCTATCCATCATACCATGGGTATTGATACGTCAAAGGTTATCGTAGCCGTGGATAAGAAGCCCAATGCCCTCATCTTCAACTATGCGGATTACGGAATCGTTGGCGACCTCTTTCAAATCGTACCGGCCCTCATCGCGGAGCTCAAAAAGGCTCTGTCGGAATAGGGGAAAGGAAGCTGTCCGGGTGTCTTCCTGAAATTCGCGGTCGAGGGATAACTCATCCGTAGGGGCTGATCCGGAGAGAAGATCATGGAAAAGATCGACGTGGTCATCGTGGGAGGGGGTCTCGCGGGTCTCTCCTGTGCATATAAGCTTGCCGGGGAAGAATTGACGGTTCTCGTCCTCGAAAGGGGTGAGTTCTCCGGCAGTAAGAACGTGACCGGGGGTCGAATCTACCTGGGTCCCATCCGGAGGTTCATGCCCGACCTCTGGGAAGAAGCCCCCTTTGAGCGGCACGTCACAAAGGAGGCCCTGACCCTGATTTCCCGAGACTCCTCCACCACCTTTCTGCTATCCAGCCAAAGGATGAACCAACCCCCCTACCCAAGCTATACCATCATAAGGTCAACATTCGATCGCTGGTTTGCCGATAAGGTTATGCAAAAAGGGGTCTATGTAATCCCCGAAAAGAGGGTAGATGGTCTCATGATGGAGGGTGGAAGGGCTGTTGGAGTCATAACAGGGGAGGAGGAGATAGCGGCAGAGGTCGTGGTGGCCGCCGATGGTGTCCTCTCCTTTTTGGCGGAGAAGGCCGGGTTGAGGAAACCCTTAGAACCGCAACACCTCGCCGTCGGGTTTAAGGAAGTCATACATCTTCCCAGGGAAAAAATAGAGGACCGCTTCGGGCTCAGGGGCGATGAAGGAATGGCCCACCTCTTCGTCGGGTCGTTGACCAAGGGGATGATGGGGGGTGGATTTCTCTACACTAACCTGGAGAGCATCTCCCTGGGAATGGTAATCGGGATCGAAGCCATCAACAGCAAGGAACCGCGGCAAGAGGTTTACCAACTCCTGGACGAATTCAAGGAATCCCCCGAGATCGCAAAGCTCATCGAGGGAGGGACCCTTTCCGAATACTCCGCCCACATAATTCCAGAGGGTGGGATGGATGTCATGCCCAGGGTCTATTCCGACGGCATCCTGCTTGTAGGTGATGCTGCCGGGTTTGGGCTCAACATGCTCATTACGGTGAGGGGGATGGAATACGCCATCGCATCAGGGGTGATGGCTGCCGAGGCCATCAAAAAGGCGAGGGAAAAGGGGGATTTTTCCGCCCGATCCTTGGCATACTACGGGGATCTCCTGCGGAACAGTTTCCTCCTGAAAGAGCTCGATATGTTCCGCCACGTCCCATCCATTTTGAAAAATCCCCGATGGTTCAACCACTACCCCCAGGCCATCTGCGACCTCTACGAAAAGCTCATGCGGATAGATGAAAACCCCAAACCGAGGCTCTTCTCGACTGCCTACGGAGAACTACGAAAGACCATCCTCAACTTTCAGGGGATTAAGGATATCCTCAGCTTGCGCCGAATCTAAGGGGGTTGCCCATGACCATTGAGGAGAAACTGGCCCAAGATGCCTTCAAAAATGACGAAGCCAGCCACATCACCCTGGATCAATCCATCTGCAAGGACTGCCGAGAACGCTTCTGTATCTATTCCTGCCCGGCGCACCTTTACTCCCTCAATGAGGAAACGGATCAGATGCAGGTGGAGTTCGCCGGGTGCCTGGAATGTGGCACGTGTATGATTGTCTGTATCTACCGCTCGGTTACCTGGTGCTACCCCAGGGGCGGCTTCGGGGTTCACTATCGGTACGGATAATACCTCCCCGGCTTATTCAGGCTAAGGATATTTTTTGACCCTCACCTGTTCTCCAGAAGCTGCGGACCTTAGTCTTTTGACTTTGGGTTCAGAATTTTCTTGACTTTAACTTGTGAATTAAATAACATAATGGAACCTCAATGGGAAGGGGGCGAAAAACTCAAGAATCTTAACCCAAAAACTCTAATGAAAGGGGGAAGGAAATGTATAGTCGATACCTATCCAAAATACTCACTGTATCGGTAATTTGTGCTTTGGTGGCGGTCTCCATGGGGGGAGTTGCATTGGCCCAAAAGAAGAAACCCATTTCCCTGGTTATCGCCACAGCCACCACGGGAGGGACGTACTATCCAATTGGCGTCGGCATGGCCTCCCTCTGGAGCATCAGGCTGGCAAAGGACCATAAGATTATGGTGCAGGCCATCACCTCCGCCGGTTCAGGGGAGAATGTCAACATGCTCAAGGGGAAGGAAGTGGATCTGGCCATCCTCCAGGGACTCTTCGGGAAGATGGCCTGGAACGCCATCGGGATCTATAAGGGGAAGCCGTATAAGGAACTGCGTACCATCACCATGCTCTGGCCCAATGTGGAACACTTCGTGATCTTCAAGGATAAGGTGAAGACGGGCACCATTACCGATATCAAAGGACTCAGGTTCTCCATCGGCAGGGCCGGAAGCGGCACTGAGAGGTCCGGGCTTACCATCATGGAAGGGCTCGGGATGTCCAGGAATGATGTCAAAGGGGAGTACCTGGGCTATTTTGAGTCGGCCAAGGCGATGAAGGATGGAAGAATAGAAGGCGCCAACCTCGTTGCCGGTCCCCCGGTGGCTGCGGTAACCGATGTCTTCGCCACCCCGGGGATGAAGGCGGTAATCCTGGAGTTTACCGACGATCAGGTGAAACAGATCAACGAGAAGACCGCTTATCCCGGCTTTCGCTACGTCATTCCGGCCAATACCTATCCTGGACAGACAAAGCCGATACCGAGCATTGCTCAGCCCAATTTCCTCGGGGTACGGATGGATGTGGACAAGGAGGCAATCTATCTCCTCACCAAGACGCTCTTTGATAACCCTGACTACCTGAAGCAAGTCCACAAGATGGGGGCCTTCATAACGCTGGATAATGCCCTCAGCGGCCTGCCCGCTCCCCTGCATCCAGGGGCCTACAAATACTATCAGGAGAAGGGGCTGAAGATACCCAAGAACCTTGTCCCGCCCGAGGGAGGTTAAGGGACTGGACGCGGGTCATGGTCCCCTTTTTGGGGCCATGACCCGCGCTTTTCTCATGGTCATCCGACGGGACCCTATGGCAGAGGAAGGGAAGAAAGAGGAGATCAAAGGCCTGGAGGATAGAGGCGAGGTTACCACCGCCTTTCGGGAACTCCCGGGAAAATGGAATTTGGTTGTCTATATCATAGGAATCATTGCCTCCCTCTTCCACATCTGGGTAAACACCATTGGGGTGATGCCGGGGATCTACCGCAATGCCGTTCACCTCGGGTTCATTTTGGTTTTGGCCTTCTTCTTCTATCCCATGTTTACGAGGAAACCCCAAAAGGGGTTCCCTTTGGATGTCTTCTTTGCCCTCCTCGTATGTGCCGTGGCGGCCTATATCGTCCTCTTCGAGGAGGAGCTCCATCTGGAGAGGGGTTCTGTCCCCATCATGCGGGACTACATATTCGCGGCCATCGCCATCCCTATCCTCCTCATTGGTACCTATCGGGCTGCTGGGCCGATCATCCCCGTCCTCTCCATCTCCTTTCTCGCCTATGCTCTCTTTCTCGGGAAATACATCCCAGGCTCCTTTCACTATCGGGGGGTGGCCCTGGGGAGGTTACTCTATCGCATGTACCTTACCGATGAGGGGATGTTCGGCATCGTCTGCACCGTCTCGGCAACCTATGTGTTCCTGTTTATCCTCTTCGGGGCCTTCCTGTTAAAGTCAGGGGCGGGGGAGTTTATCATTAAACTGGCCCAGGCTTTGACCGGCCGCCGGGTCGGTGGTCCCGCCAAGATCGCGGTAATCTCCAGCGGCTTCATGGGGTCGGTCTCGGGCAGCGCGGTGGCCAACACCGTGGCCACGGGCTCCTTCACCATCCCCTTGATGAAGAGGATAGGATATCGACCTCACTTTGCCGGGGGTGTGGAGGCGGCCGCATCCACCGGGGGACAATTAATGCCCCCCATCATGGGGGCAGGGGCCTTCATCATGGCCCAGTGGACCGGGATCTCCTATCTCAAGATCATCGGGGTGGCCGCGATACCGGCCGTGATGTACTTCCTCTCCGTGGGTTACTTTGTACATATCGAGGCCCTCAAAATGGGAATGAAGCCCATGAGTAAGGAGGAAATCCCCGATCTCAAAGAGGTCCTCAAAGAAGGGGCGATTTTCCTCATCCCCGTGGTACTGTTGGTCCTGCTTCTGGTCAGGGGGTTTACCCCCACCTATGCCGCCTGTGTTGGGATGCTCTCCATCGTCGCGGTGAGTTGGCTTCGCAAGGAGACGCGTATGGGATTGAGGGATATCCTGGACGCCCTTTACATAGGGGCGAGGAACAGCGTGTCCACCGCCGCCATCCTCATCTGCGCCGGGATCATCATCGGAATCGTGGGGATCACCGGGGTGGGGGTTACCTTCTCCGGGATGATCATCGAGCTTTCCGGGGGTCATCTGTTCTGGGCCATCATTCTGGTGATGCTGGCCTCCCTCGTGCTGGGGATGGGGCTGCCGGTGACCGCCTCTTACATCTTTCTGGCCGTTTTGGCCGGCCCCGCCTTGCAGCAGTTGGGAATCTCCTTGTTGGCCGCCCATATGATCATCTTCTGGTATAGCCAGGATGCCAATGTCACCCCCCCGGTCTGTCTGGCCGCCTATTCCGCATCGGGAATAGCGGGATCAAAGCCCATGGAAACTGGCTTTGCCGCGTGGAAATTGGCCAAGGGCCTTTACATCATCCCGTTCCTCTTCGCTTACACACCCCTGCTTTTTGAAGGCCCTATCCCTGAAGTGCTCATTACCGCTGTAAGCGCCAGCGTGGGGCTCTTGGCCTTCACGGTCGCCATGGAGGGGCACTTTACCCGGAAGCTCTCCCTCTGGGAGAGGGGTCTGGTTGGCCTCGCTACAATTGGACTGTTCTGGCCCCATACAACCTTCAGGATCCTGGGTTTCCTCATCCTTGCCGCGGTCTATCTGCCCCAAAAGCTGGCCGCGAGAAGAGAGGTATTAAAGGCAACAGGGTAGGTAAAGATCAAGAATTTCGGTTAAACGCAGGTGATTCAAGCTAAATGAAAATGGCTTGCCTATGCCCCTTTTTATGAAATTCTTATTGAGACTATGGGAACTCGGAACGTCCCATTTCATGCAAAATTGACACCCTAACGAGCATGATGTATGATTATGAATGGGATAGGGAAAAGGAATGAAAGCAGAAAAGGTAGGTAATGCCTCGGAAGGAACAAGGGAGACCACGGAAGATACGCAGCCCAAACCAAAGAGGGCGGCAGTCAGGAAAATCGATATCTTCAAGGCTTGGTGCAAGGGTTGCGGGATATGCGTCGCCTTTTGTCCAAAGGGGGTTTTGGCCGTCGATGAGGAAGGCTATCCCTTTGTGAAGGATCTGGATGCCTGCACCGGGTGCGGGTGGTGCGAGATCCGATGCCCGGATTTCGCCATTACGGTGGAAAGCAGAAGGAAAAGGATTGAGAGGCGAGATGAAAAAGAGGCAGTCTAGGGAATTCCTGATGCAGGGGAACGAAGCCGTAGTGGAAGGGGCATTGTACGCCGGATGCCGGTTTTTTGCGGGGTATCCCATCACCCCGGCCACGGAGATTTCGGAGATCATGTCCGTCAGGCTCCCTCAAGCTGATGGGACCTTTATCCAGATGGAGGACGAAATTGCAAGCATGGGGGCGGTCATAGGGGCTTCTCTGGCGGGAGCCAAGTCGATGACGGCGACCAGTGGCCCTGGTTTTTCCCTCATGCAGGAGAACCTGGGATTTGCGTGTATGGCGGAAGTGCCGTGTGTTGTCGTGGACGTGATGAGGGGAGGACCCAGCACGGGTATCCCCACTTATCCCTCCCAGGGAGATGTCATGCAGGCGAGATGGGGGACCCATGGTGATCATCCCATCATCGTCTTAGCCCCCTCCACTATCAGAGAGTGCTTTGATCTCACCGTAAAGGCCTTCAATTTTTCCGAGAAATATCGGACCCCCGTTATCGTCGTCTTTGATGAGGTCGTTGGGCATATGCGCGAGAAGGTCTCCTTTCCACGCCCAAAGGAGATGGAGGTGATCGGCAGGATTAGGCCTACCATGCCGCCGGAATGGTACATCCCTTACGAGGATACCACCCAAGGTGTTCCCCCCATGGCTGTTTTTGGCGATGGCTATCGGTTTCATGTGACGGGCCTCACCCATGACATTCGCGGATTTCCCACATTGAGGCCCGACGAAATTGGCCCCTTCATGGATCGCATTCATCGCAAGATTACCCTTGGTTTACCGGAGATCCACATGGGTGAGTTCTTTCAACTGGAAGATGCCGATATCGCCGTCATCGCCTATGGTTCCGTGGCCAGATCAGCCCGGAGGGCGGTAATCGATGCCAGGGAAAGGGGTTTGAAGGTGGGGTTGCTCAAGTTGATGACCCTCTGGCCATTCATGAGGGCAGCCATCGAGAGAATCATCCAAAGGGCAGAGGTGCTCATCGTTCCGGAGATTAACATGGGCCAGATCTCACGAGAAGTGAAGAGGGTGAATGAGGGAACGGCAAAGGTGAGCACTATAAACAGGGTTGATGGATTGACGATTACCCCAGGGCAGATATTGAGGAGGATTAGGGAGGTCTCTTGATGCAAGAAGTCACCAAGCTTATCTATAAATACCTTCGTCATGACAAGAAATTTCCCCATGTCTGGTGTCCAGGCTGTGGAACGGGAATCATACTGGGCGCCCTGATTCGGGCCATCGATCGGACCGGCTACGAAAAGGATGATATCGTCTTGGTCTCTGGCATCGGGTGTTCCGGAAGGATGCCCGTTTACGTGGATTTCAACACCCTCCACACCACCCACGGGCGGGCCCTCACCTTTGCCACGGGAATCAAACTGGCCAATCCCAACCTCACCGTCATTGTCATTATGGGCGATGGCGATGCCATGGCCATCGGCGGGAATCATTTCATCCATGCGGCCAGGAGGAATATCGACTTGACAGCCATCATCGTCAACAACAGCATCTACGGCATGACGGGAGGCCAATACTCGCCCACCACCCCCTATGGTATGAAAGCGACGACGGCCCTCTATAGCAATATCGAGCAGGAATTCAAAATATCGGAATTGGCGGTAACGGCAGGGGCGGTATTTGTGGGAAGGGGAACAGTCTACCACACCAAACTCTTGGATAGCTTGATGGAGAAGGCGATCCTAAAAAAGGGGTTCGGCGTCGTTGAGGTGATCAGTCACTGTCACGTCCAATATGGCAAGCAGAATCTACTGGGCTCGGCTGTGGACATGATGAAGTGGCAGCGGGACAACGCTGTGACGGTTCAACGGGCAAAACGGATGAAACCCGAAGAGCTCGAGGGAAAGATTATCACCGGAGTGTTAGTAGACAAGGAGCTCCCCATTTATCAGGATGAGTACGATAAGGTTAAGGAAAGGGCAAAGGAAGAGGTAGTCTCGATCACGTAATCGTTAACGAACTGTCTCATTATTTCATCGTAAGAGGGAAGACCTGAAATTACCCATCCGTTGATTTAAGGATCGACAATGGGTACCCGTTACGAGATTCGTCTCAGCGGTTCAGGGGGCCAGGGAATCATATTGAGTGGAATTATCCTCGCTGAGGCTTTAGGCCTTTACGGGGGAAAGTTCGTGGCCCAAACCCAGAGTTATGGACCGGAGGCGAGGGGGGGAGCCAGCAAAGCTGAGGTCATCGTAAGCGACGAAGAGATCGATTACCCCAAGGCCATTAAGCTCGATCTCCTTCTGGCCATGAACCAAAAGTCTTGCGACGAATACTACCGTGATCTCAAAGAAGATGGGGTGCTCATCGTCGATTCCACCTTCGTAAATCAGGTTCCCACCAGCAAAGCCATCCAGATACCCTTTACCAAGATAGCCAGGGAGAAATTTCGCAAGGAGATCGTCGCCAACGTCATCTCCTTGGGCGCAATAACGGAGTTCATGGACATCATCTCCCCTAAGGTCATGGAGGAAGCGGTCCTTGCGAGGGTTCCCAAGGGGACGGAGAAGCTCAATAGAGATGCCTTGAAGGCAGGGTTGATGACGGCCAGGAAATGCAAGAAGTCCATGGAGAAAAAGGGTCGTGAACCCCAGGAGTATCAACGGGAGGATTGACCGAAGCGCCTTCGGAGGAGATCCCAAAACTTCCAGCCTCAACACAAAAAAAGGGGAATTCTTCTCACCTCTATCTCCACAATATGGCCCTCCATAACGGGAGAGAGATCAACTCTTCTGCCCAGATAAGGTATTCTACCTTTTATCAATTACTGAATCCCACTATGCCCCTTTTCATAAGAGGGTTTCGGAGAAGAAGCTCTTCGTTCTATCAATGTTTCCCTTGCTTTTATCTCAGGGATATGGTAAAGATGTTCCACGTTTAAAAGGACATCCTTTGCTTCTTGGAGGGGCTCGAGAGAGGGATTTCGAGGAAATGGGCTTTGGTTCGGGGAAGAGGAGGAATCCCTTAGTTTATGGATTCACCAAGGCAATCGCTGCCATTATCTTTCGTCTCTGCTACCACCTTCGGGTTCAGGGAGCCGAGAACATTCCCCATCACGGGCCTGCAATTATCCTCCCCAAACACCAGTATTGGACGGATATTCCCATCGTGAGCCTGGCATTGAGGCCCCAGCTCAATTATGTAGCCAAGGTCGAACTTTTCAGAATCCCCTTTGTCAAGACATTACTCTCCCTCTTAGGCGGGATCCCTGTAGACAGGGGGAAAACGACCAAAACGACGGATTCCTTCCGGCATATCCTGCACCTGTTAAGGGGAAAAGAATGCGTGGTTATCTTTCCCGAGGGGACATACTATCGCGGCAGGGTTGGGAAGGGCAAGTCGAGGTTGATCCAAATGATCCTCCGGTGGCAAGGCCATCGCGGGGCCAATGGTAACAAAACAACGGAGGATCATATCCCCTTTGTTCCCCTGGGTATTCACTACGGAGGCAAAGGGCTGAGAACGATGGTAACGGTTAAGATCGGAAGGCCGATCTTTGCCGAAGGTGAGGACGAAGCCCCAAGGCTTACAAACAACGTCATAGAGAGCATAGCCCAGTTGAGCGGTCTGCCCCTCAAGGGTACGTAAGCTAATGGGTTTTTTCGTCGGATAAGGAGGAATCCATGAAAGTGAACATTGAAGGGATCTTTCCCCCCATCGCCACTCCCTTCGTGGAAGGGAGGGTGGCCCATGATCGGTTGAAGGAGAATTTGGACAGGTGGAACAAGACTGAACTGGCCGGCTATGCCGTCTTTGGATCCAACGGGGAATTCGTCTATCTTGAGCAAGAGGAGAAGCTCGCCTTGGTAGATACTGTAAAACAAAACCTCCCCCAAGGTAAACTGTTGATCGCCGGAACGGGGTGTGAATCTACCGAGGCCACGGTGAGGTTGACCAACCTTGCCGCCGAAAGGGGAGCCGATGCAGCACTGGTGGTTACCCCCCATTACTTTAAGGGGAAAATGGATAATGTCGCCCTGAAAAAGCACTATTTGAGGATAGCGGACGAGGCGGATATACCGATCATGATTTATAACGTCCCCAAATTTACGGGGATCAATATCAGCCCAGAATTCGTGTCATCGGTGGCGGAGCACCCCCAAATCATAGGGATTAAGGACTCATCGGGAAATATTGCCCAAGTAGGGGAAATGATTGCCACCACCCCATCACCTCCTTCCTTTCACGTCCTCGCCGGATCGGCCGGGCACCTCCTAACAGCGCTTACCCTTGGAGCATCGGGAGGGATTTTAGCCCTGGCCAATGTGGCCCCTGATGAATGCTGCAGGATATTCGATGATTTCCGTAGTGGGAAGCATGCCGATGCACGGGAATTGCAGCTAAAACTCCTTGGGGCAAATAAGGCCGTAACCGCTCAATTCGGCGTGGCTGGGCTCAAGGCCGCCCTTGATATGGTTGGCTACTATGGTGGCGATCCAAGGCCCCCCCTCCTTCCACTGGGAGAGGGCCAGAGAAATGAGTTGAGAGAAATCTTGAAGAGGGCGGACCTGATTTAATGTGGTCCCCTTGCGAATAGGAGGAAAAGATGCGGGAAAAGGATAGGGAGTTGGCCCGGCGACGGAGAAGGAGGAGGAAACGGCTGAAGCTGAGGGCAAAGGGTCTCCTCGAAGGAGCGGGCAAGGTGCCGAAGACCGAGGTAAAAAAGAAAGTCATCGTGAAAAAAGAACCCGATAAAAAGGCGGAACCCACGGTAACCAAAAAGGTTGCGAAAAAGGTCGAACCCACGGTAACCAAAAAGGTTGCGAAAAAGGCTGAACCCACGGTAGCCAAAAAGGTTGCGAAAAAGGCCGAGCCAAAGGAACGAAAGGGCACTCCGAAGAAGAAACCCGCGGAGAAGAAGAAAGGGGAAAAGCCCAAATCCAAGTAACCAATTGACTTCGTTGGTGAGGCTTTCCCCTTGTAAGGTTCTGTTGATTTCCCGTAGTCCGATGAGATCTCTGAAAACGAGGCAGACGAGCTCTGACCGCTAATCAAACGTCTCGGAATTTCTACAATATATTGAAATCATACGTTTTTTTATCACGGGCAATTTGTGCTATCCACATGGAATGTTGGGAAGAGACCACATGGAATGTTGGAATAAATGTTGGAATAGTGGAATACTGGGACGATGGGTTTAGAAGAAGAAAAGGAGTTAATAAGCTTTTTCGTTCTTGATAACCAATATTCCATAATTCCAATCTTCCAATAATCCAGTTCGGATATTCCAATATTCTAGCTGGAGCGAAGCCCCGGGTTGGATTTTTCCGGTAACCGTTCTTTCCTCATGAATTATTGACTTTACCATTAATCGCTCAACGGGATTATTCCTCCCTAAAGACCAAGTTATCGATCAGCCTCACCTTTCCGACTTTAATTGCCAGGGCGATGACGGCCTGGCCTTCGATCATTTCGATCTCCTCCAAGGTCTTGGCATCTCGGATTTCAACATATTCGATGGTTACATCTCTTTCGGGTTCGATCACCCTCTCTACGGCATCGATAATTTTCCCCGAATTCCGTTCCCCTGAGCGGAAGAGCTGGGAGGCCTCCTGGAGGGACCGGTTGAGGCTCAGGGCGGCCTCTCGCTGATCGGAAGTCAAATACTGGTTTCGAGAGCTCATGGCCAAGCCATCCCGTTCTCTTACGATGGGCATTCCGATAATTTCAACCCCCATATTGAGGTCTTCGACCATCCGACGGATGACCGCCAGTTGTTGAAAATCCTTCTCCCCAAATATGGCGATGTGAGGTTTGACGATATTGAATAATTTGGCCACCACCGTGGTTACCCCACGGAAGTGGCTGGGTCGAAATTGGCCCTCCATGGGCTTAGTGACTCTTTCTGTTTCCACAAAGGTCTGGAAACCCTCTGGATACATCTGCTCAACGGTGGGCACGAAGAGGATATTCACCCCTATCCCTTCGACGAGGGCTTTGTCCCTTGAGAAATCCCTGGGGTAGATTTGGTAATCCTCGCCCTCCCCAAATTGAGTGGGGTTAACGAAGAGGCTCACGACCAACACATCGCCCCTCCTTCTTCCTTCCCTCATAAGGCTGAGATGGCCCTCGTGGAAGTATCCCATGGTTGGAACCAAGACAATGGTTTTCCCACTACTTCGAAGCTCATCCGAAATGCAGGACATCTCCCTCATGGTCGAGATAATTTCCATCCGGTAGCCCCTCCTCTCCCTTCCACCTTTCCCCTATTTGCACGATATTCCGCTTCAAAAAAAAGTCCCTCTGGACCGATTCCAGAAGGACTTTTCCCCAAGGGAATACCCCCTTGAGCACCAAATAAAAATTCCCTCCGTCTCAGTCCAACTACTTGGATCCAAGCGGCTTGTAGTACCAGGTCCCCCTCCTCATGGAGCGAACTTCCCGGATGAGATTTTCCAGATCTTCCTGCCTGTTTACAAAATCGATTTCGGTGGTATCGACAACGAGAAGGGGGCTTTCGTCATAATGGAAAAAATAGCTATTATAGGACTGGCTCAAGGCCCGAAGATATTCAATGTCAATCTCCCTCTCATATTCGATGTCTCGAACCCTGATTCGCGCCAGCAGCTTTTCCGGTTTAGCCTGCAAAAAGATCACCAAATCGGGAGTGGAAATTCTCCCGTCGAGTAAGGCAAAGATCCGCTCATACAAGGCCAGTTCATTTTCGTCCAGGTTCAGATATGCGAATATTCGATCTTTAGCAAAGAGGTAATCACTTATGGTGATCTGGTTAAACAGATCGATCTGTCTCATCTCCCTTTGTTGTTGATAGCGGTTCAACAGGAAGAAGAGTTGTGTTTGGAAGGCGTACTTTTTCCGATCCTGATAAAATCTATGGAGAAAGGGGTTTTCCTCCGGCGATTCCAAGATACACCTTGCTTTGAACTGAGTGGATAACCGTTGTACAAGGCTGGTCTTCCCGACACCGATCGGGCCTTCTACCACTATATACCGAAACGATTCCATAGGTGAAGAAGTAGTGTTAATCTCACATTTATTACCATACCCCCATTCCCTTTGTCCAGCCCTTTTTAAGGGTAAAATGGGTCCAGGGCCGTAAAATCCCTGGTGAAACCCTTCATCAATATCGCGGCAGCGATAGAAACGAAGCCGATTCCTTCGAACCCTTTCACCTTGACATCGAATTTCCTTAACCGTAGTATGAATCGAAATCATGGGGGGAAAATTAGGGGGGTCATTTCGAGAGACGTCCTGGAAGGCATTCTGAGGAGTCTCAGTTTCTCGTGAGGCCTCGCCTTGAAAGGAGTGCATGATGCCGAGAAGCACGGTATCCAATGTGAGGACACCCAAAAGCCCCTCTGGAAAGGAAATTGAGAAATCCATAAGGAGTGCCATTGATCTCATCGGGGGGCTCGATGATATCATTTCCCGGAAAGACTTGGTTTTAATCAACCCCAGTTGGGTGGCACCTCCTACAGATCCTCAATCAGCGGTGATCACCAGCCCGGAGGTAACCAAAGCCATCGCAGACATCATACGGGATTTTGGAGCACGGCCCATCATAGCGGAGTCATCTGCCGTCGGGGTCGATACGGAAAACATAATAACCAATTCTGGCTACGGAGCCCTGAGGAGAGAGGGTTATGAAGTCATCGACTTGAAGTCGACACCGAAGGTTAAGGTTGGCATTGAGGAGGGAGAGGTCTTGAAGGAAGTGGAGACCTTCGAATTGGTCACTCGAGCCGATGCCATCATCAGTGTGCCGAAGATGAAGACCCACGATCAGACGGAGATAACGTGTAGTTTGAAAAAGTTGAAGGGCTTGGTAACCGATGGACAGAAGCGACGGATGCACAGAATAGGGGTTTTCAAAGGCGTCGTCGATATCAATATGCTCTTTAAGCCGAGACTATCCATCGTCGATGCCATCCTCTGCCAAGAGGGGTTGGGTCCCATTTTCGGACACCCCGTTGAGATGAACCTCATCGTTGCAGGAAAGGATCTGGTCGCCGTGGATTCCATATGCGGCCAGATTATGGGATATGAACCGGAAGAGGTATTAATCACGAAATTTGCCGCTGACCGGGGTTTAGGCGTTATGGATAATGAAATGATAGAGCTTGCTGGAGAGCCTTTGAGGGATGTGAGGAAAAGGTTTATGAGGTCCGTAGAGGACGATCCCGTTGAGGTTGATGGGTTTTCACTCCTCTTCGGGGGAGTCACCTGCACGGGCTGCCGGAATACCGTCATGAGCGCCCTCGTCGATATGAGAAATGCAGGCCAGCTGAAATACCTACCCGGCGTGACCGTTATAACGGGAGATCCCGATATCGAAAGGGCTATTTTGAAGGACAAAATCGTGGCCGTTGGTCAATGTGTACCCGGGGGAAAAAGGGGAAAACGGTTCGTCACGGGTTGTCCGCCCAATAACGCCTACGTGGTTGATGCCATCATAGGAGGAAGGGAAAAAGTGAAGCGGATGTATGCGAAAGAATCCCTGGAGGAGTCCGAAAAATGAGTTCCCATCCCTCCACATATCCCCCTCTCGCCAGGGGCGCAAGGCCAAGTCGTGGTCGAACTGTGAACACGCCACACTTAGTGGAATAGGGTGGACAAGGCAAGGATAGATAATCAAAGATAAAGGAGATGATTCGCTTGGAAGGGATATTTGATTACCTGTCGAAATACGACTACGAAAATGTATTTCTCTGCCAAGATAGGGCCGTTGGCCTTAAGGCAGTCATCGCCATTCATGACACTACCCTAGGCCCCGCGACAGGGGGGTGTCGCATGTGGACTTACGACTCGGATTGGGAGGCCATCGAAGATGCCCTTCGGCTGGCCAGAGGCATGACCTATAAGTATGCGGCTGCAGGGGTAAACCTGGGTGGAGGCAAAGCAGTGGTCATAGGGGATCCGAAGCGAAGGGACCGAGAGGCCCTTTTTCGAACCCTGGGCCGGTTCATCAATCGACTTGGAGGGAAATACTATACCGGGGAGGATGTGGGAACCACCCTTGAGGATATGGAATATATCCGTATGGAGACTGAACACGTGGTAACCCTTCCTTCTTACCTGGGTGGTGCGGGTCCCATTTCACCTATGACGGCCTTTGGTGTTATTCAAGCCATGCGGGCCTGCTGTAATGAGGTATATGGGAGCGATGAATTGAGGGGAAAGCGAGTCGCCGTACAAGGATTAGGGGCCGTGGGATATGAATTGGCGAAGCAATTGGCGGAGCTGGAAGTAAAGGTTTGGGGAACGGATATCGATGGGGAAAAGCTGGAGAGGGTTCGGCGCGAGTTTGGGGTGATGAGCGTGGATCCAAAGGGTATCTATGATTTGGAGTGCGAAATTTTCGCTCCCTGCGCATTGGGAGGAATCATCAAGGACGAAACCATAGTCAAGCTGAAGTGTAAGATCGTCTGTGGCTCCGCTAACAACCAGCTAAAGGAAGCCACGCATGGGGACCTCTTGGCCAAAAGGGGAATTCTGTACGGGCCGGATTACATCGTCAACGCCGGTGGGACCATCTACGATACGGATCGCCTTGGGGTGGGAGGGGTATCCCACGAAAGGGGCCGGGCGAAGGTAGCTCGAATTTATCAGACCATGGAGAAGGTCATCGATATCTCCAAAAGGGATGGCATTCCCCCCCATAGGGCCGCCGACAGGATGGCCGAGGAGAGAATTCGAGCCATATCCGAAGTGAAAAAATATATCGATGACGTAAGGCCCTAAGGGGGGATTTATACCTACAAAAGATTGATTGACGATTCGAAGAGGGCTAGGGTTACCTTTAAAGGGGTTATTGCTCAAATCCCCTTTCGCTCTCTGAAAAGAATTTTTGATCATTCTAAAGTTCGCTTCGCTGCAAACCTAAAACTCGCCCTTCAGGCTCAAACATCAGGTTTGCGGTCGCTCCGCTTCACTAAGAATGCTTAGCAAAAATTCTTTAATGTTCGCTCCAGGAGATTTGAGCAACAGCGTGTAAATGGCCTTATATCGTTAAAGGGAATCTATTCCGGTTTCCCTCCCCACGCAAGGCCGAGGGTGCAATGCCAATCTTCCAAGTCATCATTAACAGCATTATTCGAGCATCCGAACTGAGCCTCATCGCCATCGGTCTTACCCTCGTCTATGACCTGCTGAAGTTCGCCAATTTCGCCCATACCGAATATGCCGTTGTGGGTGTCTATTTGGCATTCATATTCAACGTTAACCTGGGCCTCAGCATGTTCACGGCCGTCCTCCTGTCGGCCATTTCCACTGGTTTCATAGCTCTTTGCATCGATCGGATGATCTTTCGAAGGATGCGGCAATCGGGCCGCGTGATCCTTATGGTGACTTCCTTCGGCTTGGGCATCGCCCTGAGAAACATGGTCCGGGCTATCTGGGGACCAACGCCCCGGAGTTACACCATAGCCTTGCAGAAACCCCTCGTTTTTTTAGGGATTCGGATCACCCCGGTTCAAATCTGGATTATCGCTACTGCGGTCGCCTTCATGGTGGCATTCCACCTCCTCCTCCATAAGACGAAGCTGGGAAAGGCGATGCGAGCATCTTCGGATAACCCTGCTTTAGCCCAAGCGAGCGGCATTGCAACGGAGGGCGTTATTTTGTGGGTCTGGTTCATCGCTACCTCCTTTGCCGCAGTGGGGGGGACCCTCATTGCCCTTGAGACATACCTGCTCCCCCACATGGGATTTGCCATCATCATTCCCGTTTTTTGTGCCACCATTTTAGGGGGGATTGGCAATCCCTACGGAGCAATGCTCGGGGCCCTCGCTTTGGGATTTGCGGAGAACTTCGGCCTTTACCTGGACTTCGGGAATATTGTGAACCTGGGGGGGCTCTTCGACTTCGTGAAAGAGATGCATATCCCCACCGGCTATAGGGATGCCATTAGCTTCGGCATCTTGATCGCCATCTTGCTCACGAAACCCTCCGGAATATTGGGAAGAAAGGGCTGAGAATGATCGAATACTTAGTCTACCTCTCCATCATGACGGGTATATACGGGATCCTCAGCTTATCCCTGAACTTACAGTATGGGTTCACGGGGCTTGCCAATTTCGGCCACGTGGCTTTCTTCTGTTTGGGGGCTTATACCTCAACCATTCTGGTGGTTCTCGTAAAGGCCCCTTTCGTCCTCGGGCTTTTGGGCGCCATGGTTGTGGCTGGCTTTTTCGGTTTTCTCATCTCCATCCCCACCGCAAATTTGAAGGAGGATTACTGGGCCATCGTTACCTTGGCGGCGGCCGAGATCGTTCGGCTCTTCTTCCTCAACGAGGACTGGATCTTCGGTAAAGGTCCATATCATGGAGGTGCCTTCGGAATCGGGGGTATTCCGCGTCCCTTGCAATCGTTATTCTCGGCCACAACGTATCCCTTTTTCTATCTCTGTCTCGTGCTTTTCTTTTTGGCCCTCACCTATTTTGTCGCCAGCTTACTGACCAATTCCCCCTTTGGAAGGGTACTCAAGGCGATGAGGGAGGGAGATGATTTACCGTTAGCCATGGGAAAGGATGTGCGCAAATTCAGGATGAAGGCCATGGCTCTTGGAGGAACCATGGGGGGACTTGCGGGAAGCTTGGTGGTCCATTTCTGGAGTTTCATCGATCCATATCAATTCATGCCCATCGAGACATTTGTTGTATGGGCCATGGTCGTGGTTGGCGGGAAGGGGAATAATGTAGGGGCTTTAGTCGGAGCGTGTATCATTCAGCTTTTCTATGTCTCAACCCGATTTTTAAAGGATTACATTCCCATTGATGCCCAGGTCCTCGCATCCCTCAGGATGGTGGTGATCGGGGTTTTGATTATCCTCATCATGCTCTTTATGAACGAGGGACTTATTAAGGAGAAAAAGAAGGTCTATCACACATAACGCGGCGGAACGGCTGTGCTCAAAGTAGTTGACATCCACAAGAGTTTTGGGGGCATAAACGCATTGGCTGGGGTTTCCCTGGAAGTTGAAAGGGGATCCATCACCGGTCTCATCGGACCCAACGGTTCCGGGAAGACGACCCTGTTCAACGTTATCTCGCGTTTCTATCCGCAGGATGCCGGCGAGATCTACCTGGTAGGGGAGCGTATCGATGAACTTCAGCCCAATGAAGTGGCGGGGAAAGGGCTATGCAGGAGCTTTCAGATCAGCCATGTTCCGGAGAAGATGACGGTGCTTGAAAATATGCTCCTCGCCCCAAAAGGTCAAAGGGGGGAGGGTATGTGGAATGCCCTTTTCGACAAGAAACGGGTCCTGCAACAAGAGAGCCATAACATGGAAAAGGCCCAGTACTTTCTGCGCTCGGTTGAACTCATCGACCTGGGGAACGAATACGCCGGGAATCTATCCGGTGGGCAGAAGAAACTCCTGGCCTTGGGAAGGATTTTGATGGCCGACCCGAAGATCATCCTCTTGGACGAGCCCACGGCCGGGGTAAACCCAACATTGATTAAGAGCCTGATGCGGCTGATCGAGGATTTAAGGAACGGGGGAAAGACCTTCTTCTTCGTTGAACACAACATGAAGGTGATCAGCGATATCTGCGATAAGGTCTATGTCCTCGATTTCGGGAAGAAGATAGCTGAGGGGACGCCTCGGGAGATTCAGCATAATGAGGAGGTTTTGGAGGCTTATCTCTCTGGCAGTTCAAAGAAATGGTCGAGGAAGATGGGGATCGAATCCTGATATGAAGATCTTACAGGTGAAAGACGTTTACTCGGGATATGGGGATACGGAGGTTCTCCACGGGATCTCGATATATCTCAACGAGGGGGAAATCATCACAATCATTGGACCCAACGGAGCAGGGAAATCCACCTTGCTCAAGACGATCATGGGCTACCTCCAACCGAACCGGGGAAAAATTCTCTTTCGGGATGAGGAGGTAACGAACGTAAGCCCCGATGAGAAGGTTCGAAAGGGAATCGGCTATGTCCCTCAACTGGAAAATGTGTTTCCCTCGCTGACCGTTGAGGAAAACCTCGAAATGGGTGGCTATATCGAGGATAAGAGACGTGTGATTGAGCGGATCGAGGAGGCTTATCAACTCTTCCCCGTGCTCAAGGAGCGGAGAGGCCAGAGGGTACGAAACATGAGTGGGGGGCAAAGACAGATGTTGGCCATGGCGAGGGCCTTGATGACGGAGCCCTCCCTTCTTCTCCTGGATGAACCATCNNAAGGTCTCGGCCACGGTCTTCGAAAGGATAAAGGAGATCCACCAAAGGGGAAAGGCCATTGTTATCGTTGAGCAGGATGCCTACCAATCCCTGGGGATTTCCAATCGGGGCTATGTGCTCTCCATGGGTCAAAACGAATACGAGGGTGAGGCCCGTAAGATCTTGGATAGTCGAGAGATCCGTGAGGCATATTTAGGGGGATAAATTGATGCCCGAGGGCAAGTGGAACGGGTGATCAATAAATAGATTGAAAGCTCGTTTGAATTCCCCTTGACAAATCCCCTTACCCGTGATACGAGGTTGCATTGAAACGTAATCTAAGAAGGAGGTGAGGGAAAAAAATTAAGGGATGATAACAAGACATAAAGGTAAGGAAAGGAGGAATATTATGAGAAGACTTATTTTTCTTGGCGCCATTGTATTGATTTTTATATTGTTAGGTTCACATGATTCAGCCCTTGCCAAAGAGCCGATTGTGATCGGTTCCATCTCACCCTTGACCGGAACCAACGCAGTTCAGGGTGAAGACATGAAAAACGCTGAACAGCTGGCGATGGAGGAGGTGAACGCAGCCGGAGGGGTTCTGGGAAGGCCCCTAAAGATTCTCTTTGAAGATACGGAATCGAGGCCAAAAGGAGGGATTGATGCCGCCCACAAGTTAGTCGAGGTCAATAAGGTCCCCGCCATTGTGGGCGCCTATTCAAGTGGGATCAGCCTCCCAACAGGTGAGTTCACCAATGCCCAGAAGATCGTCCAGATCTCGGTGGCATCTACATCACCGGCGTTGAGGAAGGTGGGGCCCTATTTCTTCAATTCCATCGGTCTGGATGAGGTGATGGGGACTGAGCTGGCGAAATTCGCCATGGATGATTCCGGAGCCAAGCGATTTGCCTCGATAACCGTCAACAACCCCTTCGGCATCGGGATCGAGATCTGGAGCAAGGCATACGTTGAGACGCACGGGGGAGAGGTCGTCACCCTGGTGAGGTACGATGAGCGTAAGCCCGACTATCGGGCGGAGATCGAGAGGCTCTTCTCCAAGAAGCCGGATGCTATCTTCTTTACCGCCTATGGAACGGAATCGAAGCTCATCTTGAAGCAGGCTTACGAGATGGGGTTAACCCCGCCCAAGGGCTGGTGGGCCGATTACATCACCATGTGGGTCAACGAGGTCATCCCTGAGACGGCGGATGGGATAAAAGGCCTGGATTCCGGGATCGGCTTCGGAAGGTATGACCAATATCGGAGTGCTTACAAGAAGCGGTTCGGAAAGGAACCCGCTACGGCATTCGGCGCGTATGGTTACGACGCGGTTTGGCTCGTGGCCTTGGCCATCAATTTCGCCAATTCCACGAAATCGGACGATATCAGAGAAGCCCTGTTTCCCGTCTCCAGGATCTACTATGGGGCTACCGGGGACAAGGGCTTCGATAAGGACGGAATGCAGGTAGCCGATTACTACACGAGGTACATCACCAAAGCCATCACCGAAGCCGGAAAGAAGAGGCTGACCTTCGCTCCTTATAAAAAATAGGATAGGGAAGGGCTGGCTCTAGAGGCCAGCCCTTCTATTTCTTCCCGTACCGTTCGTCGGCCAAAGCAACGATTGTCTTCAACTCGCCGAGGAGATGTTCATCCAAAGCAGGGGGTTCGTAACCTTCGAGGATATCGATTACTTTCTCCCGAACCCGGCGGCCCATGGTCTTAGCGTCGCCCTTTTCCCACGCCTCACGATTATTCCTGTCCATGAGCTTCGGCAGCCAGTGCTCTGCCCTCAAATGGCGACGGGTATGCTCCTTTCCGATGAAGTGCCCCCCTGGACCTACATCGGCGATAACATCGAGTGCCGATGTCTCTTCATTGACGATAACACCCCGAAGAATCCTCTTCACCATGGAAATTACCTCGTCAGAGTGGACCAGCATGTCAAGGGAGCCGAGAAGGCCAAACTCCAGATATCCTACATCGTGAATCAGGCTGGCCCCTGAGAGACCGGCCATCAGCAGCGATAGCGAGGCCTCCGAGGCGGCCTGTTCATCCATCACCTTTGCATCGCTACATCCAGCGGTTGAAAACATGGGAAGGTTAAGCTCCTTCGATATATCGGTCATGCATGCGCTCAGGAGAGAGAGCTCCGGTGCCCCATAGCAAAATATGCCCGTCCGCATATCCATAATGGTGTGAACACCCCCCATGATGAAAGGGGTTCCCTGGCTTTTCAATTGAGAGATAACCAGACCTGATAGAGTTTCGGCCAAGCCTTGGGACAAAATCCCGGCCATGGTTACGGGGGCCGTGGCGCCTCCACTTGCGCATGGGGTATAGACAATAGGGATTCCCCGTTCAGCAGCGAAGGTCAATCTCTCTATGGCCTCTTTCGAATGGTTAAGGGGAGAGCTGGGTTCCGCATATAATGCGAAGTAAGGGTTAGCCTGAAACCTCTTTTCCCCCCCTACGATGAGACAGGCCATCTCATATTGGTCGGATAGACCATTTCTATCCACGCAGGTGATAATCAAAGGCTTCTTCGTGCCCATGGCCATGGCCAGAAATTGATGGCGGTCGTACGTCAAGCGGGGCACATCGGAGACAAGACCAAGGGACATGAAAAAATCGATGTGGCCGAGGGCATCCGCGACCTTAGAAGCCCTCAGCACGTCATCGAAGAGGCATGGGCGCCTCTCATCGGTATAGGGGTCGATGACATTTGGACAATCGGAGCCCGTCCCGAAGTAAATCCGATTCCTCTCGAGGACGAGATTTCGTTGGCCATCACGGTTGGCCAAAACGATACGATGGGGTGCGGACTGGAGCGCCCTTTGTACCATAGCGGAGGGGATTTCCACAAGAGGTTCCCCTTCCGTCCGTGCGCCCCCTTCTTGCAGCAACTTCACCGTCTCCTCATCATTCACCTGCACGCCCACCCTCTCCAGGATCTCCAGGGCCGTACCGAGGATCTCCTCGATTTGGTCCTCCGAGAGTGCTCGGAAATGAGTCGTTTCGCCCATATTCACTCTCATGCTCTTCTCCATATCATTCTATCCACCTCTCTTCCTTTCCCCTTTGAGCACACCCATTAATGCCTTAGCCTCCTCCAAGCCCGCTGAGGCATCGGAACCATATCCATCGGCCCCGATTTCTTCTACGAAAGCCCTTGTTACCGGTGCCCCACCGATCAATACCTTGATTTGTTCCCTCACCCCGGCCTTGAGGAGTGCTTCGATGGTTGCACCCATGTTCATCATGGTTGTGGTGAGGAGGGTCGACATGGCCACGATATCGGGTTGATGCGCTCTAACTGCCTGGACAAAGGCCTCGGGGCTCACCTCTATGCCCAGGTCGATCACGGTGAACCCAGCCCCTTCTAGCATCATCCCGACTAACCTTTTGCCAATGTCGTGGATATCCCCCAATACCGTTCCGATGACCACGCTTCCCATCCCCCTTAATTTCGATGGGGCGAGCAGTGGTCGAAGGATATCCATTGATCCATGCATGGCTTTTGCCGAAAAAAAGACATCGGGGATGAAGATCTCCCCTCCTTGGAAGAGAAGACCAACCTCTTTCATTGCCGCCATCAGTCCGTCATCGAGGATCTCTTCGGGCGGAATTTCATGTTGGAGAGCCTCCTTCACGGCCTCTATCGACTCATCGATATTGCCGCTAACGATCTCCCGCGAGATCCTTTCCAATATGGTGGACATCTCTACCCCCCTGCATTAATGCTCTTCCACGGATTCTTTCAAGTGATCGTCAAATAATACTACCAATCCCATCCCAAGATCTTTCGGGGGACCAATCATGGTTCAATAACGAAGATCGGGAAATCCTTGTACAGTAGTCCTCAATCACGGTTTTTTTGAAATGAGTAGCATACATTTCCCCTAAAATCCATTCATTTCTTTCTGAAGTTTCCCGACCCTTAATTGATGTTGATTATAGGGCACGTTATATTTTTCGTCATCGAATACCGTTGCACCCTTCATAAACCAGGTGGACCCCAACGAATGATGAAAATTGATCTTTAGGTTTGTGTGAAATATCACTATGTAATAAAATTAAGTAGTTAGAGAAATACTTCCTGTAAAACTCACGAACCTCCGGATAGAGAATAGGCCGATAAGGCCTTTGCGGGATTTCGGGAGATATGGGATTACTCATAGGGGGACTTGATAAGGAATAACGGAGCCGGTATCTATTGGATAAGAGAATGGAATAAAAGGAGTATGACCTTGAAAATCAGGTTAAGCTGTGGATAAACTGAAGTCAACTGAGGGGTGGATTCCATGGAGAAAGCGGATGTAGTGATCATTGGGGGCGCGGTGATGGGTTCGAGCATCGCCTACAACCTCCTGAACGATGGGTTTAATGGCAAGGTCCTCGTTCTGGAGAGGGATCCCACGTATGAGCATTCCTCCACTTCTCTGAGCGTAGGGGGAATACGGCAGCAATTCGGGACCAAGGTGAATATTGACATAGCTCGCTACAGTGTGCCTTTCTACGAGAAGTTCGATGAACTCATGGAGGCTGAAGGGGAGAGGCCCCACGTGGATTTTCGCCAGCGGGGATACCTCTTTTTGGGCAGGAAGGAGAAGTGGCCGGTGATGAAGAGACTCCATGAGTTTCAGGTTTCTCAAGGCGTGGACGTTCGGCTCCTCAAACCGCAGGAGATCCCGGATATCATTCCCCCTATTAATCTTGAAGGCGTGGTAGGGGCCACCTTCGGGCCCCGGGACGGATACTTAGACCCCCACGGGGTCCTCCAGGGCTTTGCCAAAAAGGCGAAGTCCTTGGGAGCCACATATAGTGCGGATGAAGCAGTGGAGATTGCAGTGAAGTCCAACAGGATCGGCGGGGTTAAAACGGGAAAGGGGGAATGGATCGAGAGCCCCATCGTGGTGAACGCAGCGGGTCCCTTTGCTCAAGAGGTAGGCAAGATGGCAGGGGTCGATATCCCGGTGGATCCCCTGAGGCGTATGGTATATGAATGTAAGCCACCCAAGGAGTTCGACTACGAAGTACCCCTGACCATCAACACCACCGGCCTCTATTTCAGGACCGAGACCGGGGGGAGGATTCTCACGGGGAAGTCCAACGAGGATGAACCGATCGGGGTCAACTTCACCTTTGAGAGGGCCCTCTTTTACGACGAGGTCTGGCCGGAGCTCGCCCACAGGATTCCGCTCCTTGACCGGCTGAGGCTTCAGGGGGGGTGGGCCGGCCTCTACGCGGAGAACCGTTTGGATCATAACGCCATCTTGGGCGAACACCCCGAGGTAAAGGGGTTCTACATGGCGGTGGGTTTCAGCGGCCACGGCCTTATGCAAGCTCCGGCTGTAGGAAAGGCTCTCTCGGAGGCGATTCGATTGGGGAAATATGAGACTATCGATGTGAGCTGCCTCGGCATGGCTCGGTTCGAGAGCGGGGAATTGGTGATAGAAGAGGCGGTGATTTGATCACGGACATGAGTTGATGACCTAAGATGGAAAGGGTGGGAAGATGGAAGAGGTGTTGGAGAGATATCGAGGTTTGAGCCCTCAATCCGAGGCGCTCTTCAAAAGGGCACAGAGTGTGATGGCGGGGGGTATTAGTCATTCCTTTCGGTATTATTGGCCCTATCCCGTTTATGCGGTTAGGGCAAAGGGATCGAAGTTTTGGGACGTGGATGGAAACGAGTACGTGGATCTGTGGATGGCTCACTATGCCCGCATCACGGGCCATGCCCCTGACTTTATCATCGATGGGCTGGCCCAGAAGCTATCGGATGGCCTCCATGTGGGAATGGTCAATCAGTATGAGGTGGAATACGCGGAGATGCTCTGCGATATCATCCCATGCGCCGGGAAGGTTCGATTCTGCTGTACCGGTACCGAGGCCACCATGTATGCCATCAGACTGGCGAGAGGGTATACAGAGCGAAAGATGATCCTCAAAATTGAGGGCGGTTGGCACGGTCCCAATTCCAATCTCATATATAAGGTCAATCCCCCCCTCGAGCATGCCGAGAGCCTCGGCCTTTTGCCGGAGATGTCTAAATATACGAAGACCATCCCCTTCAATGATATTGAGGAGGCCCTGGAAACAATCAGGGAAAATGCCGGGGATTTGGCAGGGGTTGTTATAGAACCTATTCCAGGAACCGGATTTATTCCCGCTGAGGTCCATTACCTGAAGTCCTTGCGGGAAGAGACCTTGCGGGTAGGGGCATTGTTGATCTTCGATGAGGTCATCACGGGTTTTAGGGTATCCCTCGGGGGGGCTCAAGGGGAATTCGGAATCGAGCCCGATTTGTGCACCCTGGGGAAGATCGCTGGAGGGGGACTGGCTATAGGAATTGTGGCGGGAAGAAGAGAAATCATGGATATGTGCAATCACATGACAAGGCCTAACAAATGGGAACGCGTCAACATCGGGGGTGGGACCTTTTCGGGTACCCCGATAGCTATGACGGCTGGCCTTCTACAAATTCAATACCTGAAAGAGAACGCCAGTTGGATCTATCCGAAGCTGAAGGAATTGGGCGAGAGAACCAGGAAGGGAGTGGAAGAGGCCTTTCGACAAAACGGCATCGACGCCCAAATTAATGGATATGGCTCACTCTATCAGGTAACCTTTCCCCTCCAAAGGGATGCGAAGATAAGAAGTCCGAGGGATATCCTTGAGCGAACTGACTTGCGAAAGAGGGATGCAGATTACAAACTGGGTATGATGAACGAAGGGATATTCGTGGTGAAGGGCGGGGGCGCCCTTTCCACGAAACATTCAGAAGAGGATATCGAGAAGATCATCCGGGCAACTCACAAGGTGGCAATGGAGATGGGATCATAGCAAAGGCGGGGGCGTCTTATCCTCATACCTCGACCTCAGATACCTTCAGGCTCCCGTCCTGCTTCAAACCATATAACCCGTGGAAATCGCCACGGGTGGGATACCGGCATGCCTCCCGAAAATTGCCCTTTTGGTCACGCTCAACCCCCTTTACGAAAGAATACCTTCTCGTAGGCCTCCATTGCCGCCAGTCCATTTTCGTCCCTTTTGGTGGGAACGATATCCTTGATCGCCTTGATTACCGAATCGATGGTTACCACCTCCGTCACTCTGGCGAAGGCTCCCAAAATAGTCGTATTAACCACGGGAGCGACAGGAGTTCCCACACCGTGGCTCATGGCAATGGAGTCAGCATCGACCGTAGCCACCCTGTATTTATTTAAGCCCGGAAATCCCTGCAGGTCTTTTCGACTATTGACCACGACCCAGCCACCATCCTTCAACCCCCCGGTCACATCAACTCCCTCGGTGAGCAGGGTTTGGTCAAGGACGACGATGTGATCGGGGACGTAGATCTGCGTGCGGATGCGGATGGCTTTTTCGTCAATGCGGGTGAAGGCGGTGACCGGTGCCCCCCTCCTTTCAACCCCGAAGGCGGGGAAAGACTGGCAAAATTTCTCGTCATAAAAAGATGCCGTCGCCAAAATTTCCGATGCGATGACGGCTCCCTGTCCCCCTCGACCATGAATCCTGACCTCAATCATGGATTCCTCCGAATTATCCGTTGTGGTTCTGCAGGTCCTTGAATGAGAATTTCTATCGACCTGACCGCAACACTGCAGCACTGCAACACCGCAGCACTAAATAATTTCGCGCTCAGAGCTCCTTTTCCCGGTTTTTCAGAGACCTCATCAAAGATGAATACTGCACATTATCTCCCTGTTCGATGAACCCTCGGAGCCGAACAGGAGAAGAGCGAATGGATGAGGCCATCTATGGCCTCCCCGATTTCCTCAAAGCAAGTCCTATAAACCTCCATTGAGGAGCCGTAGGGGTCCGCGATTTCTCCCCCTTCACCTTGGGAACGGTTGAAATCTCCGAGAAGCCCTACCTTCGCCGATTGCTGGGGAAATGCCATCGAAATGAATCCCCGTTGGCCGGATTCCATGACCAGAACGATATCGGCCCAGCCTAAGTTCTCGTTATTCACCATCCTGGCCCTATGTCCGGAAATATCAACCCCTGCCTCCCGTGTTACGTGGATTGCAGAAGGTTCCGGGGGGTTCCCGGGAGTGGCGAAGATTCCAGCCGATGAAACGGATAGATACTGCCTTCCCTCTTGCCTCAGCCTCTCGATCATCAGACCCTCCGCCATTGGGCTGCGGCAGATATTCCCCATGCAGACGAACAATACCTTTCTTATCTCCTCGATGGATTTCAATGCTGCCTTCGCCACTGTCCCTTAGAAATCGACTTGGGCCCTCTCCCCTTCAATAGCAACGAGGTGAGAGGTGTCGTTGAGACGACGGAGGATGAACCCCTCCCCAAATTCCAAGATGTTTATGCAGCCCGTATCCTGACCGATCTGCCAGAAATGGGAATCATCCAATCCCAAAAGGCCGCAGAGCATCGTTTTGTTCACTACCCGGTGGGAGACCATGAGCAGGGTTTCGTCGGCATGGTCCCGGACGATTTCATCAATGACCCTCAGGGCCCTCTCCCTTACATCTTCCAAACTTTCCCCCCGGGGAAACCTCACCAGATGGGGAGTATCGTTCCACTGCCGGTATAAATCCCCATATCTCTCCTTGACTTCCTCATGGGATACCCCCTGCCACCGACCAAAATCGATATCGATCAACCCCTGCGAGATCTGAACCTCCTTGCCTTGGTAGCGGGCGATGGCGTCTGCCGTCTCAACGGCCCTGGAGAGCGGGCTGCTGTATAGTGAATCCACCTTTACCCTCTCCAAATACTGCCCCGTCAAGAGCGCCTCCTTACGGCCGGTCTCGTTCAGGGGAATATCCGCCCTCCCCCGAAACACTTCCTCCCTATTCCAGGCCGTCTGTCCATGCCGAACAAGGTAGAGGGTGGTCATATCCGTTCTTCCCTGAGGGCTTTGCACACCCTCAAACCCCCTACGAACCGATTGAGTCGATCCCTCTGCCAGACTCCCTCCTCCGTAACCACGCCGGAGAGGAATTCGATGGGGGTGATATCGAAATAGTGATTGACCACCTCCACCCCGGGATGAGGGGTTGGCAACACCTCCGCGGGGTCCTTCTGCTCAATCCTCAACTTTTCGGCCAGTTCCTCGGTCAAGATCTTATCCGTTCCACAGAGGGCATAGAAGGGGACCCCACGTGCCTTGGCCGCGACGGCGATGCCGTACGTCCCTATCTTGTTGACCAGGCCCTGTGGTGAGAGGGCATCACCACCTGTCAGAAGCAGGTCGACCTCCCTCAACAGGGAAGGAGCCGCCGAGTCGAGGGCCAGGTGGACCTCCACCCCTTCTACGGCCAATTGTTTGGCCAGGTTCACCCCTTCCAGGGCGGGCCGCGACTCCGTACAGATGACCCTCAAACCCCTGCCCGCATTCGATGCATAACGGATCGCCTCAAAGACCGTGGAACTAAAGGAGTGAGTCAGAATCCCATCCTTACCGGATAAGAGACTGGCGGCATGGATGGCGATCCGCCGCGGAATTTCCCTCAGTCCCCTCAAAAATGTACTGGTCGCCTCCCCTATGGCCTCCTTTATCCCCTCGACATCCTCCGCGTCTTCTATCCTCATCAATACCACATTTGCTAAATTAAAAAAGGGGGCCATAGCTGGTTGGGAAGAGATGAGCCTATGCATGAAGTCAAGGAGGTCACTCTTGAAGCGAGATGGCGAGGGATCTTCCGATGTTTCGGAAAAGAGGATCAAGCACTGAACCGCCCTGTGGACCAATTCCGATGCACCTGAGGTATTATCCTCCCGAATGGCTCTTAAGGCATTCTCACACTCTTCCATCATCGGATTACCTAAAAAATAGCACCTTACCCCTCATGTAGCAAGGAATTTGTTTTTCAGGTTTTCTCAGTTTCCGGAGAACACCGGGGAACTGAAGTGCCTACCTCTCATCTCTCCCACATTGAGCCACATAGAGGACTAAGATCGAGCAGAAAATTGAGGATCCTCTCGAGGAGTTCTGGCAGGTTACCAGTTCCGTTTATTTGCGATTCTATACTAAACATATCGGATTTCTTGCAATGCGGAGAATTTCACGAGGGTAGAAATATTCACTTTTCAGCTTCTCATGTCTGTCAATCTCTACAGCTATCCTATTATTTCTTATTCATTAAAACTATTTTTCAGAGTCCGGTTGACGATTTTTCCCGGGTTTGATAAAAAGCGTTTATCCTTCGGTAGAGGCACTCGCCGTTGGATGAGACGCAGTAATTCTTTACGGCATAATCATTCGCTGAGGGGAGGGATAAGGTATGCGTGGGAACGTGTTCGATAAAGTCTTTCTAAGGACGATTTTCTTAATGGGTATGTTGCTAACCCTCTTGATTACTTCATCTGGCTACGGAGAGACACAAGGGGGTCTGAAAACCGTTGACGTTACGACAACGGACCTTAAGGAGCTTGTGGAGCTATTGGAGAATCCCGAGCGGAGAGAGGCCTTCACAAAGGATTTAAAGACCCTCATCGAGCTGCGACAGGCCGCCGTGGTGAAAAAGCCCCCTGAGAGAAAAGGAACAGAAGTGCTCGCCATCGAGAAGGCGTTCATGAGTGTTGAGTCCTTGTTCAAAGGGGTTTTGGATGCCGCGGCCCGGACAGTCTCTTTGGTATCCAGAGCGCCTGGGGCATTGGGAAAGGCTAA
>JABAOH010006177.1_pt1 | contig 40505 bp, 32 predicted proteins | sample 7062181 | NCBI WGS metagenome assembly JABAOH01 (sample SAMN14538630, study PRJNA623070) | marine sediment metagenome | biome: marine biome [ENVO:00000428]; feature: marine pelagic biome [ENVO:01000023]; material: deep marine sediment [ENVO:00002113]; isolation source: pool of 5 deep marine... | reverse complement strand
CTGGCAGTCACTACATTCCAACCTCTATCCAGAGCTTGGCGTATATGGCCCAGACCGGGGCCACCGCTTTTGATGTTGGATGGGGTACATTCGACAAGCACCCCGGGTTTAATTGAATCAAGCACGAATGAAAGTTTTAAGTCTGGTTTCCAGTGAGGATTCTTCCGAAACATGGTCAAGGAAGAATATTTTTCAAGAATCTCGGAGATATTCAGAGGCCGAGAAGAATGAACAGCCCCTCCCAGCTCAAAAATTGAATAAAATCGGATATCCAGCCCGTATCTTTTTGCGCAAAATTCCTTTTTTTCGTGAGCGACACATAGAAACGCCTGGCCTACATTCCCGAATCCCATCAGGATGATGTTTACTGTTTTCATGCAACTGTTATCGTATTAGGCTTAAAAGCAACTCTTAAATGCAAGGTCATACAATAAGGGATTAATTTTCTAAGAATTCTTCTTCTCCTTCTCTTCTTTTTCAAGAACCTTTGTGAATATTACCGGATCGACCCTATCCTCCAAATTAACAGAAAGACTGCTTATATTGCCCTTATTGTCGGTAAAAAAAACGACTTTTTCAGTCGTATCAAAAAATTCATTGCTTATTTCGAAAATGTCGTAATGATAATGTTTCACGTCGAATGAAAAGGAATTAAAAACGCATTTTAACTGGTCGCCTTCCTTTTTTATGGCTACAATGCCATATCCAGGATGTTCATAGTCTCCAGCGTAATCCTCGAGCGGGTGTGATGGCTTTGTGTTNNTCCCGGAACAGAGGTTCCGCCCATGTTGGTTAAAATAACCATCCCAATGTTATCTCTGGGCATTAGAGTAACTCTAGCTGTGAATCCATCGATGCCTCCGCCATGGGAAAGCATGAGGTGACCTCTGTAAGAAGTGATCCCCCAGCCCATTCCGTATGTTGAATAGAATGCCTCATCATATATATAGGACTTTGAGCTGATCATCTGCGGAGAATGAATTTCTTTCAGACTCTTCTCAGATATAATCTGCTTCTCGCCAAACTTTCCTTTGTTTAAATTCAGCAAAAGCCAGTTTGCCATATCTGTCACATCGGAATTTATCGAGCCTGCGGGTCCGACTGTATCTATGTTTCGGAAAGGAATTTCTATTACCTTATTATCCTTTTCCATGTAGGGAAGAGCAAAATCTTGAGCTTTCTTGGAATCTTCTACTGAAAAATTGCTGTCATCCATTCCTAAAGGTCCAAAAATACGATTCTGGACAAATCTTTCCCAGGTTGTTCCTGCAACTTTTCCTACCATATAACCCGCGGTCATGAACATCAGGTTTTGATACTGGAAGGTGGTTCGGAAATCCTTGCTTGGCTCGAGATACCGCAAGCGATCAAAGATCTCTTGACGGGTAGCATATGAGCCATACCACATCAAATCATGGCGAGGCAGACCTGATCGATGACAGACTAAATCCAGAGGAGTCACCCTTTCTGTGGCAAAAGGATCCTTGAGTTTAAACGAAGGAAGATATTCTCTCACAGGCTTATCCCAATCAAGCTTTCCCTCATCTACCAGGATTCCCATGGTTACCGCCGTAAAAGCTTTGGTGCAAGAACCTATAGCAAATAGAGTCTTGGGAGTAACCTTTAAGCCTTTCTTTACATCCCTATAGCCAAACCCTTTAGAAAAAATGACTTTCCCGTCCTTAACTATGGATATCCCAAGCCCGGGAACTTTCCACTCTTCCATTGTTTCGATGATAAATTTGTCGAATCCTTTAAGGTTCACCTTTTGAGTCTCTTTCTCTGCGTAGAATGGTGTGCTAAACAGCAGGCAGAGTACAATCAAAAGACAAAAGGCTTGAGCAATTCTTTTTTCCATGTCAAATCCTCCTTTTATAGTGCATTTCCGATAACTTATGAAATGGAAATTCCGCTTTGTTTAAATTTGATTCTAGAATTTAATTCTTTTTATCCATCTAGTCAATGGGATTATATAAGTGAGCTTATAAAAAAGTAAGCAGAACAATGTTATTTTTTATACAGATTAGAAAAAAATAGCCAAGATAAAAAGTAGCCTGTCCCCTTTCTTTTCCTCTTTCTTTTGTGTAGAAGTATCCCAGAAATGCTAAGAAAAATAATAAAACTCCTTTTCTTTTTTCTAAGGAAGGATCAAACAGGCGAGATGTGAAACAGGAATAATCGTAAGCTATTATCTATTTTTTCCTCGGCTCGAGAAATTTCATTCAATTGTTCAGTGGTAAGGGGAAATTTGTACTTTTTTACTATATTCTTTTGGATATCAAATAAAATCAATGCAGTATCACCTGAATCTGAATTCAAACCACTGAATATGCCGTCTTTGTCCAGAATAATCGGAAATTTTATATTATTCCCGGATATGAATCCCCTCAATTGCTTTTCAACAATCTGAACATCTCGTTCAGAATTTAATTCATCCTCTTCTGTATCATGAACAAGAATTCCAAGAACTGATCTTTCAAGTCCATTTGCGTTGATTACCTCGATAAACTCTGTGAATGACTGCTGGCAAAGAGGGCAACTAATAAATTCCGAATCAATTACTAAAAGATACTTCTTATCTGATATATAATTTCTGTCCTTTTCAATGGAATTTGAATCAGCTATAAGGACCAATGCAGTAAATATCGTCATAATTATGAGTGACACCTTCGTTCTTGAAATCATCTCTTTTTTTAGTGCCACTTTTTTATCTTAAAACTGAAAAAATTCTCTCCTGCCAGTATTCTTCTATTCCTAAATAAAATATATCCAAATTTCGTGCCAAACTTAGGGCGGAGGCTAAATCATAGATATATAAAGAAATATAGAATCTGTGCTCATATTTAATAATTTGAAACTTAACCTAAAATGTCACAGCTTGCTCCAGCATCTAACCTAAGCCATTGAAATTCAATAAATTATAAGAGTGTGACATGGCACAGATCGTGACATGGCACAGATTGTGACATTGAATACTTGCTTTTTTTGATAGGAGAGATGGTCTTAACTAAGCTTTATCCTTATTTTCGTCAGTCTACGATGGGGCGGAGTGTTGACAGATCACGCTTGGCAGCCCATTTGATTTTTCCTTTTCTTGGACTTCTTTCTATTTCCATGGTGCCCCGCATTGTATTACCCTCCAAAATTCCTTCAAAGTATATGCTTTCTGTACGGTCGTTCAGCTTCCCCTCCAAGGTAAAATGCAACATATTTCCCCTTATATCTATGTTTTTGAGGAATATGCGGGTTGAGGAGGCGCTTTCCAGTACCTGGCCTCTAACTCGCTGAAACTCATGGTCAAACCGCAGTGTAAACTCGCTTTTACCTTTGATGTCCGGTATTGTTAGTTTCCAGGTTCCGTTCATATTTCCGGGAATAATCCAAAGATATACTCTATGCGTACGCCAATAATCAGCTATTTGCTGATCCCAATAATTAAATATGTATGGATCCCTATAATTCTCTGCTTTAACAGAAGTGGTCGCATCTGATTCCCATTTCCCCATATCAAATTCATGAGAAACTACTCTTGAGCCAGGGCTCAGCTCTCGGAAAAGCTTAGGCCGCAGCCTGAGGTTTACTCCCGAGAGAAGATATAGAGTCACGACGCTTGCCTCTCTTATATCCGCCTCGAAAAGATTCATTTCGATAAACTGGACTTTATCTGCTACGCCTGCCTTGATTGCGTTTTCTCGGCTTTCCTTGATGCGTTCTGGATTGATATCTATCCCTACACCCCGGCAGCCATACATCTGTGCAGCCGTGATAACGATTCGCCCGTCCCCACATCCAAGATCGTAGACTGCGTCATCTTTGCTCACATTAGCAATTCTGAGCATTTCCGCTACAACTTCATTCGGAGTAGAAACATAAGGAACCTCTGGCTCTTTTTGTTGTGCTGGAGCTGTGCTTAAAAATACAAGCGTCACTGCAGCAAACAAGCCGAGCAAGGATATCTTTATATATCTTTTTCTCTTTTTCAAATAGGTGCTCCTTTTCTGCTTATTTGTTTTGACGAAAACAGATTCATTTTCTTCCGTTTCTGACTTTATATTATAGAACAAAATTTACTACCAATGCGATAAGTACGAAAAAATTATTATCAATATCAAATCTGTTTCAATGGCGGGTAGTCGTGGACGCCAAGCGAACCCTACAACCCATTGAAATATGGCTACTTATAAAAATTCACCGCAAGCGCGGCATGGGCTGGCTCATTGCCCTAGACGAACCTGTCTTCAACAAGCCCACAAAAATTAAAGAACCGCCAAAATCAGAGCCTTACTACGACTACATTATTTAAAAAATGAACTGCTTGGATAATCAAATTCGGCCGGATACACCAACAAATCACCGCGGCATCAGCGCGAACACCCCCCAGCCCAGGTATTCACGCGTGTAAGCGGCGTAGCGCTCGGGTTCCGAGGTCAGTTTGGCTCGAACATCTTTCGCGAACTCGTCGTCGGGATTGGCTTCAAGCCATCGGCGCATGGTGAGCCATTTGGCCGCCTCGTATCTGTCCCAGCCGTCTTGGTCAGCCAGAACCATTTCAACGACGTCGTAGCCAAGGTGGCCGAAAGACGCGAGAAGTTCTGGAAGCATGAGAAAGTCGGAGATTGAGTGAGCAAGGCACTCCTTGGCAATATTTTCCGTCGGCGGTAACTGTCGCCAGTAGGGCTCGCCGATGAGGATGACCCCTCCGGTGCGCAAGCTCCGCGCCAGAAGCTCGATAGTGCCAGCGACTCCCCCGCCAATCCAAGTGGCACCGACACAGGCTGCCACACCGACCTTCTCGTCAGAGACGTAGCCGGTAGCATCGCCATGGATGAACTTGACTTGATCGGCGACGCCGAGTTCTTCAGCGCGGAGTTTCGCTTGCTCGGTGAACAACTGGCTCATGTCGATGCCGGTGCCGATGACTCCGTAATCGCGTGCCCAGGTGCACAGCATCTCCCCCGAACCGCTGCCGAGGTCAAGCACGCGGGTCCCTGTTTCCAGACGTAGCGCTGCACCGAGAGTGGCGAGCTTTTCAGGCGTGAACGGATTGTGTATGCGATGAGCGCTTTCCGTGATGTTGAAAATCCGTGGAATGTCCATTTCGGGAAACCTCCTTGTCTGAATTTTTCCATAACAAGATATCAGGTGTCTGGAATTCCATATATACCATTTTATTGATGCCAAGAGATGTTTGCATCACATTTCCTAGGGTTCGCGTCCACAATTAGTGTGGACATTCTTTGCCACCCTCCTCGTCGGAGGGTTCATCAAAAAAAATGGCGGAGAGGGTGGGATTCGAACCCACGATCCCGATTACTCAGGATAGCGGTTTTCGAGACCGCCGCCTTCAACCACTCGGCCACCTCTCCTTATTATGTATTTATTGCTTTTAGAGCCTTGGCCATATATAGTCACCCAAAGCAGATTACTTCTTAAATCCTCTTTTTTTTTGGAAAAAATCCTTTAAAACCTTTCCGCATTCATCAGCAAGAATGCCGCCTTTTATTTCAATCTGATGATTCGTTTTCTCAAAAGGAAATTTCATCATGGACTCAACCGCTCCGACTTTTGGGTCGTAAGCACCAAAAATAAGCCTTTTAATTCTGGCGTGAACTAAAGCTGACAAACACATAGCACACGGCTCAAGAGTAACATACAGCTCGCAGTCAGGAAGTCTGTAATTTTTCTTCTTCAAACAGGCCTTTCTAATGGCAGCTATTTCAGCATGGGCAGTCGGGTCATTCTTTAAAATGGGCTCGTTGTGGCCACGAGCTAAGATTTTATTCCCTGAAACCAGAACCGCTCCTATAGGCACTTCTTTTTTTATCAGTGATTTTTCAGCTTCGGCGAGAGCTTTTCCCATAAAGAATTCATCATCTAACATTTAAAAGCAAACCTTTGAGGCTTGATTTTAACTCTGTTTACTCAAATTTACAAACTGAATTCTTAATCCGTAGGGGCTTGATTTATCTGTAGGGGCTTGACTTATCAAGCCCACCTTATTTATTGGGAATGACAAAAAATGTGGATTTGATAATTAAAATCCTTACATTATAATGGAATGTGCGCAGGCCCCATTTTTTGACGTTTCTTATATATAAATACAATTGTGGGTTTGATGAATCAAACCCCTACAAGAAAAACATAAACGCAGGTTTGATGAATCAAACCCCTACAAGAAAAACATAAACGCAGGTTTGATGCATCAAATCCCTACAAGAAAAAAATAATGGAGGAAGAAGGAATGGAAAATCTCGAATGTATCTTCTGTCAGAAAAAATATCCTCTAGACATCTTCAATCCCTTCTGTCCTGAGTGTAATGAGCCATTACTCTATCCTTCGCCAAGCAAAAAGAGAAAGTTCTCCCTGGAAAAGACCTCTCCGCTTGAAAGATTCCTAGATTTTCTCCCTCTATCAAAGATTGACCTGAACCTAAGTTTGGGAGAAGGAAATACGCCTCTTCTCAAGCTCAACAGGCTTAGGGAAAATTTTGACCTTCCTTCAGTCTTCATGAAAAACGAAACAGTTAATCCCCTCGCCTGCTTTAAAGATAGAGGAACGGTTATAGCCGTTCAAAAAGCTTTCTCCTTGGGAATCGAAAGAATCGGTACGGTTTCAACCGGAAACATGGCTTCTTCTACTGCCGCTTACGGAGCCAAAGCTGGGCTCGAAACCTTTGTCCTCCTCAAAGATGATATCTCTACTGATAAGCTGCTTATGACAAGCATGTTTAATCCTGTTTTGGTCAAAGTCGATGGAGATTACGGGGAACTTTTCTACAAGAGTTTCTCCCTCGGGAAAAAACACAACATCTACTTTATGAATTCCGTGGATCCTTTCCGGATTGAAGGCTATAAGGTCACGAGTTTCGAGATTTTCCTTCAACTGGAAAGTCGAATTCCCCGATATTTCTTTGCCCCTGTGAGTTCAGGCGGGCACATGATCGGACTTATGAAAGCTTTTCTGGATCTGAAAAAAGAAGGTTTTATCCAGCGCCTCCCTACCTTTGTAGGAGTCCAAGCATATGGATGTTCTCCCATCGCACAGGCTTACGCCTCAGGGAAATCGAAATTTAAAAGAATAGAAAAAGGTGAGACTATTGCCCATTCCATATCCAATCCTGATCCTCCAGGAGGAAACATCTTGCTCAAATTAGTCCAAGAAAACAACGGAATAATCATCGATGTTTCTGACAAAGAGATTTTAGATGCCCAAAGAATGCTGGCAGAATATGAGGGAATCTACTGCGAGCCAGCCTCGGCCACTACTTTGGCGGGGCTGCTGAAGCTTTCGAGAAAAGAGAAACTCCAAGAAAATGATAGAATAGTCTTGGTCGTCACGGGCAGCGGATTGAAAGCTATGGATGTTCTTGAGCCTTCCAAAATTAATGTCCAGGAGGCTTCTCTATCAGGTCTAGAAAAAACTTTTAGTAAAATCATTGAATAACGATACCTGAATTTACGTATTATTTATTGGACTTTATATCAGAATATAACTGTGTTATCATAATATAACCAAAATCACGGAAAGGAGGTTTAGATGAGAGATGATTTTCCTTCTCTGGACATAAAGCTACCAAAGATTAAACCGGGCATCATCAAACTAGTTATTATTGCACTCGTTGTTATCATCATTCTTGCCGGCTCTATCTACCAGATTAGTCCAGAAGAAATTGGGGTAATTCTCCGCTTTGGCAAATTTGTCAGAACCACAGATCCAGGTCTTCACCTTAAGCTCCCTTTAAGGATTGAAAGACTGATCAAAGTTCCTGTTCAAAGACAGCTTAAACAGGAATTTGGTTTCCGAACCACAAGACCAGGAATAAGGACAGAATACAGAGTGACAACTGAATCATTTAGAGAAGCAGTGATGCTCACTGGTGACCTGAACGTGGCAGTCGTTGAATGGATCGTCCAGTACAAAATTAAAGATCCCTATAAATTTCTATTCAAAATTAGGGACGCAGAAAGTACTTTTCGCTACATGAATGAAGCTGTGGTGAGAGAGGTTGTTGGCGATAATTCAGTAGATGAAGTGATCACCGTCGGAAGGGCAAGAATAGCAAACGAAGCAAAAGAGGAACTCCAACAGCTATGCGACCTGTATGAAATTGGAATTGAGGTCAACCAGCTCATCTTCCAGGATGTAAACCCGCCTGATCCTGTCAAGCCCTCATTTAACGAAGTCAATGAGTCTCTTCAAGAAAAAGAGAGAAAAATAAATGAAGCCTGGTCAGAATACAATCAGGAAATCCCCAAAGCAACAGGAGAAGCAGAACAGATGATAAGAGCTGCTGAAGGCTACGCCATGGAGCGGGTTAACAATTCACAGGGAGATGCCAATAGATTCATCGCCATTTACAGGGAATACGCACGAGCTCCCTTAGTGACTCGAAAGCGCTTGTACCTTGAGGCCATTAATGAAATTCTTCCTAAAATCGATAAAAAGATTATCTTTGATGAAAAGCAGCAGAACATCTTACCCTTGCTGAATTTAGGAAAGGAGGATAAGAAATGAGCAAAACAACAAGGAATGTCATAGTTATTGTCGTAGCTTTAGCAGTTCTCATCGTTCTCCTCAATACCCTCTATGTTGTGTCTGAAACAAACCAGGTCATCATCACCCAATTTGGGGAGCCCATCGGAGATGCCATCACCAAGCCAGGATTGCACATGAAAATCCCTTTAATCCAAAAAACTAACTACTTTGAAAAGCGCTGGCTCGAATGGGACGGAGATGCCAACCAGATTCCGACAAAAGACAAAAAATACATTTGGGTTGACACCTATGCTCGCTGGAGAATCAGCAATCCTCTTGTTTTCTTCCAGAGAGTGCGGGATGAAAGAGGAGCCCAGTCAAGGATTGATGATATCATCGATGGAGAGACAAGAAATGCCGTAGCTAATTTTGATTTGATCGAAATCGTTCGTTCCACAAACCGCGAATTCGAACTTACAGAAGAAATAGCTATTCTCGATATTGCCGCTGCTATCCCTCAAATACAAACAGGAAGAGAAAAAATTGCCCAGATTATTCTGGAGACATCTTCGGAAATCACACCTGAATTCGGCGTAGAGCTAAGGGATGTAAGAATAAAGAGAATCAATTATGTTGAAGAAGTCCAGCGGAAGGTGTTTGACCGCATGATCTCCGAAAGGAAGAGAATTGCCGCAAAATACCGCTCAGAAGGAGATGGAAAAAGCGCTGAAATTCGAGGCGAAAAAGAGCGGGAGTTGTTGAAGATAAGGTCAGAAGCCTATAGGAAAGCCCAGGAAATAAAGGGAGAAGCTGATGCTGAAGCCACAAAAATTTACGCTAATGCTTACAACTTAGACCCAGAATTTTACCAATTCATGAAGACCCTGGAGACCTATATCGCGAGCCTGGACAAAGAGACATGGATGTTGCTCTCCACAGACGCAGAATTCCTCAAATACCTTAAAAGTTCCAGAAGATAAAGAACATAAGTACGACCAAAACCACACATTTTATTGTACAAATAAAGCGGTGGGCTTGATAAATCAAGCCCCTACATAAGAAAACCAGACAAAAATGGGGCCTGGCCCCATTTTTATCATTTTTATTTTAGGATTTGTTTCAATCTATCCATAGAAATGTTGCTTCCGGTGAGAACGAGGACGACTTTTTTGCCTTTCAGCCTGTCTTTTATCTTTAGAGCAGCAGCAAGAGGAGAGGAACTCGCCTCCTCGGCTAAGTTTCTTATTAGCTCTATATAGGTGAGGATTGCCTGGACCATCTCTTCTTCTGAGACAAGAATAAAGTCAGACAATAAATCCTGAAAGATTCCCTGGGTAAGTTCATATCCCACTTCAGTGGCCAATCCTTCAGCGGCGGTTTCCATTCTATCCTTGACAATCTTCTTCGCCTTCCAGGAAAGATAGGCAGCCGGAGCTTTCTCTGCCTGAACAGCTATAACCTGAACTTTTGGGTTCACTGCTTCTTTGACAAGACAGCATCCAGAAGCACCGCTTCCCCCTCCTACAGGAACGATGATTATATCCAGAGAAGGACACTCTTCGAGAATCTCCAAGGCATAAGTGCCTACCCCTGCAATTAAATAGGGCTCGTTGGCCGGATGAATGAAGCGAGCCCGCTTCTCTCCCGCAAGCTTTTCTGCGTAATCCTTTGATTCATCAAAAATGCGCCCGAAGAAAATAATGTTCGCCCCAAGGCTCTTTACAGCCTTTACTTTTGTCGGGTTCGATTTTTCGGGCATCACAACCGTCACTGGAACGCCAAAAAGACTGGATGCGTAAGCTATGGAAAGCGCATGATTTCCGGTTGAGGCAGTCACCACTCCCCTTTCTTTTTGTTCGCGCGTCAGATGCCAGATGAGGTTGATTCCTCCTCTGACTTTAAAAGCACAGGTAGGCATATAATTTTCATGTTTAATATAAACTTTAGCATCCAGAAGCTGGTTCAGTTGTGGGTAGGAATAAAGAGGAGTTCGGAAAAGGTAATTTTTTATTATACTTCTTGCTTCAAGAACATCCTTAAACGTTGGCCTTTCCATTTTCATAGCTCTAGGTTCATCCTTTTATTTCTGTATTTCTTTATCTTAGTCCTGTTTTTATCTATGTCTTGTTTTATCTTTATTATGCTCTCATTTTTATCTTGCCAGGTAGATAAGAGCTCTTAACAGCTTAAATGCCTTGATATAATCATCTATAACAAAGCTCACGCTCCTCCCTCCGGTTCTCTCGACCTGAGGGATAAGCTCAGCTCCATCAGCCATGGAGCTGCGGAGAAAATTCACTTCAAACCGATAAGGAGGCTTCATTTTAAAAGGCTTGGTTTTTTTTCCCTTTTCCAGAGCAATTTTTGTTTTCTTCTGGATAAGTTCCTGAGCTTTTTGGGGCGTAAGGCTTTTAGCTGCATACCTTCCTACTGCCTCTTTTACTGCAGCAACCTCCAGCTCTTCACCCAAACTTTCTTTTGCCTGCTCACAAATTGCTACATCTCCTGTAATTAAGACTACTGGCACGTCATACCAGCCAGCTATTAGGGCATTGAGTTCAGCTTCGCTCATTTCTCTGCCGTTGACTTTTATGGAATAAATAGAGCCCCCCGAGATCGTGTGATCAAGAACTCCGTCCTTGGTACCGGCGCGAGCATGATAACCGATTAAAATAACAGCATCAAAACTCTTATCTATGCCTTGCATCATGCTCAACGGCTTTGGAGAACCCGTTATAAGATAGGCCGCTGGATTGAGCTCCGAAGCAATAACATTTCGCATAGAGCCATGGGAATCATTGACGACGATTTCTGTTGCCCCTGCTTCCAGAGCCCCTCGAACAGCTGCATTCACCTCCTCTGTCATCCATCTTCGAACCCTACCATAATCCTTCCCTGATGATGATGTCTGATCCCCACTAATGACTCCTGCAAGCCCTTCCATATCCACCGAGATAAAAACCTTCAGCTTTTTCTGACTGAATGAGTAATCAGCCAGACAGAAAAAAATGGCCAATGAAAAAATAAACAATATCAAAAGGCTTTTTTTACGCATACGAATCCCTCCTTTTTATAAAATATGAGATGCAAAACAAATCTAAAGACAAAGGCATATTCTTATATATTTTATAAGCTACTAATACAAAAGCAATTATTCCTGTGTCACCGCGAGGATTGAAGAAGATTCCTTCTCTTGTCATTGCGAGCCCCGCAGGGGCGAAGCAATCTCATAAAAAGGTAGAGATTGCCGCGTCGCTACGCTCCTCGCAATGACAATTTATTGTATGTCCTCTTTTATTTTTTCAGAAAATTGATCAGGTGCTGCTTGTTGGGAAAAAGAGCTGGCGTGCCTCCTGTATGAAAGAAAACAATCTTATCTTCTTTTTTAAAATAGCCTTTCTTGACAAGGTCAATAAGAGCAGCCATGGCTTTGCCCGTGTAAACAGGGTCGAGGAAAATGCCTTCTTTGATGGCGACAAAGCGAAGGGCATCTGAGACTTCCTTGTTTAAAATCCCATAGCCCTCTTTTATATACTCATCAAAAATAATTATATCTTCCTTTTCTAAAGCAAGATCCAAGCTTAAAGCCTTCACTGTATCATGGGCAATAGTCAAAACCTCTTTGCCGTAGGATTCTTTTTCATCAGAAACACTGATGCCCAAAACCTTCAAATCCCCTTTTAGAGCTTTGGCGCCCACGGCCAGGCCGCCTTGAGTTCCTCCTGACCCTGAAGAGTGAAGGACATAATTGATTTCAAGATCCTTCTTTCTAGCTTGTTCCAGCAGCTCAATAAAAGCGTTGACATAGCTAATAGCACCTAGAGGCTTTTCCATAGAGCCGCCAACCATAGAGCCGCCGATAGGAGCTACATAAGGTGTATGCCCCCATCCTTTTACTTCTTTCTCTACTGCTTCGACTATTTCAAAAATATCCTCCATCCTCACCGTCTTTCCTTTTTCGGCTTCTTTTATTATGACATCTGCGTCCAGGATATAATCAAGAAGAAGGTTCCCGTCATATTCTTCAGGAAGATCATATGTTTTAAACAAGAGAAGAATAGGCTTTATGCCAAATTTTTGGGCTGCAGCCGCAGTCTGAAGACACCAGTTCGATTGTAAGCTTGCCCAGGTAATAATTGCATCCGCTTTCTTATTTAAAACATCCTGGATGATAAATTCTAGCTTGCGGGATTTATTTCCTCCAAAAGCGAGACCGGTCAGGTCATCTCTTTTTATGTAGATTTCAGGCCCGCCGAATTCTTGAGAAAGATTTTCCAGTTTTTGCAAAGGGGTGGGCAAATGAATCAGATTTATCTTCGGAAAACCCTCAATTCTTTTTTTTATCTCAAGTATGGAAAAAGCTGCCATTTCCTGCCTCTGAATGATAAATTTTATATCAGAAATAAGAGTTAAAATCAAAGTATTGGTCAACGCAGATTCACTACCCCCGAACGATTAGAATCAATTTATGTCATACTTTTTTCTTGATTGCTACATCAACTATATTCTAGGTAAAGTAAGCGTTTGATTTATTAAGCTCATTGATTTAATAAAAAAGGTGGGCTTGATAAATCAAGCCCCTACACAAGATATATCAATAAAAAACGGGGCCAGGCCCCATTTTTAGATAAATTAAGCCCCTGCAGAGACGAGAGTTTCTAGCTAATCAGGATATTTCTTAAAAGCCTTTCCAAGCTCTTACAATCTCTCTTGTCTTTCCAGCAATCCAACCACGAATTCTATCCCCGTAAAAATAAAAAATGGGGATGGCAATCAGGATAAAGATTGTCGAGCTTATAAGCCCGCCGACAGCAGAAAGTGCCAGGGATGACCAGATGTGCTTTTTGCCCTCTTCTAACTGGATCAAAACCAGAGGAAGCATTCCCAGGACAGTTGTGCAGGTTGTGAGAAAAATGGGCCTCACTCTTTCTCGTGCCCCCTTCAAAACTGCTTCAAGAAACGGAAGGCCCTGTCTTCTTTTTAAATTTATATGATCGACAAGAAGTATGGAATTATTGACCACTATCCCTCCGAGCAGGATGACACCTATATAAGCTCGAGAGTCAAAGGAAAAGTCAGCTATAACAAAAGCCACGAAAACTCCAATCAAGGCCAGGGGCACAGCTAACAGAATGAAAAAAGGATGGATAAGCGATTCGTAAAGTGAAGCTAGAATCATGTAAATGATGATCAGGGAGAAGATTATTGCAAATTTCACCTGTGCTTTTTCTTCCAGGGTCCAGGCCCATGTCTCCTCTAGAGTGGCGGAGAAGCCCGGGGGCAATTCTAATTTTGAAAAAACAGCCTCCTTGTATTTCTTTGCCGCCTTGCCAGGCCCTCTGAATTCCCACATAATCGTCTGCTGGAATTGCTGGTTTTCCCTATCTATGGAGCCAGCAATAGGTCTTTCTTCAAGTGTCGAAATTTCCGCCAATCTTAAGTATTCTCCTTTTCGAGTTCTGATGAGGGCATCTTGGAGGGATTTGAGATCCATTTCATCTGCTTCGGGAAATTTAATAGAGAGATCCATCTCTTTTCCGCCAATCTTTATCATCTGCCGCGATTGAAGCCTTCCCGTGAGAAGAGACCCGAGATGATAGTAGAGGTAGGGAAGATTGATATCATACTTCCTTAAGGCTTCTTTATCTATTTTTAGGACATAGGCAAAAGTTTCAAGCCTCCACCCATACCTGCTGGAGACAGTTATTACTTCTTTAATTCGAGGATTTCTCTTAAGCGTTTTTTCCAGTGATGAAGTTATCTCCCTTAATTTTTTCATGTTATAGCCGTAAAATTTTATCCTCGAATCATAATAAGTGTAGGTTCCATAGGAGGAAGAATAAGTCTGAGGATCAAATCCGTAAACACCAACACTTATTCCGGCAAAATTTGTGGCAAGCTGAATTATTTCCTCTTTCAGGAGATAAGGCCGGTAAGAATATTCTATATGAGTAGGAAAGGTTATAATCATCCTTGCATTTTCGGGATATATGCTGGCTTCCATTTTTTTTTCGTATTCAGCTTCTAAAACCTTATCTTCAAATTGTCTGACAACAGCGTCTGTCCTTTCTACGGGTGTTCCAGGAGGCATTCTGATCCAAACTATAAGATATTGCTTTGTATACCAATCAAAAAAAGGTCCTATAGTGACTTCTGCTCTGAACCATTTATAGCTTCCATAAAAAAGAGCGATAAGAATTAGAAGGATTTCTACAGGATGCTTGAGAAAAAATCTTAATGATTTCTCGTAGGCGTTTCGAATCCGCTCTTTTCTTTCCTTTCTTCTCTTCTTCAGCAGCTTAGGACTAAGGGCTGGGATAAGAGAAAAAGACACAAGCAAGGAAGCTGCAAGTGCAGAAGAAATGACTATGGCTAAAGGCAGATAATAGATTTTCAGCCGATCTTGAAAATAGGCAAAGGAAAAGAAGACGCTCATCGTGGTCAAAGTCGCTGCAAGAACAGGCAGGAATACTTCCTTTGAACCTTTGATTGCAGCTTGAACAGGAGGCAATCCTTTTTCTCTGAGTCGCAGGACATTCTCAAAAACAACAATGGAGTTGTCTACAAAAAGACCAAAGCCTAAAGCCAATCCTCCCAGAGTCAGGATATTAAGTGATATCTTCAGAAAGTAAATAAGATTAAAAGTTATCAAGACTGAAAAAGCGATTGAAGAAAGGATGAGGAGGGAAGGTTTAAAATTTCTTAGGATTAAATAGATGGAAGCAAAAATCACCAAAAGAATAATACCTACTAGCAAATAAAGGTTTCTCAAACTTTTTTGAATTTCTTCGCTTTCGTCATTTACAACTCTGAAAACCAGGCCTTCTGGTAATTCTCTTTTTATGGCTTCAAGCTTCTTTTTTACCTTTTTGGCCACTTTTAAGGTGCTTGTTGCTGGCTCTTTCGAGATAGTCAAATCGATTGTAGGCTGGCCGTTTATCCTGTACATATAGTCTATTTCACCGTAGGAAGGGATAGCTTGAGACACATCATTTAATTTTATCGGATTTACACCTGAGTAAGTGATTATTGTCTCCCCTAATTCCCTTATTCCTTTGATGGAGCTGGAAATTTTAAAGGTGTACTCCTGGCTTCCTCTTCTTATTTTTCCGACAGGAAAGGTTTGATTGATTCTCAATACGGCGTTGTAAATCTGGTAAGGAGATAAATTTAGAGCCTTAAGCCTTTCTCTATCCAGTATGATTTTAATCTCTGGATCAGAGCCTCCCCTTACCACAACTCCGGCTACTCCTTTTATAGAACCAATCCCAAATTCTATCTTTTCCTTTACCAGCTCTCTCAGTTTATGAAGGGAGTAATCCCCTGAAATGGAGTATTTGAGGAAATCTTCAGTTCGGAATTCTTCAGGAATATAGGGTACAACTTGGGGCGGCCTTGCTCCGTAGGGAAGTTCATCTTTTATCCTGGCAATTTCTTCTCGGAGGGCAAGAGTAGCAAATTCCATGTTGGTTTTGGGATCAAACTCCAGGGTAATCTGTGAATAGCCAATTCTGGAGGTAGAAGTAATCTTTGTTATTCCTTTAATCCTGGAGGCAATCTCTTCCAGGGGGGAGGTAATTTGAGTTTGAATAATCTCAGGGGGAACGCCACTCCAGTATGTTCTTATGTACAACCTTGGATACTCTTCTTTCGGGGCTAACTCAAATGGAATATTGAGGAAAGAATAGATCCCCAGGAAAAGAACAGCCATAAAAAACATGGCAGTGGCGATGGGGCGCTCAATAAATATTTTCATTTTTTTAGATCAAGACTTCCTTTTCTCAGCAAGCTCATAGGCTATGGGAATGAGGATTAACGTCAAAAAAGTGGCTAGAATAAGTCCCCCTATAACAGAGATGGCCAGAGGCTGCTGAAGCTCAGAACCTCTTCCTAATCCCAGAGACATGGGAAAAAGGCCAAAGGCAGTCGTAACTGTTGTCATCAATATGGGTCTCAGCCTCACCCGGCTCGCCTCCATAATGGCTTCCCGCGAGCTTAATCCTCTCTTTCTAAGCTGGTTTGTATAATCTATTTTCACGATAGCATCATTGACCACTATCCCGGCTAAAACGACCATTCCGATCACAGAAATAACGTTTAGAGTTTGACCTGTTAAAAATAAAGCCCAGATAGCACCTGTAAGCCCCATGGGCAGAGTGAATAAAATCAAGAAAGGATGAAGCAGGGATTCAAATTGAGCAGCCATGATCATATAAACCAAAAGCACTGCCAGGCAGAAAGCAAAAATAAGGCTTCTGAAGGATCGGCTCATCTCCTCTTGTTCACCGCTGAATACAACCCTGTAACCAAAAGGCAGAGAAAGCTCATCGATTTTATCTTGAATCTTGGGGACAACCTGGCTTATCTTTGCGCCTCGAAGATTAGCCGTTACCAAAACTTCCCTCTGTTGATTCTCTCTCCGGACCTCCTTAGGCCCCTTGGCCATCTCATAAGAAACCAGCTCCCTTAAAGGAATAAGGGATCCCCTGTATTGAATCTGCTCATCCAGAAGGGACTCGATGTTTTCCCTTGTTGCCTCCTCCATTCGTACTAAAATATCGTACTTTTTTTCCAACTCTCTAAATTGAGTAGCCACTTTACCTCTGACAGCATCAACGAGAAATCCGCCAATTGCTTGGGGTGTAATGTTATATTTTTCAAGCGCATCTTTCTTTATTGTTATCAAAAACTCTGGCTTTCCTTCTCCGATATTTGTGTTTAAATCAGCAATCCCTCTAATATTCCTCAATTTCTCGACAAGTTCCTCAGCTATAATTTTTAGTCTGATGAGATCATCTCCTTTGATTTTAAGACCAATTTCTGCTGTAGAAAAAGCCAGGAATTGGGCAAGGGTGGATTGTTCTTTGACTATGGAATAATTGAGATCCGGAAACTCTTCAAGTCTTGCTCTCAAAGCCTCGATCGTGCTCTCCACCTTAAATGCTTTCTGAACTTCAACATGAATTTGAACTGAATTCAGGGAAATATCGGGATTGAGACCCTCCATGCCGCTGACAATACCTATTTGGGAAAAGCTCTCTGTAACAGATTCGCTTCTCCCCAGCCACTTCTCAAGTGAAGAAACTACACCCACAGTCTGCTCCAGAGAGTAATCTATAGGCGTTTTCAGATTCAATTCAAAGGAAGCAGCCTCGGGCTTAGGAATGAGCTCCCTCGGGATTTGCATGGCAAGTAAAAAAGTCAGGATCAAAAAAACAAGAGATCCAGCGAGCACTTTTCCCTTATTATCCAAACACCAGCCGAGAAATTGATGGTAGCGAGAGGCAAATTTTTGATAAACAAAATTGAATCCTTTAAAAATGACCTTAAAAACAAGCTTGAATGGAAGACTGATGTAATGGAAAACCAGAAGCAAGAGCTGGAGGAGAAAGCTTGATATAAAATTTAAAACCAGGTAGATTCCTTTGAACACATAATAAAAAAGCCACCTAATTCCTTTGTAAGGATAGAGTAAATACCGCCACTTTGATTCTTTTTTGGAGTGAATTTCCTTTTCTCCTGTGCTCTTTTTCCCTGGTTCCTCCTCTTTTTTTTCCATCTCAAACTTGCGTGAGGCGAGAACAGGAAGAAGGGTCAGAGAAACGACTAGCGAGGAAAGAAGGGCAAAGGTCACCGTAAAAGCCTGGTCTTTAAACAACTGACCGGCTACGCCATGAACATAGATAACAGGGAGAAAGACTGAGATTGTGGTTAAAGTTGAGGCTGTAACAGCCATCCCCACCTCTTTAGTGCCTGTAAAAGCTGCATCAAGAAGATTTTTTCCGAGGCTTTTATGCCTGAAAATACTCTCTGAAACAACTATGGAATTATCGACCAACATCCCAACTCCCAGCGCCAGCCCTCCCAGGGACATGATATTCAGCGTGATATCCCTGAAGTAAAGAAGATTAAAGGTTGCAATTATGGAAATAGGAATTACAACAGCAATAATGGTCGGAGTCTTCAAGTCCTGTAGGAAGATGAACAAAACTAAAAAAGCCAGGATTCCACCGAAAATAATCGATCTAATGACTGATGAGATTGCCTCTTCGATATATCTGGCCTGTTCAGAGACTACAAGGATTTTTGTTCCCGGATTTCCTTTTTTTATATCTTCAAGTATTTCATGGACTTCCCTTGTCACTCTTACTGTATTAGCTCCTGATTCTTTCCTGACCAAGACTCCAATACTCTCCCTCTCATTGAGTTTGGTTATACCTTGCCTTTCCTTGATGGAGTCTTTGATCTGCGCTACATCTTTAAGCCGGATGACTCCTCTTTCTTCTGTCGTCTTGAGGCTTATTTCTCCGATCTCGCTCAACAACTCAAACTCCCCCACAACTCGAAGAGCATACTTGAATCGGCCCTTTCTTATTGTTCCGCCTTGAAGATTTTGATTAAACTCATTTATTCTTCCAGCAATCTGATCTATGGTAAGGCCGTACAGTGAAATAAGCTCGGGATCAACTTCTACCTGAATCTCTCTTTCAACTCCTCCAACTATCTCAGCCGAGCCTATTCCCTCTATCTGTTCCAGGCGTGGTTTTATAAGTTCCTCTGAGAATTCTTTTAGTTCCAGAAGAGATCTGTCTCCAGAAATGGCTAAAACCATGATGGGTTTACTCTGAGGATCTAAAGGAATTATTACAGGGTCTTCAGCCTGTTCAGGGATCGGCGCACCATCAAGTTTTTCTCTAGTGTGCAGAGTGGCAAAATCCATATCCGTGCCCCAGGAGAACTCGAGTGTCATGAAGGACTGTCCTTCTTTAGATACGGATTCCACACGGCGCAACCCGGGAATTCTGCTGACGGCAGCTTCCAGAGGCAAAGTCACAAAAGTCTCTATTTCTTCCGGGGCAACTCCAGGGTATTCAGTCACAACAGAGAGGCGGGGGTAACTGATATCAGGCAGCAAGTCAACACTCAGCTCCCTAAAGGAAACAAAGCCCAGAAGAACAATGCCTAGAAAAAACATGAAGGTAGTGACAGGCCTTTTGATCGTGAGTTGAGTTATTTTCATATCTTCTTAAGCTATATTAAAATAATTTTATCAAATTTTTCTCAGCTTAACCAATTTAATAGACAAAAAAATATGAGCCAAATTATCACATTCAAAATTATTATTTATTCATCAAATATTTATTGATCCTAAAATTATAATTGTTTTGAAAATTTCCCTCCCCTGAAATATAAGTTTTATCATCTTTTGTTATCTAATGAAATTATTATTACGTTCCCCGTTTTATGTCTATTATATAAGTAGCCCTTTGCCTTATAAATTAATTTGCCGCTAACTGCCAAGTTTAATTACAATAGCTTATTTCCACTCAAGGGAATATCTTTTTACAAATCGATAGCCTTCCTCATCTTCTTCGACAGTATAAAGCTTATTCTTTTTCCAGACTCGAGGAGTGGCTTTGAGAGGAATTTTAGCGATGTATCGCCCCTCAGAATCAAACACATCATAATAAGATCCTTCGCCATTTTCAGCTTTTTCATGTATTCTCAAAAACATCCTCCCCTCTTCATCAATAGATAGATTTTCAAACGCCCAATGATACTTAGGAAATTCTATTTTAACTTCAGGAGGAAGACGCCCAAATGCCTTTAATCTTTCTTCTTTATCCTCTTCTGTAATTTTCACAGGATCATAATCTTTAATGATTCTTTTTATGAGTTTGCCGTCCGTATTGAGTACCCGTAGTTCATACTTCGTAGAAATTCCCCATATTATATTGTCTTCCTTTATTACTTCCCAGAAAAACACAGGAAAAAAAGGATTAAGGACAGGTAATCTCATGACCTCAATACTGGCAATGGTAAAAATTGGCTCTAAATCAGACGTAAACTTTTTCAACTCGGACATGGTCTTTGCACCCATAACAGTAAAATTGGCTACCACATTGCCTTTAGAATCAACTCTTGGATTATTGAAATTAAACATTTTTGCTCCGGAGACTTCCCTTAAAAATTTCCCATCCAAAGTGAAATAGAGGAGGCGTCGAGATCTCCAATCATTGACCATGATTTCTCTTTGTAGCGTAACTACGACATTAAGCGCTCTTTGCATTTCTCCAGGTCCCTGGCCTTTTCTGCAGAAGGTTCTTACATACTTTCCGTCCTTATCAAAAACTTTTACATGGGATTCCTTGCTGTCCAAAACATAAATGTTTCCTTCATCATCCACATCCAAACTCTCCATCCTGCTGAACATATATTCCTCGCTTTCCTCTTTTTCTCCTATAGTCAAGTCTTCTTTTAGAATTAATTTTGTCGGCGTTCCAGGGGGTGGAGCGGGGTTTTTTGGGTTATAGACAACGGTTACACCATTTTCAGTTTTGATTTTTATCTTCTGGGCAGGGAGCAAGGAAGGAATAAATATAAAGCCAAATAATAAGATAAGAAGAAAAACTATGGATGAGACAGTTTTTCTCATTTTCCTCTCCTCCTCAAAAAAGCTTAAGAAAATAACAGCATTTCTATTTTTATTTTTCTATTTCTATATTTTTTTGTTTGGAAAAACATCTCATGTCTCGATTTTCCCCAGTACTTTTAGGCAATCATTTCTATTTGCGTTTTCATCCTGAGACAAACAACTTTTGCCTTACCTTTTGCTTATATTTTTAAAGAATTATCGTGCTTGAAGCCATGACAAATATTCTTTAAATGACACGACTATGAAAGAGATTATGATCAACAGAGAGGGAAGAGCAATATAGTAATACGGTCTTATCTGGAGTTTAAGGGATTTCACATCTAAATTTTTAAAAACCTTCCAGAATGCAATTCCAAACGGCACTAATAAAAGGGATGCTGATAGCAAATCAATTATTAATAGGCTGCCGGCGGACTTAGGATCAAAGATGTTAAGCGGCCACGCTGAAAAACTTATTATTCTAGAAGTGTAAAAAAACACCATGTATAAAATAGAAACGCCGATAAAACCTATTATTACTGAATCTATTGCAAAGCTGATAAATGCAGAAATTAAAAATATAAAAATCAGCTGAACAACATATATCAAATTAATTTTGAAACCTGAAAAAACGGCCATAACAATAATCAACAGAGCTAATATTGATATCCGGGGGAAGATTTTATAGAAAATAATCTTCATTCTGGTAAGCGGCATAGAAAGCAAATACTCAAAGGCTCTGTCTTTTTTTTCTGATTGAAAAATAGTTGCACCAGAGTAGATTGAATAAACGACGACAGTTGCGGCAAACACGAAATAAATAATGTCTACAAATTCCCAATTAAACTTTATGAAAAATCTATCCCATACGAAGCCTACAGGAATTGCAACAAGTACAATTGAACACTCTAATAATTTTTTCGACGCATCTAAAATCTCTTTTTTAAGCATACTCACCTCCAATAAAGGCAGTGACAATCTCGGTTAAGTTAAGGTCGATAATCTCTCCATCTATTTTCTCTTTATGTTTCCCACTGTAAGGATAGACGAAAAATTCGGAATGGTCAGAATAATCAATTTGAGACAGAATGCCGGGAGACTGGGGAGGCGCTGCAGAGATTACTTTCTTAACCTTTGCTTTTAAGGCATTGATTTCTTCATCTACTGCAACTTTTCCAGCCTTCAGCAAAATCACCCTCTCCACTATATGCTCAATGTCGTGAAAATTGAGATTGACCATGATTACAGTGAGTTTCCGTTGAGATAACAATTGGATTAATTGGTCAAGAAAAATCCTTCTCAAATAGGCATCAATAGAGTGTATAATCTCATCAATCAAAAAAAGCTCTGGTTCAATAGAAAGAATCAGGTTAAGATGAAAAATAGTTTTCTGTCCTGTAGAGAGTTCTTTTATTTTCTGGTTATAATCGATTTTAGTATGCCTGATTAAAGAATCATCAAACCGCGATAAATTATAAACAGACTTATGGAGCTCAATAGCCTGGGAAACCCTCAAACTCTCGTATAAGCTAAGGGTTTCAGATATAAATCCAAGCTTTTTCCTTGGGTCATCTCCCATTTTTTCACTAAAAGTAATCTCTCCCTCTGCAGGCTTTAACACTCCGGCTATTATTCGCAGCAGCGTGCTTTTGCCCACTCCGTTGATTCCTGTTATTAAACAGACTTGGTTCTCAGGCACCTGGAGATTAAAATTCTCAAAAACCTTTAATTTCCCGTAACTGAATGATAAATCTTTAATCTCTAACATTTTTTATTCCCTTTAAACTATTTATTGAAATGTTTTATCTAGTATTTCTGGATATTTCATGAATCATATCTTCTAAAGAGTATCCGAGCTTAATGACACGGGAGATGTATTCACCTGTTATCTCCGCGAAAAGCTCGCGTTTTTCTTTTTGAATTTTTCTTCGATCAAGCTTAACAAAATATCCAGCTCCAGGACGGGAGTAGATGAAACCCTCTACCTCAAGCTGGTAGTAGACTTTGATGATAGTGTTAGGATTAATCTTGAGTTTTAGGGCCATATCCCTGAGTGACATTAGCCGATCATTCTCTTTTAAACGTCCGGATAATATAGCTAATTTTATTGCCCTCTTTATCTGTTCATAAACAGGAAGAGCTGATTTCACATCAACTTTGATATTAAAAAATTTTTCTTTACTGGATTTCACTGCTCTATTTATATATAACAGTAAATCAATTTTGTCAAGTAAAAAATTAAAAAAATATGAAAAAACTAAAAAATATTATGGTCCAGCCTAGGCCTATTGCAGTAAATCAAATAGGCAGCAATTTTGACGGGTTTGTATTGAAACTAAAGGGATGAGGCTAAAATACATGAAACATGATTTTTTTCTTTAATCGATAATATCATATTTGACTATTTGCAGGTTCTCGTGCTCGTCCTTCTCTCTCACGAATATATAATCTCCATGGATAGCCATGAGTGAACCTTTGAGATTAAGGTAAAAATTATCTAAATATTTCCCTTCCTTGTTAAACACATCTATTAAATTACCTTTGGTTTTATCTTTTGTGGAGGTCTCGACCCAGATTTGGTCTTTCGATATAAATAAACCTTGAACATCGATTTCATACTTTTTTCTCGGCATATTGTATTTTTTATAAGACTCTTCATCATCTTCAGTACTTACATATTTAACACGAGGGTATTTTCTTCTAAAGGTTCTGGTAACTTGCTCCCTTTCTAAATCCAACAATATAATCATGTAATCTCTTGTATGAGAAACAAAGAGCTGCTTGCTATCATCACTAAGTACTGTATGAAAACTGGCCCAGCTCGTCATTGCCCTTGGCGCCAAGAACCATTTTATTGGAAAATCATGAATTCTTTTCTCCGAACTTCCATCTTTTGAAACTAATATTACTTTGTTACTAACATCATTTAATTGGGAATTCCATTCTTTGGGGAGAGGCCAGATAAATTTCGTAAAAATGAACCAATCATTTAGTAGTCCCAAAAAATCACCATAAGGCGCGGATTTCAAACGGAGCTGTTCAATAAGATTGCCTTCTAAGTCAGTATGAACGATTTTATTTGCCACAATATCATAAATATAAATCTCATTTTCATTTATAGAATAAGCAAAATCCTCTTTTATTTCTCCGGGCCCCTCTCCTTTTTTAATAAGGTTTTTAATAAATTTACCTTCAGGAGAAAAATTCAAAAGTTGATACTCATCTTGTAGATAAATAGATCCATCCGGAGCAACTATCAGACCGCGAGGACCTTTGAAATAAAACTCGCCACCTTCATCAGTGATTCTCAATACTTCTTTCAGTTTGAGAACTCTTCCTGCATTTTTGCTTAATGGTTTTTCAGGATTTTCAATAATTGTCTGAGCTGGAGCAACAAAGCTAAAAATGAAAAAACATAGGCAAAGTAAAACAGTTTTTCTCATAATAACCTCTCTCTAAAATTACTTTATGAGGCGATTATTCGCCTTGCTGTCTTTCTTCAGATTGGGGAAACCAGGAATCTAGGAGATCCGGCTACAATTGTCTTAAAAATCTATTCTCAAATCATTTTGTATACTATTAACTCCACATAGCCACCATATTCTTTGTACCTAAGACGGTAATAGCGACTGTTTTTAGCGGTTGCTCTTAAGTGATTCAGGGCTCTTCCCAACATATAGGAGATTCCGATGTTCCTTCTTCCTATGAATGCTCCATTTGAATTATAAATATCATGTATATATTCATCTTTATTCTCTCCCCGTTCATAAGTCATGACAAATAGCCACCCATCATCATCTATAAAAAATGAGTTGAAAGGAGGCGTGAATTCCAAAGAATATATATTTGGATTGGTCTCCGCCATCTTTTCTGTTTGTTTGCTAAATTCTTCTGGATATTTTGCACGAGTGAACTCCTTCCTTATCTTCCTCAAGAGATTCCCATCTAAATCATAAACCAAAATTTCATATCCTCTCTGTTCATTTCCAACATAAATTTTATCTTCCGTAGCTCTCCAGTAGAAAGAAAAAATTGTACCTGTTGTTCTTCTCGATTTGCGCATTTCTGATGTATCATAGAAATCAAGTTTTTTTATCTCTTCGAAACTAGAATTGTATAAACACAAACTCATACCTTCCATCGTGCCCCGCCTTGCTAGATAATTTCCATTCTCAAGCGGAATCACCTCCCTTAAACCATGAAGAACACGCGTTTCCTTGATAAGAGTGCCTTCTTTGTCTAATTCCAGAATCTTCATATTCCCTGTATCTGAAATTAAGATATTGTCTTGACTATTAATTTTAATAATATGTATTCTTTGAATTTCTCCAGGGCCTTGACCTTTTCGCCCGATGTTTTTTATAAGTTTGCCTTCTTTATCAAATCTACAAATAAAATATTCTGAACTTCGATTTCTATCCACCAAATAGATATTCCCCTTTGAATCAGCTTCAACGAATTCTGGCATTCTTAATCCTAAGTCTTCAAACTCCTTATTTTCGAAATCAATCTTCAGCTCTTCTTCAAGAGTCAAGGTTGAATATTCTCCTTTTATCTTATATGGCTCTAAATGATTCAGAACAACTTCCACTCCGTCTTCAACAATCCTATCCACTTTCTCACCTTTGGGTCCGCAGCAGAGAAATAAGGAAACCAGGAAAATTGAAAATACTAGTTTTTTAATCTTCTTCTCCACGTTAGGATTTTTTCTTTCCATTTACCACCTCCCTTTTAAATCCCCAATTAGCCCTGCCGCCTTTTCATGTTAGGGAAGCCAGGGCTTTACAGTTTGCGGCTTCCAGATACAATAAATTCATTAATATTTCCATGTGACTTTATATCGTTTCACGTACTGATATCCTTCCTCATCTTCTTCAATGGTATAGAGCTTATTCTTTTTCCAAACTATCGGTCTTCTTCTCAAGGGGATTTTGGCGATATATTTTCCTTCCGAATCAAAAACATCATAATAATAAACGTAATCCTCTCCGATTTTTATTCTTTCATAAGTCCCTACAAATATCCTGCCTTCCTCATCAATTGATATGCTCCTAAAGAATGGGAAATATCTAGGGAACAATAATATATATCCTCTATCTATTATCCGTTTATATCTTTTTTTTATTCTTTCTTTATCTTTTTCCGTTATTTCCAAAGGCTTACTATCTTTTACAATCTTTCTAATCAATTCACCTTCGAGATTCAGGACCTCTAGCTTATATAATCCGGAATTCCCCCAAACTATGTTGCCCTCTTTGCTAATTGCAAAAAACAGAGAATGCCCTATTGGTCTTATTTCACGCGGATTTAATGGTTGGTCAATTTTTGTATTTGATATCATCGCAGATGACTCTAAATTCGAATCAAACTTCTTCAACTCTTCTCCTCCTCCTTCGGACGGCCAAATCACTAATTTTGTAATTAAATTTCCTCCTGGATCCATTTTAATGGGATCAAAGGGATAATTTATTTTAGCAGTAGAAATTTGTCTTAGATACTTACCTCCCAGAGAAAAAAAGACCAACCTCCGACCCACTGGATCCGACACCATGACTTCTTCCTGAGGTGTAATTTGAATATAACGTGGGCTCTGGATTTCCCCTGGTCCTTGTCCTTTTCTCCCAATTGTTTTTATAAATTCACCATTCTTGGCGAAAACTCTAATATGAGGTGTTTTATTATTCAATACATAAATATTCTCATGATTATCAACATCTATACCGTCAATACGGCTAAACATATATTCTTCTCTTCCCTCTTTTTCTCCAATAATTAGGTCCTCTTTTAAATCAAATATATCCTCACTATACATCGGCTTCTTCGGATTCTTAACAACCGTCACACCTTCTACTTCCTCAATCTTGCCCTTCCATCCGACCTTTTGTTTTCCACAGGAGCCAAAGATAGTAAATATCGAAATAAATAAACAGATTGAAACAACCTTGATTTTGCCTTTCATATCCTCCTTCTTTATTAAGAGTTTCTGTCTATATAAAGCATCTTTTCATTAGTGCGTTAATTCTTTCAGCTGTCCTTTTCAGGTCCTGAAGGCCAGGACTTTAAATCCTTTGACTTCAAGCCGACTCAGATATAGTTCAAGTTTTTTTTATCTTATGATAAGAATTAGATTGCTTCTTTTATCTTTTTCCAGTTTTTAATTTTGTATCTTTTAATTTTTACCTCTCCAGTTTCTCCAGAAGTTAAAATATCGTAGGCAAATCCGTTTTTAATAACTTCCGGACTGAAGGATAGGCTAGTTTTATATAGAAAGTAGCCCTCATTGCTGAAAATATCAAAGTTAATTAGCTCACTCTCATCAAGGACCGATCTTACTCTCTGAACATATAATCTTTTTTTGCTATCAATAATAAACTTGTTAAAAAAGGGTCTGTATTTACGGAAATGACAGGCTTCCTCCACAATTTTCTTAGATATTTTCATGCCGCTCTTAGTAGCACTTTCTATATCTCGTTCAATTATAAAGTCTTTTTCTCTACGGGTAATGATAAGAGGTATTTCTTCCTTCTTTATTATTAGTACGAGATCTCCATTTTCATCTATCTTAAACAGCTTGTATTCGGAAGAATAGCCATAAACAAAGCTTCTTTCACCTAAGGCTGCGGATAAAAGGACAGGTTTGTAATTGCGATTGGGCGCTAATGTCCAGGTCGCAGTATCAGTTATGATAATTTTAGGTCCAAAGTCCGAAATATCTGCAATGTTCTTTATTATTTTCCCGTCTGAGTTCATCATAATAATCATTCTTTTTATTCCACCTTTTTCACGGACCCAGCCATTTGCCAGAACATTTCCTTCTGCATTAGCGGCGATATCGTTTAAGTAAATATTTAAAAGAATGCTCTCTATAAATTGACCTTGCTTATCAAATCTATCGATCTGGCGGAAGTCGTCAACGTAAGTATTGTCCTTTGCATCAATAAAAAATCCAAAGGCAGCTTGAAATTCTCCAGGACCTTGTCCCTTTCTGCCTATCGTTTGGAGATATTGTCCACTTTTATCAAATTTCTGAATACGGAAATTGCCCTTATCCAAAACATAAATATTTTCTTCACTATCTAAAGCAATTCCTCTTACTCTATAAAACAAATAATTCTCATCATCCTCTCTGCCTATACTTAAATCTTCTTCTAATTCAAATTGAACCTCGCCATAAAGAGGCTCTTCGGGATTCTTGATGACTTTAACTCCACTCTCGTACAAAATTTCTCCTTTCCACTCAGTCTTATGCGCTTCACATGCAAGAGTTATCACAAAAGAAAATAGAAGGGAGATAGCCAAAACTAATTTAATTTTCGTTTTCATCTTCCTTCTCTTTAAAGCTAAGCTATTATCTTTTCTTTATTTTATATCTAATATAGATCGAACGACCCGAGGAAAAGGCTCTTGCTGAACAAAATAGAAATTATCTTCATGATCAATGGTATTTAGCGTTGTCTCTTCCGGCAATTTGTATGAACCGAGGAACTGCCCTTTTTCGTTAAAGAAATCTAAATAAAATTTAACTTCAACATCTTGCTCGGCTTTTTCTTCGACCAGCATAAGCATATTCAGAAGCATTTTCTTTTTATAGAGAAAGCAAGAGCCTATGACATTTAATGCTCTCATTATATATCCTCTTTGAAATTCTTTTATCACTGGAGGCTTTAATTTAAAATCTCTTTTAATCTTTCCTAAAAGCTTTCCTTCTAGATCATATTCTCTGATTTCATATTCATCAGGTAAGATCATGTATATTTTGCCTTCTAAAAATTGATATCCACCTCCCCCTAAACTGCCTCCCGCCCAACTGGGTAAATTTGGGCCAAATCGATATTCATCAGGGAATTTCTCAAGGAACTCTCCTTCAATTGAATAATAATCAGCAGCAATGCCCATCTGTCCCCTGGTAGTTCGGTTTATAAATAATCGTCCATCAGGCAAAAAATAAAAATTATTACAGCGCCCCTTAAGATTCATTGTCCGCTGGTATTTACCCTTAGCATCAAATAAATGTATGAGGGTGGGAAGATCTAAAACCCATATTTCTTCAGAGGGGCTCAGCACAACTTCAGATGGATTTCGAAATTCGCCAGGTCCCTGTCCTCTTCTGCCTGCTTTCCAGATAAAATTTCCCTGTTTATCAAACTTTAAAAGCCTATGATTTCTAATATCTAAGACATATATGTTCAATTCTGAGTCAACTGCTAGATCTAGTTCGGTATGAAACATTAAAAATTCCTCTCCTTCTTCAACTCCCAAGGAGAGATTTTCTTTAAACGTGACTTTTTCATTAATCTTATCTCCCCATATTCCTGATCCTTCAGACTCAATGACTGTCACTCCTTGCTCTTTATAAATTTTCCCTTGCCATTTTTCTTTGCAGCAGTTAGTTGAGAAAATTGCCATCCATAGAAGAATAGAAAGTGTCAATTTTTTCATTTTTCCTTACGATCTTAACCAGAACTTTAAATTAATACGTCTTAATTTAAATAGTTATTTATTCTAACTTCATCAATTAAAGCCTTCTCTTCGGAAACTAATTCACTCAGCAGTTTTTTCATCATCAGGGAGGCCAAAGCTTTAGGGCCTTTGGCTTCCAGGTGCGCCTGCAAAGTATTTAAATTTCACAGATAACTTTATATCTTTTAATAAAGGGATAGCCTTCCTCATCAACTTCAACTGTATATAGCTTGTTCTTTTTCCAAATATATTGATGAGTTCGTCCGGCTTTAAGAGGAATCTTGGCAATATATTTCCCAATGGAATCAAATACATCGAAATAATAATAATGTTCCTTATCTTTAACTCTTTCATAAGTCTGGACAAATAATCTTCCTTTATCATTTATATACATGTCATTAAAAGCAGGAAAATGCTTTGGAAAATGAATCTCAACTTTACGACCTGCCCTTCGATATCTTTCCTTAATTCGCTCCTTATACTTTTCAGGTATTTCCACACGGTCATAATCTTTATAAATCATTTTTATGACTTTGGCATTAGAATTTAAAATATAAAATTCATATTTATTCGAAGTCCCCCAGATAATCTTGTTATCTCGAGTCAGGACAAAGCTAATAGAAGGCCCAAAAGCATGAATGACACCTGGTTGATACGGCTCTCCTTTTAATGTTCTTAGACTTGCGAGAGGAGAAAGCTCGGAGTCAAACATTTTTAATTCTTGTTTGATTTCAAATACAGGTGGATACCCAAGATTAATTATAGAATTTCCTTTTGAATCAATTATTAAAGAGTAGAGTACCCCTCCAATAGATGCTGTCGAAATCTGCCGAAGATAATCTCCTTGTAATGAATAAAAAATAATCCTTCGAGTCGGAGGATCGGAAACCAATATTTCATTTTGCGGTGTTATCTGAAAGGGAGGAAGAGAAGGTTTTTGCATCTCGCCCGGTCCCTGCCCTTTTTGGCCAATAGAATACAAGTAATTGCCATCTTTATCAAAAACTCTTATTTCTACTGCTACATTATCTAATATGTATAAATTTCCATCGTCATCAACTTCTATTGCGATACGATTGAACATGTATTTTTCTCGCCCTTCTTTTTCTCCTATAGATAATTCTTCCTCTAAACTAAAAACAACATCATCATAAATTGGCTCTTTTGGATTTTTTATAACGGTAACTCCATTCTTCTCCTCTATTGTCCCTTTCCATTTCTTTTTGGAGCAGTAGGCAGAAAAAATTATTACAGAAATGAGGATAAAAAATGCAAATTTTTTCATACTTCCTTTCCCCTTGGTTTTCTTCTTAATGGTTCTTTAATCTGCTCATCTGTCATTTTCAATCTGGAAAAGGCAGGACTTTAGGGTTTTTAGCTTCCTCTTACCTCAAATCTTCTTACTTGAAAACTATATTTGTTATTCCTCTATAATGTAAGGTTCAATATGATTTATTATAATTTCCACCCTATCTTCCATATACTTTTCTACTTTGTCCTGTTCTGGCTTGCAGTAGAAAAATACAAAAAGAATTAAAGCGAGATAAATTAGTTTTTTCATTATTTAATATTCCAATTGACTTTATATCGCTTAACTATTTGATATCCCTCTTCATCTTCCTCTACGGTATAAAGCTTGTTCTTTTTTAATACTCGAGGCGTAGTTTTGAGAGGAATCTTAGCTATATATTTTCCCACTGCATCAAAAATATCATAATAATATCCGTCTCCATCTTCTACTCGTTCCCAAGTCAAAATAAAAATTTTCCCTTCATCGTCAACTATTAACCGCTGATAAGCCGATTTGTATTTAAGTATAGACAACTTTATTGTCGGCGGCAGCTCTTCAAGATGCTCTAATTCTTCTTTAGTAATCTCTACTGGGTCATAATCCTTCTTTATTTTTTTTATCACGTTTCCTTCTGTGTCAAAGATTTCTATTTCATATTTCTTGGGATAACCGCAAACAATCAGATCATTTTTGGTTAGGTCCCACCTCAACACAGGCATAAAAGGATTGAAGCTACGAGGACCTGGCAAAGGCGAGGAAGCAAACAAATAGAGATAATTCAAATCAGAATCGAATTTTTTAAGTTCAAGCCTTTGATTCTCTTCTCCTCTATGAGCGACAATCCCGATTATATTTTCTTCAGAATCAATCTTAGTCGACATTAAATTCATTTTGGCTGTTGAGATATTTTTTATAAAATCTCCTTCCAAGGAAAAAAATGCTAAACGCCGATTACTTATATCCGGCACCATTATTTCATTTTGAGGCGTAATAAACACAGAACGAGGAAGCCCTAGCTCTCCTGGACCCTGTCCCTTCTTACTAATCGTTTTGACATATTCTCCATTCTTGTCAAAGACTTTGATATGAGCTTCCTTAGAGTCCAAAACATAAATCCTTTCTACATCATCTACTGCAATGCCTCTTATCTCAGAAAACATATACTCTTCTCTTCCCACTGCTTCTCCTATGGATAATTCCTCTTCCAAACTAAAAACATCTTCGCCATACATTGGTTCTTTCGGATTTCTGACGACAGTAACTCCATCTTCTTTCTCAATTTTTCCTTCCCATTCAGCCTTTTGTTTTTTACAAGAGACAGTCATAATCGAGATTACAAGAAATAGCACGGCTAAGTTAACCTTAGTCAGGGATTTCACTTTCTCCTCCTATTTGCGCTTAGGTAATTTAAATGGTCAACCTTTGTTTTTCGGATATATGAATCAAAGTCCCTCTTTTATCTTATTCCAGTTTTTAATCCTGTATCTTTTGACTTTATAATATCCGGTATCAGGATCACTTTTGGACGTATAAATAAAGCCATTTTTTATTATTTGAGGGAAAAAATCGTCCATTTTCACCCTGTAAAGATAATATCCTTCTTGGCTAAAGAGGTCATAACTTCTTGCCTTTTCATCCACTTCAATATCCGAAACTCGTATAAACATATAATTCTCATCCATTTCGTTTCCTATGCTCAAATCCTCTTCCAATTCAAGCTCAATCTCACCATATAATGGCTCTATTGGATTCTTGATGACTTTAACTCCACTTTCAGTCTCTACTTTTCCCTTCCACTTCGTCTTTTGATTTTCTTTTGTCTCAGCAATCGTAATTATTCCGACTAAAAATAGTGTGATTGCTCCCAAAATTAAAATGCTTTTTTTCATTATATCCTCGTTGCTGATCTAAGTATGCTTAGATTAAAAAAGGATTTTACTTTTTATTCTTAACAATTTTAGTAAATTCTTTAGGATTAACTATAGGACCAGATTCAGTCTTAGTTGCAGTTTGTATCAAATACTCAATAATGTTTTTTGGTGCAATTTCAGGATCAACCTGATAGGCGAGCACAGCCAGTCCTGCTATATACGGAGCTCCCCAGCTCATTCCTCCCCTCCTGTAATACATGTAAACACTATTTCCCCTATGGCTTGCCAGGGTTTTATTCCCTCCAGGAACTCTGATCAAATCATCTTTGGAACCATATTTGCCTGGTTTATAACTCTGTACTTTGTCCGGGTCTTCACCTGGAATAAGTGATAACATCCCATAGTTCAAAACTGCCTGGTCACAGGTCACCACCAGTATCCCCAGTTTTTCAGCGTGATTCAATACTTCTTTCCATTCCTCAAAATGTGGAAGGTACGGGAACATTCCTGTAGAAATACTTACAACACGAATTTTTTCTTTTGCAGGAAGCTTTTTATTCAATTCGAAAATTCTTCTCAGAGCATTAATATAATGAACATTATCAGATTTCCAAGTAGGCACTGCAAAATATGTCAGGGAAGCACCTGGAGCCACACCAATATTTTTGCCCACTGCGATTGATACTACTGGGGAGCCATGCATTTGGGGAGACATACCAGCAAGCCCGGTGGCATCGTAGCGAATAATGCGAGAGGTGTATTCTTCATGGCCTAAAAGCAGAGGCTGATCGATTATGGCCAGGCCGACTCCTGATCCATCGATTCCCTCCTCGTGCAGGGAACGAATCCCAAGACCTGGATTTTTCGCCTCCATAAGGAGTTTTGCGGGATTAAAACCTGCCGGTAATTTATCCTCAGAAGGCCACTCTGTAAGTGTATCGAATGTCATTGAATTTATGAGTTCAATCTTATCTCTAAGATCTAGTCGGATAAGAGATATATCCTGAAATGCCTGAAACCTATCTATCTTTCTAATATCATCGTTGCTCCTCAATTCAACTTTATTAGTTTCCCCTATATCAATTTTTTTACCCTGAAAGAGGATCCTCCGAATAGTAAACGGAGCAGGATCATCCCTCATCTTAAAAAAAAGAATAGAGATATCAGGGTATTTAAGCTCAAGCACCAGACTTCCACCGTTTTTTCTTTCATCCTCTTCCTGTGGTGCTCCAAGTAATGTCTTAATCTCTTCAGGTTCAGTCAGCTTATAAGCAATTCTTCCAGAATCTATTCCGTTTTTAAGCTTTTTTAAAAGATCACTCTTATTCTTTCCCTCCGCATGTGTGACTAAGAAAAGAATAATAAAAAAATAGAAAATTGATTTAACAAGATTGTTTTTCATCATCACTCTTCCTTCCTCTATTATCTATACGCTGATTATACTCCAATGTCTTTTTCAATATTAGGAGGCGTGGCTATAAGTACTTTTACTTTACTTCCATTCCATATCATATCTCTTTACAATCGGAAATCCCTCCTCACTTTCCCGAATGTAGCAATACATCTTGTTCCTCTTTACTATATATGGAATTTCTTCTTCTGGAAGTGAAAATCTAACGATATATCTTCCTTTAGCATCAAAAACATCAAAATAAACATCGCCTTTTTTATCCTTCTCGTAGGTTTGCGCGTATATTCTGTCTTCATCATCGCAGATAAAATAATAAAAAGGATGGAAACTTTTTGGAAATTCAAGCTTAAGACCGGGGGGAACGCCTCTATTTCCAAACGTATCTTTTTTCATTTCTTCCTTATCTGCTTCTGTTATTTTCACAGGCGTATAATCCTTGATTATCTTCCGTATTGTTTTTCCTTCAGGATTGACAATAAATATTTCATATTTTGGAGAATTTCCCCATGCGATATGATCATTTTTCATCAGTCGGACACTAATAACAGGACTTACCATATTCATTACATTCGACATCCTTTCTGCTTCTATGGTTGCTATTTCAACAATAGGATTAAGCTCTGGATCAAACTTTTTTATTTCATATACAAGCTTACCTGCAAACACCATGACCTGACCTATAATATTTCCCTTAGAATCGGGGATTGCTCTTGCAAACATATACTTTCCTGTTGACATCTCTCTTAGACACTTCCCATCCAGAGAATAATAAGAAATCCGGTTGTTTGCCATGTCATAGATCATGATCTCCTTTCCTGCAAACAGGTGCATTCTGACAGGGCGCTGCAACTCCCCAGGACCCTGGCCCTTTTTACCGAATGTCAGGATATGTTTTCCATTCTTATCAAAGATTTTGACACAAACTTCTTTCTCATCTATAACATAGATATTTTCATCATCGTCGACTTCAATAGTTCTTATCTCTGAAAATATAAAATCCTCTTCTTTCTCCTCCCCAATGCACAGATCCTCTGTCAAGATCAGACTTTTCGGACTCCCTGGCGGAGGGGCCGGCTTTTTTGGGTTGTACACAACCTGAACACCGTTTTCGATTTTAATTTTTATCTCCTTAGCTAGAAGTGAGTTGGAGAGAATAAAGAATGCAATAAAAGCAGTCATAAAAAGAATTAGTATTGATGGGATTTTTTTCATGCTTCCCTCCCTTTCTGTTTAGCGTTGAATCCTATTCATATTTTACTTTATAATCAACAATAAAAAATCTGTAATTATCATATTGTATTTTTGTAATTGATTTAATAACTTCCCTCTTTCTCCAAGCAGGATCTACATAAATCTCTCTAAATTCTATCTTGCTGGGAAATCGAATGCCATTTTTCTCCACTTCATAATAATGAATGGTTTTAAAGATCGGCTTAAATACTATTTTTCTTTTGCTTTTTTTCTTTTTCTCAAGAGTTTCTATTTCTTTCTCGAGTTCCTCAAATCCCTCCAAGGATTCTTGTTCTATTTCCATCTTGATAATGCTGAAATTTTCTTTATCAACCCATAATTTCCCATAATTAGGCTTCTCTGCCATCTTTTTTTTGAGAATCGCCTCAATTATATAAACTTCAGATCCTTTTATTTTATCTTCTTTAATAAGTCTATAATTGTACGACTCCTGGAATTCTTGGCTAAAAAATCCCACGGCTCCATATACAGGTCTCTTTGAAAAAAATCTTTTTGTTTTCAACTGAGCATTCTTTTCATTTCTCTTTTTCCCGTTTTCCTTAATTAATGTCCGACTTTCCTTTATGTCGCCTCCCTTTTTAATTAATTGGTAATCATAAATATAATTATGCATTTCAGTTTCATTAATAATTAAATTTCTATAAACAAAAAATTCAAAAGACAGCACTATTTCTTCCTTTATCTTCTCTTGGCAAACATAAAAGAGAGCTGAATTCTTAACCTTTTCACAGTATTCAGCACATTTTTGAAGAATTCTCTTTAATTCTGATTGGTCTTCACTTTCCTCGCGGGTTCCAGGCCTACTGATTATTATATGTGTTTGAGAATGTTCAGCTCTAACCGAAGTTTCAGGTTTAATATCTCTTTCTTCACTGCGTTGGATGAGAGGTTGTGACTGTATTCGACAACAAAACAATCCCCCTATGATAAAAAAACACCATAATGAAGTAACCTTTTTTCTCACTTTCGCTGTCCCATAATATTTAGGACTTTATTTCTTTTGCTGAACGCTAAATTTCTCTCCCTCTATATTATTATAGATTACGGCAAGAAATGTTCCAAGGTAAATATAGGATTTAGGCGAAAGGATTATGTGCGTAATTGATGACAATTTATATTTCCTAAGTTCATCTATGAATTAAAACTCTTCCATATGTCAATTCTACTCTTGCTTATAAAATTCTTTTATAACTTTGTTTGGATTTTAAAGACAAAAACCTACTTTTGACAGCAGGGCTTTGATTTGATAAATTTCAACAGAGAATAACTTGCTTAGATGGGATGAAAACGGCTCTCAAATATGAGAGGGGGACATGAGTAAAAAAGGAAACAAAGTAATATGGCTTTTGCCAGTCGGTCTTATCATACTTTTTGTGTTCCTGTTTCAGCCTTGTTTTTCGAGGGCACAGAAGATTGAGATCAAAACCGAAAAAGGAGTAGAAATCGTCCGCAATCCGAAGACACCTGTCCGGCTACCGGGCGGTCCTTCGAAAGTTATCTTGAAAGAGGAACTCGTCATCGGGAAGGAGACAGAGAAGGAGGACTACTGGTTCTCAATGTTGAATTCAGTCGCAGTAGATGATTCAGGCAACATCTATACCTGTGATCCCAAAGAAGTAAAAATCAGGGTTTTTAATCCCAAGGGAACACTCCTCAGGGCTTTCGGCCGGAAAGGACAAGGGCCAAGAGAATATAGAGGTCCCGGCCAAATGAAAGTCATGCCTGATGGGAGCCTTATTGTACATGATGTCCTGAATCGTAGGATCACCTACTTGAAGTTGAATGGAACGGTCTTGAAGATGGTTTCGATTAAAACTCTTCCCAGGGGTTCATCAAAGGTTGATAGTAGAGGATCCCTTTATTTATATAAAAGAGGTTTTGGAAAAGAAAAGGTTTTGGATGAGTTGATAAAATATGATTCAAGCCACAACCAAATTACTAAATTTCACTCCACGTGGAGAAAGTGGAGTTCTCGTGCTATAAATCCTTATCCAGTTCGATTTCTATATGAAGTTTCTGCTGATGACAACTTCATATGGTTATTATCATCCTCATATAGAATACATGTTATTGATCCCGAAGGGAAAATCCTTAGACGAATTGTTAAAGATCACGATCCAATTGAGATTACCGAAGAAGATAAGAATCAATACAAAAAGGCAAATCCTTTACAAGAGATCAGAGGGATTAGATTTGAATATGAATTCCCAAAATATTATCCAGTCGCAGATCGGCTTATAGTTGATGACCAAGATCGGATTTATATCCGAACCTATGAGAAAGATAGCAGAGGAAACGTTTACCATGACGTCTTCGATCCAGAGGGCCGGTATTTCGCCCGTTTCTCCCTACCTGAAAACGAGCTGGTTCAGGTCCTCAAGAACAACAAGCTATACTGCATAATAAGTGAAAGCGAGGAAGGCATCCCCTTGGCCAAGAGATACTCCATGAAATGGGAGTAAAGACTACAAGGCCAAAAACCTAAATCCCTAGCTTCAATCTTTTACTCTTTTCTTTTTCGCAACTTTTGTTATCGGCTGAAAGTTTATATAAATGAGATATTTCAAAAAAAATAATTAAGAGAGGGAAAACATGAGAAGAAAATCAGGAAACCTTATTTTGTTTATTTTTATTCTTGCGATTTTAGTTTCTCAAGGCTTTGCTGAACAATTATTTAAGGCAGCTGTGGTTGACTCTCTAAGAACTTTACAAAATTCTAAAGAAGGAAAAAAGGCTATAGTTCTACTTAAGGAAAGAGAACAGAAAATCAATAGTAAGCTCGAAGATATGGATAAAAAAATACAAGACTTGGACAAGAAGCTTAAAACCCAAAGACTTGTTATGACTTTTGAAGCTCAAGAGCAGATCTCTTTTGATTTAGATAATTTAAGAACAGAACGCAAAAGATTTGCAGAGGATTCCCTTAAAGAATGGCAGCGGCTACAGTTTCAGTTGTTTAATAGAATTAGAGAGGAAGTGAACCCGATTATCAAGAATGTTGCCAAAGAAAAAGGATTTAGCTTAGTCTTGGATCTTGCCTCAGATTCAGTAGCCTATTTCAGTCTGTCTATTGATATAACAAATGAAGTCATCAAAAGATACGATGCTACCAAAAACACAAAGGATAATAATCAATTTAGCTTAAAAGAACTCAATTGAGGCCAGCTCCTGTAGTTCTTTACCTAGCATATGTTCTCGAAGCTCCCTCAACGTAAGTGAAGGGCTGGGTAAAGGAAGAATATTGTGATTCGGTCAAATTCCCTTTTTTATCTGATCCCAATTTTTAATCTTGAATCGTTTCACCAGTTCCTCATCTTCAATTTCACGGGCAAATAAACATCCGTTTTTAATGAAATGAGTATATATTGGCAAAGTAGTTTTGTATAAGTAATAGCCATCCTTGCTGAATATATCCACTTCTTTTTTTGTGACATCCTCTTCATGCCTTGTCTTGTTAGTCTGGACATAAATCCGACCTTCGCTGTCCGTAAATATTAAATAATAAAATGGTTGGTATTCTCCAAGATTCGACTTTTTTAGTTTATCTCTCCTTTTTGCAGGAATTTTGCGAAGAGGTTCGTCTTTTTTTATTTTATAAAGCAGTTGACCGTTTTTATCTATCACGTTCAAATTATAGTTTCCCGAATGGCCATACACAAAAGTCTGATTATTAATTTTTGTAATTAATACATCTTTTTCCCATCCTGTAATTACACTAAATACCCCGGTCTCTGAGAATCTTTGCATGAATTGGTTATAAGGAAATTCTGCATAAGTTTCGACTATTTCACCTCCCAGATTTGCCTTACATACAGATTTTGTCTGACTTGATTCAGAAAGCGTTCGAAAAATTCCAATAATATTTCCGTCTTCATCCAATCTAAAGTCATTAAAAATCTTTTTCGTCTTAATCCCTTTAACATGGTTTCCTTTCTTATTGAATATTTCTATGCTATTAACTTGGTCCTTGACATATATCTCTCCTGTTGTCTCATTAATCCGTATTATGGTAGGCAATTCAAACTCCCCAGGACCCTGTCCTTGCCTGCCGATTGTTTGGATATAATTCCCGCTTCTATCAAATTTTTGTATTCTGTAATTCCTCGTGTCTGCCACATAAATATTTTCTTTGCTATCCACCTCAATATCACTGACTCCATAGAACATATAATTATCGTCACCTTCTTCTCCGATGCTTAAATCTTCTTCCAGTTCAAATTTAATCTTACCGTACAGGGGCTCTCTTGGATTCCTAATGACTTTAACGCCATCTTCAATCTCTACTTTCCCTTTCCATTCAACTTTTTGATTTCCATAGGAAACAACCATAATAGAAACTAAAAAAAATAAAAGGAATGAAACAAGCTTAGTTCTGTTTTTCATATTAACTCCCTTATGAAAAATTCTCTCGTCCCTCTCTATTTTAAGAACTACATTCGCTCAGTCGTCTCTTTTTTCTCCTGAGAGCATCGGATTTCTAAGCCGGATAGCCTCTTTCCTAATGTTCTTAGAATGAAATACCTTCTTTTATCTGGTCCCAGTTTCTAATCTTGTATCGCTTGACAAGTTCTTCACCTGTATCTTCATTTACAATGCAAGTGTAAAGATAACCATTTCTAATAATATATGGTCTGCTTGGGATGGTGGCTCTGTATAAGTNNGTATAAGTAATAACCTTCTTTGCTAAAAATATCATATACTCTTTCCACATTTTCTCCACGCTTCCGTGTATTTTGTCTAACATAAATTCGTCCTCTACAATCTGTAAATATCGAATAAAAGAAAGGCATATGCTTGGGGAATCTCAAGGATATTCCTCGATATGGATATCCGTCCGATATTAATCCCACTTTAATCCTATGTTCAATCCTACTCTTCTCTTCTTTTGTAAATTTCTTGTATGGTTCATCCTTTTTGATTTTAATGAGTATGTTACCTTCCTTATCAAAGATATTCAGTTCATACTCTTTTGAATAGCCATATATAAAAGTCTGGTTATCTATTTTTGAAATATAACTGTCATGTTCGTAACCATGAGTGATAAAAAGGCCTTCGGCGTATCCTCTATTCCCAACCGTTTCTTTGCTTAATATTTTTTTAGTAAACATAAAGGGAGATTCTGCTAATTCCTGTACAACTTTTCCTTCATGGTTCACTTTTTTAATTGAGTGAGATGCAGGCGATGAGAACTTTCCCCATATATTTCTATCAGAATCTAGATAAAAATCACTAAGCATATCCTCAAGGATAATGTCTTTATTTATATAGTTACCTTCCTTATCAAAAATCTTGATTTTCCTTAAATCATCATTGACATAGATATTTCCTGT
>JABAOH010008896.1_pt2 | contig 40553 bp, 49 predicted proteins | sample 7062181 | NCBI WGS metagenome assembly JABAOH01 (sample SAMN14538630, study PRJNA623070) | marine sediment metagenome | biome: marine biome [ENVO:00000428]; feature: marine pelagic biome [ENVO:01000023]; material: deep marine sediment [ENVO:00002113]; isolation source: pool of 5 deep marine... | reverse complement strand
AAGCTGAGAAGATCTTCATCTTGTCCGCGGCAGTCGTGTAAGTCGCAACAATCGATTCCCCTTCCCTAACGTCAAGAACTGGACCAGCCTCCAAAAGATCAGACGGAATAGAATGTTTCCACCTTCGCCTTTGAGAGTCAATAACAGAAAAATTAGGCATCGCATGTGACACTAGGTCATTGAACGTGAAGAGTCGCCATATTTCGTTTCCTTTCAAACTCACGAGAAAAGTTTTGAAATTTTCGATGTATGGTCCCAATTCTCTTCTACTTTTCTGGTGGAATTCTGAAAAGTCTGCATAATCCCTGTGAACTGAAATCATAACTCTGTCTGCCTCCATTCCCTGACCCTCACTTGAAAACACCACGTTGGGCTGTTCCTTCAGCCATTTCTCCGCCTTCTCCCTAAGAGGCTGCAAAGACTCTTTCATACGATAAAGCGTGAAAACTATCAAATCAAAACCTAAATAAGAAAAATCCGGGATCGCCGTATACTGTAGTATCGCTTCTTTTTCCAGAATCTTCCTTAAACGGCTGACTGAAGGCTGAGAAAAACCTAGGATTCTTGCTAAGTCCCTGTCGCTTCGCCTAGAATTTTTAATCAGTTCACAAAGTAGTTTCACGAGTTTTTCCTGTCTCATAGATAACACTTACACTGAAACCCCTTATGAAACTTTTCGCTATAAAGCACATGCTGAAAAGTAAAGCAAATAGATAAGAAATGTGTGTGCATGCATAAAAACTGTAGAGCATAGAAACTAAGTTTTATAATGTGACACTATCCTTGAATAATGGGGAGCAAAACTTGCTGGCTGACTTAGTTCTTTACAACGCTAAAATCTACACTTCTGAAGGAATGATTGAAGCTGGTGTAGCTGTAGATGATGGAAGAATCCTCAAAATAGCTAAGAAGACAAATCTCCCACAAGCTTCAACAAGACTGAACATAAAGGGACAGACAGTGCTTCCCGGTCTAATAGACCCCCATGTACATCTTAGAGACCAACAATTAGCCTACAAAGAAACTTTCTTCAGCGGAACAGCAGCAGCAGCCGCTGGAGGCGTAACCCTCACAATCGACATGCCCAACAACAAACCAGTTACAATGAGCACAAAGTCTCTAAAAGAACGTATGAAACTAGCTGAAACCCGAACAGTTGTCAACGTTGCCTTTCACTCAGCCTTTCCAGAAAACCTCGAAGAAATGTCTCAGATAGTCGAGCAGGGAGCTGTGGCATTCAAGCTCTACCTTTCACAGAAAATTGGAGGCCTAGACATCGAAGATGACGAGGCGGTGATGCGTGCATTCAGCAGAGCTGGAGAAATGAAAGTTCCAGTTGCAGTGCACGCTGAGGACAGGGAAACCCTTGAAAACGTTAAGAGAGAGATGTTGCAAGCAGGACGCGGAGACCTAGAAGCGTATCTCAAGGTTCACTCGCCAGAAGCTGAGCTGAAGGCAATACAGCGCACTATTAAACTCGCGAAGAAAACCAGCACCCACATCCACTTTTGCCACGTCAGTTCAGCGGAGGGACTGAAAGCCATCTTGACAGAAAAAAATAGAGGTTTTCCCATCACCTGTGAAGCTATGCCACATCATCTCCTCTTATCCTCTAAGCATCTGAAACGCTGGAAGACTGTGACGCTCACAGATCCTCCATTAAGGACAGAAGAAGATGTTAAGGCGCTTTGGACCGCCTTTAAGCAAGGGTTAATAGACGTCTTAGCTTCAGATCACGCTCCTCACACAATTGAAGAAAAAGAATCTGAATTTGTTTGGAACGTTAAGCCAGGCATACCTGGACTTGAAACAATGCTTCCTCTTCTACTTACACAAGTAAATGAGGGCAGACTAACGTTAGCAAGTTTGATTAGAGCGTCTTCGACAAAGCCAGCGGAAATATTTCATATTAAAGATAGAGGAAGCCTCGCTGAAGGGTTCTACGCAGACTTCGTTGTCGTGGACATGAAACAAAAATACCGAATCGACTCGTCAAATTTCCATTCAAAAGCCAAGTACTCCCCATTTGATGGATGGATGGTTAAAGGTAAGCCGATAAAAACCTTTGTGAATGGACATTTAGTCATGGACGATGGAGAAATCATTGCAAAGCCTGGAACAGGCCAAATCATCCGAGGAAGACGGTATAAATCCTAGCTTTACAGTAATCATTCGGTGAGAAAAGTTGAAGTTCTTGACAGACGGCATGCTTGGTAAGCTCACCAGATGGCTTCGCTTACTCGGTTACGACGTCAAATACTCACGTTCTCTTAACGATGAACAACTAATTGAAACCGCGAAAAGAGAAAGCCGCATCCTGCTTACTCGCGACCTTAAACTTTATCGCCAAGCTATGGCACAAAGGATAAACTCCTTTTTCGTTGCACGCACAACAGAAGCGAAAAAACTCGCTAGCCTAGCAAAACGGTTTAATATCAAACTTGACTTCGATGTCACTCTTTCACGTTGCCCCAAATGTAACTCTCGAATCAAGCCAATTGCTAAAGAGGAAATTGCTGGCAAGATTCCAGAAACAACCGCTGCATATTACGATGAGTTTTGGGAGTGCTTCAACTGCAAAAAAATATACTGGCAAGGGGCTCACTGGAAAAGGATAAACAAGACTTTAAAAGAAGCAAAAGAAGTACTGAAGCATACTGAAACCGAAGTACATTGATTCAAGCAGTGACGCCGAGTTTTAACTTGTCTTTTCCTGTTCACGTTGTCTATAGGACTAAGAATTGTGGCATTTAATCACTGTAGAAGCCATTTAAGCGGGATGTCTTGGTGAGTTTCATCAGGCAACGTCCTGCGAATGGTGATAGGAAGTATTCCTGTTTCTAGTTCATTAAGAGCTATGTCAATAGGGTTTGAGAGAGCTTCAGATGGCTCCACAAGTATAGGCGCCCCCATAGCTATCTGAAGAGCCCTCGCCCCCACTATCCGGGCTTTTTCAAAGCGAGTGAGCTTTGGAGGACCAATCCAGATTTTCTTATCGCCACTTGTTTCGCTAGTACGGCCCGACACCTTGAGGCCCCATTCCTGGAGGCCCCTTCGGGGGCCCTGCTGGCTGTTTCATTTTGCTAGAGGCAATTACGTCGTCGATTTTTAGGATCATTGATGCAGCTTCTGTGGCGGATTTTATGATTTGCTTTTTGACTGCGAGTGGCTCAAATACGTTGGCTTTCCTCATGTCTTTTACTTTTCCCTCATGTGCTTCGATTCCAGCCCAAATTTCGCCTTTTTCATGTCGAGCTCGGAGTTCAGATATGATGTCGATAGGATCTAGCCCGGCGTTTTCTGCTAGGGTGGTAGGCACGGCTTCAAGTGCCTCTGCAAAGCAGATCACTGCGAGTTGTTCTCTTCCTGGAAGTGTCTCTGCGAATTCTTTGAGCGCTTTTGCGACTTCTAGTTCTGGTGCTCCTCCGCCAGCCACAATTTTTGGTTCTTCAACAACGTCACGGGAAACGCATAATGCGTCATGCAGTGAACGTTCTGCTTCGTCCACAATTCTCTCGGTTCCGCCACGTATAAGAATGGTGACAGCGCGGGGGTTTTTGCATCCCTCGATGAAGGTCATCTTGTCGTCACCGATTTTTCTCTCTTCCACGAGTTCAGCGTAACCGAGGTCTGCCTTAGTTAAGTCGTCTAGGTTGGTGACTATTTTAGCTCCAGTTGATTTTGAAAGTTTTTCCATATCTGATTTTTTAACCCTACGCACCGCTAGTATTTTCTTCCTCGCAAGGAAGTGTTGAGCTAGGTCATCGATGCCCTTCTGGCAAATGATTACGTTGGCACCTTTTGCGATTACTTTGTCAACCATCTCTTTCAGCATTTTCTCTTCTTGTTTTATGAACGTGTCCATTTGCTCTGGACTTTCAATACTAATTTTTGCATCAAACTCTGTTTTTTCAATTTCAAGTGGGCTGTCTAACAAGGCAATTTTAGCCTTTTCCACGCGTTTTGGCATGCCTGGATGAACTGTTTCTTTGTCAAGAACGATGCCGTTGATGAGTTTTGTGTCGGTGAGGGCTTCGCCTGGTTTTTTCTCCACTTTTACATCATCGATGTCTACTTTAAATTGATTCTTAACTTTTTCAGCAACCGAAAGGACTCCTGAAGAAGCGATCTTCGCTAGGTATTCTTTGTTTTCAGCCACCAGCTTGCTTGCCATAGAGGTCATTGCAATTTTTTCTATTACCTTCCTGTCAGTTGGTTTTGTTGGGATAGAGATTTTCTCAAGTATCTCAAGAGCTCTGTCAGCGGCTTTTCGGTATCCGTCTATGATAACGGTTGGGTGGACGTTTTTATCAACAAGGTCTTCAGCTCTCTTCAGTAACTCGCCGCTTATGATTACGGCGGTTGTGGTTCCATCACCTACCTCATTGTCCTGTGTTTTTGCAACCTCCACCATCATTTTTGCTGCTGGGTGTTGAATATCCATTTCGTCGAGAATGGTGCGTCCGTCGCTGGTTATTGTGACGTCGCCAAAACTGTCCACAAGCATCTTGTCCATGCCTTTCGGGCCAAGAGCGCTTTTGACTGCCTCTGCAACGATGTGAGCCGCCATGATGTTGGCGTGCTGGGCTTCCCTCCCTCGAGATCGGCTCGATCCTTCCCTTAAAATGAGAACAGGTGTTCCTGCAGCTAGTTCTTGTGACAATCTCAAACATCTCTCCTTATATTGCGGAACAGTAGAAAACACACTTTAGATATAAATTTTACTGAAGTTTCTCTAATAAATACAGCAGGTAAGAATAAAGCGGCATCAAACACGACCATTTCGACTGTCTCGCCCATGTGCGCACGCAGATAAAGTTAGATGTCGATAGCAGATTTTATTAGATTACTTCCAAAATACTTATCGTTGTTTAGTGGGTTCCGAGAGATTTAGTTTGTCGTTTGGCGTCTGGAGAATTTATTTCGATTCAATTGGTATAAATTTAGGCATCATCATACTAGGGTTATTTGTTCTGATTTTAGCATTTGTCAAAAAGTTCATTGGAAAGAAAACTAAGCTTTTTGAGATTTCATTTATGCTTTTTCTTGCGGGATTTCTCTATCTCACTTTGCATGGTAGGCTCTTGCAGTTGCCCTTCCCAGTCTCAATTCCAGAGAAGCCCCTTGTAGACAATAACCTAACTTTCAATTATGCTGCGACAAGTTTGCTAACCTTTCTGGTCTTTCCAGTTTTGCTTTTGATTATAGCGAGGAGAAATGTCTCTTCGAAAAGCTTAGGCTTAAAAGTGTCAGACTTTAGGCAAATGATATTTTACTCCTTATTGGGAATAATCTTTAGTGTTTTTCTTTTTTTGCTCTCCCACACATTTTTTGGTTTCAAGTGGATTCTTGAATACACCCTTGACGGTCTTGTTTTGTGGATTCTGTTTGTTTCAATTCTCTCACTTTTCACTCAAACTTTCTTTTTTATCGGTATCTTATTCAACAGGTATTTGAATTATGAGAATGGTTTTCTGTTAGCCATTATCTCAATTTTGGCTTTTCAGTTGTTCATTTCTACATCGTTACCACATATTGTTGCTAATGTTGTTGGTTCCGCTGTGCAGATTACGATTACTTGGAAAACTCGTAATATTTACGGTGCTATATTGATGAGCATTATCACAAACCTAGTTGACGTTTTTATTCAAATCCTATAACTAGAAAAATGCTGGAAACGACACAAAACTCGAAACCCATGGAAATTTAAGATTTTTGGGGGATATGTGCGTGAAACTAGTGGTGAATATGTGTGGCTCATTTGTGTCCACTGAATGTTGTGAAATTGATTTTTCTCTTTTTTAATTACTAAGGACGGTGGCAATTTTTCAGCGAAACATTTTTGCAAAAACCCGACTGCGCACGTAATTAAGGTCAATGAGCTGACTGCTTAAGGAGTTCGTAGACTTTGCAGGCTAATTGACAATAGCACTCCTCGCATGACTGAATATTTGCAAGTGACGCCAAATAACAAGCCTTATTGAGGAGGCTGTCAACCAAATCAAAATCCTCGCTAAACCCTTTTTATGACACTTATCTATAACAAAGAACACCAAAACCTAAAAGCAGTACTTCATATGGCGAAATATTCCAGAACATGAAATAATTGTTTAAGAACTTAAGAAAACCTTTAACCTATTAAAATGTACGCGATGATTTCCAGGCGTTTCTGATTTAAGTTAAATAAGACAAAAAGCTTTACAATCTCTTAAAAATAAACTATCTGTGGGCGTATAGTTTAAGATTTTAATTACTAGAAGAATATCTTGAATGGGGTGTGAGTGAGATTAGAAGCAAGATCAGCCATATAGGATATGTCAACAGAATCAGAGACAATCTTCTCAGCATAAAAAGAAGAAAACTGTTGCCACTATATGAAGACCTGAAGTCAGCCAACTGCGTCGTCTGCGGTGGATCTGGCAGGTCACTGTACTCCTTGAACGCTGCGATGAGCCAAATCGCAATGAGCCAAATAGGCTGGAGAAACAAGGTTGTATTAACTCCCGACGATCCAGGCTTTCCTGGGAAAAACATGTACGATGCGGCAGCTGAGCTTGAAAGACGATACAAAAAAATTCTGCTCTTGATAAACTCGGGTAGCGGCATCTCTGATGATCCATTGGCGATGGCACAAGATTTGGCAAAATACATAGAAGACAAAAGAACGTCAAAGTTTTCCATGGGGCTCCTAACCTCTAACGTGAAGTCTTCGCTAGCCCAGATAGTCCGCGAACACGGGCACGTAGTTGAGCTGAAAGGACGAGGAAGATCGAAGCCCTCCTTTGAATACAGCGAGATAGGCATCATGGGCGACATGTTCGAGCTCGGGAGCCTCCTCCTTCTGTGCATGATGACCGAAGCAATCTTCCGAAACCTACAGGTAGACGGAGTGTTTCAACTCTGCGAGGAAGAATTCGCCAAGCTAGGACCCATAATTGACTCGAATGTAGAGTCGGAAAACTACACGCGTCTTGTTGATATACTCGAAAGACGAACCAACGTGTTTCTAGGCGGAAAGGGCACAGCAAACGAAATCGTAAAAATGACTGGTGTAAGACTTTTCCACATCAAAGGTTTCTTGGGAGACAACGTCTACATAGCCAGAGGCGTAAACACTCCACATCCAAGAGCGGGAGATCTCGAGATCTTGGTGTCATTTTCTGGAGAAACCAAACCCGTCATCAACTGGTGTAACGTCTTCAGAAAACTGAATGGAATTGTCTTGGCAATCACGGGAACAAAAAAGTCAACTTTAGCCAAAAAGTCTGATTTCCAAATGACCTTGGAAGAGGAAGTCAAACTAGGCCAACCTAGAAGGTTTTACATGAGAACAACATACGTTCTGAGCCCTTTACCAGTTAAATTGGCTGAAAGATTGAGTGAAAGAGGACTGAAACTGCCAGAATACATTATGAATTGGTATCACTCTGTTACACAATAAAAACATCGTCACGCGCTTCCTCAGGCTAGGCTTTCAGATTTTTGGTATATTTTCAGCAAGATACCGAAAGGTTTCTTCTTCCTTTTCAGCAATTGCAATTAATTTCTCTTTTGCCTCTCTAATCCTTTCAGCTAGATTTGTAGCTGTTTCTGCATCTTTGAACAATAGACCAAGATCAGAAAAAAGTTTTCCAGATTCAAAAATCATTAAAGCTGCTTTTTCCAATGCTTTGTTTGAGGTAATCGCTGCTGCTTCCCTCAAGAACCGTGAATACATATACCGAAAACATCCTCCTCCTGTGCCTCCGATTTCTATAAAGATGTAGACAGCAAACAGATTCATCCTAAGCTCTTTATCTTTGAAAATATTAGGCCATTTAGTAACTTCATTTGCCGAGCGTCTTATTCCTTTTACGCCGAAGTTGCTGATCGGAGGGTTGAGCATGGAATGAACTGTTTGATTGATAGAGGAATAAATGTCCTTGTCTCTCGGCGGGTGATAAGCACCAAAATCAAATTCAAGATAGGTGTTCTTAGGCGGAAACGGCTTATGTGGTGAATTTCTCGCCTTCCGCAATTGTTCCAAGGTAATAGTGTGATAAAACCCCTTTTTTAGCCCGCTCGCATTTTGATCCGTATCCGATGCTAAGACGCTATTTTTTTCATTATAGCCGCAGACGACAAAGGTATGTCCTCCGAAATGATATCCTTCAGGCAGATCAAACCAAGGTAGACATCCCATGTCACCATAAACCATCACTGGTTCCTTTTTCGAAAGCTTTTCAAGGAGAGTGCTTTCAGCTTTTTTCTCACTTGAGGTAGATTTCACCTCTATCTTAACAGAGGTCCTTTTTCCAAGGTCCTGAAAGAAATTCTTCACGTTTCCTCGTCCACCGATGAATGGAGGGATTCCTTTTTGATACCAATAGATGAACCCCATACCTGATCCAAGCCCCAACAGCATATCTTCTGAGAGAGGACACTTGTGGAAATAGAATATTTTCGCCAGAGAATTGGTCTGACAATGGTAACCATCCAGTGCAGGACAATTGTCAAATGGCGTGATATCATTCTTTTTCATTTGATCCACCATTTTTCGTCTATAACACTTTAGATGGGGCATGAAAAATAAATAACTACTGTAACTCGGTGGAGTCAATATTGCAGGCGCGCGCTCTTAGCTGAACTTGAGCAACGTAGCTGTTGCTATAACAGTTAGAACGATGAGAAAGAGATTCGCTGGTACATATGATTCAATGACTTGCTAAAGCTTATATGGAATGAAACGGCTTTTCCTACTCAACTGAGGAGTTTCCTAAAGAGGTAAGTGTGTTTGAAATGAGTGTATCCCGTGTATCCATAAAGTTGGTGATTGAAGGAATTGGAGAGGCTGAGGGAGAACTTGTGCGTCATCTTGCCCCTAGAACAGTGGAGGCAATAATGAGGAAACTTCCAATCGAGGGACGGGCAGCCCTATGGAAAGAAGAGGTTTATTTTGAAATTCCAGTGAAGATGGGAAATGAAAAAGCGAAACCTACAGTAGAAACAGGTGCCATTGCGTTTTGGCCCATGGGAAATGCCTTGTGCATTTTCTACGGTGAAACTCAGCCCTACAGTCCAGTCAACATAGTTGGTCATGTGACAAAGAACTTGGAACTGTTTGGACAGGTGAAGAGTGGAGCCAAAATCAGAGTGGAAAAGACTTCGTGAAAAATGGGATGCACGCGGAAGACTGCGTGATTAACAAGACATACAAAATATAATATTTTAACGAGTTTACGTATAAAGCCATGAAGCTCCCAAAACCTTCGCCAGCTCTTGCTCTTTTTCTTTTGTCGCCTGCCATTGGTGAACTGCTTTCAGGCTCTGCTCCGCCAGTGGAGTTCTTTAATCCTTTCGGCTTTGCTATGCTTGTATCGCTTTACGGCAGCGGCGCAGTAATTGTCAGGGAGCTGGGAGTTCGGTGGAAGAAAGGCATAGGCTCCGTGTTGTTGCTCGGCGCTGCATATGGCATTTTGGAGGAAGGGCTAATGGTCTGCAGCTTCTTCAATCCTAATTGGCGTGACTTGGGGCAGCTGGCTTTGTACGGTAGATGGCTTGACATTAACTGGGTTTGGGCTGCGATGCTTACTATTTACCATGCCGTCTACAGTATCACTATACCTATTGTGTTGGTGGAGCTGGCATACCCTCAACATCGCCGTGAAAATTGGTTGGGCAACAGAATGTTCAAGACCGTTTTTGTGCTTCTTGTAAGCGTCGTCGTTCTTGGCTTCATTTTTTTTGCTTCGTTATCTAGCTTTTGGCCTCCACTTCCCCAATACTTGCTTACAGTTTTGGCGATGATACTATTTGGCTATGCCGCCCACAAGCTTCCTGCGAAATGGGGAAGCGGTGGTAAAAAGCCTTTATCCAGATTATCTTTAATGTGGATGATCGGCACTGTTGGAACGTTTGTCTTCTTTTTTGGATTTTGGCTAGTACCTGCCTTATTTCCATCATGGCCTATAGGGTTGCTCTTCGGTCCTGTGCTTATTTTGCTCTACACAAAGTTGCTCAAAAGTTACGATTGGGAAGAATCCAGCGAAAAACATCTTTTTGCCCTCGTCAGCGGAGCACTAACATTCTTCATAGTTTTTGCGCCTTTGCAAGAATTAGATGCAACCAGAACTGACAATCCTGTTGGAATGAGTTTTGTAGGTTTGGCTTTCTTAGTTGGCTTGGTTTTGTTGGGAAGGCGTATTTGGGCTACATCCAAAGAAGCTTCTAACGCATACGCATATCGCCAACAGTCATAGTTTTGTATGGAAAAGAGGAAAACATCATCCTTCATAAATGGACTATGGGAACGTGGTTTCAGCCCATCTTTTCAAAAGTTCTTCACACCTCTTCTTCACAACATGACTGTTAGTCTTCTCTTTCAGAGTTTCTAAGAATTCAATGCGTTTTTTAACCGCCCCCAGCTCTGCCATTTCATAATAGAGCTTGCCATCTATGTAATCCTTCATTTGCTGCGTCTTCTGTACAAAAAGACTCGCTGCATCAACTGGATCAGTTACCGTGTATTTACTTGCCCATATGGCGACCTCAGACTCGCGAAGCTGAGTTAAACCTTCGATCTCAACGATTTTTTTGATGTAGGTTCTTAGGAAATCGTAGTAGCCAGCTGTTTTGATCAGATTTAAAACTTCTTCCACTTTCTGCTTGAAATCTGGATTTCCTTCTATGGTTACGCTGTGTTTGTAGCCATGTTCTATTAGCTCTCTAGCCTGTTGTAACTCTTCAACTGTGTAAACTCTCTCTGGAAAATTCACTTCTGTAAGCCCTCACATTTTTGGTGAGATCATTTTTTAATAAATCTTATGGAAATCTTAAAAACTAGCTGAAAAGAGGCTGGTTTTTAGTCTGCGGGTTTGTATATCTTAGTGTTTTTGCTCCCAGAGATAAACTTGACGATGCCCTGTTTCTCCAGCTCCTTAAGAAAGTTTTTTGCCACACTTAAACGCAGATCAAAACGTGTAGCCACTGTATAAGGTGTGAGAACTTTCATCTTTTTAAGTTTATCAGTTACATCTTTTCTTTTTGGGTCAGGTGGAACTATTCCCACAACTTTTTTTTCGGTGGTAGCTCCTTTAGATTTACTTTCTTTTCGCTCTTTTTTCGCCTCTCTTTTTTCCGTCTGTTTAAGAGTTGGTTTTTTCTTTCCGCCGCCCATGTTCCTCATCTAAAGGTGGAGAGAGAAAGCGGTTCCTTATAGATTTTCCTCTGCATGGTCCCGTAGCGTTTGTTGGAAGTGCTGTTTTGTTTATAATTGTGAGCTTGGAATTGTCAGAATATTTAAATGACGCACATATTCTAATGGAGAAAAGCCGGGTCGGCCATGAGCAACTCTGTCCATAAGATCACTCTTGAACTTAGAACCCTGCTCGAAAAAGCCGTGAAAAAGAATTTAGCACAAGGAATTCTATTTTCAGGCGGTTTGGACACCAGTGTTTTAGCGGTTGTTGCGTCAAAGTTCGTTTCGCTAAAAGCCTTCACTGTTGCATTGCAAGGAGCTCCAGCCCCAGACGTAAAATATGCTACTTTAATGGCTAAACGTTTAAAACTCAAACATTTAGTTCACGACTTAGGCGAAGACGAACTATACGATGGCATTAAGAAGGTTGTTGAGACGATGAAGTCGTTTGATCCAATGGAAATACGCAACAGCGTAGTAGTTTATGTTGGTTTGAAGGTGGCGAAGGAGAATGGAGTAAGCGCTGTCATGACAGGTGATGGGTGTGATGAACTGTTTGTTGGGTACAGCTTCCTATTCAATTTGGAAAAAGAACTGTTGGACTTGGAACTTCGGAAACTATGGGAGGTGATGTCATTCTCGTCTGTTCCACTTGGGAAAGCTATTGGAATTGAAGCTAAACTTCCATTCCTCGATTCAGATTTCAAAGCGTTTGCCATGAAGCTTGATTCACAATATAAAATCCAGAGTGAAGAAGGACGGCTAATGGGCAAATGGATTATTCGCAAGGCTTACGAAGATTTATTACCCAAAGAATTAGTGTGGAGAGTTAAAACACCTATTGAACAGGGCTCAGGAACTACAATGCTTCCAAGCATGTTCAGTCACAAAATAAGTGATGTTGAATTCGAGGAGAAAAGAAGCAAATATCTTAACGAAGACAAAGTAACAATCCGAGACAAGGAACAGCTTTTCTATTACGAGATTTACCGATCAGCTTTAGGAGTGCCGCGTCCTACTGACCTAGAAGGCAAGCTATGTCCTCAATGCAACTCGAATGTTGCTGAGAAGTCAACTTTCTGCCGAACGTGCGGCGCCTATCCCATCTGAAAATTGCGCGCGTAGACTTCTTTCTTAACTATGAATAAAAGAACTAATAGAATTTGGAAGAAACATCAGAGTTAGAAAATATTCTATGTGCTTAGTCATACTGATTTTCCATAGTTTGCAGCAAAATCACCAAAGTCCAACCAATCAACATCGTCATCCAAGTCAAAGTCACACTGATCGTTATAGTTGGGATCCCCAACACTGCTTCCAAAAGCCTGAGCGAAAATACCGAAATCAAACCAATCAACATCACCATCAGCATCAATATCACCAACAACAATTGTGAAATATGCGGATAAACCCCATCCTTGTGTATCCCTAACAACATACATCCCAGGGTCCACAGGGCTGTTGGTAAATGCGTTGTGTTGGTTCCATGTTATAGTGGCATTCTCCCCAGGCTCCAATGACCAAGCCCAAAACGTATAGTAACTGGGATAAACAAAAGATTCTTCTGGATAAGTATATACTCCCCAGGCTGGATATCCCCCAATACTCACAGTTTCAGTACCGACATTCTTCAGTATGATCGTAACATTTTCACCCAAAAAGTAAGTGTCTTTATCGGTTTCTAATAGCATCTGAGCGGTAGAGGCTGTGAAAGATACGCTTCTAACATCGATGCCCCAAGCTTTGAATGTAAAAGTGTAGTATCCATCTAAACGTCCCAAATCATAGGTGTGAGACACTGTTGTTATCACAAAAAGACTATACCCTGTCCAGTCCCAAATCTCAGAATCAACCCAAATTTCACCTCCGTCTCTTACAACTGTTCCCCAATCTGAAATCATATAGCCACTATCAGGAAAGGTTATAGTGACATTGATGTGTGAAGTTCCATTTAACATCCAGAATTTTAAATCAATCATTTGGGAAGACGGTACGTAAGGAACCCATTCTTCAATAATATCACTTTGAGTCTCGTTGATGTTTATGCTTAATGCGCCAATTAGAAACAGCATCAGCATTATTCCAAGAGCGATTTTCCTTTTCAATTATTTTCTTCTCCTTCTTCAATTATTATTGTGTTTCAACGTCTAAAAAAGAGACTCAACACACTTCAAGAGTGGTTATAATCAAAATTTAAATCTTGTGAAACAATCTACTAGAAGTACAAAGATAGGAAACATAGGTAGAATAACACAGATGATCTTCACCGTTTTTTCTTTCTTATTCTTTTAGTCTTGATTTTCTTAACTACATCTACTTGTTCTGTTGGAAAATAATGGGGCATAGTATCATATGAACTTGGAGGCATTCTCTTCTTCTTTTTTCTTTTTGGCATAGACTCTCAATCAAGATAGAACATTTATCCTTAAATTATTAAGGATAGGAAGAAATCCAATGTCAATAAACTCTCTGAAGCTTAAAGAGATTCACATGCGCACGTATAAAAAAGGTGGGAGGCGTTAGCGTTTTCTTAAGTCTCTATGTTGAAGGGCAAGGCAGCATATGCGTGGACGCTAGATTCGTCGATAATTTCGTAGCCCAGTAGCAAGTAGATGCGAAGTCCTTCTTTGTCAATCACATTTCCTCTCAACGCCTTAACAGTTATGTTTTCGCCTACACTCAAGTAGCCACTTTCAAAGAGTTCTCCTCTCATCATTAGTTCTTCGTCAACAGTCCATTCTTGTGGCAAATGAATTCGTATCTGCCCTTCAGCAGTATTCACCACAAGCATACCTTTGACCAGAGTTACAGCGGCTCCTTCTACTTCCACTGGCTCTGAGTGATTGAGAAACCACCAACCCAGCCTAGCTCTGACCCAAGGTTTACACCTACCAGCGCGCTCACCTTCCACGTCAGGAGCCTCAGACTGAAGTGCGCTGGTTAACGGCATATACAACAACGCGCTTGCAACAGCAACCGTTACTAATGCTACGGCGAGAACTTTCTGTTTTGTCTTCATGTTTCCTTCACCTCCTTTCTTGCTAAGTGAATAATCCTTTGATTTTCTCTTAATAAAGGGAGACGCACTCCTAATGTGCACCAAAAATTAGTGGACAAAGGCTATTCGGAATGGTTTTGCTCAAGTTTCTTGCTGAGCAACTCCTCTTCAAGGTGTAAAAGAAGCCCAACGCGGCGCTCCCACCTGTTAAAGAATTGATACTGTGCCAAGAGGGCGTATATGCTGTAAATTAGGAACACTATAATGAATATCGAGAAAGCGATATCAACAAAATTCCATCGCGGTGCTCTAATAGCCAGAAGCAGACGCGGAACAAAAAACACTAGCAAAACACCAGAAGCAATCATACCTATTAAAGATCCCGTTCTAAACTTGACCCATTCCTTATCTAGTTCTGAAAGGAAATCATGTAACGACCTTACTAGATACGGTCTTTCAGGTTCTTCTTCAGTCATGTTCCTTTTCTCCATACAACCTTCTATTGAAGATGTTGATAAGGATGGTTCACCAAAAATGAACAAGACCTAAAGTATGGAGGGCAAAGACTTCCGCAATTCATCATAGAGTCTCCTTCCCTTAGTCGTCAACAGACAGCAACCATCATCAGTTTCCTTTACGAGTTCCTTCTCCTTAAGGTAGGATAGATGTTTCAAGAAATCGTCGTAAGAAAGGGTTGTGGCTTTTCGCCAAACATGAGTACGAAGTTGGGGCCCACTGTTGTAGAACAAGAATTCCAAAATTTCAAATCTGATTTGCGCTGCACCCTTCCGTATGCGAACCATTTGTGGGCCTCATTAAACAATTACGTACAATAATAAAAAGTATAAAAGCTTCGTAAGTATTGTGGAGTGCCCACTGATTTTTCAAAAATGAGTAACCAAAAAGGAAAGTTTAGGATTTTTCGCCCCTGTAGGACTTAACCATCAAATCTGCCAAGTCATAGACTTTAATCTGCTCATAGCCCAGCTGTTTCAGGATATCACGTATTTGGATGTAGCAGAATGGACATTGAGTGACGCAAGCTTCAGCGCCAGAGTTTATGATGAATTCTCCCTTCCGTCGAGCCATCATCATTGATATGGGGCGTTCACCGGCACGCACTCCACCACCAGCACCGCAGCATCTGTCAGCTTCTTCCATCTCAACTAGTTTAACGCCGGCTATTTGGCTCATGACGTTTTTAATATCGTCAGGCGCATCTAGACCTCTGTTTAAGTGGCAAGGATTATGAATTGTAGCTTTGACGTTGACTGGCGTCATGTCTTTTACGTTTAGGTCCACGTTTCTAGCCAAATATTGCGAGACATGCATTGTTTCAAATCCAAGTTCTCTTCCGATTAGTTCAGGATAATTTCGTTTTATTGTCATGGCACATCCAGGGCAACCTGTAACAACGGTTTTAACTCCCAAGTCTTCAAGGATTTTTACGTTTTTAGGTACAAGGTTTTCCTTTGCTTCATCAACTAAGCCAGCTCTGAGAAGGGGTGAACCGCAGCAGGTGAATTCGGAAGGCACAATGACTTCAATGTTGTTCTTTGTTAGAATCTCTATGATGGCTTTGCCAATCTCTTGAAGTCGATAGTCAGTTAGGCAGCCAGGGAAATATCCCACAGTGTCTTTCGGGTTCTTCACTCTTGCAGCATAGCCTGTTTGAACCATTTCCAATAGTGAAGTTCCAATTTTATCAACGGTTCTGCCAAATTTGATTGCTCTACTTGTATATTCTTCATGTCCAGGCAAAGGGCCTAGTCCTGTTCTAGCAGCAATTGCTCTCATCTTTTCAATGGCTTTTTCAGGAATCTCAATTTCTTTAGGACATGCTTCCACGCACGCTTTGCAGGTGGTGCACTTGTACAGTCCTTCAATGAAAGCCATTTTCACACGGTCTTCCACGTCTCTTTCATCAAATTGAAGCCGCGCGAATTTAGCGTGATACATGGGACCTGAAAATTCTTGCCAAGCCTCTGCAACTGCAGGACACGCCGAGATACATGACCAGCATTCGATGCATTCTCGGAGTTCTTTTATTGGTTCAATGGCTTCTGCAGTCATTATTTCTGGTCTAGGCGCTTTCTTAACTCTCTCCACATAAGGACGCATTCGTTCGATTCTTCGCAGTCCTCTTTCTAAGTCTACAACCAAGTCTTTTACAACTGGAAACTGCAAAAGCGGCGTGATAGTGACATCTTTTTTCAATGCTGTTCGACAAGCTATCTTAGGCTTTCCATTGATGATAACCGCGCAAGACCCGCATTGTCCTGCTCGACATGACCATCGGTATGCAAGGGTGCCGTCAATGTTTTCGTAAATGTAGTTTAAAGCATCTAATATCATCCATCCTTCAGTGTATGGAACCTCGTAGGTTTCGTAGTGTGGTTCTTTGTCGATGTCTGGGTCATATCGGAAAACTTTTATTTTGACTGTTTCAGCCATTTTCATGCCTCCGGTTTTATTAAAGTCACAACTATTGGAACCTTCTTGAACGTCATCTTGCCATTTTCCTGTTTTATCACAATGTTTACGAACCAGTTTTTGTTGTCGGTCTTTGGGAAGTCTTTTCTGTAATGGGCACCTCTTGTCTCCTTTCTCATAAGCGCTGCTCTTGTCATCATTTCAGCCGTAAGAACCATGTTTTCCACCTCAAAAATCTTAATCCACTCATGGTTGTATCTGGTTCCCTTGCCTGTAGCGTAGAGTTTAAGCGAATCCTCCCTTTGCATTCTTTCAATTTCTGATACCGCTTCTTGAAGTTCCTTTCCTGTTCTAAAGATGCCAACTTTATCCCACATTAGGTTGGCAAGTTTGGTTCTCACTTGAACTGGCCTTATTCCTTTCCTTCTTTCCAAGGCGCTTTGTGTATGTTTGACTTCGTTTTCCACCTGTGCCAAATCTATAGACGGTTTTTCCACCTTCTGAGCATACTTTGCAGCGTTTTCTCCAGCTATTTTTCCAAAAACTTGAGTGCCAGCAAGCGCATTTCCTCCAAGACGATTTCCTCCCTGAATTCCTCCAGTAACCTCTCCTGCAGCCCACAATCCTTTGAGGTCAGTTGCTGCTTCTTCGTTGACCATGAGTCCTCCCATAAGATGATGAGCCGTTGGAGCAACTTCCATGGGTTCTTTTCGGATGTCTACACCTGTGTCCAAAAACTGGTTTAACATTGTTTTAAGACGGTCTTCAATTATGTGAGCATCTATATGCGATATGCTGAGGTAAACACCTCCATGGGGCGTTCCTCTTCCTTCAAGAATTTCCGTAGCGTTGGCTCGTGCAACCACGTCTCTACCCGCCAATTCAAGGCGTGGGTCATATCTTTTCATGAAACGTTCATTGTTTATGTTGGTAAGTATTCCGCCTTCTCCTCTAACTCCTTCAGTTACCAGTCTTCCACGAGCGGATTCGGGAAACACCATTCCAGTGGGGTGAAACTGGAACATTTCCATGTCTATGAGGCTGGCTCCAGCGCGGTAGCCCATGGCATATCCGTCACCAGTGTCCTGAGCCGCGTTTGATGTTGTCTTGTAAATTCGGCCTGTGCCTCCAGCGGCGAGGATTGTTGCTTTGGCTCTGAAAACAAGAAAATCGCCTGTTTTATATTCAATGCCGAATGCGCCTACAACTGTGTTGTTTGTCTTCAAAAGATTCGTGACAAATATTTCTTCCATCACGTTTATGTCTTGACGCCTAACTTCTTCCACAAGTGTTGCCATGAACTCGTGGCCAGTTCTGTCAGACGCGTAGCATGTTCTGCGGTAGCTTTGTTTTCCGAAGGGTCGTTGCACTATTTTTCCTTCAGGTGTTCGATCAAACAGTGCGCCGTATTCTTCGAGGTCAAGTATCCGTTCAGGAGCTTCCTTCGTCAAGACTTCGACGAGTTTCTGGTTATTAATCCAAGCTCCTCCTTTAACGGTGTCCTTGAAATGAGACTCCCAACTGTCTTCTGGATCAACGTTTCCGAGGGCAGCGTTGACTCCTCCCTCAGCCATGCAAGTGTGCTCACGCAGTTATTCAGTTGCGTTGTGAGCCTTGCCGAGTAGTTCTTTGCTGAGGAGAGTAACATTGAGGTTATAGTTGGATGCCTCTATCGCAGCTCTGCTTCCAGCTCCTCCTGCTCCTATCACCAAAACATCGGTGTCAATTGTTTCGTAGGACAACTTTTCCATCTTCCTCCAATTATATCATGATTGGAACTCGAATTATACACCAAGCCTTTCATAAATCTTCTGTTTGCGCCCTTCCACTTCCTTCTTAACATTTTCAAACAAGTTGTTTCCATGCGTGTCAATGGCAACAATTAATGGACCGAACTCTTCAACATCCAAAATCCACAGCGCCTCAGGCATTCCAAGGTCAAACCATTCTACACCTCTCACATTTTTTATCGCTTTCGCCGCCAAAACAGCTGCACCTCCAGTGAAAGCCCCATAAACAGCACCATATTTTTTCATGCCCTCAGTGGTTCTTTTGCCCATGCCGCCTTTGCCTATCACCACTCGAACTTTGAAAGCTTTGATGAACTCGTCTTCGAAAATGTCCATTCGAGTGCTTGTTGTGGGTCCTGCTGCAACCACTGTCCACTTGTCGTCTTCTTTTCTTACGATAGGTCCACAGTGGAAAACTGCTGTTCCCTGTAGGTCGATAGGCAACGGTTTTCCTTCTTTAAAGAACCCCAGCGCTCTTTTATGAGCTGAGTCTCGCGCCGTTACCATAGTTCCAGTTATGAAAATGACATCGTTCATTTTCAGCTTTCGCACGTCTTCCTCCGAAATTGGAGTTTTAAGTTTGTAAATTGCCATTTCTTTTTCACCTCACCTTATGAGTTAAATATTCAACAGTTCCGTCAGGATGAATTCGCGCTGAGGCTCTCCTCGCAGCCCAGCACTGAGCTGCAACTGCCACTGGATACGACGCAGGATGTCTATTAGCGTAATCAACGTTTACGCCTAACACTGTGATCTTGCCGCCGAGTCCCATCGGTCCGATTCCAGTCATGTTTAGAGCTTCGTACAATTCTTTTTCAAGCTTTGCCACTTCTGGATCAGGATTCGGTTGATTTATCGGCCTTAACAATGCAGCCTTTGCAATTTTCATGGCGATGTCTGCTCCCCCTCCAACTCCGACACCTAGTATGTTTGGGGTACATGCTTTGCCACCAGCCTTCAGCATTGTGTCAACGACAAACTTTTTCAGTCCGTTTAATCCATCTCCTGGCCTTATCATGCCCAGTTGGCAAATGTTTTCTGATCCGCCTCCCTTCGGAAAAGCGGTGAGTTCGATAGTATCTCCTGACGTAATTTCCCAGTTTATATATGGAACGTATCTTCCAGTGTTGTCTCCTGTGTTCTTTCGGGTGAATATTCCAACTGAGTTTGGGCGCAGAGGCACTTCTTTAGTGGCTCTTCTTGTAGCGTTGATGAGGGCTTCTTTAATTTTATCCAAATCTTTTGCTTGAGCACCAGCTTTCACGTAGAAAATAATCACTCCAGTGTCTTGGCACATTGGAGTGCTAGTCTTTTCAGCAAACTCAACGTTATTCAGTATGGCTTCTAACTGTGTTTTTCCTACTTCACTTTCTTCTTCACGATGCGCTCGTTGTAGTGCCTCTTTCACGTCTGGCGGCAACTTTGTAACCGCCTGCCGCAAAAGTTCAACTGCAACATTTTCAATAACTGTTTTGATCTCCAACACACCTCACTCCATAGAGAAGATAACAGTTGAAAACTATAACGCTTATAGCTTTTGTGTCGATCATAAAAGGGATTACTATTAGTTTCAGTGTCCACAATATTACTTTCAGTTGAAAATGGTTTAACGTGGTGATATCTCCCGCAAAACTCCCCTTTTTTTATGCCTTTTAGTTTTTACTTTGTTTTCTTCTTGTAGAGGACTACAACATGTACGCTACCATAACTTATCGCTGCGAATGCTTCCCATCCTTTCTCTCCCATCTCTTTCATTTTATTTCTCAGTCTTCCTTCGCCGAGAACAATATCTGTACATGCATAATCCCACCCTGCAATCTCAGTTTCACCCAATTTATCACCTCCCTCATACTGAAACATCTATCAATTGATATTTGGAGTTGCATTAATTATTTATGAAAGAAGGCATGCATGAATGGGTAAAAAATCTTATACCTCGATTGGGCAAAAGTTAACGAAGGGAGCAGATGTTTGATTACAATGTGGACTCTCATTTGGATAGAAGTAATATTGGCTATCATATTGGTCGCAATTATTGTACATGAAGAAGACCAGAACAAACAAATAAAAAAACTTGAGGAAAGAGTAAAACAGTTGGAAACTCACATGCATGCTAATCTTGGATAGTATGGGTGATTTGTGCAACACCATAAACTGCGGATAACCGGCAGAGCTATCGTAATCAGAGAGGGATGGCCCGCATTGGGAGCGACAATGCTTCTAAGCTTTTTCAATTGAACAAGAGAATAGGTATAGCAATCGCTGGTTTAGCTTTTTTATTTGGAAACGAGGTGCCGAAAAATATCAGTAAGTTTGTAGAACGATTCAAAAGAGAGAACGATATTGAAAAGTTAGATGTAAAGAATGCAGCAGAAAAATTACATGGTCTTTTTAACGAAAAATACAACTGGAAAGAACAAATAGAGAAAATGTCAGAGAAAATTAAAACAGACCTTCAACGGCAAGGGTGTGAAATTTTAGAAATGAAACAAGAGCAATACCAGATTAAGTTTCGGTTTAAAGACCCCCAAGGAGATACAAAAACTGGTGTTGGCGAAGTTGAAACGATAAGTATCTTAGTTGCAGGTTATAATGAAGATGGCTCGCATGAAGTTTACGTTGCCTACATTCTTGGAGAAAACCAGAAAAAACGCGATAGCAAGGAAAGAGGTAAAGAATATGGGGCTTCTTGGATTGGACAAAACGATGTTTGTATCTCGAATCGTTTTAGGATTCGATGGGCGGATTGGAAACTTGAATTTTCTCCAAGAATCAACTAAAAAATATGGACAGCAAGAGATAAAGAAGCAACTTGCCGATTTGGAATACGTAATTCAATGGGGAACAATGACATTGCAAGATGCTGTTGATTTCTGTACGTTAATGATTCAAACTACCTCAGCCATACAACGGTTTTCTGACGGAATTGTAGCTGACCCTGGGGGTATGCCTGGAGTCGGAGGTTCTGTCGATGTTGCCGTAATTACGCCAGACAAGGGATTTGTTTGGGTAAATAAAAAGAAGCTAAAGATTGGCGAAGTAGAGGTAGACCTAAACAAATAAATGGATTGCGTATACTACCCCTAGGCTTTTTCACGTTGAAAAGCGCCCGCATTCTATTAAAAGAAGCAAACCCCATTTTTTTCTAATAATCCTTATGCATGCATGCATCTATGCAATGTACTTCGCAGATATAAGTGGATATGGAGTTGCTTTCTAGAGCATTGTTACAGCCATCTCTTCTTCCGAAAATAAAGGATCATCAATACTCCAACGCAAAGCATGATAAGTAAAACGATTGGATATCCCACAGCCATTTCAAGCTCTGGCATGAATCTGAAATTCATTCCATAAATGCCTGCTATCAAAGTCAACGGAATGAATATTGTAGCAATAATCGTGAGTACTTTCATGACTTCGTTCATTCTGTTGCTGACACTCGAAAGGTAAATGTCAAGCATTCCAGAGAGAACATCCCTGAATGTTTCGATCGAGTCAATGACTTGAATAGTGTGATCATAAAGGTCTCTCAGATATATGCTTGTAGACTTTTTGATTAGCGATGATTCCCATCTTTCTAAACGATTAATCACCTCTCTCAATGGCCATACCGACTTTCGTAGGAAGATCATCTCTCTCTTCAAATGGTGAATAGCCTGCAAGGTTTCCGGTGTTGGATTGACCACCAGTTCTTCTTCCATATCCTCAATTCCCTCGCCAAGTTTCTCAAGAATCGTGAAGTAGTTGTCAACAATTGCATCCATCAAAGCATAAGCTAGATAGTCAGCTCCCATCTTTCTAATTCGCCCTTTGTCAGCTCTAATTCGCTCTCTAATTGGGTCAAAAACATCTCCTTCGCTTTCCTGGAATGAAATGACAAAGTTTGAGCCAAGAATCATGCTGACCTGTTCTGTCTTTGCTTCCTTTTCATCTTCAGAGTAACGAAGCATTTTCAATGTCAGAAAGATATAATCAACAAAATCCTCCATTTTTGGACGTTGACCTGTATTCACAATATCCTCCAAAACAAGCGGATGGATGTTGAAGTGTTCACCGATTTTTTCAATAATTTCCAACTGATGAACACCATCTATGTTAATCCAAGTCACAGTAGATTTTTCTTTAAATGGGAAACATTCTTCAACATCTTTGGCTTCCTTCTCTTCGAAATGGCGTTCATCATAATCAATGATCTTTATCCTTGCTTTACCAACTTTCATTTCCCCCACATGAACAAGAGTACCTGGTGGAAGGCCAGCTTTTTTTCCTCTCCTCTTGATAGTTCGAGGCAAGATAATCCTACTCTTAAGCAGGTTTTCTCTAGAGAACTAATAAGCTTTCGAATCTGGTTTCATTGAAACTATGGATCAGCGTTGTTCAGTCTACTCTACGGAGTAGTTGTGGTGTGCCGATGTCTATTTCATGATGTTTACATGTTTCTAAGACCGCTCTCTTAAGGTCAGCATCGATTTTTCGGAGTCTTCTTATCTGGTTAACAAACACGTATAGGGTGTATTCGATTGCGTAAGCACCGAATTCGGTGATCCAGACACATGGTTTTGGGTCTTTCAACACTCCCTCCACTTTGCTTGCGGCTTCTAGCAGAGCAGTTTCCACACTTTTTGGGTCCAATTCATATCCAGCTGTGATTGCGCAGCTTCTTCTCACATTTGTCTTCTTGCCGTAGTTATCGATTTCCGACTTGAGTATTCCTGATTTGGAACAGAAACCATCAAAGTCAATCATTAAGTTTCTCGAAAAGACACATGCCGGAAAAGGCCTCTACTTGGTTTGTACACTTCTTCCGGTCTTGTCGCGGGAAGTTTCCAAACTGTTCCGTTTATGGTTTTAGGATGGACATCTGGTAAATTCTCTTTTATTGCGTTGATTAGTTGAGATGTTCGTATTCCTTGGGGTGTACTTTTGAGAAGCTCAATTGCTTTTGCCTCAATCAGTTCGCGCTTTGTTGTCATAATTTGTGAAATATAAATTGTTACATTTAACCTTGATGAAAAAAGGCGAGACTCGCGCGCGCCCATCCCAAACCCAAACTAACTTGGTTGGTTGGATTAAATTCTAACCTTTTCCCCCCCGTGTCTGTGTTCCCGTGTTCGTCCGTGCCCGTGCGTGTGCCCGTATATTCCCCCTGTCTGTCAGTCTGTCTCTCTGTTTCACCCTATATGAATACATAGAAGACGCACGCGCATATGCGCGTAACATTAAAATAGTGAGAGCTTGTATTGGCTTGAGGCGATTGTAGTGTGTAAGAACAAGAAGGATTACTCAGAGTATGTAGAGTATAGGTCAGATATCGGGGAGATCCAAAGTCTCTTTGCAGGTTTCACATGCATGCATGCTGGTTCCCGTTCCTTTATTGATCTTCTAACTGCTTCTAGCATGCATGTTAAAATTTAAGGTCCCTACTCACACCAATGTTCTAACCCAAAACTAAAAAATATGTTTAGTTTATCATATATTGTGATCAAAATGAATTTAAAAGGTTCAAGAACGGAGAAGAACCTGCTGAAAGCATTCGCTGGTGAGAGTCAAGCAAGGACCAGATATACATTTTTTGCAGGTGTAGCGAAGAAAGAAGGATTCGAGCAAATTTCAGCGATATTCAGAGAGACTGCAGATAATGAAAAAGAGCACGCAGAAGTTTTCTTTAAGCATCTTGAAGGTGGGGAAGTTGAGATTGAGGCAAGATATCCTGCTGGAAAGATCGGTAGTACAGCGGAGAATCTTCTGGCGGCTGCTGAAGGTGAAAGGATGGAGTGGGGCACCCTGTACCCAGATTTTGAAGAAGTAGCCAGAGAAGAAGGTTTTGAAGAAGTTGTGGAGTCGTTCAAGGAGATTGCGGAAGTTGAAGAACAGCATGAGAAGAGATATAGAAAACTTCTGGAAAATGTTAAGAATGGTACAGTATTCAAAAAAAACAGTGAAGTCAAATGGAAATGCAGGAACTGTGGCTACGTCCACTCAGCAAAAGGAGCCCCAAAAACTTGCCCTGCCTGTAAACATGCCCAAAGCTACTATGAGTTACTCGCTGAAAATTACTAGTGCACACGCGACAATTCTCTAACTCCTAATCTCCTATGTGTCCAATGCAGAGAGAGTATGAGAAGAAAGGCATGCATGAAGAAGAAGCGTTAAATTTTAACCCAACCAACCAGAATCTTTTAGATTACCCGTTACAAGACCCCCAATGTACTCGGTATAAGCAGACAGCCCCAAGGCGACCAGAAAATAGACCCTTGCTGAATTGATTACTTGATCAAGATCATTATACATAAACCCGAATATTCTTTCTCGCATGCATGTTACGCGGTGGGCGATATCGCCAATGTTAACAAAAATACATCACCTCGAATGCATGCTCTCGAAGGTACTCACATATCCCATAGATTTTGTAATTCCTCGTCTTCAAGCCACGTCTGACTCGTCTTTTCCACCTGCGAACTTATGACAATGCGCTCCAACTAAGCCAAATCTTTCTCTCAGTACAGAGACGTCGGAGCATGCATGTAATGGTACCATTTCCATATTCTCTCCCCTCCCATACCCCAAATTCATAAAGCCATAAAACTTAATGGTAAATCTATCATGAAAAATGGCGTTTCAACATCTCAGTAATAAAATCGGAGTTTTATTATTTAAACTTAAAGTTATATATATATGGACAACTGAATACTAGATACCACACGACTGTAAAGGAGGTGATGTCTTCCGAAAAATGGGAAGAGTAGGAGTAAAAGACCTACATGAAGAAAAATGTAACATCAAAAAGAAGCAAAGTTCAGATTGCAGTTTTGAACAAAAAAATAGCTCAAGCGAGCAAGTCCAAACTAGGATATGGAAATTTTCGGGAACGAAATCTGAAAGAGTGTATGAATTATCAAGTAAGCGAAAAAGAACGGATTCTACGAAAAACCGTGACTTACGAATACTGTGAGAAACCATCTCAACGCTTCACCTATGACCGCAGGCATGCATGCCACACAAGATGTCAAAGGAAAAATCGTTGAATACAGCTTCGGATGCTACAACAAGGCTACGCGGAATCAACAATCGAGAACAGAAGAAGATTCATGGAAACACTCATGAGGAGCTCATCTTTTCGATCCTGAAAGCGTTAAAGAGGTTATCGCTAAACAGAAAACGTGGTCAGACAACACGAAATCTATGGTAGTGGATGCCTACAACAAGTTTGCTACACTCAACAATTTGACATGGGTTCCACCAGTCTACCACAAAACAGAATCGTTACCTTTCATTCCCATGGAAAAAGAAATCGACCAACTCATAGCTGGTTGCGGAAAGAAAGTGGCTGCGTACCTTCAAACTTTGAAAGAAACAGCCATGAGACCAGGAGAAGCGTGGAGACTCAAATGGGTAGATGTTGACGGCGAAAGGCGTTTAGTGTCTCTAAACAAGCCTGAGAAGAACAGCAACCCAAGAATGTGGAAGGTGTCGGAAAAACTGATCACCTTACTTAACCGACTTCCCAAAAAGTCTAAGTATGTTTTCGCAACCAATTGCCAAAGATCGTTTAAACAGAACTTCAGAGCCAGCGGAAGAGCATAGCACAGAAACTTGTGAACCCAAGAATACTTCAGGTAACCATGTACACATTGAGGCATTGGAAAGCAACCATGCTCTATCACCAAACAAAAGACATCCTCTACGTCATGAAGTTTCTGGGCCACAAAAATATTAGAGACACGTTGATATACGTCACGATAGAATCTACAATCTTCGGCTTGGAAGACAGTGATGAATTCACGGTTAAAGTTGCTGAAACGTTGAAGGATGCTTGTGACCTCTTAGAAGCTGGTTTCGAGTATGTTACCGACATGGACGGCAAGAAACTATTTCGCAAGCGAAAATAGTGTGAGTTTCATCAAAAACGATATTACTTTCAGTTGGTACTCTCACAGAATTTTTTATACCTTTCCTCGTCTAATTTAAATACACTCAACTCTAATAAACATCACTTGAGGCAACAAAATGACAGAAGAGCCTCCTTCAACAGAAAAAAAATATGAAGCTATCAGAGACCTACCAGGCATCGGACCTGTAACAACACAGAAACTTCGCGAACTCGGATTTCACACAATAGAATCTCTAGCCACCGCTACAGCAAAAGAACTTGAAATAGCAGGGGTAGGCGAGAAAAAAGCGCTTGAAGTCATCCGCGCAGCGCGGTCAACCATGAGCGTTTCTTTTATTCGAGCGGATGAGTTACTGAGAATGCGGCAGAACGTCTTGCGCTTGGCAACTGGAAGTAAGATGATGGACGAGCTTTTGGGCGGTGGATTGGAAACTCAAACGATCACAGAGTTTTACGGTGAATATGGAAGTGGCAAAAGCCAACTGTGCCACCAGTTGTGTGTGAACGTGCAGTTACCCCCTGAACAAGGCGGGTTAGGTGGTGGAGCCCTCTACATCGACACAGAGAACACTTTCAGAACAGAACGCATCGTTCAGATGGCGCAACATTTAGGGTTAGACCCAGAAGAAGTGAGTAAAAACATCATCTATGCTGACGCGTACACATCAGATCATCAGATATTTCTTCTTGAAAACGCGGACAAGGTGATTAAAGAAAACGGTGTCCGCATGATTATTATAGATTCCTTGACATCCCACTTCAGAAGCGAGTATCTTGGTAGAGAAATGTTAGCGGAGAGACAACAGAAGCTTAACAAACACATGCACAAACTTATTCGACTGGCTCGAGCTTTCAACATTGTCGCAGTAGTGACAAACCAAGTGATGTCTAAGCCAGATGTTTTCTTTGGCAACGCTGTGCATCCTATTGGAGGCCATATTGTTGCGCACACAAGCCACACTCGTGTGTATCTCCGCAAATCTGCGCGAGGGCGCGTGAGGATTGCACGTCTTGTTTCTAGCCCCTATCTGCCTGAAGGAGAGAGAGTTTTTAGGATCACTGAAAACGGAGTGGAGGACGTAACGGAAGAGGAGCAGAAGAGATGAGGGATGGATGCCCATCTCACCAGCGTTTGTGACTCGTTTCTTTCAACTTGTGACAAGTAGACAGTTTGCTGAGGCAGAACGGGAATTAGAGCGGTTGAGGGAAAGTAAAGTAAAGAAAAACGAGTTTGATAAGGGGTTTTTCTCAGCTCTTGACGGCATGATTTTAGCTCAGAAATCGAGTGATGACCAGTATGCGTTTCTTCCAAACGTGGATTTCAAGGATAAAAAAAAGTTGCAGGGATATCGACGGGAGTTTACTGCACATCAGAAAAATAAGCTTCACTCAGATTTTGATCGCGGCTTCTTTAAAGCTTGGGGTGACTACATGCGGGTTTTAATAAAAGCTGTGGAACCCACTAAACCCAAGAAGATTGTACAAACTAGATTAGAATAGTTGTGCAACTGTCTTTTTGAACAAAAGTTACAGGTATTTTACTTCTTAATTAACTCAACGGGTTCATCAATGTGAAGAACAGCGCCCAAGCAACAATCCATGTGAAAAAGTAGGCGCCTATCCCTGTTGTAACTACCTTAGATGGTTTTTTCACCTTGGTGATGAACAGCAATTTGTAAACGTAATAGGTTATGACGTAAATGATTATAGCCATAGATAGCCCTTCCATGAAATTACTAAATAAGCCGGCTAATGTCCAACCAACAGCACATATCAAGCCTGCAAGGATGCCCAAGCAAACTCTGGTCCAGTAAATGATATTTAAACGCCTCAATTGCATCACATATGTTTCCTTTAAGGAGTTCAGTAGAGTGATGTTAGTATTTGTCATTTTCGCTTTCTAAAGATTTTCTGTCCATCCCTGTCGGTAACAAACTCGAAACAACACTCCACTAGACGACATGCTTAACCCAAAAAAAAACTTTTCATATTTCACGATTTATGCGTGCGTGCTGCTGTGGCGAATCTTGGCAGCCACCCTCTGCGCTTTAATAGCATCTTCAACTGTTATTGTAGGTTTCTTTCCCTGCATTATACATTCTATGAAGTAAGAATCGATTTGAGAGTGTCCCCAAACTTTTGGGCCTTTCTCTCTAAACATCCATTCTTGCTTTGCATCTTCTTCAGCCAATGTTAAATGGTTGTTCCAATTCGCTTTTAGACTCTTTGTGTTGCTTCCTAAGATTTCAAGTCTGCTAGACCCCTCTCCAACAGCGACCGTCGCACAATAATGTAAAACACCTACGGCGCCGCTTGAAAACCTGATCAGACCCATAGTGTTATATCCAATGAAATTGGCAATTCCCGCTAATGAAGAATAATTTGATACCCATTGCGTATCTTCTATGTCCGACTCAAGTAGCCACTGAACAAGATCAATGGACCAAACGGAGAGAGTGAAATCAGGATATCCACCGCTTTTTTCTACGTTCCAAGCCCATGAGTTAGATGGCCATTGGGCAGCTAAATCTTTCGCTGGGATAAATTCGCTGAAAGTTACTGCTAAGGGCTTTCCGATGGCGCCTTGCTTTATCAATTCTTTGGCCTTAACATAGTTAGGAGTGAAGCGGAAGTTAAGATCAGGCATCAGTATGACTCCTGCTTTCTTTGCTTTTTCACCTAACTTTTCAGACTCAACAACGGTGGGTGTCAAAGGCATTTCACAGAGTACATGCTTTCCGCTGGCTATAGCTTCAGAAACAAGTTTATAATGAAAAGGCGTTGGCACAGCCACAACAACAGCATCAATCTCAGGGTTTTTGATGGCTTCATTGTAATCTAGATAATAATTAACATCATGCTTCGTCGATATTTTTCTGGCTTTTTCTTCATCCACATCAATCACAGCAACCAGCTTGGCGCTGGGAATTTTCTTAAAAGCACGAACATGAGTTCCTCCTCCCACAAACCCGAGACCTACAACGGCAACTCCGATTTTCTTATCTGACAACCACTCTTCACCATTCTAATCTGAGAATTAATTAGATCTGTTCAACCGCACACAATGGAAGAAACATTAAAGGTTTGTAATAAGAATTATGTTAGGAGGATTGAAACGAAATGTCTCTGTTAGAGGTGATTTTTAGGAGAAGAAGCATTAGACGTTACAGAAGGGAACAGATTCCAGATGACGTATTGAAGAACATTTTGGAAGCAGGGAGATTGGCTCCTTCTGCAGACAACGCGCAGCCTTGGCACTTCATCGTAGTTACTGAACCAGAAATTAAAAAGAAACTTTCAATGGGTATATGGAACCGTTTCATAAAGGATTCCGCATTTACAATAGTCGGTTGTGGATACGCAAATAATGAATGGTCAACAATAGATGTAACGATAGCATTAGAAAACATGGTCATAGCAGCTGAGGCTCAAGAAGTTGGATCATGCTGGATAGGAGATTTTAAGGAAGAAGAAGTAAAAAAGTTATTGGGCATCCCAGATAACCTCAAAGTTGTCGCCCTTATATCATTTGGCTATCCAGCGGAAAAACCAAGTCCATCCCACAAAAAAAGCCTTGAAACAATTGTACATTACAACAAATTTTAGAATAGCGCACATGCGTAACCTAACATTTGCGTGCACACGTAACTTCCCATTACTGAGCGACGTATCCGCCGTCAACGGAGAGTGCTGTTCCAGTAATAAATGAAGAATCGTTGGATGCAAGGAATAGCACGGCTTTTGCAACCTCTTCTGGATCTCCTATTCTTCTTATTGGATGAAGCTCCGCTATTTCCTTGAAATACTTCTCTCTAGCCGGCCCGTTTTTGGGTGTATCTTGTTCGAGCATACGTGTCATTATAGCTCCAGGGCAAACACAGTTCACTCGAATTCCTTCTTTAGCGTGGTCAAGTGCCATAGCTTTAGTTAACAAGACAACGCCTCCTTTGGAGGCACAATACGCTATGCTTTCTTGTTCAGCCACTAAACCGTCACATGAGGCAATGTTCACTATTGCTCCCTTAGTTTTCTTCAGATAAGGCAAAGCAAATTTGGAGCAAAGGAAAGTTCCTTTTAAGTTCACATCGATGACGCTGTCCCAATCGGCTTCAGACGTCGTTTCCGCAGTTCCCTCGATATAAATTCCCGCGTTGTTGACCAGAATGTCTAGCTGACCGAACTGCTTCATCGCGACTTCAACCATCTTCTTGGTGTCAGTCGATTTGGAGACATCACCTTGAATGAAAATCACATCCTTGAATCCTTCTTTATTCAGTTTGTCGATTGCCTCTTTTCCTTGTCTTTCAGATCTCCCAGTGATCGCAACTTTTGCTCCTTCCTTAAGAAACAGTAAGGCTGTTGCATACCCGATTCCTCGAGTTCCTCCAGTGATAAGAGCAACTTTTCTATTCAACTTCGCCAAGCATTATTCCTCCAAATATTCATCCAAAAATATGGTTGTCACAACTTAAGTTTTTACACAATCTTTTCAGAAAAAAGGTTTACGGAGGAGTAAGAAGATAGCTCCACTTATTGCTTCAATTACAACGCTTTAATGTCCTCATGTTAGGATAAGTATCTTTTCACTTCTTCATGTACTATTACGCCTTTCTTAGCTAAGTTGGCTAGAAACGAGTCAGGTTCCAAACATTCTGGAGGAATAACTCCTTTAACTCTTATTTCATCCTTCACCAACATTGTAGCTCCGACTGCTGGAGGCGTCCCTACCAGAATAGACTCAGGAGTTCCACCTGGCAATATTTCTTTTGTTTGACGAAGATCTATGGGACAGCTAAGCGTATAGTGGGTTTTCACGCCTGCCTTCTCACCTTCCACATCTACTACGCAACAAGAGTACGCGTCCTCCACCTCACCAGCTTCAATTTTCTCAGGTAACTCTGCTGGTGGTGGAATAACTGCTAGAAGAACATCTATTGGAGCCACTTCAACATTCTTAACCTTTATCGGTTCATCGCTTCCAAACAATTTTGCCAAAGTTTTGAAAATAGGTGCCCTATGAGAACCGTGCTTGAATTCCACATATCTTACGCCTTTAATGAAGCGCGGAAGTGTCCAAACTTCTTCGTGATCAGCGAAGTAAGTGGGGCATGGTCCGAGAGGGTCGCCGGGAAACTCATATATTTCCTCTCCGCTAAGTGGAGGAACCTCCCTGAACTTACCATCCTCATACACTAATCCAGGCCCCATCCATCCCATCACTGCATAGCGTGGCCACCACATTACGAGAAAATCTTTGCTAATAACGTCTAGAGACGTTTTTATGCGTATCTTATCCACTTTATCAAGTCTGTCGGCAGCGTATCTTGCAAGCACGTTTGTGATGCCTGGAGTTTTTCCTAAATCAAATATGGCGGTTAGTCCAGCGTCTCTCCATTTGTCGCTAAGCTTTAGCATCTGTTCTTCTTCGTCGCGAAATGCTGTGGCAACGTCTATGTAGTGTGCTCCGTTCTCAAAAGCTGCATCCATCACGTTTAATGTTGGGGACAAATGCTTACCATTGATAACCTTGGAGGCTGCTATGATATTTACTACGACATCTACTCCTTTCGCGGCTTTCAATAACTCATCGCGTTTAAAGGCGTCGACACGCTGAACTGAAATCTTATCACTTGCAATCTTTTTTGCAACTTGTTTGGCTCTCTCTAAATTTATGTCAGCAACTCTTAATTCAGACACTGCTGGATCTTTGGCTAGATACATTATGGTAGCTGTTCCTTGGGCCCCGACGCCTAAAACCATTATTTTTGACATAAACATCCCACTTGATGTACATTCATGTCATACTTAAGTTTGTCAGTTCTAATCGCCTTTATTTGCATACGGTCATTTAGCAAGAACTAAAGAAGTCTCTCTCTGTTCAGAGTCTTAGTTTGCCATGAATACCTTCTGATTTTTGTAGACACTCCATAACCGCAAGCCGTGCACCGTTTTTTCCTAACATTATACGCCCTTCTGCCGCATCGTCTGCAATGGATGTGAAGCGTTTTTCTCATGCGCCTTCCAAAAGACGAAGTTCCTTTACTCGTTTTTCCCAAAGAGATTTCACCTAGGTGGTGGAGAAATAAGGATGACGTTGTCTCCACGAACGATGATGACTCCCAATTTTTTCACATCATCTGCGTTCGTTGTGTCTTCTGTTTCTTCCAGCACCAAATTAAGGTGCTGATCAAAACCTTTCAGTTTTCCTCGCAAACTCTTTCCACCTCTTAGTCGTACAAGAACGGTTTTTCCAAGGCTTTCTTCCAGAATTTGAGTTGTCATCTCGCTCATATGCTGCGCCCTCGCTTGGTTTTTTTTATCTCCGTGCTTTTATAGGTGCCGACGCTCATAATTTAAAGTTATTGCATTGAAAGAGTATATGGCGGTGTCTGAAACGGCTGTTAAGCGATATTTTCTAAAAGAAAAAGCGACGCGACAACTTCTCCTCGAACTTTCCCAAAAGTTTAAGGTAGACACTGAACAGTTGTTTGGACCTAAACCCCACATTGAGTTAGCTGAGACACAGGTTGCTGAAATCCTCCTTGTTAACAGAAAACCCTTGTTTGCAAGAGTTGATGAAAATATTTTACCTACTCTCGTCTTTAGTGAGGTTTCCTCCCTTCTCCCCAAAATAGTGGTGGATATGGGCGCTGTTCCGCATGTTTGCAACGGCGCAGACTTGATGATTCCCGGCGTCGTTCAGATCAACGGAGATTTCAACACAAACGATTTTGTCCTCATTGTGGACGAGCGACACGGCAAACCGTTGGCGATAGGTGTCGCCCTATTCGATTCACATACCATGAGAAAAATGAAACGCGGAAAAATCGTGAAGAATGTCCATTACGTGGGCGACAAGCTTTGGAAAGTATTGAAAAAGATATAGGGAATCTATCGCCCTAAACAATTAGGACGATACCAGTCCAGCTGAGTTTTTCTGGTGAAGCCATCTTAAGTTTCAGCCCGACGTTTCTATAAGTGCTGAATACGTCTATTCCACTCGCTTCCACTGAAGGTCTAGCTGCATATGGGTACTTACACGGTGACTTTGTGTCACAAGACTCAAAAGGATTAGCTGGATTCCAACACAAATAACAGGTTGAAGCTACATATCCAGTTGCAAAGAAGTAACCTCGATTGTGTGCTTGGCGTTCAACTTCCATCACGATGTCGTGTAGTTTCATCCATAGGGGATATTGGGTTTTGTGTTCCCATTCGGTATACGCTGGCTCTTGACGCCATTTCCACAAAGGTATGCCTTCACGTTGAATTATATCCCAGTATTCCTTTGGTAGGGTCATAGCCGCTTCTAGAAGAATCGCTCGTTCATATTTCGAGACGACTTTCTTGGTCTCTTCCGCAGTGGGAGAGAACGGTGGACACATGTGGCATTGTCCATACATTTCGCAGGGAGGAATCGTGCATTTCAGTGTCACCCTCTCGTCAACAGCTATTTTTGATGCTTCAATGAGTTTGGCGAGGCTTGCACCCTTCTTAACAGCTATGTCGCAGATTTCTTTCATATCCTTTTCAAAACCTTTCATATCCTCTTGAACGATCTCCCACGTGTGCTTAGGATAAACAGGTTTGTATCTAGTCATTTCATATCAACCTCTTCTCTCCATAGCTAACTCAATTTTTTCATATAAATCTGGCGACAGAAGCTTGACTTATCTATTTTGTATTAATAGGCTTTTTCAAACAACTCTCTCAACTGTTTTTTTGAAACCTCTCGGGGATTCCCAGATTCATTTGCCCATTTGAAAGCCATTTCCACCATTGCAGGGATATCCTCCCTTTTTACGCCAACTTCTCTCAGAGTCTGAGGCAACCTTATGTCTCTAGACAATTCCTTTACAGCTGACACAGACTTCTTTGAGGCTGCGTCTACATCTAAACCTTTTACATCCTCTCCCATGAACTCTGCTATTTTTGCAAATTTCTCCACATTGGCGCTCAAGTTGAATTCCATAACGTGTGGTAGCATCAAAGTATTTGTTATGCCATGGGGTATTCTGTAAAATCCTCCCAAGGTTTCTGCCATAGTGTGCACTATTCCTAAAGATGAGTTAGAGAATGCTGATCCAGCCATGAAGCTCGCCAAAATCATGTTTGCCCTTGCCTTCATGTTTTCGCCATCTTCTACAGCGATTCTCAAATTTTCGGCAATAAGTTTTATCGCTTGAATAGAAAAAGCATCAGTTATTGGATTCGCATAAATACAAACATAAGCTTCTATTGCATGAGTGAGCGCATCCATCCCCGTGGCTGCTGTCAAAGCTGGCGGCATAGTCTCGGTCATTTTTGGATCGAGTATAGCAACATCTGCAATCAATTCGGGGTCTGCAGCACCAGTCTTCAACTTTCTTTTTGTATCTGTAAACACCGCCCACATGGAAGCTTCACTTCCTGTGCCCGCTGTTGTCGGCACAGCAACGAGTGGAAGAAGTTTCCGCATTGGTCTGGGTTTTTCTTGATCGTCTTCATAATCTAATATGGATCCCCCATTCATCGCCACTATATTCACGCATTTTGCTGTATCTATGACACTTCCACCTCCCACAGCAATTAGAAGGTCGACGCCACCAATTTTTCCCAGACTTTCCGCAGCGTTTTCAACAGATTCCACGGCTGGTTCAGGTTCAACTTCATCAAAAATGGAAGTTTTTACTGCCGTTGAACGTAGTTCCTTCATGAGAGTATCTACTAAACCAGCGTTGATTACCCATTTATCAGTGATGATTAATGCATTGGAGACTCTGAGGTCTTTGACTGCTTCTCTTACTTTTTCTACAGCTCCAATGCCAAAATATGTTTTCTTAGGCATCCTTAATGCAGAAATAGCTTGATTCATTAATGAACACCATGCATTGTTCTAATTTTAGAAGCTAAATAAATCTTGTTGGAAACTATCGGAGGCTTTGCATAAAACTTCTAAAGAAGAAAAAACGATGGATAAACGGCAAATGACATGATGCTGCTTGGGTGATTTTCAGGCATTTTAGACATTTTTATATAAATTTAGAAAGACCAAAAATTACGAACAAACTAGTTCATTCACGCCTACTACCCATCTGCCCGACTCTTCTCCGCAAAATTTGGCAAGTTACATGTTATGTAGAAATATCTCTGGTACACAAAACTTAAAGTTCAATGGATGGCTAGGGTTAGTCGAGGAGAATGACAGCTTGTCAAAGCTAGGGAAGAAAATTGGAAAAGCAATCCACAAGGTTAAGAAAGGTGAAAAACCAGAGATAACTGAAGAAAAGCTGCCCTCCACCAGTCCTCCAGCTAAGGCTTATTTAAAAGCTCTACCTTTGCGCGACCTTGAAGACGTAGATGTGATCAAACGCGAAGTGAAATCAGGAAACATACTTATTTTGAGAGTTGGTCCTCTTGCAAGAAAAAGTGTTGAAGACGTTAAACGGGCTGTAAGTGAGTTATATGAGTTCACCCAACTAGTTGGAGGGGATATTGCCCGTTTGGGTGAAGAGCGGGTGGTTATCACACCGTCCTTCATTCGAATCTGGCGAGAGAAAAACGTCGCGTCTAACCAGGAAATGCCTACCGCAGCCTGATTGTTTCTAGGACATCGGGCACGTTTGTTCTAATTTTAAATTTTCTTTGAAAGATGTTTGCTACGTTTAGACACTTCAGTTTTTCACCGTGACAAACGATTAATCTCTCAAGTTTTGGTGTGACCCGACGGATGTAACTGATGATTTGTTTTCTATCTGAATGCCCAGAAAAACCCTCAATTGATTCAACTCTTAAGTTAACTTTAACAATCTCAATTTTTCCATTACTGTTTATCATAGGGGTTTCCGCTAAGCCCTTCTGTACCCTAGAGCCCATTGTACCTTCAATCTGATAGCTAACAAAGACTATCAGGTTGTTTTTGTCTGATGCTAAATACTTGAAGTAATCAACTGCAGGTCCACCTTCCAACATGCCGGAAGTCGCCATAATAATGCATGGTTCGCCCTCCACAATTTCTTCCCTTGCACTTGGATGCTCCACTAAAGTGAAAAAATCCGATTGAAATGGATTAATTCCCTCGTGTAGAATGCGATTTCGCACCTGCCTTGACAAATATTCTGGATAAGCCGTGTGGATGGCAGTTGCCTCAGAAATCATGCCTTCAATGAACACTGGCGCCTCCTTCAACAGTCCCTGCCGAATATACCCATCGATAATTAACATTATTTCCTGGGCTCTGCCAACCGCTGGAACTGGAATTAAAACTTTGCCTCCTTGATCCAAAGTTTCATTAATCACTGATGAAAGTCTTTCTTCTGCCTCAATTCTAGACGGCATTGTATCTCTTGGAGCTCCGTATGTGCTCTCGGTTATTATGGTTTCCACTCTTGGAAACTCTGTGGTAGCAGGCTCGAGAAGCATGGTTTTTGCGTATTTATAATCGCCTGTATATACGATGTTGTGCAGTCCCTCTCCGATGTGTAAGTGCGTCACAGATGAACCAAGAATGTGTCCTGCGTTGTGCAGGGTTAGACGAACGTCCGGTGCTATGTCGGTCACAACGCCATAACGCAACGGAATTGTGTGCAACACGGTTTCTCGTACATCTTTTTGGTCGTAGGGCGGCATCGCTCCTTGCTTGCTCAAGACATCAAGATAGTCCAGTTGGAGTAAAGTCATGAGGCTAGCTGTGGGAGCTGAACAATAAACAGGACCATCATAGCCATATTTAAACAAGAACGGAAGAAAGCCACAATGGTCTAGATGCGAATGACTTATGATTACTGCGTCCAACAAATCTACATCAAATTGAGGGGCATCAAGTCGAGGAAAAGCTTCAAGTGAATTTCTAGAACCAGGGTTGATGCCACAGTCAAACAACACTTGGCTTTCCCTCGTTTGTACAAGAATAGCAGACCTTCCAACTTCTTGGGCTCCGCCTAAAACGGTGACTCGGACATCTCCAACTCCGTAGACCATGGGTCTAAATATTCTTTCACCAACAGTGCGAAGTATTCTATCGCGCTCTTTGCTTTCAGCGTGAAGATAATGCCGTATGTGCGCCATAATTTTGGACGGTATTGGAGGGCTCCTCAGAATGCGGGGTCTCCAACGTGTCTGTTTTATGATCTCTTGCAAAAATGTTCCGTTTTTTCCGATAACTAAACCAGGTTTTTTGGCTTCGATGATGATCTCGCCGAGGCTAGGGTCGAAACCTATGTTGGTGACTTCTGCTTCTCGAGGAACAATCTCGTGTATAATTCTTTCCGCATCTTTCTCTGATGATCTTACGGATGGGTCAGAACGCACAACAATCCTTTTTCTAATCAGGTTGACGATGTCTGCAACTATGTAACTTTGTTCAATAAGAATCTCCGGCTTTTTCGTGTAAACCGCCAGAGCTGGACCTTCAAATTCAATGCGGGTAATTTCTGCCTCTTTGGGAACATGTTCAAAGATTGTTTGACTAATCTCAACCTTTGTTTTATCGAAGGACGCCACGTTTTCTTCTGCTCCTCGCTAGTTTCCTAAGATACCTCTTTTTTCATTGGTGTTTAATTCACGATATCCCTTCTTATCTATAATTACAACATCATAGCTGTCTCCACTTGCAACGTCTCGTTTCATGGCAGAGTTAACGGCTCGCACGACTATGGATAGAAGGTCATTAATTGTTGTGTCCTCTTTGTATTTGTCTTCCAACACGCCGTAGGCTATTGGAGAACCTGAACCTGTGGCGACGCATTTTTCTTCTGTGAGACTTCCAAATGGGTCTAGGGAAAATACGTGTGGTCCTGTGTCATCAATGCCTCCAACGAGAATCTGAGCTATCAGTGGTGCTAGACGAGCTGAGAAGAAGAGGTTCGCAATGAGTCGAGCCGCAGAGTTCACAGGCATCGGACGTTTGGTGTTCAGTTTGAATAGTTGTGCGTTTGCTTTGAGTATATCCACTGTTCGTTGTGCGTCAGCTACGCTGCCTGAAATTGTCATGGCTAAGTGGTCGTCAATCTTGTACACTTTTTTTCCTTTCTTGTGAGCTACAAAGGTTCCCATTGTAACACGAGTGTCAGAGGCTAGGATAACTCCATCTTTGCAAACTACACCAATCGTTGTCGTTCCTTTCAAAGTTGGATGATCAAATGTTTCGTGCATCTTTAATTTTCTCCTAAATAATCGAATGCATCATAATAACTTCTTGGGAGAAGTTAGCGAGATGTAGAAATGGAGATGTTGGTAATAAGTGTTTTGTATAATTCTACTTTAGAAGAAAGTTAAATAACATAAACTTGAACACAAATTTCAAGCTAAGCATCCGCAACCGACGCATTTAAAAGCCTTTTTAGTCCATTAATATCGGTTGAACCACATTAAAATGTGATCTCTATTGAAGCTACACCGCATGCAACTTCCCAGAGAAATAGTTGTGGGAAACGAAACCTTAGAACTTATAGGAAAAATTTGTAAAAAGCTCGGCTTTTCTAAATCCGCACTTGTGGTAACAGGTCCGCACACGCATCATATTGCAGGTAAAAAGGTCATCGACATTCTCGATGACGCGGGAATTAATGTTGACCAGTTAATCGTGTCCTCCCTTACCGTAAAGGATGTTAAGACCGTTGAGGAAAAAATAAGGGAATTAAAACCACAGGTAGTGCTTGGAATAGGCGGCGGCACCAAGATCGACGTTGCAAAGCTTGGTTCTGCGCGTCAAGAAGTTCCGTTCATAAGTATACCGACCACTGCATCTCATGACGGAATTGCAAGCTCTGTTGTCTCTCTTAGAGGATTGAATAAACCTTATTCTAGAGTGGCGCAGTCTCCCATGGCTATCGTTGTTGACACCAGCGTTATCATCCAAGCGTCCCATCGATTTGCGGCAAGCGGATGTGGAGATGTTTTAGCTAAATTTACCGCGGTTCGCGACTGGGAATTAGCTCACAACGCAAAAAACGAGTATTACGGTGAATACGCAGCAAGTTTATCATTGATGGGTGCAAGGCTGGTTGCTGAACACGCAGACATAATTCAGCCCGAGATTGAAGAGGGCGTGCGGGTTCTCTTGGAAGCGTTAATAAGTTGTGGTGTGGCTATGAGCATTGCCGGAAGCAGTCGACCTTGTAGCGGCTCGGAGCACCTGTTCAGTCACGCCCTTGATGTTATATCGCCAAAGCCAGCTATGCATGGTGAACAGTGTGGCGTGGGAACGATAATGATGGCGCGTCTTCATGGATTGCATTGGAAACGTGTCAAAGAGACGCTGGAAAGAGTAGGTGCCCCAACCACAGCAGAAGAGTTGGGAGTAGAGCCTGACCATGTTATAAAGGCGTTAACGCTGGCGTGTACAATTCGACCTGAACGGTACACCATTTTAGATGAAAGAAAGTTGAGTTATGAGGCGGCTGAAAAACTCGCAAGGGCCACTGGAGTGATAGAGTAAAGTTAGTTCTTATTCTTTTTTGTCGACTGCTCTTTGTCAGGTTTTTTCTTTCCAAACACTTCGACAAACTTCACGGTTGTGGTTTCTGGAAAGAACTTTTGTATGTCGGTGGCGATGCCTCTCTTCGCGAGTTGCAGTCCTTCTACGTAGAAAGCTTCTTCAGGCACATTTACCACTACGCTCTTTTTGCTCAGTTTCAAATTAAACTTTTCAACATCAACTGCTGGCATCCTTCGATGAATGAGGGCGGTGACCTTCTCCAGCTTTGTTTCAAGCTTTTTCTGAACAGTAACTTCGTAGGTTAGAGTTTTGCCTGCCAGTGGAGGGTTAAAGTCTAGCTGAACCCTTCCAGACCCCATGGTTCTCACTGTGGCAAGTTTTCCATCAAGTTCTATGCGCATACCTATTTTAGGAGTGATTCCACGGGAAGTAAGTCGCCTGAGAGGGACTAGTCTCACTTTTTCTGGGTCTCGGGGTCCAAACGCTTTTTCCGGCGATATTTCTATGGAAGCTGGTTTTTTCAGCTTAAAGGTTGGAAAGCTTTCGTCTAGTGTCTTCAGCACCCATCCTTCTCCGACAACTACAAGTTTTGACTCGTAGATTTCACCTTCTTTGTATAGTTTCTCCTTTTTCGCCACTTCTTCAGTGGTGGTGTCGAAGACTTCGCTGGTTTCTTTGACCTTAGCTACGTAGTCTATAAGGATGAAGTCTCCTTTTTTGATAGGCATTTTGATCATCTCGTGCCACTAAAGTTTATGAGTTCTGCCTTTAACGTTTATTCACAAATATATATGGATGACGATGACTTCTGCAAAGTTTTCTCTTTTTATTTTCTATTCTACGCCTAC